>SXGT01765859.1_pt1 | contig 11086 bp, 6 predicted proteins | sample 3176221 | NCBI WGS metagenome assembly SXGT01 (sample SAMN11356862, study PRJNA531348) | freshwater metagenome | isolation source: freshwater sample F1-120 | place: China: Fuxian Lake, Yuxi | collected 2017-12-25
CACGTCAGTGAGTTGGATATTTGCTTCAACCGTGTCAGCTGTCGCGACAGTGACGACAGGGCCGGCAGTTGGCCGAAATCCGATGCGAAGCGCCTGAATCTGGTAACGCCCCGCTCGGGGCAGGGCGATCTGGTACTCACCGCGCTGGCTTGTTAGCGCGCGTGTGACCGCGGCAGGAATGCCGTCAACCGGATTCGCGACGACGATCACACCGGATGCACGCGTCGTGCCGTCGGCCATGGTCACGCGGCCGCGGACCACAGACTGCGCCGGCCCTGCACTCGCGCACAGGCCGAGCATCAGCGCAGTGCGGAGTGCGCGAATCACCGGTCAATCCGGAACGGCGAAGTGTCAAACTCACTCTTCCCGTCGAGCATCAACTGCGCCTGCAGCTCGCCGATTGCCGTCGCAAACTTGAACCCGTGCCCTGAGCAGGGACTCGAGATGAGCACTTGCGGCATGCCGGGAAGAAAATCAATCACGAACCGCAGGTCCTGCGTGTCCGTGTAATAGCACACAGCGCTGTGCGTGAGCTCGGCGTCCGACACCCAGGGAAAGAGCCGCGCCACAGCGTTGCGCACGCGCGCCACGTCGTGCGGCTCCACGTTGCGCCGCGCGGTGCGCACGTCGCGCACGTGCTCACCTTCGTAATGCACCGCGGCCTTCCAGCCACGCTCCTGCAACGGGAATCCGTACACCAACTGGCCGTCATCGAACTCGCACATGAAGATCGGAAAGTTGGCGGGCGCCCACTGTTCGCGGTCGCCCGGCGGCTTGAACCACAGCACAGTCTGCCGCTCCACGACGAGCTGGGGCCCCATCGCGCCCACAAGCTCACGCGCCCAGGGTCCCGCCGCGATCACGATCTTCCCCGCTTCATAGGCGCCGCGCGATGTCTGCACGCGCACCCCGCCGCCCGCGGTCGGCCCCCACTTCAGTACTTCTTCGTTCGTGTGAAGCGTTGCGCCGGCCTTGGCCGCCATCTGCAGGTGCGTGCGAATGCACTCTTCCGGGGCGAGAAATCCCGCCGCGGGATCCAGCAGCGCCGTGAACCCCTGTATGGGCATGAACTGCGGGAATCGCTCCTGCAGCTCTGAAAGCCGGATCTGTTCAATGGGAAGCGAATGCTCGTTGGCTGCGCGCACACACCCCTGAATGAGCCCGCTGTTCTCGCGGCCAATCATCAACCCGCCAGTCACCGTGAGCAGGTGCTGGCCGGAGTCCTTTTCCAGTTTGCGCCAGAGGTCGAACGACCGCTGCACGAGCGGCACATAGAGCGGATGTTCGTAATAGACCTGCCGAATGATGCGCGACTCGCCGTGCGACGATCCCTGGTCGTGCGGCGGGTCGAATTGGTCGATGCCGAGCACCTTGGCCCCGCGCGCCGCGAGGTGATAGGCCGTGGCGCTCCCCATCGCGCCGAGCCCGAGGACGATGACGTCAAACGTGGCGGTCATGGCGGAAACCTACTTCGGGGGAGCTTTCCTCCGTTTCGCCACCTCGTCGTCTACTCGCTTCCTCAGCGCCGCGTTCTGAGTTACCGGAATGGACTGAAACGCCCCCGCGCGCAACGCCACCGACCAGAGGAAATCGGTCTTGAGTGTCGCGGTCGGGCGATTGAGCGTGTCAGGAATTACAAAGATCAGTGAATCACCAGCCAGCACGTTTGCGGCCGGCCCGTAACCCGCAACCCCCGACCAGAGATTCCTGGAACCCGCAACGTACGACCACCCGATCGCCGCGCGACGATGGCAACTCATGCAGTTCGTGGTCACGCCGCTCCAGTGTTCCCCGGTTTCTGTAACGCCAGCGAGACTCGACTCGAGATACGGGTTGAATGCGACGATGGACGCATTCCCGATCGGAGTCATCGAGTACGCGGTCGTCATTACATAGTTGTTCCACGGTGCCGGAATGGACGCCGGGCGGTCCGTGCCGAGCGAGTCGCTCTGGTTCGGCGACCACCAGTACGACTGCCAGGTCCAATTGACAATCTCCTTGCCGGTCACATGCATGGCCATCATGAGGCCGATGTTTCCGGGCCGGGCCGCAGCAAGCACCGCCGTGTCGGCGGTATCGCTATCGAACCCGAGATCGTCCCCGTTCACCGATCCGAACTGTGTGAGATGCGCAGAATCCTGCGCAGTCACCGTGATGTGGTAGAACTTCGACAGCGGCACCACTTTCAGCCATGTGGGTGGCTGCTTGTTGAACGGCAACAACACCGAGTCACCCGGCTGGAGCTTGCCGGTTGGGTCAACGGCGACCGCCTGTTTCCAGAAGCGCGGCGGCACGTGCGGAAGGAGCGTCGTGTCTGGAACGGAGTGCGCGGTGTCGTATCCGGCCCAATACGGCACGGCGCTCGGCTCCGTGCCCGAGATGAAGTAGAAGACGTTCTTCGTCACGAACGAGAGCGAATCCGTTGAATCGGCCGATACCAGCACCTCTCGATCGGCGAGCGGCATGTTCAGCGCATTGCTCACCCAGTTGTACACGAGTAGTGTCGTGGCCCGATTGAGGGTGTTGTCCCAGATGTATCGGGCGGTTGACGCAGAAAATCGGTTGAAGGCAAAGACACGCTCGAACGTATCCACGGGAATTGGGGCGAACGCCAGGCGGGCCTTGGCGCCTGCGCCACGTCGCACGATGACCCCATGTCGAAACTGCCTGGGTCGCTCCAGCGGGATACGCGCAGCACGTGGACGCGCGGCCGCGTCCAACGGCGGCAGACTGTCGAACAGTTCGTGCCCCGAGTACCAGGTCTGGAAGGTGGGTGTCGAGTCGTTGACGGCGGCCGTGATCGACTGCCAGATGTCCCAGCCGTGCGCGCGGATGGAATCCGTTTGCCCCGCGGTAATCCACCCGTTGATTCGATTCTTGGACGATGGAAAACTGCCGACCGGCTTCGGGTCCACATAGCCGTGCGCCGAATTGTCGCGGGGGGTAAGGCCGATGTCCGGTGTCCGCGCAGCGCCACGGTCGCACGATGCAACGATTGCGGCGGCAAGCACGCTGGCTGCAATCACCTTGATGCGCTGTGACGGACGTTGTGATGCCTGGAGCATGGCTCTGATCCGGTTGGGGGAAATGCGTACTACGGCAGATTGAGTTCCTTCAGGATTGCCAGGAACTCCGGGTGACTTCCAATGGTGCGTACACGCGGCTCCACGAGCATCTGGGACAGCTGGCCCTCGCGTGCGATGAGTGCACGGCGAAAACTCTCGAGTGCCTTTGGACCGTCACCGAGAGCGTCGTAGGCGCGCCCGATGTAATGCCACGGCACTGGCTGGGTTCGGGACAGGTTCTCAAGGTCGCGAATGATGCCGAGCGCGCCGGCACGGTCGCCCGCCAACGCCCGCACGAAGGCCGCCACGCCCTTAACGAGCGAGTTCGACTGGGCGAGCTCGATTGCGCGGCTGGCTTCGGCAATGGCTTCGTCCCGTGCGCCGGTCATTGCCAGGGCGATCGCGAGCCAACTGTGCGGGAAGTAGTACTGTGGCTGGAGCGCGATTGCCGCGCGCAGCGGCGCAATCGCCTGAGCGTACATGCCATCCTGGATCAGGACGATACCGCTGGTCTGCGCAATGGGGGGCGCGAGCGGATCGAGCCGCATCGCCCGCTGCGCCACGGCCATCGCCTCAGGCCGCCGACGTGCGGACAGAAACAGCGTGTAGAAGTAGTGACCGTTCGAGTAGGTCGAGTCCAGTGTCAGCGCCCGTTGGTATTCGGCCTCGGCGGCCGCCCACTCGCGATCGAAGAGGAAGTGGATCGTCCCCAGCGAGGCGTGCGCCTCCGACAGCGTCGAGTCCAGAGCGATGGCCTTCAACGCCGCAGCCTTTCCCCGTTCAAAGCTCGCTCCGGGCGGCTCGAAGACGTTCAGTCCCTGCACAATGTGAACATCCGCGATTCCGGCCCACGCGCGCGCATAGTTGGGGTCGCGCTGCACGGCCTGACGAAAATAGTCGTCAGCCTGCCGCAGCGACGTGGGCGTGCGTTGATTCCAGGCGTACCGACCGCGCAGATAGAGTTGGTACGCTTCCACGTCCTCCGTGCTGCGGTGTACCAGAGCACGCGGCGCAGCGAGCGTGATACGCAGGGCCGCAACAATGGCCTGCGCGACATCCTCCTGCAGCTTGAAGACGTCACTGATGGTACGGTCAAAGGTGCCGCGCCACAGACTCGACCCGTCGGCCACACTCACCAACTCGGCAAGTACCCGCACATGATCGCCGTCGCGCCGCACGCTCCCCTCGAGCAGCGCCTCCACATTCAACTTGGCGCCAATCTCGCGGAAGTCTGCTTCGCGATTCCGGAAGGCGTAGGACGACGTGCGGGCTGCGACGCGAAGACCTTCAATGGATGACAGTGCGCCCAGGAGCTCGTCAGTCATTCCTGTGCTGAAGTATTCCTGGTCTTGTCCCGGGGACAGATTGGCGAACGGCAGTACTGCTACCGACCGAGGCACACCGGATGCGACGGCTGCGCGTTGCCACAGATACGCTCCAACAGCCGTGACCAACAACGCGGCTCCAATGGCGGCGATGACTCGTGGTCGCCGCACGGCTCGCGTCACGCCGGTGTCTGCAGATGTCGCAGTCGGCACCGGCGGGGTGCTGGCAAGGCTTGGGGCCGATAGGGCGGCGACGCCGACGGACGCATGGCTGCCGCTGCTGATGGCGCGCTGCAGTGCTTCGGCCATCTGCGCGGCATCGGGGTAGCGGTCCGCCGGAACCTTGGCCAGCGCGCGTGTGATGACATCGTCCACTGCCGGCGGCACCGTTTGGCGCAGCCGCCCGGCGCGCGGAATCGCATCGGTCACGTGCTTGGCCATCACCGCCTGCGTCGTGGCCCCGGTAAACGGGGGTTCACCGGTCAGCATTTCGTACAGCATGCATCCGAGGCTGTAGATGTCCGTGCGCCCGTCAATGTTTTGTTCGCCCGTTGCCTGCTCCGGACTCATATAGTACGTGGTGCCCACAGCGGTACCGGTCTGCGTGAGACTCTGACCGCGCGTCGCCTCAGCGATGACCTTCACGAGCCCGAAGTCTGCCACGGCTGCGCTGCCGCCGCTGATCAGCACGTTCTCCGGCTTGACGTCACGATGCGCAACGCCGTGCGAATGGGCATAGGCAAGTGCCATCGCCACTTCGTAGCAGATGCGGACCGACTCGCCGATCGGCAGCTGCTTTTCCCGTGTGAGTTTGTCGCGAAGAGACTTGCCGGGCAGCAAGGGCATCACGAACCACAGCCGCCCGTCGGTTTCGCCCGAGTCGAGCAGCGGCACGATGTGCGGATGCGTGAGCTTCGCGACAATGGAGATCTCGCGAAGGAAACGCTCCGCGGCGAGCCCGGCGGCCAAGTCCGGGTTCAACACTTTGACGGCGACTTCCCGGTCGTAGCGCGTATCCACCGCGGCGTATACCGCCGCCATTCCTCCGCTCCCGAGCTCGCTGGTCACGCGATACCGGTCCGAAATATTGATCGGTCCCTGCGGCGTGTTAGTCATCGGTTACGCGTCAGATGCTCACCGGTCGATACCCGTGAATCTCTATCTGGCCTGAATTGGTGGATGACGCGAACGTCGCGTCCGCGAAAAACGTGACGGAGACCAATCCGTCCACGGGCATCGGAAGCCAGAATGCCTGCGAGTTGGCCGCAACGCTGTGGCCTGCCGGATCGCCAGCCACGAGCAGCGAAAACCAGTTCGATTGGCCACCGCCAATGTTTACGCTCGCATGCCAGAATCCGAACGGCGGGTTCTTACCGGACAGAGATGCCCACAGAAAGACGAGAATGCCCGTGGCGTCCGCCGGTACCACGTCGGTCGGAATTTGAAACGATTGTGTTCCTGCCACGAATGGCAGATTGCCGAGGATCGCAGCGGGATTGTCGTTCGGCTCAACCGACACCCACGGAGTCACGGACATCTAAAGGGATGATGGGGTGTGCGCACCGCACCCTGAGAGCCGCATACCGCGGCCGAGGGCCAGAACCCGAAGAATATCGCTCTTGAGGGTTACGCCCCGCCAGCGGCGTCAGGGCCGACCCCCACTCGCGTTCGGGCCGGCCCCAACGTGTCGCACCAACGAGCAACGCCTAACGGGGCGGCACTCTCCTCCCCCAGGTCGGCGCAGTCGGTTCCTTGGTCAAACGGTCATCCACCGTGGTCTTCATCAGGCTCATCACCTCGGCCACCGCGCGCTCGAGCTGCGGATCACGCCCTGCGATCACTTCCCTGGGGAAGTTCTCCACCTGGATGTCCGGCCCCACTCCGGTGTTCTCCACCGCAAAGTTGCCCTGTCGGTCGATGAACCCGAACCGCGGTGCAATCATGCTGCCACCATCCACAAACGGGGGAGAGTCGCTCGTTGCCACGAGCCCACCCCACGTCCGCTCGCCCACCAGCGGCCCGATCTTGCGGTTCTTGAACATGAACGGCATCAGGTCGCCGCCCGAACCGGCCATTTCATTGATGATCATCACCTTGGGGCCCCAAATCCCTTCGGCCGGGCTCGTGAACGGCACGCGGTTGCCCACAGGATTATTGAAGTAGCCGTCGTAGGTGCGGCCGAGGACATCGATGATATAGTCGGCCGCCGAACCGCCGCCGTTGTAGCGCTCGTCGATGACGGCCGCCTTCTTGTGCTGCTGCGCGAAGTAGTACCGGTTGAAGCTCGTGTAGCCGGGCTGGCCCGTATTCGGGATATACACATAGGCCACAGTGCCACCAGACAGCGAGTCAACCAACCGGCGGTTGTGCTCCACCCAGTCACGTGTGCGCAGGCCTTGCTCCGTGGCCACAGGAACTACAGTGACGTTGCGCGCGCCCTCCATTACCGGTCTCGCGTTCACCGCAATCACCGTCTGCCGGTTCGCCGTGCCGTCGAGCAGGCGATGGATATTGTCCGGCGCGCGTAGCTCGACGCCATTGATGGCGACGACATAATCGCCCACGGCCACGTTGATTCCAGGCCCAAAGAGCGGCGCCCGTAGTTCCGGATTCCACGCTTCGGTGTCGTAGATCTTGGTGATCTTGTAGCGGCCTTGATCGATCGTGAAGTCGGCGCCCAGCAGCCCGCCCTCGTCGTTCGGCACCTCGGGCATCTCTCCGCCGCGCACATACGAGTGCCCGATAGCCAGCTCCGCGCCCATCATGTCAATGAGGTAGTTCAGCTCGGCACGATGCATCGCGAACGGCAACAACGGCTCGTACATCTTCTTCATCGCCGGCCAATCGGTGCCGTGCAGGTTGCGCACGTAGAAATTGTTGCGCTGGTTGCGCCACCCTTCATTGAAGATCTGGCGGAACTCCTGCTTGGGATCGATCTGCGCGCGCAGGGCAACGTTCAGGCGACCTGCTCCCGCCTGCGGCGCTGCGCGGTCGGCATCCACGAGGAAAAGTCCAGCCGCTCCTGCCGGCGCGGCCCCACCCCGCCCGCCGCCGCCACCGGTTCGGTACAGCAGTTTGCGACCGTCAGCACTCACGGTGTACTGCGCCGCACCCGTGACGAAGGTCTGCGCCCGGCGCGTGGTCAGTTGGTACCGGTGCAGCGTGCTCCCCCCGCCTCCGCCCCCAGCCGTTCCGCTGGCCGGCACCGGTTCGAGGAAGAACACCGTGCCCGCGACACCGGCCTTGAGCTGCGAATAGTCACGAAGCGTGACGCCCGGCACCGCAATCACGCGATCCTGCAATCCATCAAAGTCAATCCGCACGGGGCCTGCGCGCTGTGCACGCGGCACCGCATCGCCGCTGGTGTCCGCAGGCGCACCACCACCCGCAGCACCACCCACACCGCCGCCTCGACCGCCGCGCCCGCCTGCGCCCGGCGTGTTGTTGGCCGAGTCGGCCGCGACTCGGCGCGCCGTCTCTTCGTCACTCTCCGGGAGCAGCGGCGATGGCTCGCCTTTCGCGAGCACGGTTAGATACAGCGCGCGCGTGTTCTGCTTCTCGAACGCGGACATGTCGAGCAGGCCCGAGTTGAGGCCAAGATCCGTTGACGCAAAGAACCAGAGGTACTTGCCGCCTGCGTCCCACGCGGGCGATGTGACATCTGCGAGACCATCCGTCACCTGCTTCACCTGACCGTTGTCGGTGTCGTAGATGAACAGCGCGCGAAAGTTCGATGCGAGGTGCTTGGGGTATGCGATGTAGCGCGAATCCGGACTCCACTGCGGCGTGATGGTGCGGTCGCCGTGGTAGTACGGATCGGCATCCACGACCTTCGCTGTGCCCGACGCGACATCCACCACCCACATCTGGAAGTGCGAGTCGTGGAATCCGATCTTCGCGCCGTTCGGCGACCAGGTGGGTGTGTAGAAGAAGCTCGGTTCCGGAATCGTGATCTCACGCGGCGGCGTCAGGCCGTCCTGCGAGGCGATGTTGAGTTTGTATTCGCCTGACTTGTCGCTGAAGTACGCGAGGGTGCGACCATCGGGCGACCAGAGTGGCGAGCGCTCCGCTGAACCAGACGAGTTGGTCATGTTGCGCACGTCGCCCTTTTCGGCGGGAATCGTGAAGATCTCGCCACGCGCTTCGACGGCGGCCCGCTTGCCCGTTGCGGAGAGCGACAGGTTGGTCACGCGTGCCGAGAGGTCCTTCCACTGCGGCATCATCCAGGGGAAGTCGCCCATTGCCGTGATGGGCACGATGTGCGAGCGGCCGGATACAGGATCCAGTTCGTGCACGTAGCCCGCCTGTTCGAACACGAGCACGTTGGCGCCGCCGTCGAGTGCCTTGACGTCGAAATCCCTGAACTTCGTGAGTTGGCGAACGGCCTTGGACGCCATGTTGTACTCATAGACGTTGGCGACGCCGTCACGATCCGAAATCCAATAGACGTTTGATCCCACCCAGACCGGATCGATTTCCTTGGTCAGGTCCTTCCAGGGCACCTGGGTGACGTCGTACGACTTGGTGTCCATGATCCAGATGGCCTTGTTCTGGCCACCGCGATAGTTGCGGCGTTCGTCGTCCCAGGACGACGGCATGCGATACGCGACGTAGCGGCCATCGGGCGAGATCTTGCCCTGGTTGGCCCGCGGGATGACCATCGGCTCCTCAACGCCGCCAGCGGCCGGCACAGTCCAGAAACGCGGCGCGCCGGTGGGCGCGTGGGTGGCACGCGCGCTGTTGAACACGACGCTGCGTCCGTCGGGTGTCCAGCCCTGCACCTGATCGGCGCCGGGGTGCCAGGTGAGCCGCTTGGGCTCACCGCCGCGCGACGCAACTATATAGATGTCGGTGTTGCCGGCGTATTGCGCGCTGAAGGCCACAAGCTGGCCATCCGGGGAGAACTGCGGATTGGAGGCTTCGCCAGCGAAGCTGGTGAGGCGCCGCGCATCGCCGCCCGCGCGCGGGACAATCCAGATATTGCCGGCAAAACCGAACGCGATTTGCGAGGAGGAAACCGTGGGCGTGCGCAGCAGGCGCGTGCCTGCGGCAGGATCTTCCGCACGCGCTCCGCCGTTGGAGGCGTTGCGAGCCGGTGTCTGAACGGGTGCCTGGGCTGAGACGGTCGCGCTGCCGAACAACAGCAAGGCGCCAGTGACGAATCGGGCGGTGCGCATAAAACTCCTGTAGGGAGTGACGCACTTATGTTGCCGCGATTACCTCACTGGCGCCAGCACAGCCGCCTATTCCACGGTTACTCTTTCGTAATCAACCCCTTCAGCGCTTCCTTGATCCTGGGGTCGTCATACTTGGTGAGCGCCGTGATCGCCCGACGGCGCCGTGCTACCGGCTCCGTTTGCGATTGGGCGATGGACAGCAGCCAGTTGGCGTTCTCCGAACCACCGGCGTTCGCCAGTGTGCTGATCACCGACTCGCGGTCACGGTCGTTGTTGAGCGTCGGATACAGTTCGCGCAGCAACCGGTAGTCGGCTCCAGTGGAGTATTCGCCACCGAGTCCGCGGATGATCTCCGAGCGTGTCTCCTCAGGGAGGTCGTCCCGCTTCACGGCCTCACGAGTGAACGCGCGTGCCCTCGGGTCGCCCGAGCGCGAGAGCGTCGCCATCGCTTGCTTCGCAATCCACTTGTCGCCGTCGGAAGCAAACCCGATCAGCGTGGGGATTCCCTCACCGCGGTTGAAGCTCGCCACCGTGGTCAGCGCCTGCTGGCGAACGGGCTCCCCTTCCTCGCGATTGCGCACGATGTCGTTCAGCGCCTTGGCCACGAAAGCCGCGCCGGGGCCGCCGGGCTCAGCGCGCCGGCGTGCCGCCCAGCTGATCGCGCTGCGCCGCACATCGCGCGACCGCGACTGGTCCTTGGCAATCTCCAGCAGCTTGGCCGCCACCACCGCGCTATCGGCAAGCATCGCGGGCATGATGGCCTCTCGAGCCGGTCGGCCCTCACCCGTCGCTGCGACTGACAGGAGATACAGTGCCGCTTCGCGCGCACTCACCGTGCCCAGGTCGCGCCCCGATTCCGGGTCGGGCGAGAGCGGACCCGCAAAGGCCTCGATCTTCACGATGTCGCGGCCGGCGTGCGTCACCACAACGCGTATGGGGCCGCGCTGGCAAACGTCCGAGCGCATCGCGTCGCTGCTGAAGTTCCCTGACGAGTTTGTCGTCTGGTACCAGCCATCGTCATCGACGCGGAAGTAGGTGCGGCCGTTGCCACACACTCCGTCGCGCGCCGCAAAGTTGAACTGCACCGGGCCGTCGCCTGCCGCGGCAATCCGCCTCTCCAGAGTTCCCTGCGCGCCGGCCGTTGAGCAGCCGAGCGCGACGAGTCCAATCAGTGCCACCCGAATCCCCCGCCGTGGTGCTTGCATTGGTGTTCGCATTGCACGTTCCTCCAGGCTGTTCGAGGGATGAGCGGATTACGGGCGATCGAGCAGTGCCATCACCAGCTTCGTCGCGCGCTCATCCTTCTTGTTGATCAGCGCGTTCATCGCGCGGCTCCGCACTTCCGGATCCGTGCCGTTCTTGACGATGTCGCCGAGTTTGTCGATGGACTCCGTTTCCTTGCGGCTGCCAAGCTGACGGACCAGCTCGTACCGCAGCTGACGCTGGCCGGTCTGGTCGTAGAGACGGCCAAGCGCGGCGATGTCCATCGTGGTGCCGGCGCGGCGGAGCGCCTCGAGCC
>SXGT01143287.1_pt1 | contig 11084 bp, 7 predicted proteins | sample 3176221 | NCBI WGS metagenome assembly SXGT01 (sample SAMN11356862, study PRJNA531348) | freshwater metagenome | isolation source: freshwater sample F1-120 | place: China: Fuxian Lake, Yuxi | collected 2017-12-25
AGGGCAAGCCGACGTCGACCAACCCGATCGCGTCGATCTTCGCGTGGACGCAGGGTCTGAAGTTCCGCGGCAAGTTCGACGGCACGCCGGACGTGATCGCGTTCGCCGATGCGTTGGAGACGGTGTGCGTGGCGACCGTCGAGAACGGCAAGATGACGAAGGATTTGGCGATCCTGATCGATGCGAAGGCGCCGTGGCTGACGACGGAGCAGTTCCTGGACGCGCTCGACCAGGGTCTGAAGGCGAAGCTGCAGCGGTGAGCACCATGCGCCTCTCCGCCGTCGTCACGTTCCTCACCCTGATGCCCCTGCTGGCCGTTGCGACGGCCGCGCAGGACAAGCCAAAGGAGAAGGACAAGGCGAAGGCGGAGGCGCCAAAGCCACCGAAGGACGACGCCAAGACCGCGAAGGATCCGGCGATCGTCGCGCTCGACAAGTTCCGCAAGGCGAAGGTCAGCACCAAACCCGCGGACTGGAAGACGCGCCTGCCGGCCCCGCCGGCGGTGAAGTTCGACCCGGCGCGCAGCTACCGCTGGCACCTCGAAACCAGCGTGGGCTCACTCGTCGTCACGCTGCTGCCCGAAGCCGCGCCCAAGCACGTGACGAGTGTGCTCTACCTGTCGCGCTGCGGCTTCTACGACGGGCTGGAGTTCCCGCGCATCGTGAAGGGCTTCATGGCGCAAGGCGGCAGCCCCACCGGCACCTTGTCCGGCGACGCCGGCTACACGATGGACGGCGAGTTCGCGACCGGCCAGAAGCACGACAAGGCGGGGGCGCTGAGTGCGGCGAACAGCGGCCCCGGCACCGATGGCTCGCAGTTCTTTCTGACGTTCGTCGAGACGCCGCACCTCGACGGCAAACACACCGTGCATGGCTTCGTCAGCGAAGGGCTGGAGACGCTGCGGGCGCTCGAAGCGAAGGGCGTCGCGAAGGACGGCGATCCGCTGCCGGAGAAGGTCACGATCGTGCGCACGTGGATCACGGTCGTCGATGCGCCGGTGAAGCCGGCGGCCAGCTCGGACGGCAAGTAGGGCATGGCCGCCGCGCCCGGACCCGGCCAGCCTGGGGCTCGTGGTGCAGTAGCCAAAGTCCGGAAACCGCGGCCCCATCGCAGCCCGCAGGATGTCGTAGTCCGCTTCGACCGCCTCGTCGCCGGGGGTCCGCTTCAGGCCAAGCTGGCGCCGCCGAGTCCGCTCACTTGCAGGCGGCGAGCGCGCGCGCGACGTAAACCGGCGCCACCTTGCGGCGCCAGTAGACGTCGAGGTCGGTGTTGTCCATCGTGCGCGCCGGTTTCTGCGCCGCCGCGCCGGCGGCGGCGATCAACTCGTCGGTGAGCTGCTTGCCGACCAGCAGCTTCTCGCTGTCGGTGGCCGCGATCGCATACGAGCCCGCTCCACCGAGCCGGATGTTGGCCTTCGTCACCACGCCCGCGGCATCGGTCCACACGCACGCGCCAACACCGAGCACCGGGAAGTCGTAGGTGTCGCGCCGACGCAGCTTCAGGTAGCTGGCCTTCCAACCGCGCGGTGCTGGCAGGATCAGCCGCGTCAGCAGTTCTTCGGGCTGCTTCGTCAGGTACTGGATGCCGTCGTCGCGGTACAGCTCGCCCGCGGCGATCGTGCGCGTGCCCGACGTGCCGACCAGTTCGACCTGCGCTTCCATCGCGCAGACCAACGGCACCGTGTCCGAACTCTGCACCGCCCAGCAGCGCGGCGAACCGGGCGCCACCCAGCAGATCGCGCCGCCGGTCTTCATGCAGAAGTCAATCGACTCGCGCCACTCGTGGCTCTGGTCGTAGTAGGTGCAGCGCGTGTCGAGCAGCAGGTTGCCGCCGATCGTGCCCATGTTGCGCAGCAGCGGCGTGCTGATCTCACGCACCGCGTGCGCGAACGCGGCGTAGTGCTGCTTCAGCGTCGGATGGTGCTCCAGCACGCTGAGCTTGACCATCGCGCCGATCGCGACGCGGCCGTCGGGCAGCACGTCGACCGAATGCAGGCCAGGCACGTCCTGCAGCGAGATCACTTCAGTCGGCGTCTGGTGCCGCCGCTTCATGTTGGGATACAGATCGGTGCCGCCAGCGACGAACATCGCCGCCTTGCCGTGCGCCTTGTGGATCGCGACGGCTTCGGCAGCGGTCTTCGGCCGGTGGTAGGTGAACGTGGGAAGTCGCAGCATGGTCGTCGTCCTCGCTCCTACTTGGCGGCCTTCTTCTCGCGCTTGGGTTCGTTCCAGGCAGTGCCGTCACCGCCCTGCCACGGCGTCTTGATCTTCAGCGAATCGCCGAAGTCGACGACCGGCACGCCATCGGCGCCGGTGCTCGGGCCGTAGCGCGGCTCCTTGCCTTCCTTCTTCGCCTGCAGCGCGGCGAACACCTTCTCGAACGAGATCGGGTTCTCGTCGACGCGCACGCCGACTGCATCGAACACCGCGTTGGCGATCGCCGGCATCATCGGCAGCAGCGGCCCCTGGCCGACCTCCTTCGCGCCGAACGGACCGTTCTTGTCGTGATCCTCGACCACGTAGGTCACGACCTCCGGCATCTCGAACACGCTCGGGCTCTTGTACTCGAGCATCGAGGGGATCTTGTGCAGGAAGACGCGGTTGCCCTTGTGCGTGCGATCGCGGTAGGCGCTCTCTTCCATCATCGCCTCGCCGAGGCCCATGTAGACCGAGCCTTCGATCTGCCCCATCGCCACCGCGGCGTTCAGCGCGCGGCCGATGTCGTGCGCCATCCACACCTTCGGCACGCGGTAGATGCCGGTCTCCGGATCGACCTCGACCTCGACGATCGCGGCCGAATAGCTGTAGCTCGGGCTCGGCCCGACGCCGCCGCCGCGGAACTTCGCCGCCGATGCGGGCGGCGTGTAGCTGCCGACGGTGCCGATCGTGCCGAAGCGCGCCTCGGTGCAGATCACCGCGTCCTGGAAGGTCATGCCTTGCTTGGGATTCTCGGCGTCGAACACGCGCGAGTCGGCGAACACGAGGCGGCTGGCGGGCACACCGAGCTTCTCGCTGACGCCCTTGCTGATCAGTTCGCGCGCGCGTTCGGCGGCCTGCATCGCCGCGTTGCCGGTCATCAGCGTGACGCGCGAGCTGTAGCTGCCGAGGTCGACCGGCGTCAGGTCGGTGTCGCCGGTGACGACCTTGATGCCGAGCGGATCGATGCCGAGCACTTCGCCGACGATCCAACCGAGCACGCTGTCGCTGCCCTGGCCGATGTCGGTGCTGCCGCAGAACGCGGTGACGAGGCCGGAGCGGTCGAGCTTGAGCTGCACGCCGGAGTGCGGCAGGCCGTTCCAGTAGATCGGCAGGCCGGCCCCCGACAGGTAGCTGCTGCACGCGAGCCCGAGGCCGCGGATGCGCCCGTCCTTGGTCACTTCCTTCTTGCCGCGGCGCGTCTTCCAGCCCGAGCCGTCGACGACCTTCTGGATGCAGGTGCCAAGGCCCATCGAACCGATGCGCAGGAAGTTCGCCGTCAGCGACTCGCGCGGCGCCAGGTTCTGGAGGCGCAGCTGCGCCGGGTCGATCCCGAGGTCGCAGGCGATCTTGTCGAGCTGCACTTCGACCGCGAAACGCGGCTGCACGGTGCCGTGGCCGCGTTTGGGTCCGCACGGCGCCTTGCAGGTGAAGAAGCGCGCACCGCGGAAGTGGTAGTTCTCGACCGGGTAGGTCACCGTCTGCAGCGCACCCGTATAGAACGTGCTCGCGGTGCCGTAGCTGCCGTAGGCGCCACCGTCGAGGTAGGCCTGGAAGTCCATCGACAGGATGCGACCGGTCTTGGTGACGCCGACCTTGCTGCGCATCAGCACCGGGTGGCGGCCGCGATGGCAGTGGAACACTTCTTCGCGGGTCAGCGCGACCTTGATCGGCCGGCCGGTCAGCATCGCCATCTTGGCGGCGGCGACCTCGTGGTTGAACGGGTCGCTCTTGCCGCCGAAGCCGCCGCCGTTCGGCGTCGCGACGACGCGGATGTGGTGCGCCGGCAGCGGGTGCAGCACGCGCGCCAACGCCCGATGCAGGTAGTGCGGCGTCTGCGTCGACGACCAGATCGTCAGCTTGCCGTCCTTGTCGAAATGCGCCAACGACGCGTGCTGCTCCATCGGCAGGTGCGTGTTGCCTTCGAAGAAGAACGTGTCTTCGCGCACGTGGTCGGCCTTGGCGAAGCCGGCGGCGAGGTCGCCGAACTCGAGGTTCTCGAGCCGGTGGATGTTGCCGCGCACGCCGTAGTCGTGCAGCCGTGGCTCCATCGTCGCGGCGGCTTCGTGTACGCCGCCGATCGTCTGCAACTCGCGGTACTGCACGTCGACGAGGCGACACGCCTCCCACGCGATCTCCTCTTCGGTCGCCGCGATCGCAACCACCGGATCGCCGACGAAGCGCACGCGGTCGGGGCACAGCGCGTGCTCGTCCTGGCTGACCGGCAGGATGCCGAACGGGATCGGCAGGTCCTTGCCGGTGAGGATGCCCTTCACACCGGGCAGCGCCGCCGCCTTGCTCACGTCGATCGAGACAATTTCGGCGTGCGCGTGCGTGCTGCGCAGCAGCTTCATGTGCAGCATGCGCGGCATCGACAGGTCGTCGGCGAAGCGTTGCAGACCGCTGACCTTGCTGCGCGCGTCGACCTTGCGGATCGGCTTGCCGATCCACTGCATGTCTTCCTTCTTCTTGTCGTGCTGCCAGGGCGACTCGGTCTTGGCCTGCGCCGGGCGCGTCGTCGGATCGTCAAGAACCATGGATCGACTCCTTGCTCGGCTCGGCCGTCTCGCCGCGCATGCGCGCTGCCGCCAGTTCCACCGCTTCGAAGATCTTCAGGTAGCCGGTGCAGCGGCACAGGTTGCCCGCCAACGCCTGCTTGATGTCATCGCGCGTCGGCGACTTGTTGTCGCGCAGCAGCGCCTCGGCGGTCATCAGCACGCCCGGCGTGCAATAGCCGCACTGCGCCGCACCGAGGTCCGCCATGCAATGTTGCAGCGGCGTCAGCTCGTGCCCCTGTGCCAGGCCCTCGACCGTGCGCACGTCCCGGCCGACCGCGTCCACCGCGAGACTCAGGCAGCTGAGGATCGGCGTGCCGTCGATCTGCACGGTGCAGGCACCGCATTCGCCGAGTTCACAACCGTGTTTGGTGCCGGTCAGGTTCATCTCCTCGCGGAGGACCTCCAGCAGGGTCTTGTGCGGCGCGAACGCCACTTCGTGCGGCTCGCCGTTCACTTGGAACGTCGCCAGCACCTTCTTTGCGTCGGTCATAGGGGGCAAGCACGATAGCCGCGGTGGCGGCTCGGAGGAAAGCGCGACGTCGCGCGGCAATGGCATCGCCGGGGGCCACGCAACCCGTCACTGCGGCGCAACGAACATGGCCATCGGCCAGCCAAGGTGCTCGAACCGCGCCCCCGCGGCATCGTAGACGGCGACCACATGGAACGTGACCGCGCCCGCCGCTCCCGCCGGGGTGCCGAGGCGGCAGCTGGCCCGTCCGGCCGCATCGAGCGTTCCCGCCACCGGCGACGCCACGGTGCGGAGCAGGTGGTCGTCGGGAGCGAGCGCCACCCGCCCCTGCGGCAGGGTGGTCACGGGCGTCATCCCGGACCGCGAACCGAGCACCACGAACCGGCGCCCCGCCGCCGCCGGCCCGGCGTCGATCTCGATGGTCTGGTCGCTGCCGGCAACCACGTGGCGCGGCGTCGCCGTCGCTCCCACGGACGGCGCCGCGAACATGGTTGCCGCCGCTTGCTGCGCCATCAGCTCCCCACACAGTCGATCGGGGTGGTGCACGTCGGTCGGCGTCGCGCGCACCGGTAAGCCGAACTTCACCATCTCTTCCACCACCGGCTGCAGATCGATCGCCGCGACACCAAGGCGCTGCAGCATCTCGGTCTGCATGGTGCGCGAGCGGCGTTCATGTTCTGGCGCGGCGGCAAGGGCACTGAACACCGGCAGATGCAGGATGGTCAGTTGCTTGCCGCGTTGGCGCAGATCGTCGCGCAGCCGCACCAGCGCCGCTTCGACTTCGGCCGCACGGAACGTGTAGTGCTTCGGGCGCAGCCGATCGGTGTGCCGGGCCTGCACGTAGAGCTGGTAGAGCATGCTGCGCCCGTACCACGTCGGACTGCAGTCGACGAGCGAGCCCGGATTGCACAACGTGAAACGGCCTTCGTGCAGAAGGGCGACCGTGGATTCGCTCAGGTCATTGTGGTGCAACGACAGCACCACGTGGTCGGGCTGCAGCGCCTGCTGGTGCCGGAAGTAGCCCTCGATCTCCTGGATCGGATTCCAACTCTCGACACCCGCATTGAGGAACTCGGCGGCGGGACCTCGCCACAGTTCGCGCAGCGGCTCGAGCACGGTGGCACGCCGCGTGACCGAGTCGCCGAGGAACAAGAACCTGGTGACATCCGGCCCGCGATCGGCGGTGCCGCTGCGCGTGCCCCATCCACGCAACAGCCCGAAGCGATCGTAGGCCTTGCCATCGAGCACCGGCACGTGGCCGAACTCGGGGTCGGCGCGCAGCATCTCCGATTCCACTTTCGCCCGTTCCGCAAAGACCTCGATCGCCGTCGGACTCAGCAACACTCCACGCGGCATCAGCAGCCGCAGCGCCGCTTCGGCGAACAGCAGCGACACCGCGGCGAAGGCCGCGCACAGGACCAGCTTGCCTCGGAGCCCGAGACGGCGATGGCGGTGACCGGATGCGGCGACGTTCATGACGGGCCGGAGCTTGCTCCGCGGGAATGCGGCGTGCAAGCGTTCGGCGAGCCCGTTCAGCCCATTCCGGCGACTCTCACTTGCACTGCAACGCCGCTGGTTCGCTGACGAAGGTCGAGGTCAGGTTGCTCAGTTCCAGCACGGCCACCGCGTGGTGCAGGGTCGTGCCGGCGAGGCCAATGATCCCCGGCGGCAACACGAAGGCGGCATTGGCGCGGCCGTTGGCGTCGAGGAACCCGATCGAGTTCGGGTAGACCGAGGTGCCCGCGAAGTCGAGCGTGGTCTGGGTCCAGAAGTCGGGATTGAGCGGCACGAGCTGCGGCCCGAGCGGCGACGGGAACCCCGGACGGATGCCGCTGGTGGTGCCGAGCACCAAGTGCAACCGGAACGCCTGCGCACTGCCGCAGTCGATGGCGAAGTTCTGCGCGCCGCCGATCACGGTGTCGATAGTCGATGGCGTCGCTTGCAGCGAACCGAGATGCACACGGTGCACGATGCGGCCGACGTTGTCGTAGTTGCCGAGCACGACAAAGTCGCCGCTCGAGTTGATCCACGGCACATTGCCGTCGCCATTCGACGTGTTGGAACCGAAGGCAACGCCGTTCATGGTGCCAGCGCCCAACGGCGACGCGCCCGTTTCGGATCGGTCGAGCACCACTTGCCAGCCGAGTCCCGGCACGAAGCCGAGCACCACCGGCCGAAGGTCGACGCCATCGGTCGCGGTGGCGATCAGGAGCAGCCTGCCACCGTCGATCAGGCGCGGCGAGCTGCTTGCCGAACTCAGGCGCCACGGCCCGTTCCCCGTCGGCGGTAGCTGCGCCACTACATCCCCTTCGCGCATCAGCATGGTGACCTGGCCACCCGACGCGACGAACCAACCCGAATCGTCGGCCGTAGTGACAGCCCCGGTCAACGAAGCCGTGAACGCAACGCGACCTTCATCGTCGCACATCACGCCGCCGAGCACGTTGAGGTTCACGCCGGGCACGCTGCTCGCATCGCCTCGACGCGCAACCAGCGTGATGCCGTTCGGGCCACCTCGATACACCGCCGCATCGTCGACTCCGGCGACCGTGCCGCCGCCGGTCAGCGGCGCGCGAAACGCCGTGACTCCGCCCCGAGTCAACGTCATCACGCCGAGATCGGGCACCCATGCCGACGTCGGCGTCGCGAACGCCACACCGAACGGCAGCCCCGGCGCCTGCTGACCTTCGCGCGCGAGGATCGTCTTGCCGATGCCGGGCCGCCACACCGCGAGCGCGCGGTCGTTCGCCGTGGTCGCCGTGCCCGTAGTCGTGCTGAACCGCAGCTGCAGCAGAACGTGCCCCGCATCGTTCATCGCGAACTGCGTGCCCATCGTGGTGTCGCCGCTCACCGGCATCACCACCGCACCGTCCGGCATCGCTTCGCCATCACGGACGACCAGCTCGAGCGCGCCAGCAGCACCCGTCACCACAGCCGCGTTGTTGCTGCCGCCGGACACGTCGCCGCCCACGAGTTCCGTTTGGAACAACACGCGCCCGTTGCTGGTAACGCCGCTGGTCGATTCACTCGCCGAGAAGAGCCCGTAGTTCGGCGGATTGACGGCGACGAACGGAACGGGGCTGCCGCGTCGTGCCACGACCACGAAGTTGCCCGGCGTGCCGGCGAACAGAGCCACGTTGTTGCTCGCATTCACGGTGACGCCCCCGTCGAACAGAGCGCTGGAGAACAACAGGTTGCGCCCGAACGGACTGATCACCGGGGCACTGCTGAGGCCGTTGCTCGCGCTGGCGACCACGTCGCTGCGCAACGTTACGCCAACCGGCAGGCCCGGCGCCTGGTCACCGGACCGCACGATCACTTGCACGTTCCCGGCGCAACCGAGCAAGTAAGCACGGTCGTCGATGGTCGACACCGGTCCAGCCAACTTGGCCACGATCAGGTAGTTCGCATTCTGATCGATGACCGATTGGCCGACGCCCCCCGCGGCCGAACTGACGGTGATGCCGGGCAACCCCGGAATCGGATCGCCGACGGCGAGCACATCCTCGCCGTGCAGAGTGAGCAGGCTTTGCGCCGCAACCTGGGTCGCAGCCAGGGCGAGAACGAAGACGGGAACAACGGGAACGCGGCGGAGGTTCATGGCGCCGTGTAACGAGCCACGGCGGTGCGTTCCCTTACGCCCTTACTCCAGCCGCGCCTGCCCCGCTCGGGTCAGAAGTGCATCGCTTCGTTGGTCGTGCCAGCACCACCGACGATGACCATCATGCCGTCAGGCAGCAGCACCGATGCGTGGCCGACGCGCGCCGTCGTCATCGCGCCAATGTCGGTCCAGGTGTTGGTCGACGGCACATAGCGAGCGATGGCAGCCGTAGGCACCGCCGCCGACACGAGGCCCGACGCACCACCGGTAACGATCACGTCGCCGTTCGCCAACCGCGTCGCCGCGTGGCCGGTGCGAGCAAGGCTCATCGTCGTCGCCGTCCACGTATTCGTGGTCGGGTTGTAGGCATCGGCATTGGCGATCGACGCGGCGTTGGCGGCGTTGATGAGGTCGGGCACCAGCACGCCACCACTGAGCAACACGCGGCCGTCGGCGAGCGTCACCTGGTTGTCCTGGTGGTAGGCGCGGCCGACCGGCATGTTCGCGGCGTTGCTCCAGGTGTTGGTCGCCGGGTTGTAGAGCTGCGCTTTGTTGGTCGAAGTCAGCGCGATCGGGATGCCGAACAGCAGCGTCACCTCGATACCGCCGGCCACCAACATGCGGCCGTTCCCGAGCCGCGTCAGCGACGGCACGATGCGGCGGCCACCGATCACCGGGCCTGCCGTCCACACGTTGGTCGCCGGGTTCCAGATCTCCGTCGTGTTGAGCGCCGTCGTGATCGCTGCGGTCAGGTCCGCGAAGTTGGTCGTGCCACCGACCACCATCACACGACCATCGGGCAACGTCGCTGCCGCGTGACCCGCACGCAGACCGAGCAACGGCGCGACCGCGGTGAACGTGTTCGCGACCGGATCGTAGACCTCACAGGCCGTCGTCACGACGCCAAGGCCGTCGACGCCACCGGTGAACAGCACCCGCCCATCGTTCAGCGTCGCCGCGGCGTGCAGCCCACGCGGCGTCACCATGGTCGGACCCGGCGTCGAAGCGAAATCACGGAAGCCGAAGAACTCGGTTGTGGCCCCGCTCACCAACAGGAAGTCGCCGAGTCCGGCGTTGTGCGTCGGCGTGCGGACCACAGTCGCCGCGGCGCGTGCGGTCGCGAGACCGTTCGGCAACGCGGCGCTCGTGCCGGGCATCGCGTGCATCGTGCTCAACGAATTGCTGATCTCGTCGATGAACGTCGTGACGCCGGGGAACGTCGCGCACTGCCAGTAGAAGACGAAACCCTGGAACGCGACACCGGTCGGGATCGGCACCGCGATCGTCGCCGCACCCGCGCCATTGGTGAGCTGCAGCGACCAGTTGCCGAGCAGTTCGATGCCGACCGCAACGCTGCGCGTGTCCAGCGGGTCGATCAACGCGACCGGCGTCGGACCTGTGGTACCACTGACCATGCCGAGCAGGGGCTGGTTCAACCCCGCGTTGTTCACCGCCATGGTGAGGGTGCTGCCGAGCGTGCCCGGCGTCACCTTGTCGTAGTTGAAGTCGCCTTGCGCGAAGAGAAGACCGGAAGTCGAGACAATGGCGAGGGCGAGCTTTGGGTGCATGGCGTGGGAGCGGCTGGTGGGGCGGAACGAGGAGCAGCCCTTTGTATCCGCGACTGGGCGCGGGGACAGCACCCCCCATCCTGCTGGATGGCACTGTGCCGATGGCATGGGATATTTGCGGTGCACGAGCTTTGCGCGAGTCACCGTGACGTTTCGCCGATTCGGGGTAAGAACCTGCACGATGACTCCGGGCACCCTCGAAGCCGACTTCGAACGCTGGCGCCAAGCGCGTGACCTCGACGCATTGGCGGCCGTGTTCGACGCCGTGGCTCCCGAACTGCTGCGCGTCGCACGCCATCTCGGGCGCGACGAAGCGGCGGCGGAAGACCTGGTGCAGACGACGTTCTTGCAGGTGCTGCGCCATCCGGGTCGGTTCCGCGCCGGCAATCGGCTGGTGCCGTGGTTGGTCGGCGTGCTCACGCGCCATGCCGGGAAGCTGCACCGCGCCAACCGGCGCACCCTCGACCCGGAGCGCACCGCACGTTCGACACCGCAACCACCCGACGACGTGGTCGCGGGAAAAGAACTCGGCGCGGTCGTGGACGGCGCCATGCGGACGTTGGCCGAACCGTACGGCAGCGTGGTGCGCGCGCATCTCGTCGAGGGCGTGCGTGCGGTCGATCTGGCCGCACAACGCGCCTGCGCTCCGGGCACGATCCGCATGCAACTGAGTCGCGGCCTCGCGATGTTGCG
>SXGT01818869.1_pt1 | contig 11084 bp, 5 predicted proteins | sample 3176221 | NCBI WGS metagenome assembly SXGT01 (sample SAMN11356862, study PRJNA531348) | freshwater metagenome | isolation source: freshwater sample F1-120 | place: China: Fuxian Lake, Yuxi | collected 2017-12-25
GACTGGGTGAAGCTGCGGGAGCGCCATCCGGAGGCGTTCGAGGAGGCCAAGGCCTACGAAAAAAACGCCTTGGACCACGGCTCGCCATTCACCTGGACGAAGGGCGAGCCGCTCGGGGAGCTGGAGCGGCCGGAGCGTATGGCTCAGATCCTTCAGGACTTCGAACGACGGAAGGCTCGGGATCTGGCCAAGAGACCTATAAATCCGTTGCGACCGATCGAATCGATCGTCGACATCGACGACCTGTATGGCGAAGACGAAGGCGGAGGTGCCTGCGTCGTCTGCCACAAGTAGCCGCGCCCGTCAGGCTTCCCCGGTGTCCTTTCGAATCGCCTCGACGGCCAGCGCGATGTCATCGTCCGACAGGAACGGAGCCTGCGCGAAGACCAGCCCCTGCTCCCCGTTAAGCTTGGCGGCAAGGTGGCCCTTGCCCAGCAACAGCTCCGCGCCGGGCCGGTCGAGGGCGATCTTCGAGGTCGCCTCGCTGGCCACCTTCAAGATCAGGCGATTGCCGAGGTTCTCGCGCAACTGCATCGGCATGACGTCCTTGTCGGGGCGCTGGGCCGCGAAGATCAGATGGATGCCAGCGGCGCGGGCCTTGACCCCCAAGCGCTGAACCGCCGAGCCGACAGCCGACTTGTATTCGTCGTCGAACATCCAGTCCGCGAACTCGTCATGGATCAGGAACACCATCGGCAACCTCTCCTCCGGAGGCGTCTTGGCGTTGAACGTTGGAAGGTCGCGGGCGCGGGCGGACGCGAACATCCTGTAGCGTCCCTCCATCTCCTCGACCAAACCCTCCAGGATTTCGCGCGAGCGCTCCTTGGTCGTAACGATCTTCTCGCGCATGTGCGGAAGGTCCTCGAGGGCGGCGTAGTCGACGCCCATCTTCGGATCGATCATCACCATCTGGGCGAGGGCCGGAGGATTGGTCGCGGCGATGTCGAGGATCATCGCCTGGATCAGGACCGACTTGCCGCTGCCGGTCGCGCCTGCGACCAGGGAGTGCGGATCGTGGGACGAGAGTCCACCGAACTCGGAGCCCAGATTGAGGTAGAGCAGCCCTCCGTTGATCTCCTGAACCCCCAGCAGAATCGAGGTGTTGATGCCCGAGACGTTCCGGTTCATGGCCCGGCAGGACCATAGATCCCAAAGCGAAACCGACTGGCGCTTCGAACCGGCCATCGTCACGACGATTTCGCCCGGCTTGGGCTGCACCGTGACCAGATTGATCGCGTGCGTCGTCAGAAGTTGCGTGCGCTTGGCCTCGATGTCCTCGACGCGTAACCGGTCCGAACCCGCCAGCCGCACGAGACAACCGTTCGGGGTCAGGCGCGTTCCGAGAACCGCGGCCTGCAGACCGTAGGAATTGAGCGCGCTTTTCAGCTTCCGCGTAGTCTCCTCGGCCCAAGCCTCGCGCTCGTCCACGGAGGCTGCGGCCGAAGCCGCCTTGGCCGCGACCAACGCATCGAGGCCGGCCGACAAGGATGGGCCGGGAGCCTTCTCCTCGGCGGACTCGGGGGCCGGCTGCGGTTCGACCGCCGCAGATGCCTTCGGCTCCTCGGCCGGAGCGGCCGGAGCTTGAACTTCATCGGCGCCCTCAACTTGAACCGGGGCCGCGGAGAATTCGAGCATTTCGACGAGAGCTCCCCACGCCACCCTGGCGGCGGGGAAGCGCGGATCCGCCTTGGCCCACGGTTTGCCGGAACCAAGCTTCCCGCGGATCGGGATGGATTCCGCATCCTTGGCGTAAGCCTCTGCCAACGCGCGCACCTCCGGCCGTTCGAACACCTCCTGCCACGCCTCGATGCCGTCGGTGTAGTCGACGAGCGTTTGCTCCGAGGCCGACGGTCCCGACGCCGGATCGGCGGAATGGACGAACACCTGGGAGTAGCCGCGCAGGGAAATCCGAGCCTCGCCGTCGCGCAGCTTGGCCCGGGCGCGCTCCAGAAGGCCGGAGCACCCCGGCGGGATGTCGGCGTCGACCAGCATGTCGGCCAGACGCGCCAGCCAAACGTCGCGGTCCAGCCTGCCGGGATCGCCGAAAAGCGCCGCCCTGAAGGTCGAGAGGGTCGCCATCATCTGCGCCTTGGACGAGCGCTTGGCTTCTGCCGCGCCGCTTGGCGCCACGAATTTGGACTCGACGACCGCCACATGCAGGATCGGACCCTCGTCGCCCTCCTCGACGCACAGACCGAGAATGTCGGCGATGCGACTCTCCTTCTGCGCGAGCCAGTCGGCGTAGTCGTCGAGCAGGAAGAAAACGCTGAACGCCGGCCGCTTGCCAGCGCCGGAAAGCGCCCGGAACTCCTCTTCGAGCATCCGGCGGCTTAGGACCAGCCCGATCATTTCGCCCGCGGAAACGCCACGCTTGGCGGCCCGCAAAACGATGTCGCCGGAGACCGACAAGGCATCCCTCTTTATCCGATCCGCCAAGGAGCACACCTCGTCCGCGGAGAGCGGCAGGCCCAGCTCGTCGAGGCGGCGACGGGCGAGAACGCCAAGCAGCCGCAGCTCGGAGGTCGAACTGACTATCGTGTTTCGGCCGTTGGTCGATGCCCTGCGATAGCGGACGACGGTCACCCCGTTGGCCTGCAACTGGCGCTTGTCGAGAAGCTCGTCGTAGGTGGCGACCCATTCGGCCAGCGCGTGCGCGTCGTCGAGGGTCGCCTTGAGCTCCTCATTTTGAAGCGATATTCGCCGGGCCGGAAGGAACTGCTCGCCAGGCGCGGCGTCGGCTTGGCGGACGACCGACGCGACCGCGTTCACGTAGGCCCAACCTGAAGCGGTTTGGCGCGGACACGTCAGGAATGTTGTCGATTTGAGTTCGTTCTCGCCGGAGACGCTCCGGTAGGACCAGCGCGAGGGGGCGTGCTCCAAGGTCGGACGGTCGTTGGTCCAGTCGACCCGTATCCACTCCTCCGCCGCGGTGCGAGAGACGACGTCGTGGAGGAACGCGACGTCGAAAGACCGGAAGCCGTCCGAGCTCTTCGGCGGCGTGGACGAGGGCGGAGCGACGGAGATGCGCAGCCTGGACATGAAGTTCTGCGATGTCTCGCTGACGACTGGCATGTCCGGATCGTCGCCGGTCTTGGTCACGAGCTCGGCGTAGACCCGGCGCAGTTTCGCAGGGTCGCGGTGGCGCACCGAGACGTTGCACTGGAAGTCTGTCTCGGACTGCATGCCGGAGAGCTCCCGGATGACGGCCAGCGGCAGCTCCGCCGCGTCGGCGTTGTAGAGCAGGACGCTAAGGTTTGCTGCCTCGTGCGGCTGGAGCCCGACGTAGCGCTCGAGAAGCTCGCGGGCCTGCTTGGCCGCCTGGGTCGGATCGGCGTCCGAAAGCTCGTCCTCCCCGTCGACAGAGCGCACGGGGCGCTCGAGCAGGCTGTATCCGTTGACGGTGCTGCTCTCGCTGACCAACGCGGGCGCTCCGCCCTTGGAGACCACCGCTATCTCCGGATAGAACGGATGGGCCAGCTCGTCCGAGAACTCGCGGAAAAAGATGCCCCGGTCTCCGAAGAGGACGTTCCTGCCGTTGAGGATGTGCGCGACCAACCCCGCGACGCGGCGCGTCTTCACGGCAAGGGCCTTCATGCGCTCCGGATGCCAAGGGGGGACGATCAAGGCCGGCTGATCGCCGGCCACACGCACGGTCCCGATCAACAGTATCTCCGAGACGAGGCGCACCCGGCACACGTCTCCTCTCGCGTGCGTCGCCAAGGCCCGCAGCAGGGCCGCGAAAGTATCGGCTTGACGCAGGACCGCCTCGCCGTGGAGGCCGACGCGGATGAAGTCGTCCAAAGCCTGCGCGTAGTCGGCCTCGAAGACGTCCCACGCCGAACGCAGCTCGGCCCTCTGCTCCGGCGCGAGGCGGCCGTCCGCCGCGAGCTCGTCGATGCGGCGCTTGACCTCCGCCCGAAAGCTCCGCAGCTTGCTCGGCTGGGGGACCAGGGAACCGGCGTCGCGCGAATAGGTCGCCTCCAATGTCGAGGTGTCGAGCAGGGAGACGCTTTGGACCCCGCCCTTCTTGCTGACCAGGCGCCGCGGAACCTCGGTGCATCCGACGGAGCCCTTTTCCTTGAGGCGCCTCATGTCGTCGAGCAGGGAAAGTCCGATCGACTCCGGCCGGAACATCCATACGAGCTGGGTCTTTTCGAGAACCGTCTCGCCGGCGCCGACCTTCTCGACCAGCGCGACCTCGAACTGGATCTGAACCGCCGGCTTGGCCAGCGACGAGCAAACCTTGAACTTGTCTCCGCGGATCTCCTTCTCGCGGGCGCAGAACGCCGGGTGGTCGAACAGGGGATCGGGCAGGTTTCCCGACCCCATCTTCGTGACGCGCCATTCGACGCGCGAGCCCATCAGCTCCTTGAGCCCCCGATACATGGTGGAGAAGTAGGCTCCGACATCGGCGTTGAACCGTTCGCGCCACTCGGTGCGGCCCTTGGCCACGGTGAAGCGCAGGATCCTCTCACCCTTCGGCTCCCCAGCACCGACCGCAAGCCGATGGGCCGCGCCCGCGAAGCCTTCGAGGAAGTCGTGGCATTCGACCGGCTTGCCGAAAACGACCTTCTCCCAGCGCGAGTGGAGCTGCTTGTTCCTTTCCAGGTGGCTCCGGTGGAGCTCGAAGAACTCCTCGTCCTCCTCGTTCCAGTCCGACCGCTTCTCGCGCGCCCGAAGCTCCTCGAGGTGCTTGCGCCACGCGGCGTCGAGGACGTCCGGATCGTCGCAGTCGTTGTCGAAGAAATACAGGGTCGACTCCGCGAGCCCCTGCTGGCGCTCGCGCGGCTTTTCGAACACGAGATGGACGGCGTCCAACTCCCATTCGAGCTCCGCGACCTCCGCCATGGCCGCCGGGTCGCCCGGCTGGGCCGCGACGAACGCCTCCAGGGCGACGCGGGCGTGGTCCGGTATCGCCTCGGCGTTGTCGGCGAGCCTCTGGAGCAGTTCCTCGGGGTCGATGGGCTGCCCGTTCGAGCGCATCTTCGACAGCAGCGGAGCCCGGTTCGAAAAGAGCTTCTCGAACGCCTTGCGCCACGGGCCGGCGGCTTGGCCGTAGGTCTTCGCGCTAGAGAACAGCGAGGTGTCGCGGGGAAGACCCGCGTAGGGCAGAGCCCAGCCCAAGGACTCGCGGATCGGCAAGCCGCGGGCGTTGACCGCATCGCTGGCCTTCGCGCAAAACTCGCCAAGCTGGTTGAGGGAGAGGTCGGCGGCGGACATCAAGCCCTTGATGGCGGCCCGGAACACAGCGCGATCCTCGGGGGTCGGCGCGATGCCGGCCACATGGCAGGTCGCATCGACCCATGCGTCCTCGTGGGAACGGAACTCCTTGGCCCCCAGAGCCGTGACATGGCCGAGGGTGTCGGCGAGGTTGTGCTCGTTCCCGTTGGCGGTCAGCAGGGCCTCCTTGTCCGTTCCAGCGTTGCGGACGGCCCCGGCGTTGAGGTGCGTGACGGCCTCGGCGGGCAGGTTCTCGCCCTCGACGAGCCCCTGCGGAATCCTGACGTCGACGCGGGCGGCCAACTCCGGTTTGCCGAGTATCTCCCGGACCACGGCCGCGATCTGGGCTGGAGCCAGCTTGTCGAGCCGGAATAGCGCGGCGGAATCCGGAAGCGATCCGTCGCTTTGGCGCGAATCGGCCATGCGGCGCTGGAGGATGTCGGCACCGACGCGCCCCACAATGCGGTCGGCGATCATTCAGCGTCTCCTTTGGCCACAAACGGATTTTCAACGAACGAGCAGGAATCGGAGAGGCGGCGGACCAGCCCAAGGCCGACCAAACGGGCCTCGAGGTTCGATCGGTTCTCGCTTAGGGCCTCTTGGTCAACCAGCTTGGACTGGACCAGATGGGACCCTTCGGCGTCGCCGATCACCAGCCCGTATCTGACGCGCAACTCGTGGAGGAACTCATCGAACTGCATCCGGTCGTCGACGACGGAGAGGACCAGCGTTTTGAGCAGCCGGTCGTTCGGGGCGTAGCGGTTGCGGCGGGACAGGCGTCGCGAACTTAGGCCGATCCCCTTCGACCACGCGGCGTGGATCTTCCCGACGTGCTGCCCGTGGCGCGACTCGGCCTTCTCTATGAGCATGCGGACCAAGTCGTCGCCGGACATCCTCGAGTAGTCCGGCTCGTCGTCGTCAGGGGTCGCCGGCGGCCACTGGAACCTCCCTCGCATCAGGGCGGCGCACTCCGCGGGCGGATCGTCGGCGGCCAATGCGGCCGACCACTCCGGCAGGAGACGGACGCCCTCGACGGCGGCGCGGACCGCCCGGACGGAAAGGGCCTGGTTGAACTGGTAGGACTCCCCGGAGAGCGCCCGAACCTTCGTTCGTTCGCGGGAGACGATTTCGCAGACGATCTCGACGGGCTCGCTGTCCCCCGCCTGCTCCTTGCCGCGTTCGAGGAAGTAGAGTAGCAGGTTAAGTCCGGCGCTCGCGATCAGGTGCTCCAAGGCGTCGTAGATTGGCATGTCGCGGGACAGGATGGCCGTCCAGTCGGAGCAGAGCCGGTCAAACCTCGGATGCGACTCGGGAGGAAGGTAGCCGGTGTCCCGCGCTTCGCCCGCCGACTGCGGATCCCCTTGGAGAACTCGCACCAGTCGGTTCATGGGCGCGGATGGATCGAACAAGCGTTCGACGAGAGCCCGCCCCAGCTCCGGGCCGCCGCGCGCTCGGCAGAGCATCAGGTAGAGCAGCTCGCCGGTGCGGGCGAAGAATCGCCGGTCGTTGGAGGCGCCGCTCGGGCCGAACCGCAAGTCCTCGTAGAGCGCGTCCGGGCCGAACGGGAACACGAACTTGGAGCTCCAGCGCTTGTTGCTGCGCGCCTCGAAGGCCGACGAGCGCAGCAGTTCGATCGCCTTGGCGAAATCGTCGAAGCAGGAGAACGACGAGCGCAGGTAGTCCATGTCCCCGCATTCGAGGCCCGTCGCGTCGGCGACGAACAGGTCCTTCCAAGAGGCCCACTTCTCGGCGTCTGGGATGGAGCGCGCCCGGATAGCCTCGACGTAGGGGTTGTTGAACAGGAGAGCGCGCAACCGTATCTGCCGCTGAGGCCTGTAACGCACGATCTCGCCCGGCACCTCCGCCAGGGGGTTGTCGGCGTTCGATCCGAGAACGCAGAGGAATTCGAGTACCGCCAAGTGCGGCAGTTGCTCGTCGTAGAGGCGATGACCCCATATCCTTTCGTCGACCGTGAAGTCGACCCCGTCAATGCGGCGCGTCATGGTTCGACCCTCACGGTCACCGGCCGGGAGAATCCGTGGCCGCTTTTTTCGACTTCGATGAAATTGAGCGTCAGAGCGCCCGCGTCCTCCTCGTCGTCCTGCGCCTTGACCGCGGCGCGGATCAGTTCGGCCTTGCGCAGGAGCTTCGCCTTGAACGCGAGCATGTCCTCGAGGCACTCGTTGGAAAAGCTGCCCGGCAGGGAGCCCTCGGAGACGCGGCAAAGGAACTCGAAGCGCACCGGGGAGAGGTTGAAGGCCACCGACCCGGACGGGCCGGGGGCGAGGGCCAGGTCGATCGACGGCCGTTCCGTGCGCCCGTCGATCCGCACCTGCATGCCGATCCCTCCGGAGCGGCGCGCGGGAGCCTCGGTGTCGCACAGGACGCTGATCCTCGACTGGGTGAAGCCGCCGGAGCTGGCCACGAACACCTTGTCGAAATTCTCGATCAGGAGGCCGGTCATCACGCGGTTCAACCCCTTGGCCAGACGAGCCCGAACCGACTCATCGAGGGGTTTCCTTTCGGAGAGCGCGGCCGTCAGGTTCAGGTAGTCCCCGGCGAACCGGAATGCGGTCATGCCCCAGTACGGATAGTCGGGCTCCGCCTCTGGAAGCGTGAAGAACAGGCGGCGGCGCTGCGATTCGAGCCGCGCGAGGAAGTCGGCCGCGCCGTCCTCCAGTCGGGCCTCCTCGTCCCCCTCGAGGTAGCGGGTTTGGGACGCGGAATAGGCGGGCGTGGCCCCGTAGACCGCGTCGGCCCCCACCAAGCGGTCGAACGACCCGAAGAGCTTCGAGTCGTCGGCCCCGTAGACCAGCAGGCCGTCGGCCCCGTTGGTGGTCTCCTGGCCGATCCCGAACGCGGCGAGGGCCCTGAACACCTGGCGATCGTTCGCCCTGCGCCGCGGGAGGTTCGCCCCGAAGGCGTTGTCGTAGACGCTGCCGCGCTCGGTGTCGCCGGCGTCCTGGACCTTGGCTACCTCGGGGCAGGAGAGCAGCCCCTCCTTGGCGTCTCGGTGGCCGAGGATAATGTTCGAGACCAGCGCCAGCAGGTCGCGGACCGGAAGGTGCCACCCATTGTGCCGGGACACCTCCACCAAATCTCCCAGCCGGCGCGCGAAACGCCCGCCGTCCTCCTTGCCGAGCAGGCGCTCCTTGTTCTCGTGGATCGGGCACACGCGACCGCCGACCCTCCTCGGGCAGCCCCCACACTTCGTCCATTCGGGGTGTCCCGCCACTGCGGAGATGACCTCCTCGAGCGAATGGCGCCGGGCCGTCCGGCTCAAATCGAAGATCGCCAGCCGCTCGGGGGCGGGCCCCGCCAGAAGGAATGCGTCCTGCACTGGCTTGCGCAGAGGATGCGTCCGCCCCTGGCGTAGGCCGACGTCCCGCAACCGCTCCAGAATTTGCCCGTGGTTCGCGGCAACGACCATCACCGTCGAGTCATCGCCCCCCAGGACCGAGCGCTCGAGCGCCGCCATGGCCTCGTCGCTTTGCGTCTGGTCGCTGATCTCGCTAAGGTCCTTGACGAAGATCGCCTCCCTCCCGTCGGGGAGCCGCAGCGTTCTGACCGGATCGGAGCCCGCCCAGGCCTTGGCCGTTCCGCCGAGCATGCGCCACAGCCCCCTGCAATGGTAGGTTTTGCCATCGCCGGCGGTCCCCGCGATCAGGATCGAGCCGGGGGGGCCCGACTCGATCCGGGAGCGCATCGCCTCGAGTTGTGGACTGGCCAGCTCGATGGGGGCGACCTTCGCCCGGCCGAGCGCCCCGGTGACGAACTCGTCGAAAAGGCTCGTGTCGTTAGGGGTCGGACCGTAGGAGCGCAAGAAACGCACCCAAGCCGCAGAAGGGGGCACCCCGGCTATAGGTAGTCCGGCAGAAGATTCACTCATTGGCAACACCCGTTTATTTCTTGACGTACGCTGCCAACCGGTGAACATCAAGCAGCCAATTCACAAGGGCGACAATGCATATAGGATTATAAGGCACGTGGCGAAAATGGTCTTTCCTAATGGTTAGCTGCACATCGCGACTTTACTGAGCATTTATGCTCGCATCGTGACAATCAAATCGGAAGCTCAACGACCAAAAGCACCACCAAACCCAACGACAACAAACCATCAATCGCAACCTGACGAAACCGCATGCAATCAAATTCTGGATTTTCCATATCGCTCTCCTTTCTCATGAGACAAGGATAGTCTTAGGTATTTAAGGCTCAATGGATGAGCCATATCAACCTAATCGAAAAAAATCATTTCTCACGTCGGCAATAAGCCTCCAACCAGTAGCGTGCCGCGTCGCTGGCGGTCCGAATCATTTCTGAACATCTGGCCTGGGGCAATAGAAGCCGTTCCGGATCGGGTTCGATGCCCACCCGCGCCAGATCAAGACGGTCGGCATCCCAGCACGTCGCCACCGTGACATCCTCATGGGCTGTGCCGTGCGTGTGCCCAGACAAAGCGGCCAGAAGGCATTCAAACTCCAGATCCTCAAGATCGATATGGGTTCGTCGAATCTGAATGGCCAGCTCAGCGGCACGATGGCCATGAGCGGGATCACGGTCGTCGTCATGCCGGCAACTGTCATGCAGAAAGGCGAAGTAGCGCACAACCTTGACGTTGGCCCCAGTTTTCTCCGACAACTTCAAGCCGTTGGCATCAACCCTTGCCCAGTGGGCTACACCATGCACGCCGCTCCAGTCGAGACGGTAGTGCCGGCGCAGGAAGTCGATCAATTTACGGGAAACCATCACGGATACTTTGAGCTTACTTCAGCAAACCGTCCCAGGCTGACACGCAGCGGTCTGCTGACCGGCTGGCATCTCATTCTTCTTGTCGATGATCACCGACTTGCCCATTTCCACGGGTAGTGAGTTCGGGTAGTCGTAACCGACGCCCTTGTTATGGTCAATGATTGCGCCGACCCCGCCGCCAAAGATGATGTTCCCCCACATTGATCCAGCGGCCCGGGAGATGGCGGTCAGCAGGCCATCAACCAATCCTTCCTTTTTGCAGACCACGTTCAGGTTTTCCCCGCTCTTGCGCACATCAACCTGTCCCGGCGCCTTGGCCTGCCAGGTTCCACGGTCATTGGTCAGAGAACAATCGACGTCCTTGACCGGGGCTCCCTCATGCGTGGCGGTCACGGACAGTCGCTGCGTCTCCGACTGAGTGATGGTGGAACATCCTGACGATAGGACGACGACGGCAAGAAGCACTGCGGACACGGCATTTTTCATGGTTTCTCCCTTTGAATTCAAGTGTGATGGCCCGGCCAAGATCTACCCGCCGGAATTGTTTTCATACGGTATGCTGCGCGCGTTGAGGCTCACCAAGTGATGCCGACACCCGTACTGAATATTTTTTTGAAAGACCGCCATGGACCGCACCGAACGCTTCTACAAGATTGACCAGTTGATCAACGAGCGCAAACTCGTCCCTTTCAAGGATCTTCAGGACGAACTCGAGGTGTCCCGTGCCACCCTGAAGCGTGATGGGGAGTACATGCGCAACCGCCTTAACGCGCCCATCATCTGGGACCGTGACGCCGGCGGTTACCGTTTTGACAAAGTGGCCCCAAACGTCGGGGGGCAATACGAACTCCCCGGCCTGTGGTTCAACTCGAGCGAAGTCCATGCCCTACTGACCATGCAGCACCTGCTGGCCAACGTCGATCCGGGCGGAATCCTGACCCCGCACATCCAGCCCCTGATGGCACGCCTCAACGCGCTGCTGGGCACCGCCGACAATACCGCCGAGGAGATCAGGAAGCGCATCCTCATTGTCGGCCAGGGCAAGCGCAAGATGAAGATCGAGCATTTCGAACGGGTCGGTTCGGCGCTGCTTCGCAGGAAGCGCATGGTGA
>SXGT01617524.1_pt1 | contig 11083 bp, 7 predicted proteins | sample 3176221 | NCBI WGS metagenome assembly SXGT01 (sample SAMN11356862, study PRJNA531348) | freshwater metagenome | isolation source: freshwater sample F1-120 | place: China: Fuxian Lake, Yuxi | collected 2017-12-25
GTTGAACATGGAATCGATGACATGGACGAAGGCCTCATAGGTTGAAAAGAAGCCATGCCGCCCGGTCAACAGATACCCCTCCAGCCAACCTTCCAGGGTGTGTTCCGACAGCATTTCCATCACCCGGCCATCCACTGCCAGTTCTCCGCCATCAGCATCTTCGGGCAAATAATCGGCCAGCCAGGTTTTTTTGCTGACCTGATAAATGTCGTCCAGTTTGTTCGACGTGTTTTCATCCGGTCCGAACACCCGAAAGTTCCTGCCGTTCAGTGCCATGATGTCACGCAGGAACTGGCCCAAAGGCCGGGTATTTTCTGCTTCGGAACCACCGGCCTGGGTCACGTTGACCGCGTAACTGCGGAAATCCGGCATTCTCAGGGCTTTTCTCAACAAGCCGCCATTGGCATGTGGATTGGCACTCATGCGCCGGTGTCCTTTGGGAGCCAGGGCAGCCAGTTCGGGTTGCAGGGTACCGTTCGCATCGAACAATTCGTCCGGGCGATAGCTTTTCAGCCAGGTTTCCAGTTGTTTCAGGTGTTCGGGATGCTCCTTGAGACCCGCCAGGGGAACCTGATGGGAACGCCAGTAACCTTCGACCTTATGGCCATTGACCTCGGCCGGGCCAGTCCAGCCTTTGGGGCTACGCAGCACAATCATCGGCCAGCGGGGACGAATGGCCTGACCGGATGCCCGGGCCTGCTTTTGAATGGCGCGGATTTCAGTCACGCAATGTTCCAGCACGGAGGCCATGCGCTGGTGCATGACCTCATGTTCAGCACCTTCCACGAAGTAGGGCGTCCAGCCGTAACCGGCAAACAGGTTTTCCAGTTCCTCGTGCGAAATACGCGACAAGAGGGTGGGGTTATTGATCTTGTAACCGTTCAGGTTAAGAATCGGCAGCACGGCCCCGTCACGGATGGGATTGAGGAATTTGTTGGAATGCCAGGAGGTGGCCAGCGCGGCGGTTTCAGCTTCACCATCGCCCACCACCACTGTAACCAACAGGTCAGGGTTATCAAATGCAGCTCCGAAAGCATGGGAAATGCTGTAACCCAGCTCACCGCCTTCATGAATCGAACCGGGCAGTTCCGGGGTACAATGACTACCAATGCCGCCCGGGAAAGAAAATTCCTTGAAGAACTGACGCAATCCCTCTTCATCCTGTCCCTTGTTGGGATAAACTTCGGAATACGTACCTTCCAGATACACCGGAGCCAGTACCCCTGGCGCACCATGCCCGGGCCCGGCCAGGAAAATGGCATCCAGATCGTATTTGACCACCAAACGGTTCAGGTGCACGTACACAAAGCTAAGCCCCGGACTGCTACCCCAATGGCCCAGCAAACGGTTTTTTACCTGAGCCAGGCTGAGTGGCTCCCGAAGTAACGGATTATCGCGGAGATAAATCATGCCAGCGGCCAGGTAATTACAAGCCCGCCAGTAGGCGTCTATTTTGCGAATTTCATCGGCCTGAAGTTGAAAGGCATCGATTGAAGTAAAGGTCATGAGCGAGTCTCCGCAGGTTGACAGGAAAATGAAGGAAGAGTCTATTGAAATTCTAACAAATAGGCCGGACGTTTAGGCCCTGACGATGAATAACATTATAGAATGACAGGAAAAAGATGACTCGTTTTCCTCAACGCGGCTTATACGTGATCACACAGGCTCCGGTGGAGAATGCTCCGGCCTGTCTGTCGGCGGTGCGGGCTGCACTGGAAGGCGGTGCTGCCGTGGTGCAGTATCGGGCCAAACCGTCCCTGAATCAGGCCCTGGCCATTGATCTGTTGACTTTGTGCCGCCAATACCGGGTTCCCCTCATTATCAATGATGAGGTGGAACTGGCCCGGCGGATTGGAGCGGATGGCGTTCATTTGGGTCGGGATGATGGTTCCCTGGCGCAAGCCCGTGAACGATTGGGCCCGGATGCCCTCATCGGCATATCCTGTTATGACTCACTGGAGCGAGCCCTGACGGCTGAAGCCGGAGGGGCCGACTACGTTGCGTTTGGACGCTTTTTTACCTCGACCACCAAACCGGATGCGCCGGTGGCCCACCTCGAAACCCTGGCAAAGGCCCGGGCTCAGCTTGGTATTCCCATCGTGGCCATAGGCGGCATCGATGCCTCAAACGCAACCCGGGTACTGGCAGCCGGTGCAACGCTGCTGGCTGTCATCGGCGGTGTATTTGGCCAGGCCGATCCTCGATATGCGGCACACCAACTGACCGAACTGATAGCAAGGCAGGACTTATGTCCAGACTGACCACCCGCAATCACAACCGCGATAGTGCCGGCATGACCTATGTCTACCCCGTCCTGTCACGCCGTGCCGGTGGGCTTTCGATCGGCATCAACCTCAACACCAATAATGCCTGTAACTGGCGTTGCATCTACTGTCAGGTACCCGGACTGGTACGGGGCAAACCGCAACCGGTTGATCTGGGCTTGCTCCGGGACGAACTGACCCAACTGCTCGAGCAAAGTCTCAGCGGCGTTTTTTTTGAACATTACGGGATAGCCCCCTCGCAACGGGTCATACGCGATATCGCCCTGTCCGGTAATGGTGAGCCGACCCTTTCTCCTGATTTTGCCGCCGTAGTGGAAACCATTGGCCGCGTAACGGCAACACTGGGTTTGACGGATACGGTGGGACGGGTACTGATCACCAACGGCAGTGGCACAGACCGGATTACAGTCCGGCAAGGATTGCGTGAACTGGCCCGACAGGGGGGAGAAGTCTGGTTCAAGGTCGATGATGTTACGCCGACAGGCATACGTCACATCAATCAGGTTCATTTGACACTAGAGACCCTGTACAGGCGACTGGCCATCGTCACCCGCCTGTGTGATACACAACTGCAAACCTGCCTGTTCGGTCGGACGGACGATAGCAACGACGTACTGAACCGAACGGCTTATCTGGATTTTCTGATCGAACTGCAAAAGCGAAAAATTCCCTTGAAAGGAATCCTGTTGTACGGTCTGGCCAGACCCTCACACCAACCGGAAGCGGCGGTCCTGACCCGTTTACCAGCCGGGGAAATCGAGTCCTTTGCCACCATGATCAGGGCACTGGGATATAGCGTACGGGCAGATGAATAGAAAAGTTCCAGCAAACCGCCTGTTTGCAGGTCCCTCATAATGAACGTGGTATCAATCATTAGAATTGCTGCCTGACGTCTGACCAACTGGATTTTACAGCGGCAATTCTCATTATGACTGTTTGAGCCATTCTGATGATGAGTCCGGGAGGAACGACCCCGTCAATCGCGCCCGAGCATCGCAGCTTCTGTCGATCCCCGCCAGAGCGATCCGCTCCGGATATAGGCGCGACTTCCGGGTGTCTTTTCTTTTGGATACTTTTCTGCAGGACTTGCCAAAGAAAAGTATCCCGCCTTCGGGTGCGGGAACCCGATTCAAACCCCCGTCGCGACAGCGACACAAAACCAATCGATGTCTCCATCCCGTCTCGGTGGGTCAAAAGGGCTAAATTTCGCCATAATGAGAATGGCTGACTTTACAGACGACCGGTCGCTTTTTTTGGGATTGCACGTTATCATGCTACGGGACGATGGGGCATTTCTGGTCGGCTGGGACGGCATTCCCGTGCGACCCATGACCGATCGTTTCACCCACCGATTCAGACCAGAATCTATAACACCGGCTTCAGCCGGGATTACACCCGCAACGAGGTATGCAAGCATGAAAAGTCCCATTCGCCATTTTGTCGCCGGCTGTCTGCTCGGTCTGGCCAGTCTCCCCCTGCAGGCCGATGAAACCTGCGCATCACCCTATATGGCCAAAATCACCGGGCAGGAAGATTTCGTCTACGTCTGGACGCTGGGCACCGAAGGTGTCGGAGACGAGCAGGACAAGCTGGTCACCATCGCGGTCAATCCGGCTTCCGCCCAGTATGGCAAGGTCGTGGCCAGTCTGTCAGTGGGCGGCCGCAACGAAGCCCATCATTCCGATTTCACCGATGACCGCAAGTACCTCTGGGCGGGCGGGCTGGACACCAACAAGATCTTCATTTTCGATGTCGCCACCGATCCGGCCAAACCGACCCTGGTGCGCACCATTACCGATTTTGTCGCCAAGAGCGGCGGTGTCGTCGGCCCTCACAGCCTCTATGCCCTGCCGGGACGGATGCTGATTACCGGACTCTCCAACAACAAGGATCACGGTGGCCGCACGGCGGTGGTCGAATACAGCAATTCAGGCGACTATGTAGCGACCTACTGGCTGCCCACCGATGCCGATCTGCAAGGCGCCATCAAGACCGGCAAATATGCCGATGGCTACAACTACGATGTCCGCGCCCTGCCCCGCCAGAACCTGATGCTGACGTCTTCCTTCACCGGTTGGTCGAATTACATGATGGATTTCGGCAAGATGCTGCAAGACTCGGAAGCCATGAAACGCTTTGGCAACACGGTCGTGCAATGGGATTTGAGCAGCCGTCAGCCGAAAAAGGTGTTCGACGTACCCGGCGCGCCGCTCGAAATTCGCTGCGCCTGGGATGAGCAGCACAATTACTGCTTCACCACCACCGCCCTGACCTCCAAAATCTGGCTGATCCACAAAGACGATCAGGGGGCCTGGCAGGCCAAAGACGTGGCCGACATCGGCGATCCTTCCAAGATACCGCTGCCGGTGGACATTTCCATTTCCAGTGACGACAAAACCCTGTGGGTCAACACCTTCATGGACGGCAAGACCCGTCGTTTCGACATCAGCGATCCCTTCCATCCCAAACAGACCTTCGAGCAGAAAATTGGTGCTCAGGTCAACATGGTATCGTCCAGTTGGGACGGCCAAAGGCTGTATTACACGTCTTCCCTGCTGGCCAACTGGGATAAAAAAGGCACCGATAACGAGCAATTCTTCAAGGCTTACCGCTGGGATGGCCAGAAGCTGAGTGAGCAGTTCTCGATCGATTTCACGGCGGAAAAACTGGGACGCGCCCATCAGATGCGGTTCGGGGCGTATTCCCTGTACGGGAAGCCGCCCAAACCCTGATAGCCCTGGGAGCGCGGCCATCCTGGCCGCAATGCTTGGTGGGGGTGCGGGCGGGACCGCCCGCGCTCCCGGATTCCCCCAATGGAGTGCGCCCCATGACATCCTCCTTTCTTGCACGGCTGGCCGGATTTTGTCTCTTCAGTCATTCGCTGGTTTCCGCTGCGGACGATCTGACACCGGCGACCACCCGATCCTTCTCCGTACCCCCGGCAGGCAGTTATGTTCTGCCGCCGCTGGGCAGGGCCGGTGATGGCGCGGTGCTGGACAACCAGGGCCAACATCATCGTCTGCATGATTTCATGCGCGACAAACCGGTGCTGCTGAGCTTTATCTATGCCACCTGTAGCGATGCCCGGGGTTGCCCGCTGGCGACGAAGGTTTTGCATACGGTCAGTCGCCGTTTACAAAAAGACGAACAACTGGCCGGTCGGGTGCGCATACTCACCCTGAGTTTCGATTCCCTGCACGATACGCCGGAACGGATGCGTGAATACGGCGCGAGTCTCAAAACCGGTGATCTCGACTGGCAATTTCTGACGACGGCGGATGAAGCCAGCCTGCAACCGATTCTCACGGCCTATCCGCAGAATGTCGAAAAAATCTACGACGAGGCCGGCCAGTTCACGGGGACGTTTTCCCACTTGTTGCGGGTCTATCTGATTGATACGGATCGCAAGATACGCAACATCTACAGTGTCGACTTCCTCGAACCCGACCTGCTCATCAACGACCTCAAAACCCTGTTGTTACCGGCTGTTCAAGCCACCGGCCCACTTATCCCTCATCAGGCCGTGCGGCTGGGGCCAGGTGATGATCGGCAGCACTACGAAACAGCCGACTACACCACCCACGCCCAATCCCTGACGCAACGCAAGGGTCAGGCGGCTCCCCTGCTGAAGCTTGCGAAAAAGCCCCAGTCGGGACTGCCCGCCGTACCGGTTCCCGCTGACAATCCGTTGACCGCCGCCAAAATCGCCCTGGGCCGCAAGCTGTTCTACGACCGCAGGCTGTCCTTGAACGACACCGTATCCTGCGCCCTCTGCCATATTCCAGAACAGGGCTTTGCCAACAATGAAATGAAAACGGCGGTGGGCATCGAGGGACGCAGCGTCCGCCGCAACACGCCCAGCCTCTCCAACGTGGCCTACGCCAAACTGCTGTTTCACGATGGCCGGGAAAACAGTCTGGAGCAACAGGTGTGGGGGCCGTTGCTGGCCGCGAATGAAATGGGCAATCCCTCGATCGGTTTCGTGATCGACAAGCTCAGAGCCAGTCCTGATTACCGGGGGCTTTTCGAGCGGGCTTTCGGCAAAGGCCCCGGCATGGAAACCATAGGCCAGGCACTCGCCAGCTACGAACGCAGCCTGAACGCCGCCGATTCCGCTTTTGATCGCTGGTATTTTGGCCATCAAAACAACGCGCTGAATGAGGCCGCGCAACGCGGTTTCCGGCTGTTCACAGGCCAGGCCGGTTGCAGCCAGTGCCATACCCTCGATGGCCGATCAGCCCTGTTCACTGACCAGCAACGTCACAATACCGGCGTGGGCTATGCCGACAATCGGCCCGCATCGCCTGCCGAACAGAAGGTGCAAGTCGCCCCTGGTGTGTTCGTCGATCTCGCACCGGGTGTGCTGGCTTCGCTGCCGGATACCCGGATCAGTGATCTGGGCTATTACGAAATCAGCCAGAATCCGGCTGACCGCTGGGCTTACAAAACCCCCACACTCCGCAACATCGCCCTGACCGCGCCTTATATGCACAACGGTTCATTGACGAGCCTTGAAGCGGTCATCGATTTTTACGATCAGGGCGGCATGCCCAATGAAAACCTGTCGCCCAAAGTCAAACCGCTGGGGTTATCGACTCAGGCAAAGGCCGACCTGCTGGCATTCCTGCGCGCACTGACCGGAAACGTGGCTGCCCTGGTTTCCGACGCTTTTGCGGCGGAGGTGGGGGAAAGATAAAGGCCTCGATAAGTCCCCCTGTTTGCCCGCCTCATCCCCTGAAATAATCCTCCAGATAGTGCTGACAAACGGCTCGCAAGGGGGCTACGGATTGTTCCACTTTCATGCGCAGGAGTGCGCCTTGCCAACCGTCCAGCATCAGGTCGGCCATGCTTTCGGCACTACGGTCGCGACGAACCCGGCCCTCTGCCTGTCCCCGGGCCAGAGCCTGCGCCTGCAGATCACGGTAGCGGGTCACGGCAGTCAACAAGGCCGTACGGCACAGCGGACTGGTGTCTCCTATCTCGCCCATGAGATTACCCAACAGACAGCCGCCCTTGAAACCATTTGCCTCGACCTGCTGAATCAGTTCGTCATAGTAGGCTTGCAGTACCGCAAGACCCTCGCGTTGAGGCATTTCCAGATGATGCTGCAAGCGTTCGATGTAAGGTTGTATGTAATGGCAGATGGCTTCGGCGGCAAACTGCTCCTTGCTGGCAAAGTAGGTATAGAACGATCCCTTGGGAATCTGTACCGCCTGCAGAATCTCCTTGAGGCCGACGGCGTGATAGCCTTTTTCCAGCAACAAGTCGACACCCTGACTGAGTAATCGGTCTTTTTTGGTTTGTTTGGTGGTGAGTGTAGCCATGGCTGGCATGATATGACCGGTCGTCTTTTCTGTAAATGTTGCACCGCAGCAAAGGGACTTTTGACATCCATCGGTCGATGGTATCATTGCCGCATTGCCCCGGTAGCTCAGTAGGATAGAGCGTCCCCCTCCTAAGGGGAAGGTCGTACGTTCGAATCGTATTCGGGGCACCATCTCCCCTGATCCCCCCTTCCCGCCAATTTTTCGCTGTACACGGCAGACTCTGATTGTTCTGGCCTGTGTTATCCTCTCGACCCTTTTCTTTTTCACTGCAAACCCATGCAACTTCCCGAATTATCCAAGGCCCGCATCCTGGTGGCGGGCGATTTGATGCTGGATCGCTATTGGCACGGAGCGACCTCCCGCATCTCACCGGAAGCCCCCGTGCCCGTAGTGCGAGTCGACCAGATCGAAGAGCGGGTCGGCGGCGCGGGTAACGTGGCACTCAACATTGCCATGCTGGGTGGCATGGTCGATGTGCTGGGTTATTGTGGTCAGGATGAGGCCGGTTCCAGGCTGCTGACCTTACTGAATCAGGCGGGTATCCGCTGTCGGGTCGAACGGCTGGAACAACTACCCACCATCACCAAACTGAGGGTGTTGAGTCGTCATCAGCAATTGATCCGGCTGGACTTCGAACAATCCTTCCAGCCACAAAATCCCGATACCCTGCTCAGATCATATCGCAATGCACTGGCGGTGGCTCATCTGGTGGTGTTGTCCGATTACGGCAAAGGCACGCTAGAACCGATTACCCACCTGATCGAACAGGCCCGGCAGGCGGGTTGTCCTGTGCTGGTCGACCCGAAAGGCACTGATTTTTCCCGCTACCGGGGGGCTCGGCTGGTCACGCCCAATCGCAACGAATTCGAGGCGGTGGTCGGTGTCTGCCAGACGGAAGCTGAACTGGTCGGCCGGGGCCTGGAACTCCTGCAACGTCATGGCCTGGGCGGGCTGTTGATCACCCGGGGAGAGCAGGGCATGACCCTGCTGGAACCAGGACAACCCGCCTTGCATTTACCGGCGCACGCCAAGGAAGTCTACGATGTCACCGGTGCCGGTGATACCGTCATTGCCGTGCTGGCTACCGCCCTGGCCTCAGGCGCAGCCCTGGCCGATGCGACCCGCCTGGCCAACCGGGCTGCCGGGCTGGTGGTGGGTAAACTGGGAACGGCCAGCGTTACCCGGGACGAACTGGAAGAAGCACTGGGGGGAAGCAGGGCACACCGGCATGGTATCGTCGACTGGCCTGCCTTACAGGATTTATTGCAGGAAGCACGCAGCCGGGGAGAAAAAATCGTGGCCACCAATGGTTGTTTCGACTTGCTTCACCCGGGTCATATCCACTACCTGAGGCAAGCCCGCAGCCTGGGAGATCGTTTGGTGGTTCTGGTGAATACCGATGCCTCGGTCTCCCGTCTGAAGGGACCGGAGCGACCGATCAATCCGCTGGAACACCGTATGGAGATGCTGGCCGCCCTGGAGTCGGTAGACTGGGTAATTCCCTTTGATCAGGATACCCCGGGCGAATTGATCGGCCAGATCCTGCCGGACGTGCTGGTCAAGGGCGGTGATTATCCCGACATCACCCGGATTGCCGGTCATGATCATGTGCTGGCCCATGGTGGAGAAGTCAGGGTACTCGATTATGTCAGCCATCATTCGACGACCCGCCTCATCGAAACCATACGCAAACGATAAATCATGGCCGCACGTTTAATTCCCCTGGATCATTCGGTCGAATCACTCCGGGTCCCCCCCTATTCCATCCACGCAGAGCAATCCGTCATTGGCGGGTTGCTGCTCGACAATCAAACCTGGGATGAAGTGGCCGACCGCGTCGATGAGGGTGACTTCTACCGCAAGGATCACCGGCTGATCTTTCGGGCCATCAAACAACTGGCCGAGCAGCAATCGCCTTTCGATGTGGTGACCCTCTCCGAACGACTCGGCAATCTGGGGTGGCTGGAAGCAGCGGGAGGATTGGCTTATCTGGGTGTCATGGCGCGGGATACGCCTTCTGCGGCCAATATCCGGGCCTATGCCGACATCGTGCGGGAAAAATCGGTACTGCGGCAACTCATCCATTCGGGAACCGAAATTGCCGATTCAGGCTTTAACACCGATGGCCGTGACCTGGTGCAATTGCTGGAGGAGGCCGAGCAGAAAGTTTTCAATATCGCGGATCAGCGACGCAAGGGCGGAACCGGTTTTACCCCCATCAAACAACTGCTGACCCGAACCATGGAGCGGATTGACGCGCTGTATAACATGGAAGGTCACATCACCGGCACGGCCACCGGTTTCACTGATCTGGACGATAAAACCTCAGGGCTGCAACGCTCCGATCTCATCATCGTGGCGGGTCGCCCCTCCATGGGTAAGACGACTTTTGCCATGAACATTGCCGAGCATGTCGCCATCAGTGGGCAACGACCGGTTGCGGTATTCAGCATGGAAATGCCGGGCGAGCAACTGGCCATGCGCATGATGTCTTCCCTGGGTCGTATCGATCAGCACCGGGTGCGTACCGGCAAACTGGAAGATGACGAATGGCCCCGTATGACTTCAGCGGTGAATATCCTGTCGGAAACCCGTTTGTTCATCGACGATACGGGAGGATTGACACCGACTGAGGTGCGTGCCCGCTGTCGCCGTCTGGCCCGGGAACACGGCCCTCTCGGTCTGGTATTGCTCGACTACCTGCAACTCATGAAGTGTCCCGGCAGCGATAACCGGGTCAATGAAATTTCGGAAATCTCCCGTTCACTCAAAGCCCTGGCGCGGGAAATGAACGTACCGGTGATCGCCCTGTCGCAGCTCAACCGCAGCCTGGAAAACCGCCCCAACAAACGACCGGTCATGTCGGATCTCCGGGAATCGGGAGCCCTGGAGCAGGATGCCGATGTCATCATGTTCATTTACCGCGATGAAGTCTATAACCCGGAATCGCAGGACAAGGGCATTGCCGAGATCATCATCGGCAAACAGCGTAACGGGCCCATCGGCACGGTACGACTGACCTTTCTCGGCCAGTATACCCGCTTCGAAAATTTCATTTCCGACCCTTATGCGAACGAGGACTATTGAGTGTGAGCCTGAACGCCTACATCACGCTGGATCTGGCGGCAGTCCGGCATAACCTTGCGACCGTCAGGGCCAGGGTAGCAGAAGCCCAGGTACTGGCTGTCATCAAGGCTGATGCCTATGGGCATGGCCTGTTACGCATCGCCAAAGCCTTGCAAGCGGTAGAGGGTTTTGCCGTGGCCCGCCTCGATGAAGCCCTCTCGCTACGTCAGGCCGGGCTGGGGCAGCGGATCGTCGTATTACAAGGTTTTGTCGAACCGGCGGAACTGGAACTGATGAGCCAGTACGGATTGGAACCGGTCATTCACTCCGGTTTTCAGGTTGACAGGCTGGAGCAGGCTGACAGCCTGGATCCCCTGCCGGTCTGGATGAAACTCGATACCGGCA
>SXGT01462329.1_pt1 | contig 11082 bp, 9 predicted proteins | sample 3176221 | NCBI WGS metagenome assembly SXGT01 (sample SAMN11356862, study PRJNA531348) | freshwater metagenome | isolation source: freshwater sample F1-120 | place: China: Fuxian Lake, Yuxi | collected 2017-12-25
GCCCTTGGGAGCGAGCGCCGCAGAAATCTGGGCGTTGTCCGATTTGTACGCGACAATCGACGAAGCGCGCCGGGATCGTTACCAAGCGGATGCGCGCATCGTATGGAATCGCTATCGCAAGCAAACGCGCTCGGCCAGGGAGTTCAGCGACGCGGTGCAAGAAGAGATGGCGTTGCCGCAATTACAGTCCCATTTGAGTTTTCGCGTGGCATACAGCGATGTATTGGCGCGGGGGTTGTGGGTGGGCGAATGGCATGACCAAACCGCCAAGAGCGAGATCAATGCGCTGACGGCTGAGATCGCGGCGTGTCTGGGCGCGGGGCCGTCTGCGGATATTCTCTCCGGCAGTCGTCGCATTAAATAGGAACCGGTAATGGCGGCTAAAAAAACAGAGCACGAGACACAGGGAAGTGCCAAGCGAATAGCGGCCAGTATCCGTAAGCCCGTGTTGCCGGTGGCAAACAAACTGGAGCAGGCGCTGCAATTTGCGCAGAAATCGCCGTCCCCGGAAAGGCCTGGTGAAGAATCGGTTGCGGCATCGGTTCCTTTACCCGAGGCCTGCGCGGTTGAGCCATCGCCGAATCCCGATCGGGCGCATCCCGGAATAAGCGCATGGTCGTTGATGCCCAAGAGCAGCGAAGAGCGGCAGGTGTTGCAGGCGCGCGCTAAAATTTTCGCAAAACGAGAGCAGCGGCAGGATGTTGAAGTGTGTGAGCAGTATATTCGCTTCCGCCTAGGCGAGGCGGCGATGTACGGCATATCTTATGCCAGTATGGATGAGATTTTGCCGGTAGCGAAGGTGTCGCGGGTGCCGTGCACGCCGGATACTATCGCCGGTATCGTCAACTACCGGGGCGAGTTGCTGACCGTGCTTGATTTGAAGCGAGTTTTTAACATCAAAGACGATGATCGCCCGGCGAAATCCTGGATTCTGGTGATCAAGGAAGGCAGGCTGAAGGCCGGATTGATGGTGGACGAAGTGGACGATAACGATGAATTCGCGCCTGCGCAATTATCGCCGCCGCTGGATGGCAATGAGTTGGTGCGGGGGATTCATCAGGGAAAGGTGGTGATTCTGAGTGCCGCATCGATATTCGCGCATCCGGCGCTGAATATCGATGAATCGGTGGATTAGGGAAACGCCGATTCATTCGGCGAACGAGATGAAGCACGAGGCGCACGGAACGCAGCAACCGAGACATATCGACAAGATAGACGAGGGAGCGAGTATCGCGCAACGAAGTGATTCTCTCGTACAGCCAATAAATCAGCGTTTCCTTAGCAGGCTTGTTGGAGTGTTTCCGGTCTTAGGGTTAACCAAGGCATGTTGAGTTTGTAACATTTTTGAGGATCGCGGGTATGAAAAAAATTGATATAAAAACGACCGACGAAGTGCATGCGGACTGCCAGAGTCAAATGGAGGCGCTGAACAGATCGCATTGCATCCTGGAGCTAAGTCTGGACGGGTCGATTCTGACAGCCAATGCCAATTTTCTGGATTTGCTGGGCTATGCCCTGAAAGAAGTCAAGGGAAAGCACCATCAGATTTTTATGGACCCGGTCTATGTCGATAGCGACGAATACCAGGCGATGTGGGCATCCATTCAGCAGGGAACCGATTCTGCGGGAGAATGCAGGTGGTTGAATAAGAAAGGCGGCGAGGTTTGGTTGCAGGTCAGCTATAACGTGATCCGGGATAAAACCGATGAGCCGGTCAGAGTCATGCAGTTGGCCAGAGACATCACCGGCGATAAGATCGCGCGCCTGGCGCGGGAGGCCGAATACAAGGTGCTGACCGATATCGTGAATATGACCAGCATCGTTTCGCATGCGGATTTGCGCGGCAATATCACGGATATCAATGAAAAATATATACAAGTTTCCCAATACAATCGGGATGAGCTGATCGGCAGTCCGCACAGCATCACCCGCCATCCGGATATGCCCAAATCCACATTCAAGCAGGTGTGGAATACGATCGGGCACGGCAAAATTTTTCGCGGCGTAATCAAAAACAGAGCGAAAGACGGCACGCCTTATTACGTGGATGCCGTGATTGCGCCTATTTTGGGCAGCAATGGCAAGCCCAAGAAATATATCGGGGTGCGTTACGATATTACCGAGCAGGAGATCGAGCGCCACAACATGAAAGGCATATTGGACGCTATCGATACGTCTTATGCCTATATTGAATTCGATCCGGACGGCCATGTCCTGACGGCGAATGATAATTTCCTGCAACTGTTCGGGTATCGGAAGGAAGAGGTGGTCGGCAAGCACCATCGGTTATTTGTTGAATCCGGTTATGAGAAATCTCGTGACTACCAACAATTCTGGGCGGATTTGAGAAATGGGCAAGGTCACAGCAATGCATTTCCGAGGGTGAGGAAATCCGGCGATAGGGTTTGGTTGCAGGGCGTTTACGCGCCGGTCAAGGATGAAATGGGGCGGGTGGTCAAAGTGGTGAAGATCGCCACCGACATTACGCAGCAAGTGAATGTCGAGACGGATTACAAGAACCGGGTCAAAGAATACAGCGAGTTCATCGGCAAAGTGGCGGGCGGCGATTTGCGTCAGTGCGCCGATGCGTCGGGCGGTAATGAACTGAGCATAATCGGCGGCAATTTGAACGCGATGGTGGAAAGCCTGACAGGCATCACGCGGCAGATCGACGAAGCGAATAATTCCTTAGTAAGCGCGATAGGGCAAATACAATCGACGGTCAATACGCAAGCAGCCGGTGCTTCCCAGCAAGCGGCCGCTGTCGGCGAGATCGTCGTGACACTGGAAGAGGTGCGTTCGACTTCCGCGCAAAATCTGACTAAAGCCAAACAACTGGGCGAGGTGGCGGAGCGCGTGCGGCGCGAAGGTGCGCAGGGGCAGCAGGTATTGGAGCAAACCGTTGCCGGTATGGAGGTGATTCGCGAACGTGTGGAGAATATCGCCAATACGATTCTGGCGCTATCGGAACAGACGCAGCAAATCGGTGAGATTACCGACGTGGTATCCAATATTGCCCAGCAATCCAAGATGCTGGCGCTGAATGCCTCCATCGAAGCGGCCAAGGCCGGCGATGCCGGTAAAGGGTTTGCCGTGGTTGCCGCCGAAGTCAAGGAATTGGCGATCCAGTCGCAACAATCGACGGCGCAGGTGCAGAAAATCTTGCAAGACATCCGGCGCGCCACGGATCGGGCGGTGATGGCTACGGAAGAAGGCAATAAGCGCGTCGATGTCGGTGTGGTGCTGGTGGAAAAGAGCGGGGAGATGATGAAGCAATTGAGCGAGGTGATCGATGAGACCGTGCGCGCCAGCAAGCAGATTGTCGCGGCGGTGCAGCAGGAAGTGGTCGGTATCGATCAGGTTTCCACTTCGATGAATGAGATCAATAAGGTCACTTCACAGTTTGTGTCCAGTACGCAACAAACCAAAGAAGCGGCTGCCAATATGGATAGGGTGGCTGAAAGACTGCAAGAGTGCGTTAGTGTTTACAAAATATAAGCAGCCGGTCGATTGATCGGTTTTGTTATTGGTCGCGCGAATTCAATGATATTCCTTTGCAAAGAGACTGCGGTGGAGGGTTGCTCATGGCGATGAGATTCGATCCCGAAATCATGCGCCAACTGGTGCTGATGTTCAGAACCGAGTTGCTGGAACAGTCGCAAATGATTACCGACGGATTGCTTGCGCTGGAAAAGGGAGTTTTCGGAGAGCAGCGCGAACAGTGCCTGGATCGGATTTTTCGCGCCGCGCACAATATCAAAGGCGCGGCGCGCGGCATCGACGCAAAAGATATCGCCAGTATTGCGCATAACTTGGAAACGTTGTTTAGCAAATTCCGCCGCGAAGAAGCTGCGATTGATCAGAAATCCATCGATTTGTGCTTACTGGGTTTGGATCGGATGCGGCAAATCATGACGGCGCTGGAGGCGGGTGAATCGCCGGATCAAGGCAGTGTCTATGACTGGCTGGATCAATTCGATGCGCAACAAGAAGCGACGGATGCTTCGATGTCCGGTATCGATTCGAAGACACCCGCGCCAGAGCCGCCGGGGAGCATGAAAGAGGCGGGAAAGGAATCCGTCGAGTCCGTCCCGGCAGTCATCCGACCGCCTAAACCGGAGATTGCGGCGGCGGTTAGCGCTCCGCCCCGCGAACCGGTGCGCGCTGTGGAATCGAAGGCGATAGCGGAAGCCGATCAATCGATTCGCGTTTCCTTGCACAAGCTGAACGAGTTTTCCGCGCTGGTTGAAGATCTATTGGCGGCCAAAATTGAAATGGAAGAGCATTTGGGAGCGATCAAGTGCTTGTTTGAAGATGCGCAATCTTTTTCCAGGGAATGGTTCAAGCACCTCGAGGTGTTGAGAAAAATGGAAGCGGTTGCGCTCCACGATCAAAAAGGCGATTTGCTGACCGCCAAAACAGCCGGTATCAATCAGTTTAGGGTCGGCACGCAGCAATTATACAAACGCATGCGCGACAGCAGCAATCGTTCCGGCCTGACGTTTCATCAATTGCAGGAACAGGTGCGGGCGTTGCATCTGGTGCCGGCTGCGGTGCAATTGCAACCTTTGGCAAGATTGGTGCGCGATGTTGCGCTGTCGCTGAATAAAAAAGTCGATTTCGATATCGTTGGCGACGACATCGAGATGGATCGCCCGATACTGGACGGTATTAAAGATCCGTTAATGCATTTATTGCGCAACGCAATCGATCACGGCATCGAAAGCCCGGAGGCGAGGCGTGAATGCGGCAAGCCTGAGAACGGCCGTTTGACGGTTGCGGTCAGTAAAGAACGCGACCGGATTCTGATAACGGTCAGCGACGATGGCGCCGGTATCGATGTCGACAATGTGGCGCGCCATGCCGTCAGGAAGAAATTGATCGGTCAGAACGAAGTTTCTTCGCTGAGCAAGGCTGAGATCATCGAGTTGATTTTTCGTCCCGGTTTTTCCAGCAAAGAGATTATTACCGACATTTCGGGAAGAGGGGTCGGTCTCGATGTTGTGCTGACCGGTGTGCGTAATCTGAAAGGCGACATCAAGGTCGATACGTCAGCGGGAAAAGGTACGGCGTTCGTGCTCAGTCTGCCGCTTACGCTGTCTTCGGATCATGGATTGATGGTGCGGGTGAGCGGCAATATTTATGCGATTCCGATTGCCTCGGTTGAACGCGTGATGGAAATAAGCAAGCAGGACGATTTGGTGGATATCGGCGGCAATCGGGCCATTCTGATCGGCGGGAAGGCGATTCCGGTGCGCGATCTGGCTGCGGTTCTCGAAATCGGGCGTTTTCAATTGGCTGCGGCGGAGAAGCTGTCGCTGGTTGTGATTTCGCGAGGCTGGCAGCGAGTCGCCTTGCTGGTGGAGGAAATTGTCGGCGAGCGCGAGATTGTGATCAAGCGCCTCAAATCGCCGCTGAAGTCGGTGCGCAATGTGATGGGCGCGACTTTTATGGGCAGCAGCGAAGTGATTGTTGTGCTGAATCCGAACGATGTGGTGGTGAGCGCATTGCGCCCAAGCGCTATGGCCCGGTTATCGTTGCAAAATCAAACGGAAGCGGTGGAAGACAGCGCCGTGCCGGAAATTCTGGTCGTGGACGATTCGATCACGATTCGGACGTTTGAAAAGACGCTCCTGGAAACATGCGGTTACAGGGTTGCTGTGGCGGTTGACGGGCAAAGCGCGTGGGAATTGATTCAGAAGCAGCGGTTCGATTTGGTTGTGACCGATGTCGAAATGCCGTTTATGAACGGTTTTGAATTGACCGAGCGCATTAAGCGTCATGAGAGATTTAAGAAGATGCCGGTCGTGATCGTGACCTCGTTGAACAGCGAAGCCGAAAAGCAACGCGGCATTGAGGTTGGCGCCAGCGCGTATATCGTTAAAAATCAATTCGAATCCAGAGTATTGTTGGATGTGGTTCAGCAGTTGATATAACCTAACAATAACAATAAAGAGAGGAAATATGATCCGGATTTTGATCGTCGAAGATTCCGACGTGGTTAGTTTGCTGCTCAAGACGATTCTTGAGAACGAGCCCGATATGCAGGTGATAGGGCGCGCCAAGGACGGGCGCGAGGCGGTGCAACTGGCGTATGAATTAAAACCGGATTTGGTGACGATGGATATTCGCATGCCAGTCATGGATGGTTTTGAAGCCACCCGATTGATTATGGCGACCGCTGCGGTGCCGATTGTGGTGATCAGTTCCAGCGTGGACGACGAGGAATTGAAAATCACTTTCCGGGCGATTGAGGAGGGCGCTCTCGCGGTACTGGAAAAACCCAGGGGATTCACCCATCCCGATTTTGAAAGCATGCGCAAGGAAATGATCGATACTATTCGCGCGATGGCGGAAGTGAAGGTGGTGCAGCGTTATAGTCCGAGTTCGCTGAGAGGGGCGGCTATTTTTGAAGCGGCTATCCAGCAACGAACCAAAGCGCACGAGATCATAGCCATCGGCTGTTCAACGGGCGGTCCGCAGGCATTGCAGACAATCCTGAGCCGGTTGCCGCAGGGGTTTCCGGTACCGATCGTAATTGCGCAACATATCAGCAGAGGATTTGTCGGCGGATTGGTGGCTTGGTTGCAAGGCAATACGTTGTTAGCGGTTGCGCTGGCGCAGGAAGGGCAAAAATTGCAACCTGGAACCGTTTATTTGGCACCCGATAATTATCATTTATGCGTTGAGCGAGGGTGCGACGGTTTGATTGCAAGATTAAAAGATGATGCCGAGGTGAATGGTTTTCGTCCGTCGGCCACGGTGTTGTTCAAGTCGGTGGCGGAAACATGCGGAAATAAAAGTGTCGGTGTGCTGCTAACCGGCATGGGAGCGGATGGCGCGGAGGGTTTGCTGTCGATGCGGCAAACGGGGGCGCATACGGTGGTGCAGGATGAGGCCAGTGCGGTGGTTTATGGCATGCCGGGATCGGCAATTGCATTGAATGCGGTAGATCAGGTTGTGCAATTGCAGAACATGGCGTCGTATTTGTTGAGTTTGGCAAGGAAATGAGATTGTTTGGGGAGATGCTGATTCATTCGGCGAACGAGATGAAGCACGAGGCGCACGGAACGCAGCAACCGAGACATATCGACAAGATAGGCGAGGGAGCGAGTACCGCGCAACGAAGTGATTCGCTCGTACAGCCAATTAATCAGCGCTCCCTTGGAATCGATTGAATTCTGCCGATCAAGGTATTCGCATGGGGTGACTGTGGTAACCAAACTCTCTGAATTGCAACATTTGTTTTATGCGGATTGCGGCAAGCGGATAAAGCGCATCGATTCGATTTTGAAGTGCGGCGAACACGGCATTACCGCGAACGATTGCGATGTGTTGTATCAAGAATTCGATAGCTTGTACGGAGGCGCTAAAGCGGCCTGTTTCCCTGAGCTTGAGAATTTCTTTTTCGCATTGGCGGGCTATGCGCGGTTTCTCAAACGTTGTTTGCCAAATCTTGTTAGCGAACGGGATGTGCGGTTGATTCGGGAAGGAGTCGATCTGGTAACTGCCGGAGAAAGCGGGCAATGCAGCGGTATAGAGGAAAATCGGGAGCGATTGCTGGTGTTTGTTAAACAATTGAGCGAGTGGATGCAGCGGCCTTCGAAAGGAGTGTAACGTTATGATAAATGAAATGAACCGGCAAATGGAAGGGCCGATCGATCGGCGTTATCGAATTCTGATTGTCGACGATATGGCGACCAATCGCATGCTGGCCCGTTCGGCGTTAAACGACATGGAGTACGATATTCTGGAAGCCGATGGCGGCGAAGCGGCGTTGCGGATATTGAACGATCGTGTGGTCGACGTGGTGTTGCTCGATGTGAGAATGCCGGGAATGGACGGTTTTGAAGTGTGCAGGAGAATCCGGCAGATCGAGCGCCTGAAATTGCTGCCGGTGATTATGCTGACTGTCGTGGAGGAGAAGGACAGTATCGTAAACGGGATGAAAGCCGGCGCCAGCGATTATCTGACCAAGCCGTTTCATGCCAACGAGCTGATGGCGCGGTTGGCCGCTGCTGCGGAGCGCAACCGGCTGGGAGAAGAATTGATCGTGGCGCGCCGTGCCGCCGAATCGGCCAATCAATCCAAAAGCTCGTTTCTGGCGACAATGAGCCATGAGATCCGAACGCCGATGAATGTCATCATCGGATTGTCGCATTTATGTTTGCAAACCAATCTCGATCCGAATCAAAGAAATTATGTGGAGAAAATAAACCGGGCGGCCTTGTCGTTATTGGACATCATTAACGATGTGCTGGATTTTTCCCGCATCGAAGCGGGAAAGCTCGAGTTATCGAAAGAGGATTTCGATTTGCGTTCATGTTTGGCGCGCGTGGATTCGTTGATTGGTTTTCTGGCGCGATCCAAAGGATTGGCGTTTGAAATCAATATCCCAAGCGAGATCCCCTATTTTTTGCACGGCGATGCCGTGCGGCTGGGGCAAATTCTCATTAATTTGGCGGGTAACGCCGTCAAGTTTACCGAGAAAGGTTCTGTCAAAATCACCATTGTTTGCGAGGCACTGCATCCCGATGAAGTGGATTTGAAATTTTCAATTCGCGACACCGGAATCGGTTTGAGTTCCGAGCAGATCGAGCGTTTGTTCAAATCGTACAGTCAAGCGGAAAGCACGACGCATCATAAATATGGCGGGAGCGGCCTTGGTCTGGTGATCAGCCGGCAAATGGTGGAGTTGATGCAGGGACGCATCTGGATTGAAAGTGCATTGGGTCAAGGCAGTACGTTCCATTTTACGGCGCGATTCGGTCGCGGTAAGGAAGTCGAGGCGAATGTCATGCACCAGGCCGTCGATCTGCAAGCAGCGAAGCAACGGCTCAAGGATGCGCGGATTCTGATTGTGGAAGACAATCCTTTCAATCAATTGGTAGTTCGGGATTTGCTGGGTCTGGTTGAGGCAGTTGCCGAGGTTGCCGATAACGGAAAAGAGGCGCTGAGGCTTCTGGAAAATGAGAAGTTCGATTTGGTGCTGATGGATACGCAATTGCCGATCATGGACGGTTATGAGACAACGCGGCATATTCGTGAAAAAGCCGAGTTTGCGGCGCTGCACATAGTTGCGATGACGGGCAATGTAACGGCGGAGGATCGCAAGCGGTGTTTGGCGGTCGGGATGAACGATTTTATACCGAAGCCGGTTAATCCCGATCAAATGTACCTGATTCTGGCGAAATGGTTGCCATCGTCCGATGGCCTGAATGAAAAGGGAGGAAATGAGAATTTGAAAACGACGATTGAAGCGATTCGATCCGAGGTGTCGGTAGTCGATATGGATATGCTGCGCGGTATGTTTAATAACGATACCGCATTGATACGTAAGATTGGGTTGAAATTTATCGAGGTTGCAAATGCCACCTTGTCTGAAATGAAGGCGGCTCACGATAATCGCGATTTGCATGAGTTGGGCCGTTTGGGGCATAAGCTGAAATCTTCCGCAAGAACCATCGGTGCTTTAAGTTTCGGCGATTTATGCGATGCGCTTGAAATGGCCGATGCGAGTAACGATTGGGCTGCCGCTGAAACCATCGTAGTGCAACTGCCGCCCTTGCTGGATCGGATTACGGAGCAACTGCATAAAGAATTGCAGTGATAAAGACAGCAAAGAGCTGCTAAAGGTCGTCGATGACGGTTATTCTGATCTATTTGCGCGGCTATTTCGCGCATGTGGATAAAGGGTTGTTGCTGTTTTGCAGTATTTGGACCGCTGTGCTGATCGCCTTGAACTATCAATTGGGGATTGAACGCACGCTGATTGCCAATTTGGATTCCCGGTTTTATCAATTCCTGGCGTTGTTTTGCGTTTATTGTTGCGCTTTCGTCGTTCCCTATCTTTTTATCGCTGTTTTTAGAAAGCCGCTCATCGTGATTACGCCGCTGTTTTGGTGGCTGCTGCTGATCGCTCCGGCTTTGTTTGCATTCAAAGTCAGCGTTGTCAATCCGCTGGAGTACGGTCTTGCAGGTGTTTGGGGCGATTATTGGGTGGCTGCTACGACGCTGCCGTTTAAGTTTCTGACGGTGCTGGCGCCGTTGATCGTTTTGCATCGGATGCTTGCTCCGCAGACGAGCTTCTGGGGTATGACATTGCAGAATCTACGATGGCGTCCCTATCTGCAAATGCTGGTTTTGATGGTGCCGTTGATCCTATTCGCCAGTACGCAACCGGATTTTCTGAGCGTTTATCCCCGGGGGGCGCAAATCGCTTTTATAACAGCCCATACGGATTATTGGCATGGTATTTTGCTCAAGGCATTGTATGAAATCAGTTACGGGATTGATTTTGTAACGATCGAGTTGTTCTTTCGCGGTTTTCTGATCTTTGCTTTCACGCGCTTTGCCGGTGCTGCGGCGATTCTGCCGATGGCGGTGTTCTATTGCAGCATCCATTTCGGCAAACCTTTGCTGGAGTGCGTTTCGTCTTTTTTCGGCGGATTAATCCTCGGTGTTGTCGCGTATCGGACGCAATCGATCGTCGGCGGCTTGGCGGTACATCTGGGGGTCGCCTGGATGATGGAGATCGGCGGTTACGTGGGGAACGGTATGTTGAGAGGTAAGGGATAGTTGGTGCGGCGCGGAAACAAAAAAACCGCCGGTTAGGGCGGTTTTTTGTAAATCAGTTTCTTTGGCGATTAATGGCCAGGCTTGCTGGTTCCGCCGAAAGGACGCGGATCTTGTCCTTCTTTGAGGCATTCACCATTACCACCTACGCCAAACTTACAATCGTCATACGAAGCATTGGGATCGCCCATGTCGGCATTAGAACAAGCAGTCATAAATACTAATAGTAGTACAGCCAAGAGTGATAATTTCATCTCCGTCGTTTCCTTAATTTAAGTTTATTTACCATGTTTACATCAAGGTTTGGAGTATACAACAGAGCGATTGAAATTTCCAAGAACTTCATGCCTGCGGGCGGCAATGCAATCTGCGGCGGCTTTTGCGGGCTAGGAGTCTGTCGGACTTAAGACCAATCTACTGCGCCGATGGGATAACGGTTCATATTTCCTCAATTTTTCGTTGCATAGATTAACTATGCGCCTCAAAATTAAGAAAGTATGCACTCGC
>SXGT01905287.1_pt1 | contig 11082 bp, 8 predicted proteins | sample 3176221 | NCBI WGS metagenome assembly SXGT01 (sample SAMN11356862, study PRJNA531348) | freshwater metagenome | isolation source: freshwater sample F1-120 | place: China: Fuxian Lake, Yuxi | collected 2017-12-25
CAGAGAGTGGTCAGAACGGTTTGTATAAGCTGTTCTAATTTGTTTTCCGGTTAGAACGTACCGAACACCGTCCCCAGAAAAATGACGCAGGCCGTGGCGATCAGCGGGGTGACCACCGAGACGAAGGCGATATCGAAATACGACTGCCGGTGCGTCAGCCCACAAATGGTGAGCAGCGTAATCACAGCGCCGTTGTGGGGCAGCGTGTCGAGCCCGCCCGAAGCCATCGAAGCAACTCGGTGTATCAGTTCCGGGCTGATTCCCATCTCTATCGCGCGTTGATAATAGGTTTGTCCCATCGCTTCGAGCGCAATTGCCAGCCCGCCCGACGCCGAGCCGGTGATCCCTGCCAGCACGGTGACCGCCGTGGCCGCCGAGACCAGCGGATTGTGAGGAACGAAGTTGACGAGTGCGCTGCGAACCAGCGCAAAGGCGGGCAGCGAGGCGATCGTGGCGCCGTAGCCGACCTCGGAAGCCGTGTTGAAGATCGGGAGCAGCGAGCCCATCGCTCCCCGCGTCAGTGATTCGTTCAGCTTTGCCAGTGAGCGAAAATTCAGAACTGCAGCCAGCACCACGGCCGCGGCCAGCGCCATGATCGACGACCATGTTCCCCGTACCTTTGCCAATTCGGTCGCGCCGAACCTCGCCTCGGCCAAGTAGCTGGTGTGCCACTCGGGCATCCAAAACTCCGCGATAACATAATTGCCGGCGATGACGCATAGCAGCGGCGCCACCGCGGCCAATAACGACGGCCGCCGCACGGTTGCTTCCGCGGAATCTTTGTGAAACTGCCCGCTATTTGGTTCAGCACCATACCCTTCGCCGGCACGCGCGGCCGACCGCGCTCGGCCGTACAGCCAAGCAATGCCGATGGTGAACATCAGCGCTGCGCCGATCATTCCCAACCCGGGAGCCGCGAATGCCGTTGTCTGAAAATAAGGCATTGGGATCAGATTCTGGATTTGCACCGAGCCTGGCAGACAGCTCATGGTAAAAGTGAATGAACCCAGTGCAATCGACGCCGGAATGAGCCTCTTCGGCAGGGCAGCTTCGCGAAAGAGGGCACCTGCCACCGGATAGATCGCAAACACGACGACGAATAATGATACGCCGCCATACGTCAGCACCGCGCAGCATAGCACTACCGCCACGGCGGCATGGCGCCCGCCAACGCCGCGGGCAATCCTTCGCGCAATCACCGCGGCGGAGCCTGAATCTTCCATCACTTTGCCGAACAGCGCCCCCAGGAGGAAGAGCGGGAAGTATTGCGCGACGAAGCCCGCCATTTTCGGCATGAATACCTGGGTATAGGTCGCCAACAGTGGCACATCGCCAGCCATGGCGGCCGCGAGCAGCGCCAGCAGCGGCGCAAGCACGATCACGCTCGCACCTCGGTAGGCGAGCCACATCAATAGCAGCAGCGAAACAAAAATGCCGATCAGGCCGGCCATCCATCTGCTCCATGGGGCTATTCCGCGCCTTTGGACGGGCGCGCCAGAGAAGCCGCTCATTGTGCAGTCGCCGTCAGAGAGGTGCAATCGCACCCACCAATCGAACCCGGACAGGCCGCAGCAAAGTGACCGTTGCATCCAACGCGTATCGTGCTAGCATGCGGCGGCCGACGCTGGCAGTGGCGCAGCGGCGCGCTGGGGCAGACCCAGGCGCTGAGATAGCGCAGTCCGAGTGAGACTGGTCGGTTGGTTGACGAGTGGCGTGAGGCCGGTCAGCATTTGGCGAGCTTGGCGCGGCGTGCGGCGTGGGACTCTTGCACTCGTTGTTCGAGGTAGGCATCGGGATGCGCTGGAAGCCAGCGATCCGGCAACAGGGATTCGAGCTGTTCCGGAGTGACCGTTGCATACAGCGCCTCTTGCGTGGCGTGCTAAATAGCCTTGCGTAATTTTGGGAGCCTTTGATTCAGGTAGTTCGACGTCGGACGTACTCGTGTCGCCCGTATCGGTTGCGATTGCGGAGGTATGTGTAGACCTCGGCCATCAGCTGTTTCATATTCCGGCAGCAATGGTTGCGGGTGACGTTGTCGTGCAGGTCTTTCCAGAGCCGCTCGATTCGGTTGTGGTCCGGACAGTAAGGCGGTAGGAAGTGCAGTCGAATCCGTCCACCTGCTGTCGCCAGCGCCAGTTGCGTCCGCTGGCTGTGATGAATCTTGTAGTTGTCCAAGATCACATGAATGCACTTGGCCTGCGAATACTCCTTCACAAGTCGCCACAACAGGAGGATGAATAAATCGCTGGTCTTGCGCTCGGCTTCGACCCAAGTCAGCCTTCCCGTGCGCGCGTCTAGCGCGCCGGCCAAGTAACGTTTCTCGTTCTTGCCTGGAGTGAGTACCTGCTTTTGCTGCCCGCACAACATCCAGTCGGGACCGATCTTGGGATTCAAGTGGATGTCGACTTCGTCCACGTACACCACCACCTCGCCACGACGACGAAGCTCCACCAGCTTCGAATCTGCCGCAAACGCCGCAGCCGACGGGCCTTGGGCCACGGACAGCCCACGATCGGCTTGGGCCGGCCCAAACGCACTCGGTGCCGCTTGAGCAACCGACAGATCGTTGTTGTGCTGACGCGAATGCCGGTGCGCTGAGCTAACACGCGGACCAACAACTCTTGGGTCCAGGTCGTTCGCAAGTAGCCGTAGTCGCGCGGCGAACCTGTCAGGATGCTGAGCAATTCCGCTTCGTAGACCTCGCTGATCTTCTGGTCGCCATTGTCCTCGCGGTAGTCCGCCATGCCCGACAGTCCTTGCTCGACAAAACGTTGGGCCACGCGGTACACTTGCGACTCGGAGCAGAGGCCGCCCGAGACCAAATGCGTGGGCGACTTGCCTTGCACGAGACCGACGATGATTTTGCAACGACATCGCATCACCGCACAGGACGCCAGTTTGCAGCGTGAGCGCATCACGCGCCGTTCGCGACGGGAAAGTCGCTGCCATCCACGCACCACTTTCTGCTGAACTTTCATGAGGAACTCCTTTCACTCGTGTGCTTGGGAACACAACGTAAGTGCTTGAGAGTTCCTCTTCTATCTATTCCTCCCAGGATCGCGCAAGTCTATTTAGACATCGTCCCTCCTTCGAACACGTTATTTTTGTTGAAATTAGATTACAGTCCTCTGGTCACTGATTGAGACGCCAGCGGGCAACTTCCAGGTGCGTTGCACTATCCTCGCCACGATATGAGTACGCCGTCACCAAGCTGCCGTCGGACAATTGTACTGTCGGACCGAAGCCGCCGCCACTGCTCAGCTCGGTGGGTGTTTTGGCGTCGATCACAATTCGATCATTGTGAAAATCGAATTCAAAACCATCGCCAGTTTCCTTCCCGAGAACCGCATGAACGCCGAGCGGCGTGCGTTCCGCGCGGACGGTGAAGGTCAGCAGCAGGCGGCCATCGGCCAACCGTAAAATGGCCGGATACATTTCGCCGTAGTAACTACCCAACGGCTTGTCGAGTGTCCAATGCTCACCGCCATCGCGGGATCGAAGGACGATGAGGCGTTCTGATTGATCAGTCTTGGCCTCGGGAGTTTCAGTATCAGGCAGCGGTGGGACCAATTTAGGATCGACGCGAAAAATGCCCAACAAATCACCGTTTCGCGCCTGCCAGAACACAGTTTCTGCCATAAAAGGCCACCAGAGTTTTTGGGGGTCTATACCTTCGAAGACACACTTCAACGAACGGTCCCAGGTCTTACCGCCGTCGGTAGATCGCCAGAGAAAGTCATTTCCACCGGGTGTTGAAACACCCAGGATTAGGTCTCCGTTGCTCAGTTCCAGCACGTTGCGGCTCGTATGAGTCCAGGCACTCGCGGGCGCGCCGGGCACGTCTGTGGCCAAAAGGGGTGTCGAATCCCACGTGTGTCCGCCATCGTTCGAGCGATGCAGGTAGCTGTGAAGGTACCCGTGCCTGTTGCGTATGTCTGTTTCCGTCAGGTGGGCAGTCATGAACAGGGTGCCGTCCCGCGCCATCGAGAAGTAGGGCTCTCGTCCGGGAAGCGACAATGTTTCCGCATCGGACCAAGTATTGCCCTCGTCGAGGGAGCGGAACAGGCTTTCGTCTTCGCGAATTTTTCCGTCCGCAAGACCATGCCCGCGAAACGCCACAATCAGCAGTTCCCCCGACGGCAGTTTTGCAATGCACGGTTTGTAATCATGTGGAGTGCCGACCCCACTGCGGACGACTGGCAGGCGTTCAGGCAGGATTATCGGGTTGCCTACCGTTAGCCTGGTTTCGTCCCCCCGCGCCTCCGGCAGCTGCCAGACCAATGCCCCCGCCAAGAGTGCGAGTGGGTAAGTCCGACACATAAGCGCCGCTAATTTTGCACGATTATCGCTACGAAAAACGAAGTACTTGCGGAACATTTCGAGTCTCCACGGATGGGGTTGGTGTTTGTCCAGTTAGGCACGACTGAAATATCGAACAGCGATCCAGATAGCGGTCTTCAGACCTTGAGGGCCCGGTCGGCTTGTCCAGTGCGATCCGGTCGGCCAGCTAGGTGCGCCGGACATCGGTGAATCAGCGAAGGGTCGCGAAGCAGCCAGTAGGACGCCTAGGGCTGACGACGTCAATGTAATCGTGGACCGCGCCGGTCTGATACTATTTTTCTCCTGCATTCGTCGGTGGGTCGAATTCCTGCACTTTGGTCGAGAATTACCAGTGTCGCGGAGGACGCTTGTTTTAGCGAGGGAGGCTACCGTACTGCATCCATCTTGACATTTGAGAACAGCCTCCGCGAGCAGTCTCAAATACGCGAAACGGATCCCTTGGCTGGCGCCAAACGAAAACCATCGTGGTAAATCATCTTCCAGTACGAGTCGGTTTCGTAGCCCCCGCGGTCGATTTCGGCGTCGTCGCCGATATAGCCCAACAAACCGTTGGTGTCGCCACAGATCAGCGTGTGCGCGAAGGGCGATCGTTGGCGGATATCGCGGCCGGTGGCGGTGAAGTTTTCGCCCGGAGACATAAAGGCAGCTAGGTCGCCGATGCGCAGCGCGCCGAGCGTGATGGGAAGCGTCATCCGCGGCGAGTCGCCGGCTTGCAGCATCCGCAGGCCCTCTTCTGAATATTCAATTTGCACGTTTACAAACGCGATCTTCTGCTCCACGGAGAAGAACTCGGGTACGTTGATGCCGCAGAACCAGCAGGCGACGGGGTCGTGTTGCAGCTCGTCGATAAATGCCCGGCGGGCAGCGATGGCGTCTTCCGATTCGTGCCGCGTATACATCGGCCGACAGGACAGTTCAATCGTTTCCCATTGATACCGCAGCGGCGCGCCGCGGAGTGGCGTCAAGTGGGGCAACGCCTTGACCGCCGCTCGCCCCAGCTTTTCGCCGGTGCGTTTGGCCTGCTGCGGCGTGCCGAAGATGTGGTAGCAATTCACGTCGCCGCACATACCCTGCACGAACATGGCCGGCGCGCCGCCGAGCGCATCCTCGATGAGGCGGCGGGCCGTGCCGACCCAGTCGGGCGAAATCCATTTGTCCAGGATCATCGTGGCCGGATGACAGCAATAATTGAAAATCGCCCCCAGCGGGTGGCCTTGCAGATCATCAAATCGCACCAGCCCAATCGTCGGGTCGAAGAACTTACCGCTCTGAAGTCCCTCGGAGTGATGGCGACTGAACTTGACGCCGCCGCTGGGCATTTGCAGAGCCGTCCGTTGGCGAGGGATTTGCTTGCGTAGGTCAGAGACGTGACGCGGCGAGGGGGATGTTCGCCGCAGGGCTTCAAGGACGGTCGAAGCCGGTGTCGTCGCGAAAGGGGGGCGGTGGCTGCGATCGGCACCGCGCTGCGTACACGGAGGGTCGGCGGAATGGTGATTTTGGAAACGAGGGAGTGGGCTCAGGCAACGTTCGGCGAATGTGAACTCGGGGATGTGCGGCGGACGAAACGGCTGGTCAAGCTGGCGGTGCAAGCGGCGGCGCGGCCGGATGGCAGCACGCCCGAGCAGACCGAGTCGTGGGGAGATTGCAAAGCGGCGTATCGCTTGTTCGATCAAGACGAGGTGACGTTCGACGAGATCATCCGGCCGCACTGCCAGCAGACGCGCGCCTCGTGTCGGCCTGGCGACGTGAAGCTGCTGATCAATGACACGACAGAAGTCGACTTCGGGTATTCCCGCCGCGTGACGGGATTGGGGCCGACGGGGAATGGTTTCGGTCGTGGGTTCTTTTTGCATTCGGCATTGATGGTGGACGCGGCGGACGGTCGCGTCGATGGCCTGGCGGGACAGAAGCTCTTTCACCGCAAGCCGAAGCCCAATCGCCGCGCGGCGAAGAATACGCGGCGGCGGGCGGCGGATCGGGAATCGGTCGTCTGGGGAGAACTGGTGGATCACGTCGGCCCCGCGCCGGCGGACGTGAAGTGGGTGCATGTCGATGATCGTGGCGCGGTCGACTTCGAGGTCTTCTGCCGGATCCAGGCCCAGGGAAACAGTTGCGTGATTCGCGCGGCACGGTTGAATCGCTGGCTGCTGACGCCCGACGGTCGGCGGGTGCGACTCGACGCGTTGCTGAACGAACTGCCGAGTTGCGAGACGCGGTCCCTGGAGGTTTCGGCAAAAGGCGACCAGCCCGCACGAACTGCCCTACTGGAACTGCGTTTCGCGGAAGTCCGGATGCCGTTGCCGCAGGTGGTGACGCCGTGGCTGCGCGACCATCGTCCGGAAGAGCCGCTACGACTGTGGGTCGTCGAACTGCGTGAAACCGAGCCACCGACGGGCGTGACGCCGCTTCGTTGGGTGCTCTACACCTTCGAGCCGGTGACGACCGTCGCCAATGCCAGCACCGTCATTGCATGGTACGAACGCAGGCCCACGATCGAGGATTATCACAAGGCGCTCAAGACCGGCTGTGGCGTGGAACGACGCTCCTACGAAACGGCCGAACGTCTGGAACGCGTGACCGGCTTGTTGTCCGTGGTCGCGGTCCGATTGATGCAACTGAAAACGGCCGCCCGCGAAACGCCGAATCGCCCGGCGGTCGATGTGGCTCCGGCCCAGTGGGTGATGTTGGTGCAAATCGCCCGCAAGAAACCGGCCAACCCCAAGATGACCCTCCGCGAATTCTTGCGCGCGATCGCCGGGCTGGGCGGACATCTCGGCCGCAAATGTGACGGGGACCCCGGCTGGATCACCCTGTGGCGCGGCTTTGAAAAGCTGATGCTCCTCGCCCGAGGCGCTGACGCCCAAAAAAGATGTGGGTAATACTCAGGCTTCCGGGCTACTGCCTATTCCACGCCAGGGTGCGCTGCGCGATCCTGGGCTCTGACGGAAATGAAAATCGAGCAAGTTCCACAATCGGCCGAACCGGGGAGTCCCCTTGGCCATCGGGATGGGTAGAATCAACTGCGAAGCGGGTGGAATCGTCGCTTCGTCCCCAAGGCCGCCCCCAGGTACGATACCCGAAGCCATAACCAATCAACGAGTCCTGCCCCCCTTTGATTTGTCATGTCGACCGCAACTGCAACTGCCCCCAAAGTCGCCGACGTCAAATTGCTTATCAATGGTCGTTGGGAAACCTCCCAGGCCGACCGTTGGGGCGACGTCTTTAATCCATCAGTCGGCCGCGTGATCGGCCGCGTGCCGCTGTGCCCGCCCGAGGAAGTGGACAGGGCCATCCAAGCCGCGGCCGCCGCGCTCCGCCCGTGGTGGAACGCGCCCGGGTGATGTTCCGTTATCGCGAAATGTTACAGTCGCACTTTGAGGAACTCTCAGCGCTGGTCACGCGCGAACATGGCAAGACGATTACCGAAGCGCGGGCCGAAGTGCAGCGTGGCATCGAACTCGTCGAGTTCGCGTGCGGCATTCCCAGCCTGATCATGGGACAATGCTTAGAGAACATCGCCACGAATGTGGATGCCGAAACGAGCAGGCATCCGGTGGGCGTGTGCGCCGGCATCGTGCCGTTTAATTTTCCATTCATGGTGCCGCTATGGATGTTTCCCATTGCGATAACATGCGGCAACACGTTCGTGCTCAAGCCATCGGAAAAGGTGCCCCTGTCCAGCAATCGGCTGGGTGAGTTGCTGATCGAAGCCGGGTTACCCACCGGCGTGCTCAATATCGTGCATGGCGACAAGCCGTGCGTCGATAGACTACTGACGCACCCGCTCGTGCGAGCGATCTCGTTCGTCGGCAGCAGCGGCGTGGCGAAGCACGTCTACGAAACGGGCACGGCCCACGGCAAGCGCGTGCAAGCGGCCGGCGGTGCGAAGAACCATCTGATCATCATGCCAGACGCCGATCTTGATTTGTCCGTCACCGCGGTGCAAGCGAGCGCTTTTGGATGTGCCGGCGAGCGCTGCATGGCGGGTAGTGTCGCCGTGCCGGTGGGTCGCATTGCCGATGATGTGGTGGAGGGACTGGTCAAGGCGGGCTCTTCGATGCGCGTGGGACCGACCGATGAGGGCGCCGATGTGGACATGGGTCCGCTGGTGAGCCGGCAACATCGGGACCGCGTGGCATCGTATCTTGATGTTGCCAGGAGCGAAGGGGCCGAGGTGGCACTCGACGGCCGCAAAGCCGTGATTTCCGGCGATGGTTTTCTGTTGGGCCCGAGCGTGGTCGATCGAGTCGCCCCGACGATGCGATTGGCGAAGGAGGAAGTGTTCGGCCCCGTGCTATCGGTCGTCCGTGCGGACGATCTGGATCATGCGCTGTTGATTGGCCGGAGTTGTGAATACGGCAACGGAGCGTCGATTTTCACGCGTAGCGGCTATGCGGCCCGGCAGTTTCGCCGCCACTTTGGCGCGGGCATGATCGGCATCAACGTGGGCGTGCCGGCGCCGATGGCGTGGTTCTCGTTCACCGGTTGGAACCGCAGTTTCTTTGGCGACTTGCACATTCAGGGCGTCGAGGGCATTCAGTTTTACACGCAGCAGAAGACCTGTATGACTCGCTGGTTTGAGTCGCCGAGCGACAGCGCCGACGACCCCATCTGGAAAACAACACGCGGCGGCGCGTAGGCTCTACTCGTTCTGTCGCCGGCCGGCGTTCACCCCGCCCTAGGTGTCGATCTCGCGCAGCCGGCCCGTGCTGTCGCCGAGGTTTTCGCACGGCGAATCGACGCGATCGAGCATGGAGAGGAACAGGTTGTTCATGGGGGTCTCCTTGCCCAGGTTCAGGTGACGCCCCGTCTTGATGCTACCGCCGGCGGAACCCGCCAATAGCACGGGCAGATGGTCGTGGTTGTGGCGGTTGCCGTCGCCGATGCCGCTGCCGTAGAACACCATGCTATTGTCGAGCAGTGAATGTTCGCCTTCTTGGATCGACTTCAGCTTACCGAGGAAATAGCCGAGTTGCTCCACATGGAAGCGATTGATCTTGCGGATTTTTGCCTGCTTGTCTGGGTCGCCGCCGTGGTGCGAAAGTTCATGATGCCCTTCGGGCACCTCGATACATGGGTAACTGCGGTTGCTGCCTTCATCGGCCAGCACGAAGGTGCAGACGCGCGTCAGATCGGCTTCGAACGCCAGCGCCATCAAATCGCACATTAATCGAATGTGCGCGCCATACTCACCCGGAATACCCGTGGGCCTGGCCAGATTGTTGGGGCGAGGCGCGGCGGTGTCATCGCCGCGTGTAATCCGCCGCTCGATCTCGCGCACGCTGGTCAGGTACTCATCGAGTTTCATTTTGTCTTTCGCGCCCAATGTGCCGCGCAAACGATTGGCATCATCCAGCACCAAATCCAGGATGCTTTTCGTGTGGCGGTCGTGCCGGGTCTGATTTTCTGGGGACTTACTAGCTTCCCCACCGAACAGCCGCTCGAAGACCAATCGCGGATCGACTTCCTTAATGGCCGGGGTGGTCTCGCCCCGCCAGGAGATGTTGGTTGAATATGCGCAGCTATAACCCGAGTCGCAGTTGCCGGCTTGCGCACCTTGTTCACAGCCGAGTTCGAGCGATGGAAATCTTGTCTGCCGGCCTACCTTGGCGGCTGCGACTTGATCGACCGAGATACCGGCGCGAATGTCGGCGCCATCGGTCTTCCGTGGATGCGTACCCGTGAGAAAAGATGCCAGCGCCCGGGCATGATCTCCGGGGCCATCCTGATGGGCGCGGCCACCGTCTTGCGCCAGGCCGCTGATCACCATGATGTTTTCCCGGAATTCAGCCAACGGTTCGAGAATCCAGGGAATCTCGTAGTCGCTGCCGTCCGCCTTCGGCGTAAAGTCCTGCATATGCATGCCGTTGGGAACGTACAGGAAGGCCATCCGGTTCGGCGCGCGTTTTAGGCTCCCGTTCGCCAACAGCACCGAGGGAACCATCGCGTCCAAGAGCGGCAGCGCCAAGCTGGCACCCATGCCGCGCAAAAGGGTTCGCCGGGAAAGCAGGTGAGTCAAGGAATTTCCTTTGTGGAGCGTTCGAGGAATGGTTGGCTCTCAACAATCGCCAGGACCACTTCCCTGAATTTGTAATTCTGAATTCCGGCGAGGTCAACAATCTTGTCCACGGCGCGCCGGTCCTCGCGGGCCAGACCACGGCCCAGGCCATACGTCAGCATCTTTTCGACGAAGCATCGGGCGAACTCGTCCGTACGAGCGACCAGCAGCTTTTTCAACTCGCCCGGACCATGGAACGAGCTGCCGTCGGGCAAAGTACCGGTGGCGTCGATCGCGCCATCGCCGTCGCTGCTGCGCCAGCGGCCTATGGCGTCGTAGTTCTCCAGGCCAAAGCCGAGGGGATCAATTCGGTCATGGCAGACGCCGCACGCGCTGTCCGAGCGGTGCTGTTCCATACGTTCACGCAGCGTACCAACCAACGCGCCCTGCCTTTCATCCGCTAACTGCGGCACGCCCGGCGGCGGGGGTGGAGGGGGTGTGCCAAGCAGGTTTTCCAGCACCCACTTGCCGCGCTTGACGGGCGAGGTGCGGGTCGGATTGGAAGTCAGCGTCAGCACGCTGGCATGGGTCAGAATGCCGCCGCGCGTTTCGCGCGAAACGGTGACTCGACGAAACTCATCCCCCTGCACGCCCTCGATGCCATAGTGTTTCGCAAGTCGCTCATTCAGGAAGCTGAAGTCGGCATCCAGCAGGTCGGTGATCGGACGATCCTCGCGCATCAC
>SXGT01444639.1_pt1 | contig 11081 bp, 4 predicted proteins | sample 3176221 | NCBI WGS metagenome assembly SXGT01 (sample SAMN11356862, study PRJNA531348) | freshwater metagenome | isolation source: freshwater sample F1-120 | place: China: Fuxian Lake, Yuxi | collected 2017-12-25
ATGTTCATGAGTTGTTCGCGTTCTGGCGGTGACAAACGGATGCGATACTTAATTGGCATCTACTCCAATTAGACACGCTTATCCAAAGTACAAGCTCAATTTGTTTGACCCATCAACTCACGACTGACGGAGTACTAGGCACCTTCGACGCACCCGCCACCGGCGGTTGGGATACATTCACCTTCGTGCCGCTCAAGACTCCGGCGGGCAACTTGTCCCGCCTCCATCTCAGCGACGAGCGCACGCTTCGATTCACGGTCTTGCCGGGTAATCTGGACATTAACTACCTCGCGCTCATTCCCGCCGATGCCAATCCTGACATCACGGCGCAATCGGGTGAGCAAACCGCCTTCATCGGCGAGTCAGCCACGTTCACCATCGCCGCGACTGGAAGCGGAACCTTGACCTACCAGTGGCGTAAAAACGGAGCGGACCTATCCGGCGAGAACAGCAACACACTTCACATCCCCAATGTGCAGCTCTCCGATCTTGGTAGCTACACTGTCGTGGTGACAGGAGATGGCGGCTCCCTGGAAAGCGAGCCGTTCAATCTCGCCCTCCCATCCGTGTCCGTTGCCGCCACAGACAGTTCAGCAATGGAGCTCGGTGGCAACGACGCCTACTTCACCATATCGCGGACGGGTTCAACCTCGGCTCCGCTCACCGTCAACTACACAGTGAGCGGCACCTCGACGATGGGAACCGATTACCTCCCTATCACACCGGCCAACACCTTTCCCTCGGGCCAAATCACCATTCCCACCGGCCAGGCCAGCGCCATTCTCGCGGTGAAACCAATCGATGATGCTTTGGTGGAGGGAAGCGAATCTGTGATCCTCACACTGAATGCTTCGGCGAACTACACCGCGCTGACGGGAATCGCAACGATCGAGATCCTCGATGACGAAGACACGAGCGGAAGTCTGCTGCGTGAACTGTATCGTGACATTCCCGGCGGAAGCATTGCCGATCTGGTGGCTTCGCCAAAATTCCCAAACTCGCCGGACGTTGTCGATCTCGTCAGTCAGTTTGAGTCCGCCAATCTCGGGGACAACTATGGCGTCCGGCTCTCCGGCTTTCTCACTCCCCCCGTCGATGGCGACTACACGTTCTACATTTCGGGCGATGACAACTGCGAGCTTTGGTTGAGCACCGATGAGAATCCCTTGAACAAAGTCCGCATCGCTTCCGAGCCGAGCTGGAGCTTCTTCCGTGACTGGGTTGGCAGTTCCAATCAACAAGTGATGGATGCGCGCACCGCACCTCCAGCCAGCGTTGCCGCCCCGGCGAATATCTCCGTGCCCATCCCGCTGTCCGCCAGCCAGAGCTACTTTGTTGAGGTGATCCAGAAGGAAGGCAGCGGTGGCGATCAAGTGTCGGTCACGTGGCAATTGAATTGCGCACCGAGCTGCCCTTCATTGCCCGCCAACGGCCCGACGACAACCATTCCTGTCAATGGCGCCGGTGGCACTCCGCCAATCAACGGGACTTTCCTATCCGTCCGCCTGCCAATGGCGCTGTCAGCGATTGATCCGGCAGCGGGCAACGCAGTGGCGGATACGGATGCTCCCTTGAATCTCACGATTCACGGCAACGGTTTCCTGGCAGGCGCTGTGGTGAGTTGGCAGGCAACACCTACGATCACGATTCCTAATCCGCTGCCGGTGGAACTCGCACAAACCAGTCTCTCATCCAGACAGATTCAAGTGACCCTCCCTGCCGCGCTCATCGTTGCCGGTGCGGACATCCGCACTGCGGTGGTCACGGTCCAGAATCCTGACGGTAAAGTGTCGAACGCCCTCGTATTCACCATCGGCGGCATTGCGCCCGTGACTGTCGCGGACAGCTCGGTTGTGCCTCCGGGCGAAACGGTGGTCGTAACCACCGCCCCCGATTCTCCCGAACAAGCCGGACAAGCCGGCGTAACTGCCGCGTTCGAGAACAACGGCGGCTCATCCACTGCCACCGTCACGGCCGCAACCTACGAAACAGATCCAACCGGTGGCACCCTCTTCGACGTGGGTGGCTATGTCGATTTGCAGGTCACGGGAGCGGATGCAAACGATTCCATGGCCGCAAACTTTTTCTACCCGAAAGACGTCACCGGCCAGGCTGAATCGGATTTGATCCTGCTCTACTACACCGGCACTGAGTGGCTGCCCGTCCTAAGCAGCGGAGGAAGCACTCCGGCAAAGGACACGACCGACGATCTGGATGGTTCCATCTCAGGCGGCAGGTTCACTGTCGTGTTCGATGATTCAAGCACGCCGCTGATCACCGGCCTGAGCGGGACGATGATGGCGTTCACCACACCTGAAGTGGCCGGTGACACCGAAGCCCCGGTACCTCCAAACCTGGCGCCTATCATCGCCGAATGTTCCGCCACGGTACCAGTGCCCATAGCCAACGATGCGGTTGTAGGACCGGTGAAAGGCTCGACAAACGATCCGCTTGTTTACACCGCGCCAGGCACCTTTATCATTCACTGGACCTTCACCGATGGGAGAAATGTGATCCGCCAGGATCAAACCGTGGTGGTGTTTCCCATGAGATTTCAAGGATTCCACGCGCCAATCGGCGGAGCTGATGCCACGGGAGGCAGCTTGGGCGATCCGCTCAAGACGTTCAAACTGGGCAGCACCATCCCTGTGAAGTTCTCCGCTGCCAGTTGCGATGGAACACCAGTGCTCACCGGCATTCACACACTCACACTCACAAAATGGAGCAGCCAGACGGACTCCGACCCGGCGATCCTCGTCACCTCAACCGACGCCGCCACGACGGGCAACGAGTTCCGGTTGAGCGGCAGAGAATGGCATTTCAACATCGATACAAAAGCTGGTGCATTGACGGTCGGAACATACGAACTCACCGCCAGCCTTTCGGACGGCAGCAAACACACTGTCTGGATTCAGTTGAAGTAACGGCTGACATTGGTTGCTTCAATTCGGGAACCGGAGCCCGTGGTGCCAAGGTCGCCACGGGCTCTTCCGTTGGCGCGGTAGTATGCTGAGGAGAGCGAAGGACAGCCGACAAATGTCCTTTCGAGCCGGTTCGCGCGGACAAGGCTGTCCGCGCTCCGATGGGCGGTTCATGGGAAGTCTGGACCTCCAAAAAATGGACGTGAGTTGGGGCCATGAACCTGGGAGCGCTGATCCCCAGCGGTTCCGCAGCACCACGCGCCTTTTCCCTTCCCGATTGCGCTTCCACCATGACCTTTACTTGAGTGCAACCTCGCCTCAATCATACGAGCACGTTCTCAATGTGCCGCGCCGACGAACCGAAGAAACTACAAGCACAGGCATCTCGCCTGGGAGCCTGTCTTAAAATTCCAAGAAGTGCTGTTCTCGAGGAAAAAGCCGGTTGGCGAGGCACGACGAAGGAGAATATCCTTGGTGGATCTTCGACGGAGGAGCAACGAAGCCAGACGGCCTTTTCCGCGAAAACCCTCCGGGCGGCGGGGCTTTTGGCCGTGGGCAGCGTTGGCTCGGTCGTCACAGCCCGCTGCGGGAATGCTCGGACCGCGCCGCCTTGCCCACAACCAAAATCCCTCACCGCAGCACCCCTCGCAATTTTAAGACAGGCTCTGAGTCGCAACTCGGTCCATTTGTCTCTTCCCACAACGCTGTCGTACCTCGTCGTTTTCGCTCTCGTCTTGTGTCCAGCTTCACTTGCTCAGACCGACGTGGCTCGCGGCAAACCCGTCAAAACCTCGGCTGTCACCTGGCCGGGATTGCCCGCCGCCAATCTCACCGATGGCAATCCCAACTCGGTGACTCATCCACTGGCCGAAACCGGCACGATTGGGTTCACTTATGAAATCGATCTGCTGGCTTCCTTCAACCTGGCCAGCATTGTTGTGCGGAATCGCGTTAACTGTTGCCCCGAACGATTGACAAATTATCGCGTCTCCCTTCATCCACATGATCTGATCACCGGCCTCCCTGGCCCGGCGGTGTGGTCGGCGGTGATCCGGGGGAATGGTTCAAACTCGGGTTTCAGCGGTGCGGATGTTGTGACGGCAGGGATTGATCCTGGCGGTGTTTTCTCCGGTCGTTACATCCACATCGAGAATCTGAGCGGCGGCGCCTACAATCCACAGATCGCCGAAGTGCAGGCTTTCATCGAGGACGCCAACACTCCCAATCTCGCTCTTTATCGGCCCGTAACTTCAAGTGCGCCCACCTGGAGCAGTTTTCCGCCAGGCAATCTCACCGACGGAAGCTACGGTTCATTCACGCACCCGCAGGCTGGCTCGGGCACGCTGGGTTTCACGTTCGAGGTGGATCTGCTCCGCAACTACGCCCTGGATCGCGTGCTGTTGTATGCCCGCGGAGATGGCTGTTGTCCGGAGCGGTTCACTCGCTGCCGGCTGCAACTTCTGACTGACGTTGCGGGCGCTCCTGGTGTGACAAACTGGTCCGGCGACCTGCGTCTGGATGGTTCGTTTCCTCCGTCGGGTGCTGTGGAGGAAATCCGCGCGACGAACGGTTTCGGAGTTTTCCACGGGCGCTACCTGCGTGTGATCAGCCTGAGCGATGAACCTTACAACCCTCAGCTCGCCGAGATCGAAGTGTATCGCGCCCCCGGACCGACCATCCGTTTCTTTGGTGCATCTGCCGGCAACATCACCGCCGTCAACTCCCCTGCCCTTCCATTGCAGACCGCGATTTCCTGGCGAGTGGAAGACGCGACCTCCGTCGTGCTCACTCCCAGCATCGGCGCCGTTACCACAACCAACTCGATCCTGTTGGCACCTGGAGAGACCACCAGCTACACGCTCACTGCCACCAACGCGGGAGGATCGACTTCCGAAACCATCGTCATCGCCGTGGATGCACCGTCACACCCGCCACTCATCACGGAGTTCGCCGCCGAGAACAGCAGTGTTCTTGAAGACGAGGACGGAGACGCGCCGGATTGGATCGAATTGTACAATCCAAACACTTTCACTCTAAACATGCGCGGTTTTCATTTCACTGACGATCCTGATGCGAAAGCCAAATGGACCTTTTCGGACGCCATGATTCCACCGGGTGGTTTTCTCGTGGTGTTCGCCTCTGGAAAAGACCGTGCCGCGGCAGGCTGGCCGTTGCATACAAATTTCCAGATCGCCAAAGGTGGTGAATATCTCGGGTTGATCGCTCCCGACAGCGTCACGGTTTTGAGCCAGTTTCCACAGAACCATCCGGCAGCGACGAGTTTTCCGCCTCAGCGCGACGGCGTGAGCCATGGCGTGGACGACGCCGGAGTAGAACGTTACTTTCGGCCACCCACACCCGGTACTCGCAACGGCGCATCGAGCTACTCGGGTTTCGTGGCGGACACGGTTTTCAGCGTTCACCGCGGTTTTTACACCAACGAGCAAACCCTGCTTCTTACGTGCGCAACGCCAGGAGCGGTGATCCGCTTCACGACAAACGGCACCAAGCCCACCGCCGTCACGGGCAGCGTTTACACCGGCCCCGTTCTCGTGAAAAACACAATGACCGTGAGGGCTGCGGCCTTTCACGATGGCTTGGTGCCGTCGGTGGTCGTCACTCATTCGTACATCTTTCCTGACGACGTGTTGAACAGCAGCGTCCTCAACACCGCCATTCGCAACGATCCCGCGTTCCGCTCGCAGCTTCGTCCGGCGCTCGCCGATATCCCAACCGTCTCGCTGGTCCTGCCTGGCATTGCGCTGATGAACGACACTTCCGAGACGGAAGTGTCCTTCGAGTTTCTCGATGCTTTCACCGGCCGCGAAGCGCAGGCCAATGGTGGCGCAACTTACTTTGGCGGGGCGTTCACCGGCTTTGCCAAGGAGAGCTTCCGTGTCGCGTTTCGTGGAACCTACGGAGATCGCAAGTTGAAGCACCCCATTTTTGAAGGGCACGATCGAGGATTGCGCGCCGCAACCGAGTTTGACGCGATCGAACTGCGCGGAGGTTCGCATGACATGGTCGAGCGCGGTTTCTATCTTTCCAATCCATTCACCGACTCCGCGATGCTTGAGATGGGCCACATCTCGCCACATGGCCGGTTTGTTCATGTCATGATCAACGGCACCTACTGGGGCGTCTATCATTTGCGCGAGCGCTGGAATGCCGCCATGCACGCCACGTATCTCGGCGGACGCAAAGCCGATTACGAAGCGATCAACGGCAATTACAACGTCGGCGGCTGGGCAGCTCCCGCCACACCCTACGACGGAGACGGCTCTGCGTGGCAGCGCGTGCTCAACCTTCGTGCGGATCCCGTCGCTGTCCGCCCTTATCTCGATGTGGTCAATTACATCGATTACATGATCACCTGGATGTTCGGCAACGCGGAGGACGAATGGCGCTGTGTGGGTCCTGTCGAAGCCGGTTCGGGTTTCCGTTTCCTCATCAACGATGCCGACGGATGGCTTTCGGTAAACGCCAAAAATCAGGCGGTTTCCTGGGACGGCAATCAAAACAACACCGCCCATTCCGTCACCACGCCCAACCGCGCTCCCGGTGACGGACCTGGCAGCCTGTTCTCCATGCTCCATCTTCATGGCGGCCCAGATTACCGTCTGCTCGTCGCGGATCGCATCCACAAGCATCTTTTCGGAGATGGCGTCCTGACTCCGGCGAGGAATCTCGAACGCCTCGAAGAATTGGCTGGCGAATTCGGGCGTCCGCACCTGCTCGAAAGCGCCCGTTGGGGTTATCGTTCGTCTTCCAGTTGGACGGGCGCCGTGGAGGTTTGTCGCGCCCAATGGTTGCCACCCCGGACCGCAACCTATCTGACACAACTCCGTGCCGCCGGTTTCTATCCGGCAATTGACGCTCCTGTGTGCATGGCCACCAGTGCGGATGCCGGAAACCTTGCCATCAGCATGACCGCTTCAGGGAATGCTGCAATCTTCTACACCGTCGATGACTCAGATCCCCGTGCGCCGGGCGGCACCGCTTCCACCACCGCGAAGCTCTACACAGTGCCGGATAAACTCACTAAAAATTCCTTGATCAAAGTCCGTGCGAGGACTGCTGATGGCGCATGGTCCGCACTCAATGAAACATTCTTCCAGGTCGGCTCGAAACCCGTGCCAGCTAACTCGGTGATCGTCTCCGAGATATTCTTCAATCCTGACGGCAATGACGACGCCGAGTTTCTCGAATTGGTGAATGTCTCCACAGCCGCCGTTAATCTCCGCGGCGCACGATTCACTCGAGGCGTCGGTTTTGAATTCTCTCCCTGGCGCGATGCGGTTCTTGCGCCCGGACAGCGGCTGATTCTGGTGGCGAGTGAGCACGCCTTCCATCGGCGTTTCGGTTGGGATCGTGTCGCAGGCGGCATTTACAGTGATCGACTCAATAACGACGGCGAGCGCCTGACCTTCGTCACTGCGGACGGTTCTGAAACGATCTTCGATTTTACCTTCAGCAAAACATGGACACGTCTGGCGGACGGCGGCGGACACAGTCTGAGCATTCAACGGGAAGTCCAGGGACTTGATCCGAACGACCCGGGAAACTGGAGGCCCAGTTTCGCCTTCGGAGGAACCCCAGGCACGGGCGAACCTGGAGCGTCATTCAGCCAGGTCTTCCCTGGCGCGCTTCGCACAGGTGATGAGAATGGTGATGGCATTGAGAATTTCGCCCACTACGCGCTCGCCGGTGTCAACTCGCTGTCAGCACCGACCGTTCTTCTGAATGATGGCTCGGCAACGGTCACGCTGACTTCCTGGCTCCACGCACGGGAAGCACTCGTGACCGCTGAAATCTCGATAGATCTGCGGACGTGGAAACCTCTCGCGGAAAATGCTGAGATCACACTTACGCAGCAAGGCGTTTCAGAAACCGGATTGCTCTCGCAGCAATGGAAATTCGACACGCGAAATGCGCCATCACCACGTTTCGTGCGGCTCAGGATTGAAGAGAGGTGAGCTCCCAGGGCGATCCTTCGTCGATCGAATTGTAGCCGCGGGAGTTGGTTCTGCTTTGCAGGGTCAATTTCGGAAGTGCTTCACCACTTCGATAACTAGAAGAGGTTCAATCTTGTCATAGGGCAACAGCACTGAGTAGGTGCCCTCAGCCCACGATCCCACTTCGTAGGGTGCGAAATGAATGCGCAAGCCGGCAGGCGACAACGTGAACACGCTCAGATCCCCAGGCTCCAACTTCGCCTGCGGCTCAATCCCACCTCCTGCAGCGGTAAACATCGAAGCGCCTTGCCGCCGCAGGTCCGCCTTGCACAGGTCGGCAAGCCTCTCCTCCCATGGCGATGCCTCACGGAAGAGCTGCGGCAGACTTAGCGCCCGGGCTTCGTCACCGTCCGAGAGAAAATTCCATCCCCGAAGGATGACGTTGCCATGCGCGCCCCCGGTGTATTCATAAACCTGTTCCAGCACGCTACACACGCGGGCATTGTGATGAATGATGTGCCGTGAGATCCCACTCGTCCATTGGTTCCCGTGCGACGGTTGTCGAATGGAATTCCACAGATCCTCCCAGGTCATTGAGCAAAACTCATTCGCAGCCGAAACATCATGCGCTCTGAGCAATGAATTCATGCTCTTGTGCCAGGGCTGACGTTCCAGAAGGATCGGAAGCCTCGCCTCAAACATTCGCGAACTGCCAAATTCACCAACCGTCCAGCCCCGTTTGCGGCGCAGCACGGAAAGTTCCGCAAACCGCCGCAACTCGAACGATGTGGCCGGCCTTCCCTCGCCTTCCCAACCAGCGGTGAGGTTCGTTCCAGCAATGGGAGTTTTCAGGCTTATGAAGCCGTTGGTCTCGTCGCTGCGCCTCGGGGTCACGATCCAGCGCAACATTCCCGCCGGCTTGGTTTCGGTGAGGCCTGCAAAGTAATCCGTTTCCGGAAAATCGATCTGGAGCGGATCATCCCCTCTGCTCGCAGGTGTCAGTTGAATGTATCCCAATCCCGGCACGCGCCCCTCGAAGCAAAAGCCTTCAACGCCGCCCTCGTCTCGATGGGTGAGGTTCGCGAACAATAGAGCCAGGAGAACAATCAGTGCGATCGAGAACCCTGCGCGCATGGCAGATCGCGGGATGAGAGTATTGAGCCGGGAAGTCATTGGACGGTCTTCAAATCATGGTCTGCGGTTGGTTCTTCACTCCAGCAACCCACGTTGTCTCGCCGTTCGAAAGATACGACATTGACCGTGCAAATAGCGTCCTCCGAAGGATTCCACCACACCACTCAGGTTGCCGAATCCATGTTTCGCAAACGCCTCCGCGATGTCCTGCTTCGCCTTTGAATCGAGCAAGCGGTCCAGCGCAAGTGTTTCCCCTGCCTGCAACGCTTCATCGAGATGTCCGTAAATCGTCCCCTCCTTCAGCCCTCGGATCATCCCAATCTTCGCCACATCGCTTCCCTGCTGGAAGAAATGCAGCGTCTCGCGAACAGTGTCCGACAAGCGCTGGCGCACCGGTGTCGTGACTTCACGGAAGGATTCCTCCGCAAAGATCTGGCGCGCATTCGCTGAAAGGTGGTCTTTGATCTGGCTCATGAAATCGGAACCAAACTCGCGAAGTTTCTTCTCACCCACGCCGCTGATGCGCGCAAACTCCGCTTCGCTCTGCGGGTAAAACCGGGCCATTTGCCGCAACGCGACGTCGGAGAACACGATGTAGGGCGGCACGCCTCTTTGGTCCGCAAGTCGTTTGCGCAAATGTCGCAGTTGTTCAAAGAGAGCCTCGTCACAAGCAATCTCACCTGCTTGATGTTTCGACGACTCCGGAGCAGCGACCGGTTTGGTCAGGGTAATTTTCTGCCGTGATTTGAGCGCCGCCCGGCCGGCATCGGTCAGCTCAAGGATGTTGAAATGATCCGGGTTCTGATGCAGCAATCCCTGTCGAACCAGCTCACGCCCAATGGCACCCCATTCCGCCCGGGAGTATTCGGCGCCGATTCCATAGGTTGAAAGTGATTCATGGCCGAACTTGCGGATCTTGTCCGTGTCCGCGCCACAAAGAACTTCAACGATATGCGTGATCCCGACGCCAAATCCGCTCTTCTCCCGAACCCGATAGACGCAGGAAAGGAACTTCTGGGCCGCGAGCGTGCCATCCCAGGTGGCGCGAGGCGCGAGGCAGTTGTCGCACGCACCGCAATTTTCCTGCTCGTAATTCTCCCCGAAGTAACCGAGCAGTTCACTCCGCCGACAGGTGGCGCACTCGGCATAATGCACGATCTGCTCAAGCTGCGCCCGCGCAATCTCCCGTTCCTTGGGATCTGGTTTCTCATCGATGAATCGACCGTACTTCACGCGATCACCGGGACTGAATAGCAGCAGGCATTCGCTCGGCAGTCCATCACGTCCGGCGCGACCGGTTTCCTGATATTAGCCTTCAATGGTCGTTGGCAGATCGTGGTGAATCACAAACCGAACGTTCGGCTTGTTGATCCCCATGCCAAAGGCAATCGTCGCGCACACGACGCGCACTTCATCCCGAAGGAAGGCTTCTTGATTTCGCGAGCGTTCGCTTGACTCCAACCCTGCGTGGTACGCCGCGGACTTCAAGCCGTCTTCATTCAACTTGCGCGCCAGATCCTCCGTCGTCTTGCGGGCCTGGCAATAAATGATCCCGCTCTCGCCTGTTCGTGCCCGGATGAATCCCAGCAATTGCTCATACGCGCCTGCCTTTCCTGAAACGCGATAGGTGAGATTGGGCCGGTTGAAACTCGCCACGTAGCACGCTGCCTCGCCAAAGTGCAGTTGTTTGATGATATCCCCTCGCACGCGCTCTGTCGCCGTCGCCGTGAGCGCCATCATCGGCACGCCGGGGAACAACTCGCGGATGGTCGCGAGCTGGCGATATTCCGGACGGAAGTCATGCCCCCATTCGCTGATGCAATGTGCCTCGTCCACCGCGAACAAATTCACATTCCACCGTCTCAAGTCCTCGAGAAAGCCCGGGATCATCAGTCTTTCCGGCGCGACATAGAGCAACCGGTACTCGCCGTTGTGCAAACCACGCAACCGTGGCGTCGAATCGCCGGCGGCAAGTGATGAATTCAAGAATGTGGCGGGCACACCAGCGGCCTGGAGCGCATCCACTTGATCCTTCATCAAGGCGATCAGCGGTGATACCACGACGGTCAGC
>SXGT01839235.1_pt1 | contig 11081 bp, 8 predicted proteins | sample 3176221 | NCBI WGS metagenome assembly SXGT01 (sample SAMN11356862, study PRJNA531348) | freshwater metagenome | isolation source: freshwater sample F1-120 | place: China: Fuxian Lake, Yuxi | collected 2017-12-25
AACGAAGGGCAGCCCCGGGCAATTGTTGGACAGCTCTTGAGCGCGCGTAGCGCGCGATTTGGGGGAGACCGACGCGCGCAGCGCGGCGAGTGGGGGCACCCCTTCTCTTGCGCTGGATCGCGCCTAACCGAACGGCATTGGGTCTAGCGCACCACGTGGACCCGGATCGAGTTCGTGCTCCCGGGCACCCCCACGGGCGCGCCGAAGACCATCACCACGCGCTCGCCCGGTGACGCGAGGCCCGCCCCCATCACGTCGGCCGTGCACCAGTCGACGAGCTTCTCGATGTCGCGGAGAGCCGGCAGCTCGCGCGGGATGACGCCCCAGAGCAGGGCCATCCGCCGACGCGTCTGCCGGTTCGGCGAGAACGCGATGATCGGCACGGTCGGACGCGCGAGGCTCACGTTGGTCGCGCTCGATCCGGACTCGGTGAACGCCACGAGGAACTTCGCGCCGATCTCCTTGGCCGTGTTCACCGCGCCCCGCGCGACGGCCTCCGGTACGCCGGTGGCGCGGCTGGCGTAGGGCGCGGCCTCGTAGAAGGCGCTCTTCTCGGCCTCGACGGCGATGCGGCTCATCATGTCGCACGCGAGCTGGGGGTGGTCGCCCGTCGCCGTCTCGCCGGAGAGCATGAGCGCGTCCGCCCCGGAGAACACCGCGTTGGCGACGTCGCTCGCCTCCGCGCGCGTCGGCCGCGTGGACTTGGTCATCGACTGGAGCATCTCGGTGGCGACGATGACCGGCCGCTTGACGCGCCGCGCGACGGTGAGGATCTGGCGCTGGATGACCGTCTCCTGCTCCGGCGGGAACTCGTCGCCGAGATCGCCGCGCGCGACCATGACTCCATCGGAGGCGGCCACGACGCTCTCGAGGTTGTCGACCGCGTCGGGCGTCTCGATCTTGGCGATGACGGGCGTGGGCTTGCCCCACTCGTTGCAGATCTCGCGCACGAGCTTGAGGTCGTCGGCCCGGCGCACGAACGAGAGCGCCACGAAGTCGACGCCCAGGGAGAGGCCGAAGATGAGATCCTCCTTGTCCTTGTCCGTGAGGGCGCTCCCCCGCATCGTCCGGCTCGGCAGGTGCACGCCGATGTGGCTGCGCATGCCGCCCCCCTGCACGACGAGCGCGTGGACCACGTCGCCCGCGATCTTCTCGACCTCCAGCACGATTCGCCCGTCGTCGAAGAGCACCTTGTCGCCCACGCGGACGTCGCCCGCGAGGCCCTCGTACTGGATCGGGACGACATCCTCGGCGGAGGACGCGTCACCCTCCACGAGCGTGATGCGCGTGCCGGCGCCCAGCGAGAACGGCGCGGCGAGCGCCCCCGCGCGCACCTTCGGCCCGCACAGATCCTGTAGGGCGGCGACCGACTTCCGCGCCGCGTCGCTCGCCTCGCGGAGGCGCGAGAAACGCGCGCCGTGGTCCTCGTGGGTGCCGTGCGAGAAGTTGAGGCGCGCCACGTCCATGCCCGCGTCGATCAGCGCCCGGAGCCCGCCCGGTGTGTCGCACGCGGGGCCCAGCGTGCAGACGAGCTTCGTTCGGCGGATCGCCATGCCCGAGCTTTCCCACGCTTCCTCGACGGCCGACAAGTGAAATCAGGGTCGGAAGCGGGCGTGGAGCGAGAGGCCACCGCCGTCTGCGCGCGCGACGGGGACGACGATCAGGCCCTGCCGGGGATCCGTGGGCTCGACGAAGTGCCACACGAGGCCGCCCACGAGCAGCGCCGCGCCGGAGGTCATGGTGATGATCCCCGCGTACGCGAGCGTCGTCGCGGACTTCGCGTCCGCGAGGGCCTTGTCGTTCTCCGCGCGCGTCGCGTTCGGGAGCGGCGTGCACTGCTGGGCCCCGTAGCTGCAGTTGTCGGGGATGCCGCCGAACCCGACGATCGTGAGCACGCCGCCCGTGGCCATCGCGACGCCGCCGACGCCGGCGACGACCCACGGCAGCGTGGTGTGCTCGCGCGGAGGGCGCGGCGGCGACGGCTTGACGGGCGCCTCGGGGGCCTCGAGGGTGACGCCGATGACGCGCCCCTTCTCCCCCTCGCGGATCACCACGCGCGTCTCGCTCGGCCTGAGGCGGCCGTGCTCGACGCGCAGCACGTGGGACCCTGCTGGCACCGGCACGGCCTTCCCGTCCGGCTTCTCGGCGAGCAGCACCCCGTCGAGCGTCACGCGCGCGTCCATGACGTCCGCCCCCTGCGGGTCCTTGACGGCGACCACGAGGGTGGGGGTGAGCTTGGTGACCTCGGCGAGCCACTCGCCGCAGTCGTGCCGGACGACATTCGGGCACTCCGCCCGCGCGCAGACCGCAAGCTCCCTCTGCGCTTCGATGAGCTTGCCGTCGAGCCGCGCGCGCTGTCCGCGCTCCGAGGCGGAGATGCACTCCTGCTTGGTGGCGGCAGTCGCATCGGCGGCGCTCGCGAGGGCGAGCGCGACGAGGAGGGGCAGGACGGGGCGCCCGGGGCTCACGCGGATCGAGGTTACCCCGCTTCCGGCGCGAACACGACCCCGGGGGCGCACGGACGGGGAGAACCGTCAGGACCGTGCTAAGGACGGCGTCCGTGGACAGCGTGACGCGGGACGGCGACGGACAGCTCTGCCTCGGCGGGGTCGCGCTGTCGACCGTCGTCGGCGATCCGCGCGCAGGGACGCCCGCGTACGTCTACGACCTCGGCGCCATCCGCGCCGAGGCCAGGGCGATGCGAGCGGCCTTCGACGGCGCCCCCCACGTCGTGGCGTATGCGGTCAAGGCCAACAGCGCGGGCGCCATCGTGCGGGTGCTCCGTGAGGAGGGGTGCGGCGCGGACGTCGTGAGCGGACCCGAGCTCGCCCTCTGCCTCGAGGCGGGCGTGCCTCCGGACCGCGTCGTCTACAGCGGTGTCGCGAAGACGGACGCCGAGCTCGACCTCGCGATCGGCGCGGGCATCCTGGCGATCCAGATCGAGAGCGCGGAGGAGATTCCCCGCGTGGCGGCCCGCGCCCGCGCCGCCGCGCGCCGCGTCCACGTCTCGTTCCGCGTGAACCCGGCGGTCGAGCGGGAGGCGCTCGCCACCCACGCCCACATCGCCACGGGTCACGACGAGGCCAAGTTCGGGATCCCGATCGATCTCGTCGGTGCCGGGCTCGACGACGTCGACCGCCACGCGGAGCTCGCTCTCGTGGGCATCGGCAGCCACGTCGGTTCGCAGCTCGTCACCACGGAGCCCTACGTCGTGGCGGCGCGGAAGCTGTTCGCCCTCGCGCGCGAGGTCCACGCGCGTCGTCCGCTGTCCTTCGTCGACACGGGCGGCGGGTTCGGTGTGGACTACGGCGCGGGCTGCGAGGCCGCGCCGGCCGATTTCATCCGCGCGACGCGCAAGGAGCAGGTGGCGGCGGGCCTGGGGAGTCTCGCGCTCCTGTGCGAGCCAGGTCGCTCGCTCGTCGCGAAGCACGGTGTTCTCGTCGCGTGTATCCTGCAACGAAAGGCGGCGCACCACCGGCGCTGGGTCATGATCGACGCCGGCATGAACGACCTGATGCGACCGGCGCTCTACCAGGCGCGCCACCGCATCGTGCCGCTCCTCGCGACCCAGGGGCCCCTCGCGGACGTCACGGTCGTCGGGCCCGTGTGCGAGAGCACGGACGACTTCGGCGTGTATGCGCTCCCCGAGGACGCCTCGGGGGCCGTCGCGATCCTCGACGCGGGCGCCTACGGCTTCACCATGGCGAGCCGCTACAACGGTCGCGCCCTGCCCGCCGAGGTGTTCGTGGAGGGAGGCCGCGTCGTGGGAAGCGTGCCGCGCGATCCTCCGGGCGCCTGGATCGCGGATCGTCTCCGCTCCTGATCGCCTACTTTTCCCTGGGGATGCGCGCGGGGGCCGGGATCCTCGGCTGCGGTCCGGTGCCCGGTGGCGGCATCGTCCGCGCGCGTACGACCTGGCCCTCGTAGAGGATCTCGACGCCCACGGTGCGCGCCCGCCGCGCCAGGCGTTCCAGATCCACCGACGGGCTCAAGAGGAGGCCCGCGGGTGGTGACGGATCCACGAACAGATCGGCGGTCGCGCGCCGCGTACGGAGGAGCTCGCGTACGTTGCCGTCTTCGACCCACAAGAACCCCGTCGCCGCCACGAACGTCGCGCGGCCCACGACGATGCTCGCCTGCACGAGGGTCCGCGCGAGCGCGTCCGGGAGCGGCGCGATCGCCTCCATGCGCTGCCGCAGCAGGTCGGCCTCGAAGCCGGCGGCGAGCGCCTTCGCGAGCGTCTGCGGCGCCACGACGAGCTCGAGCACCTCCTGCGCGCGCGCCACCTCCACGAACGCGCCGACGCCGAGGAGGGTCGCCACCGTCGTGGTCGACCCGACGCGGAGGAGGTTGGCGTCGACGAAGGTGGACCTGGCCGAGTCGCTCGTCGGGTGTTTGTCCGCGAGGAGGGCACGGCCGCGTGCCGTGAGGCGCAGGGCCACACCCGTATCGCCACCCTCCTCGTTGCCCAGGTCGAGAAGGCCGAGGCAGGGGAGGCTCTCGAGGACGATGCGCCGGGCGACGCGGATGGGATCAACCTCCTCGACCCCCGCGCGTTCGGCCCAGCGTCGGAACAGGCGCGCCAGGCCTGGGATTCGCTGGTCCGAGGCGAGGTAGCCCTCGAGCGAGCGCCAGGGTACCCAGCGCTCCTCACCCAGATCGCGCAGCGCCTCGGTCACCATGTCGCGCAGGACGCCGACCGGGCTCGGGTCCCGGTTGTCCGCGGGGAGGCGGAGCACCTCGGGATCCGCGCGCGCCTCGTCCCACGCGCCGCCGCGGCGCCACGCGAGGAACAGGAGGCGCGCCAGCTCGGAGAGCTGGCATATCCCCGGCGGGCCGCCCGCGTTCATTGCGGACGGATCCCAGAGCCCCGTCGCGCGGGAGAGCGCGATGAGCAACGCCATGTGCGACGGATCGCGCCCGAAACGCGTGGCGAGCTTCTGCACGAGCGATCGTGGTGTCCCTATGGTCGGTCGGACGTCGGTGCCGGGCTCGCGGAAGGCGAGCGCCGCGGCGAGCACCACGGGGCCCGGATCGGTGGCGAACCGGGCGCGCCGGGGCGCGTGGTCGCCCTCGATGACGAACGTCTTCACCTGGAGGCGGCGCTCCTCGCGCTCCCTCTGGCTCGCGGCCCCGACGATGCGCGACACCTCGGTGGGAACGATGTGGCGGTTCGGGTGCACCGGCACGAGCAGACCGCGCCGCTCGAGCGAGAAGCCGACGCCGCGCCGTGACGGCGTCGCCCCGGTCGCCGTGCGGAGCCTGAGCGGCTCGCGCTCGAGCTCGAGCAGCTCCTCGGTGTCGACCTCGCCGCCCTCACGCTCGACGCCTTCGAGCACGCGGCGCTCGGTGGTCGAGAGCTTCTTCACCTCGGCCTCGAGCGCGGTGGGGTCGCCGAGCGTCTCCCAGGCTTGCTCGAGCGAGAGGCCGATGGGCGGCGTCGCGGGCCGACCGAGGTAGTGGCTCGCGATGGCGGTCGCGGTCTCGGTCGACGCCTGGGCCAGGAGGGCGCGGATCCCTCGGGGATCCTCCCCCTCCCACGGTCGAAGGCGGAGGAGGAACGCGATGGGGAGCACCAGCTCGACGTTCGCCTTGTGCCCTCGAAGATAGATGATCCCGCGCGCGACGAGCGGGTCGGCGGCGGGTGGGACGCTGGCCACGACGAGCGAACCCCGCGCCTCCGCGATCCGGTGGAGGAGCTCGAGGGTGGCGGTCGGCAGCCGCGCGGGGTCCCGCACGTCGGGGTGCGTCACCAGGACGCGCGCCACCTGGGCGGCCGGCTCGAGTCGCTTCGCGGGATCTACCTTGATCCCCAGACGGCCAATGATCTTCGCGAGCTCCGGGGCCGGGAGGGCCGCGAGCACGTCCACCAGACGCCGCGATGCATGACGAGAGCCCAAGGAAACGATTCCCCCTGTTTCAGCGCAGAACACGGGAGTTTACCCCCGCTTTCCACCTCCGTCCACAGGGTCCTGGACTATGCTGGCCGCGTGAAGCGCCGGAACGCCCAGACGTCGATCCGAGGACCTGTCCTCTCCTGGCCGAGCCGGACGTGGCGGCCAGGCGAGCGCTCCGCGACGCCCGAGGACATCGTCGCCCTCGAGCGGTTCGGGGGTACAGGCGAGCACCGCCTCGTGCACGGCTCGGCCGAGGGCGTCGCCGACGCGCTGTCGCGTGAGGGGTTCATGGGCAAGGTCGATCTCGTCTACGTGGATCCGCCGTACGCGTCCCAGACGGACTACGTGCATGAAGCGCGCCTCGACGGGCGCGCCGACGGCCGTCTCCGACGCTCCGCGGCGTACGAGGATCACTGGGCCGAGAAGGACGGTGGCACGGGCGCGTACCTCGACATGCTGGCGCCGAGCCTCGACGCGCTCACGAGCCTGCTCGGCCCTCGCGGGACGATCTGGGTGCACGTCGACTGGCGCGCGTCCTACCTCGTGAGGACCGTGCTCGACGAGATCATGGGCCGCGATGCCTTCCTGAACGAGATCGTCTGGAGGCGCGCGCCGAACCTCGGCCGGCAGGCCGCGAGCTCGCAGTTCGGGCGCACCCTGGACACGATCGTCGTCTACGGGCGCCCCGACGCCGTGCTCGTCCCTCCGCTCCGCATGGAGCCCATCGAGCCGGGTGCAATCCGGCGCGACGAGCAAGGTCGGCCGTTCACCGTCGCCCCGCGAGGGGACTACACGGACGCATCGATCGCCAGGCTGGACCAAGAGGGGCGCGTGCACCGCACGGCGAGCGGCAAGGTCTACATCAAGTACTTCCTCGTGGAGAACGCCGACGGGGTCCTCTGCCGCGAGCGCCGCGTCGACGCGCTGTGGACCGACGTCCCGGCGCTCCGACACGCGCCGCGGAGCGAGCCCACGGGGTTCCCGACGCAGAAGCCGCGCGCGCTCCTCGAGCGGATCATCGCGAGCGCGACGCCTCCCGGCGGCCTCGTCGTCGACGCCTTCGCCGGGAGCGGGACGACGGGCGAGGCGGCGTACGTCCTCGGGCGCACGGCCATCCTCTCCGACGCTGCGCCCGCGGCCATCAACGTGGCGCGCGCGCGCATGCTCCGCGCGGGTGCCGCCCTGTCCGTGGAGCGCCTCTCTGGCTCGCCCGTCCCGCCCAGGGTCGAGGCGGCCGTGGACGCCCGCAGGAGCGCGGGGAGAATGCACGTGTCGCTCGTGCGCCCGGAGGAGCCGGCCGCGTGGGCCGTCGGAACGCTCGAGCGCGGCGTCTTCCGCGCGACCTGGCACTCCTCGCGGTGCCCCGGCAAGCCGACGATCCCGGCACGCACCGAGTGCGAGACGGACGCGGGAGCCACCGTCGCACGCGTCTACGACGACGCCGGCGGCGTCGCGGAGGTCCCCCTCACGGGCAAGGTCGCCATGAGAGAGAGCGGCCCGGGCCACGCGCGGACGCTCCTGGGGGCCGGCGAGTGATCCTCCGAGATCCGGTCCACGGTCTCGTGGCGTTCGAGTCCGAGGAGGAGCGCGTGGTGGAGCTCCTCATCGACACGCCGGAGGTCCAGCGACTACGCCACATCCGCCAGCTCGGCGTCGCGTCCTATGCGTTCCCCGGGGCGGAGCACACGCGCTTCGCGCACGCCGTCGGCGCAGCGTTCGTGATGAAGCTCCTCGTCGGCCGCCTGCGGGCCATCGAGGGCGACCTCCCGTTCTGGCAGCAGCTCACCAGCAACCACGCGCGCGACGCGCTCGCCGCGGCGCTGCTCCACGACCTCGGACACGGCCCCCTCTCGCACCTCTTCGAGGACGCGATCCGCGGCACCAGCAGCCACGAGGCCTGGACCGTCCGCATCCTCCTGGACCCCAGCACGGGTGTGAACCGCGTCCTCTCGACGCTCGATCCCGGGATGCCCGGGCGGGTGGCGAGCCTCGTCCAGGGGGAGCACCCGCTCGCGTACCTCGCGAAGGCGGTGAGCGGTACCTTCGACGTGGATCGCTGCGACTACCTCCTGCGTGACGCGCACGCGACGGGGGTCCGCTACGGGGTGTACGATCTCGACTGGCTCCTTCGGAGCCTCCGCTTCGCGCCTGTCGGCGGCGCCGCGTCCCCCTACCTCGCGATCGACGGCGCCAAGGGACTGCCCGCGATCGAGGCGTTCATCCTCGCGCGCCTGTTCATGTTCCAGCAGGTGTACCTGCACAAGGCCACCCGCGCAGCCGAGTGGATGATTCGCGCTGTGCTCGCGCGCGCGAGCGCCTTGCTCGCGGACGGACACAGGCTACCGGGCACGCCCCGGGCGATCGAGATGGCGGCGCGCGGCGAGGATCCGTCGCTCGAGGACTACCTCGCGCTCGACGACGACGTCCTGGCAGTGGCGATGCGGGCGTGGGAGAAGGCCGCGGACGCGCCGCTCGCGGATCTCTGCCGGCGCGTCCGCGTGCGCGCGCTCTTCAAGACGCTCGAGCTCTTCGGTGAGCAGGCCATGCTCCCCGGCCGCGAGCGCGCCCTCGCCGTCGCCCAGGAAATCGCGGTCGCACGCGGCCTCGATCCCGACGTCTACGCCGGCCTCGACGTGGCCAGCGACACCCCGTTCGGCGCCGAAGCCGATCCGCTCATGGTGGTGTACGCGAAGGGCCCGCCGCGTCCGCTGAGTGACGTCTCGTTCGTGCTCGGCCGCTTGGCCGGCCAGGTCCTGTCCCGCGTGCGCCTCGTCTTCGCACGTGAGCTCCGCGAGGAGATCACGCTCGCGATCGCGTCGGGCTGACATGCGCCCCCGCCCTCGCGCCGCCGTCGCCAGCGTCCTCGTCGCCGCGGCCGTGCCGTCGGTGACCACCCCGTCCCGCGCAGACGATCGCGACGACGCGGCGCGCGACCCGACGCACGGCCGCATCGAGGGTGACGCGACCCTCGTCGTCGCGGCCGGCGCGACCTTCGGCCCGCGCGATCCGAGGCCCACGGTGGGGGCGCGCATGCGCTACCTGTCCTCGGCGGGCATCTTCGCCGCGTACGAGGATGGATCGCTCTTCGGCGGGCGCGCGGAGCCGGCGCGCGTGATCTCCGTGGGCGGAGAGTGGAGACCCCTCTTCCTGGGCCGGTGGTTCCTCGGAAAGGAGAGCGGTGTCGGCCGGGTGGACCTCGCCCTAGACGCCGTCGGCCTCGAGGTTGGCGCTTACGTCGCGCAGCCGCAGGGCCGCGCTCTGGAGAGCGCCCCGGGCCTTCAGCTGGGCGTGGTGCTCGGTGTCCCCCTGCTCCCGCGCGCGTCGGGTCCGTGGATCTCGGCGAGGGGCGGCCTTCGCGTCGGGCCGTCGGCGCTCGAGGGGGCGCCCCCGCGCGGGCCCGCGGATCGCGCGCTCTACCTCTCCCTCGAGCTCGCGTGGGAGACCGTGGTCCTCCTCCACCTTGTGGATCGTGAGTGAGCTCCAGGGCGCTGGCGCGCGGTGCCTTCGAGGCGGCGCTCCGCACCTTCGACGCGCGCGGCCTCGTGGCGCGCGCCGTGGCGCGCTCCCGGCGCGCCGACCTCCTGGTCGCCGCGGGGAAGGCGGCGGCGACGATGTACGAGGCCGCCCTCGACGCGAGGGACTTCGAACGCGCGATCGTGGTCGTCCCGCCCGACGGCCCGCGGCCCGCCGCCCGCCCCGGGCTCTACGTCCTTACCGCGCCGCACCCGCTCCCCGCACGCGCGAGCGTCGAGGCGGGCGAGCACGTGCTCGATCTCGTGGGGCGCGCCAGGCGGACGACCCTCCTCCTGTCCGGCGGGGCCTCGGCGATGCTGGCCGCGCCGACCGTGCCGCTCCACGACAAGATCGCGGTCACCCGCGCGCTCCTCGCGAGCGACGCCACGATCTCCGAGATCAACACGGTGCGACGCCACCTCTCGCGGATCAAGGGCGGGCACCTCGCCCGGCGCGGCGCGGTGGACGCGCTGGTGTTCTCGGACGTCGGGCGCGGCGGACCCTGGGACGTCGCCTCCGGGCCTTCGATCGGCGATCCGACGAGCACACGAGACGCGCGGCGGGTCCTCGCCCGCCACGCGCCGCGCTTCGCCCGGCTCCCCCTCTCGCGCAGCATCCCCCCGGGGGACCCCTGCCTCGGCGCGTGTCAGGCCCGCCTCCTCGCGGGCCCCGCCACCTTCGCGGCGCATGTCGGCCGCGAGATGACCCAGCGCGGCGTCCTCGTCCACGTGCGACGCTTCGTGGACGGCGACGTCGAAGACCTGGCCGCCGCCATGATCCGCGCCGCGGCGCGCCTCCCGCCGCGCACCGCGATCGTGCGGCCTGCGGAGCCCGCGCTCGTGGTGCCACCGGGAGCAGGCAGCGGAGGACGCAGCACGCACCTCGCGTCCCTCGTCGGTCCCCGGCTCCCCCCCGGCGTCGCGTTCCTGGCGGGAGCGACGGACGGTGTCGACGGCGCAAGCGGCACGGGAGGGGCGGTCGTCGAGGGCGGCGACCTCCTCCAGGGCCGCGACGTGGCGTCGTATGTCCGCGCGTTCGACACGGGCGCGCTACACGTGCGGATGGGGACGGCGCTGCCATGCAGGCCGACCGGCCTCAACTTCGCGGACGTGCACGTCCTCGTGCGCGGGTAGGGGCTAGCGCCAATGCCGATCGGATAAGGCATTCGTTCGAGCGAGGGTGCCCCCACCCGTCGCGCTTCGCGCGCGAAGAGGTTCCGTGGAGGCGGTGGGGCGCCGGCGCAGACCTCACCCCCCGTCCCCCTCTCCCTGAAGGGAGAGGGGGCATATGAACGGGAGAATCGCCTCTCGCAGGGTCTCCCGGTTCAGTCGTGCGTTTTCGAGGCGAACGACGCGGAGGCCACGGCGCGCGAGGATCGTCGTGCGGCTCGCATCCCGTTCGGGCCGCTCCGCGTCGTCGTGGACGGCGCCGTCGATCTCGACGACGAGCCTGATGAGCGCGGCGCAGTAGAAGTCCACCACGTAGCTGCAGAGCACTTGCTGCCGGCGGAACTTCAGGCCGAGCATCTTTCGGTCGCGCAGGAGCCGCCAGGCGAACACCTCGGCGCGAGTCGGACGGCGGCGTAGGCCTCTCGCCAGCCTCACCTTGCGCGCATCGGTCGCCGCCCGCCGAACGCTCGGCGTCGGCCTCGCGCTTGCGTCGTCGCTCATG
>SXGT01117810.1_pt1 | contig 11080 bp, 7 predicted proteins | sample 3176221 | NCBI WGS metagenome assembly SXGT01 (sample SAMN11356862, study PRJNA531348) | freshwater metagenome | isolation source: freshwater sample F1-120 | place: China: Fuxian Lake, Yuxi | collected 2017-12-25
CGCCGGACCGGCACACCATGACCTTGTCGCCGTGTTCGATCATGTTGTAATCGGCAATGGCTTCGCCGACGCTGCGCCTCAGGCGCTTTTGCAGTTTGTTAAACTGGGTTCTGGATTTTTGTTCTTCGTTGGACATAAGAATTTGGGTGGCAGCCAAAGCCATTTGGCTTTGGCTGCTGGCGATTAGCCGTTATAACGCTGGAAAATCAAAGTGGCGTTGGTGCCACCAAAGCCGAAGCTATTGGACATCACGGTGTTTAATGTGACGTTGTCGCGAAATTCTCGGACGATAGGAATGCCTGCTGCTTCAGGATCGAGTTCTGTGATATTGGCGGAGGCGCTGAGGAAGTTTTCCTGCATCATTAATAATGAATAAATGGCCTCATTCACACCGGCTGCGCCCAGCGCGTGGCCGGTGAGTGATTTGGTTGAGCTGACTGCAGGTACGCTGTCAGCACCAAATACCTTACGCAAAGCCTCCAGTTCACGGGTGTCACCAACCGGGGTGCTGGTGCCGTGGGCATTGATGTAGTCGATTTTAGCTTCGACGGTCGCCATGGCTTGTTGCATGCAACGAACCGCACCTTCGCCGGAAGGCTGAACCATATCGTAACCGTCGGAGGTGGCGCCATAACCGACCAGTTCGGCATAGATTTTTGCGCCACGGGCTTTGGCATGTTCCAGTTCTTCGATGACCAAAACGCCGCCGCCGCCGGAAATTACAAAGCCGTCTCGCGTGACGTCATAAGGTCTGGATGCGGTGCCTGGGGCATCGTTGTATTTGGAAGACAACGCACCCATGCCGTCGAACAATACCGACATGGTCCAATGTAACTCTTCACCACCACCGGCAAATACCACATCTTGTTTATTCAGCTGTATCAACTCCATCGCGTGGCCTATGCAATGCGCGCTGGTTGCGCAAGCAGAACTGATGGAATAATTCACGCCCTTGATTTTGAATGGCGTCGCCAGACAGGCGGTGTTGGTGCTGGACATGGTGCGAGGTACCATGTAGGGGCCAACTTTTTTGATGCCTTTGGAGCGCATGATATCGGCGGCTTCCACCAGATTTGAGGTGGACGGGCCACCGGAACCCATCACCAGGCCGGTACGAAAATTGGAAATTTGCTCGTCTTCCAGACCGGAATCGGCAATGGCCTGTTCCATAGCCAGATAATTGTACGCAGCACCATCACCCATGAAGCGCTTGATTTTACGGTCGATGGCTTCGTCCAGATCAATGTTGATAGGTCCGTGAACATGGCTGCGAAAGCCCATTTCTTCATACAGGTCGGCATGCACAATCCCTGAGCGACCGGCTCGCAGAGCATTCACCACTTCATCCCGATTGTTGCCGATACTGGACACAATCCCCAAACCCGTTACCACCGCGCGTCTCATCTGCTGGCTACCTTAAAAATCCTGAGTGGAAGTGAACAAACCAACGCGCAAGTCGTTGGCTTCGTAAATTTGTTTGCCATCGACTTCCATGGTGGCGTCGGCGATACCCATGACCAGTCTGCGAAGAATGACCCTTTTTAGGTCAATTTTATAAGTGACTTTTTTAGCTGTTGGCAACACCTGGCCGGTAAATTTCACTTCACCGCAACCCAGGGCGCGGCCTTTACCGGGGCCGCCTAACCAGCACAAATAAAAACCCACCAATTGCCACATGGCATCCAGCCCCAAACAACCTGGCATGACGGGGTCGCCTTGAAAATGGCAGGCAAAAAACCATAAATCCGGGTGGATATCCAGTTCAGCAATAATTTCCCCTTTGCCATATTTGCCGCCTTCATCCGAAATGTGAAGGATACGATCCATCATCAGCATGTTTGGAAGCGGGAGTTGCGCGTTGAGTGGGCCGTATAATTCACCACGACCGGACATTAATAATTCTTCGCGCGTGAAACTGTGCTGTTTCTCCATTCAATATTTACCTGAGTAAGTGGGCTGAAAACACCGCCCATTATCCAATAGTCAGGTTAAAAAATCAGCTCAATTTTTAGTTGGGTTTTATTTCGCGCAGCAATTCCGCGACTTTGAGAGGGTTTCGATTCAGGCGTTGCTGATAAATCAGGGTATACATGATGACGGAAGCTACATATCCGCGCGTTTCCTTGTAGGGAATGGTTTCAATCCAGATGTCTGCGGGTAGCGCTTGGTTTTTAGGTAGCCAGGATCGGGCTTTTAGTGAACCAGCGTTGTAGGCTGCAGTTGCCAGGATGATATTGCCGTCAAATTGATTTAAAAGTTTTTTAAAATACGCACTACCGAATTGAATATTGATGGTCGGGCTGAGCAAATTGTAGTCATTGTTCCATTCCACTTTGCTTTCAGCGGCGATTTGTCTGGCGGTTTTTGGCATCAACTGCATCAGCCCCATGGCTCCGGCCGATGATCCTGCATAAGGATCGAAAGCACTTTCCTGGCGAATCAACGCCAACAGGAGTGCGGGTTCCAACTGGAGGTTTTCGGCGTTAGCTTGTACTTGTTCGGTATATTGCAATGGAAAGCGCAATGTCATGTCATCCCAATCATTGGCTTTAGCCAGGGTAAAAATCGCGATTGAGGGCCAATCCCATTGCTGGGCCAACTTGGCTGCGACCTTGAGCTGATGTCTATCCAGATCGGTGATAGCATGCCACCATTGTCGGGCAGCTTCAGTTTTTCGGTCGATAGCCAATAGTTCCCGGGTCACCAGAAACTCGTTTTGTGTTTGTAATTGCTCGATTTCTTCAGATGAAACCAACAGGGGATGATCATTTAAGGTAATGGCTTGTTGCAGTTTATCAGCCGCCAAAAATGCGTAAAAACTACGGTTCTTGGCAATGTCCTGGTAAATCGCTGTAGCCGCTTCAGATTGTCCGGTTTCAGCCAGCGCTCTGGCCTGCCAAAAGCGCCATTTGTCTTCCTGTTTGAGTGATGGATTCAAATCATTACTGGCCGTCAATACCTTAGGCCAGTCTTGTTGACTGAGTGCTGCTCTGACTCGCCATTCTTGTGCGGACTGATCGTTACCGGCATGGCTGGTCAAGCGTTGGTAGGCGCGATGATCTCGACGAAACGACAGTTCCAGGCCCAGTCGTCTCTCTACTTCAGCTATTTTGTCAGGCGGGATTTGAAAATCATTTTTTTCCGCATCCCAAGTATGCATCGCACTTTCAGGATCAGTGTCCAGCAGATTCAAGATACTGTGCGCAAACAGCATACCGGCTTGAGGATCGGTTTTTTTCCAGACGGCGGCTTGTGCAACTCGACTGGGTTGAGCTTGCAGATTCAGCCAGATTTCTGCTCGATCACGATCCGCCCTGGGCATTAAAACCAGCATTTGCCTGGCGAGGCTAATGTTGTTTTGGTTAAACGCGTTTTGAAACCGTTGCCAGATCAGCTCCGATTTAAATTCAGCCGAGTTTTGCAGAACAGGCCATAAAGCATCGCAAGCTGGAGGTTGTGGTTGACCGCTTAACCAAAATTGCTTGGCGGTCTCGATGGCGGCGGATTGCTCGCCAAGCTGATAGCGCGCTAATGCAAAGTAGCAATCCAACTCGCGATCTTGGCTGTTTTTGTAATGCTGAACAAAAGTTAGCCAATTTTGTTTTTGTCCCAAATCTTTCAGCCACTTGCTGTGTAACAGCGGGGTGTAGCGACTGGTAGGATGATTTTGCATGAAACTCAGAATGGCAGCGTTATCCTGCAGATGATGTGTTAGCCACTGGTATTGCAGATAGGGATACAGTGGATAATCCTTTAAGGTATCGACCAGCGCAAAAAAATCACTTTCCCGGTCTTGCTGAATATATTGTTCGGCTTGCAGAAAGGTTTTGCGCAGGATGCTCAAAGATTGCTCGGAAGTTGCTGCATGTGTCGTCATACAACCAAGAAAAATGGGCAGCAGAATCAACTGGATGACTATCCTCATCTTTTAAATCTCCTAATAAATGCAAAGCCGGAGTGGTTTTTGCAAAACGCTTAAGCCATTATAATCCTCTCAGGCTAACCTATCTTGTTCATACATTGAAAAAACAACCCTCGTCCAGCAACCCTGAGTACTCATGGCGCTTCATTTTTGCTATCGCTCGTCAGCATAAAAAACAACTGCTGACAGGACATGTGATTGCCGTTTTAGCCACGATTGCCAGTGTGCCTGTGCCTTTGATGATGCCCTTATTGGTGGACGAAGTACTGCTACATCATCCCGGTCTGGTATTGAATAGCGTCAATCCCTACCTGCCGCCGGAATGGCAGCAGCCGATTGTGTATATCGGCGGAATTTTAGTGGTCAGTTTGTTGTTGCGGCTGTTTGCATTGATTTTAAACATCATCCAGACCCGCCAGTTTTCCAATATCGCCAAGGATGTGATTTTTCGTATCCGCGCAAGTCTGGTGCAGCATTTACAGCATATTTCCATGTCGGAATATGAAAGTCTCGGCAGTGGCACGGTCACCGCGCACATGGTGACCGATCTGGACACCCTGGATAATTTTATCGGCACCACCATCAGCAAATTGCTGATTGCCACGTTGACTGTATTGGGTACCGCCTTGATTTTGCTGTGGATGCATTGGCAACTGGGCTTGTTCATCATTTTTTTAAATCCGGTGGTGATTTATTTTGCCCGGGCGATTGGTTCTAACATCAAAAACCTCAAGGCCAATGAAAACAAGGCTTACAGTGTGTTTCAACAAGCTTTGAGCGAAACCCTGGAAGCCATCAATCAAATCAGGGCCAGTAATCGTGAGCAGCATTATTGTCAGCAATTAATCAATAGCGCACTGGTGGTGAAAAATCATTCCACGGTGTATGCCTGGAAAAGTGATGCGGTGATACGTCTTAGTTTCCTGACATTTCTATTCGGTTTCGACATTTTTCGGGCAACCGCCATGCTGATGGTTTTATATTCCGATCTTAGCATTGGTCAAATGCTGGCGGTGTTTGGGTATTTGTGGTTCATGATGGCCCCGGTGCAGGAGATTCTAGGCATACAGCAAGCGTTTTATGCAGCCAAAGCCGCGTTGAAGCGAGTCAACCAACTGGCCATGCTGCAGCGCGAGCCGGAGTATCCGCACCTGGAAAATCCCTTTTTGTCCCAAAAGACTGTCAGCGTAACAGTGGAAAACTTGCACTTTAGCTACAAGGATGAGCCTGTTCTGAACGGTATTAACTTGAGAATTCCGGCCGGCAAAAAGATAGCTCTTGTGGGAGCCAGTGGCGGAGGAAAATCTACGCTCGCGCAAACTCTGATAGGCTTGTATCCGCCTAATCAGGGCATGATTTATTTTGATGGTGTGCCTTTGACGCATATTGGTCTGGATGTGGTGCGTGAACATGTGGCAACGGTGTTGCAACATCCGGCTTTGTTAAACGATACCATTCGTGCCAATCTCACCCTGGGACGTCAGATTGATGATGCTGAGTTATGGTATGCCCTGGAACTGGCGCAACTAAAAGCCGCTGTGGATGAATTAGAATTAGGGTTGGATACCGTCGTCGGCAGGCAAGGCATGCGTTTATCCGGTGGTCAGCGGCAGCGCTTGGCCATTGCGCGCATGATAGTCAGCAAGCCTTCTGTAGTGATTTTGGATGAAGCAACCTCGGCATTGGATACCGAAACCGAATATAAATTACACCAGGCATTACACGCTTTTCTGGAAGGTCGAACCACCATCATCATTGCGCATAGACTCAGTGCGGTTAAACAGGCAGATCATGTTTATGTGTTTGAGGAAGGGCAAATCTGTGAGCAGGGGCGTCATGAAGCTCTGATACAGCAACAGGGGTTATACGCCAAACTCTACGGTGAGTACCAATAAATGCCTGAAGTCTATGATTTGCATTGTCACTCCACCGCTTCGGATGGTGCCTTATCACCTAGTGAATTGGTGCAACGAGCACAGTCCAAAGGTGTCACAAAACTGGCATTGACCGATCATGATACGACCGCAGGACTGGCAGAAGCCACGCAAGTGGCCAGGCAAATAGGCTTAGGCTTTATTCCCGGAATCGAATTGTCGGCACTTTATGCCAACCAATGCTTGCATATTGTGGGATTGAATATTGATCCTTTGAATCCGATTTTATTGGACGGTATTGCCAAACAGCACGCTATTCGTGAGCTTCGGGCGCGAAAAATCGCCGATAAATTACAGAAAAAAGGCATAGCAGGTGTTTATGAGGCTATTTGCGAAAAATCTGGGGAGGGCGAAATCACCCGTTCGCACTTCGCCGACTTTTTGTTTCAGCACGGCTTTGTATCCAGCCAGCAGGAAGCCTTTGATCGCTATCTCAGTAAAGGAAAACCGGCTTATGTGCCGACCCAATGGGCCACGCTTGAAGAGGTCATACACTGGATTAAAGCCGCAGGGGGTGTTGCTGTCATGGCGCATCCCTTGCGGTATAACCTTAGTCAAAAGTGGATGAATCAGGCCTTAGCTGCATTTAAAACGGCAGGCGGGCAGGGTATTGAAGTTGTGACCAGTCGGATTTCGGTAGATGAAATCCGAGTCAGTCTGCAATTTTGTCAAAGACATCAGCTTCACGCTTCCATGGGATCGGATTTTCATACCCCCGACAACCAGTGGGTGGAACTGGGACGTTTTCCAACATTGCCAATAAATTTGATACCTGTTTGGGAGTTGTTTTAGGGAATTGCCTGAATGTAATCTTTCTGCTGATATGAAAACTGCTTCATTTGGTAAGACAGGAAGAGAAAATTTTGATACCAAGTTGATATTCTTGGCTTTTCAATCAATCTCGTTAGAGATTAAATTCTTCAAATCGGAAGTAATCTTTGCTCCATATTCGTCGAAAACTGGGTCAAGTATACCGCGAACATACTCAAGCATAACTGCTTGAGGTTTGCACTCAGACGCAAGCCGAATAGCTTCTGGAAACAGGTCACGTTCATCTTGATCACTTAATTGCTTACCCACTTTTGAAAAGGGACGACAAGGCACACCGCCTGCAAGGAGTTCAACGCTTTTCCAATTAACTGCTGAATAGTGGTGTAGATCGCCTTCCGTGACATTCCACTGGTTCGGGTTGATCCCTAGAGTTTGGCAGGCCGCAGCATCAAGTTCTATAAGACTAACATGCTCAAAGCTTGATCACCGGCTCCAGCATAGATTTCTATAGGTTGAGACGTCATATTTTTTCCGAAATTTACAGCTCATCTTTTTGAATTCGCCTGTTTCGAATGTTCAGCAGGTTTTCCGGTGTGTTTAATTAAGAGGGGCTAAAGTGGTAGAAAGTTGGAAAAGAATGAATTAACATGTTAGTCAATGGCTTGGGGTTTTGTGAACATTTTCAATGCCATTTTCAGAAAATCATCCAATAAATGCCCTTGTTCAGCCGTTATGCGCTGTCGAATGTTTTTGGATGTATTGGCTAACATCTGAAATTGTCATCAATTGATGGACAGGATTCACAAGGAGGATCATCAGGATGATTCATAGGCTCAAGATGAGAACTCATACCTATGCTGAAGTGGGTTTTACTTTGATCGAAAGCATGATCGCGGTTTCGGTTTTAGCGATTTTGTTTAGTTTGGCTTTACCCAGTTTTTCGAACGCCATAACCAATAGTCGACTGACTTCTCAAGCTAATCTGTTGGTTTCCGCTATCAATCAGGCGCGTAGCGAAGCCATCCGACGCGGGCAACATGTTGTAGTGCGGAAAATCAACGCGGAGTGGGAAAGCGGTTGGCGTGTGTTTGTCGATGTCGATCGCGCCACTAATGCCAAAAAAAACATCTTCGATTCAGGTACGGATATTCAACTAAGTGTACATCCAGCATTACCGACAAACTTTACATTGAGAGGCAATCATAATTTCGTGAATTTTATTCGCTATCAACCGAATGGCGATAGTAATAACATCGGTAGTTTTGTATTGTGTGAGTCTGGACACGTCGAGGGGGCAAAGCTTTTGATTGTAAATTCGATTGGTCGGGTTCGAGTGGCGTTGGATACCAACCATAATCGCATACCTGAAGATGATCAGGGTTCTGATATTGCGTCGTGCTTTTCGGGTTTTTAAATCGATAAGCCGCTAATCAATACTGATTTTTCGATACTTTTGGATACACCGGGATTTGATTCTGGCCGAGGCTTAAAGCCCGAGCCCTGAATTGGCCTTAAATGTGATATGTTGGTTTATGAATCATTCGTTAACCTGCATAAGCACATCCAAGTAGTAATCAAGTATTTTTATGAAACAGCCTTCAGATCAAGGGGACTCCAGCCAGGGCTTGACCAGCCATACCCCGATGATGCAGCAATACCTCCGTATCAAATCCCAGCATCCGGATACCTTGTTGTTTTACCGCATGGGTGATTTTTACGAGCTATTTTTTGATGACGCCAAAAAGGCCGCTCAGCTCCTGGATATTACCCTGACAGCACGTGGCCATTCGGCCGGTTCGCCGATTCCGATGGCTGGCATTCCGTATCATGCCGCCGAAAACTATATCGCCCGCCTGTTGAAGCAGGGCGAGTCGATTGCCATTTGCGAGCAAATTGGCGATCCGGCAAAATCCAAAGGGCCGGTGGAGCGCAAAGTCATGCGCATCGTTACGCCGGGTACGGTGACGGATGAAGCGCTATTGGAAGATCGTAAGGATAATCTTTTGGTGGCCTTGGCCGGATTTGATAAATACTATGGCTTGGCGGCATTGGATCTGGGTAGTGGCAAGTTTGTCCTGCAACAGATGGATAGTGAAATCCAGTTACTGAGTGAAATTGAACGTCTGAATCCGGCCGAGCTGTTGTATAGCGAGGATTTTGGCTTGCTCTCGGCCATCAAAGAGCGGCGGGGATTGTGCAAACGCCCACCGTGGCATTTTGATCTGGATAGTTGTAGGCAATTGATCTTAAAACAGTTCAAATGTCATGATTTGAAAGGCTTTGGTTGTGAACATTTACCGGCGGCGATTTGTGCGGCAGGATGTTTGTTGCAATATATCCGTGATACCCAACTCAATGCTTTACCTCATTTGCAGGGAATTAGCGTACAAAATTGCGACGATAGCATCAGCCTGGATGCCGCCAGCCGCCGCAATTTGGAGTTGGATTATCATCCCAGTGGGCAAATGCAATTCACCCTGCTGGGGGTGCTGGATAAAACCGCAACCGCCATGGGCAGTCGTTGTTTGCGGCGCTGGATTCATAGACCGTTGCGTGAGCATGCAGTGATTAACGGTCGCTATGCCTGTATCGCCACCTTGCTGGAGCTGCAACTTTACCAAAACCTGCAAAGCAGTCTGCGTCAGGTGGGCGATATCGAGCGTATCAGTTCGCGGATTGCTCTCAAGTCTGCTCGCCCGCGTGATTTACTGGTGTTACGGCATACTCTGTCGGTGTTGCCTGAATTACAACGTCAACTATTGGATAGTGATAATCCGCATCTGGATCTTTTACGTACAAATTTAAGCGAGCAGCCGGAGATGTTGGCTTTGTTGCAACGAGCCATCATCGATAATCCACCGGTGTTGATTCGCGATGGCGGCGTGATTGCGACCGGTTATCATCCCGAACTGGATGAATTGAGAAATTTGAGCCAAAACGCCGACCAGTTTTTGCTGGATATGGAGCTTCGTGAACGTGAAGCTTCCGGCATCAATACCTTAAAGGTCAATTACAACCGGGTGCATGGCTATTACATCGAAATTTCCAATGCTCATGCCGATAAAGTGCCTACGCATTACACCCGCAAGCAAACCCTGAAGGGAGCCGAGCGGTATATCACTGCCGAGCTAAAAAACTTTGAAGATAAAGTCCTGAGCGCCCGGGAAAAATCATTGGCTTTTGAAAAAGCCTTATACGACGAATTATTAACCACTCTTGGCGCCTCTTTACAAAACCTGCAGCGTTGTGCCGAGGCTTTGGCTGAGCTGGATGTGTTGGTGAATTTTGCCGAGCGTGCAGATACACTGAATCTCTCGCAACCCATTCTGGATCAAGAGCCGGGACTGGACATCATTGCCGGTCGACATTTGGTGGTGGAACAATTGTCCAGCGTGCCATTCGTGGCCAATGATCTGCATTTTGCCAACGATAGGCGGATGTTGGTGATCACCGGGCCTAATATGGGCGGCAAATCGACTTATATGCGCCAGACCGCGTTGATGGTTTTGCTGGCGCATATTGGCAGTTTTGTCCCGGCGCACTCTTTTCGTTGCGGACCGATAGACAAGATTTTTACCCGGATTGGGGCATCGGATGATCTCTCCAGTGGTCGTTCCACTTTTATGGTGGAAATGTCTGAAACAGCCAATATTTTGCATAATGCCACCAGTAACAGTTTGATCCTGATGGATGAAATAGGCCGAGGCACCAGTACTTTCGATGGTCTGTCGCTGGCTTGGGCCTGTGCCGATTATCTGGCCCGGCAAACCCGCGCCTATACCATGTTTGCCACTCACTATTTTGAGTTGACTTCTCTGGCGGAGGAACAGTCCGAAATTCATAATATTCATCTGGATGCCATGGAACATGGTGAAAAAATTGTATTTTTACATGCCGTCAAAGACGGCCCGGCCAGCCAGAGTTATGGCTTGCAAGTGGCCGCATTGGCCGGTGTGCCGCAAACTGTGATCAACCAGGCCAAAGCTAAATTACTGCATCTGGAAAACCATGCCTATATCGAGCAGCAAGACCAGCGCGAGGTCAATCAACTGGATTTATTCACCAGCCGCGAATGTCATCCAGCGGTGGTATTGCTAGAAGAATTGCAGCCTGATAATCTCAGCCCACGACAGGCTTTGGATGTGTTATATCGCTTGAAAAAAATGCTGGTTTGATCCGGGGGTTAACCTGCAGATTTTGAATGCAAATCAACAGACGTAATGACTTACGCTTCAAGGGAGAAATCCGTGTTTATTGATTCAGAGCATGAACTTATTGCTCAACGGCATGATATGGCGGTTTTAATCAAAAGCCGTCTGGATAGTCGGCTGTTTAATTTTGGATCTGATGAACGGTTGAAAATGATATTCGACCTGGAAATGCATCTGGCATTTTTGGGTGAAGCGCTACGATGTGGAGTATCTAAAATTTTTATTGAATATGCGGTCTGGAG
>SXGT01134858.1_pt1 | contig 11080 bp, 12 predicted proteins | sample 3176221 | NCBI WGS metagenome assembly SXGT01 (sample SAMN11356862, study PRJNA531348) | freshwater metagenome | isolation source: freshwater sample F1-120 | place: China: Fuxian Lake, Yuxi | collected 2017-12-25
CATGATCTTCACCACGGGCGGCTTCGAGTTCGGGGCAACCTCGACGAGATCGAGGTCGGCCTCCTGCGCCAAGCGCAAGGCCACCTCAATCTTGACGACTCCGACCTGCTCACCTGCTGGTCCGACGAGTCGGACCTCGGGGACGCGGATGCGGTCGTTCGTTCTCGGTTCGCTGATGCGATGCTCCTCTGTGTCGTATCGGCCGCCGTTTCCGAAGTACAGAACCGGCGGGGTGTCGAGAGAGGAGCTCTTCCGGCCGCACATGATGCGACCTCACCCGCGGACCTCTCCGGCTATGCCGTCGAGCGGGGTGATGCAACCCGGTAACCTAGTCAGCGGTCAAGCGCGGGTGGGAGGAACTCCACTTTCGTACCGGGGATCTGGCCCCGGAGCCCGGACTACAGTAGCAGGCTTGCATCACTTCTGACACGTCGGGCACCGACATCAGCGTGAACGAGCCCCGACGAGAGGTGCGCATGAGCGACGCCGAGCACGAGATCGATCACCGAGACTCCCCCGAAGCGCTGGCCGCCGACGAGGCGCGAGACATCGCAGAGGTGCCCGCAGTCGAAATCATCACGACCGCCGCCGTGCACCTGTTGAGTGCCGCGGCCGTGAAGTGCGGGCTCTCCGAGCACGGTGAGGACGAAATCGACCTCGCCGAGGCTCGCAAGCTCATCACGGCACTCGCGGGGCTCATCACGGCCGCCGCGCCCGAGCTGGGCGACCACCACGCGCGCGGGCTCCGCGACGGACTCCGCAGCGTGCAGCTCGCATTCCGCGAAGCCTCGGCGTTTCCCGACGCACCCGGTCAGGGCCCCGGCGAGAAGTTCACCGGGCCGGTCAACTAACGCTCCTGCGCAGGGGCGCTCGGCGCGGCGACCGGCTGCACCGACATCGAGTCGACGCGCTCGGCAATGAGTGCGCTCTGCGACCAGGCTGTACCCAGTGCTGCGGTGATCTGTCGCAACTGCTCGATGGGCAAGCCGGGTTCGACGGCCAAGCGCACAATGACCTCGGGGGCGTCACCGCGACCGAGCGGGTCGCCCGCGATGAGCGAGACCGCCCAGACAGCCGGATGCTCGGCCACGGGCGCGGCGATGGCGTCGAGCACCTCGGGGTCGTCGACCGCGGGCAGCCACGGCTGCTGCTGCGCGATCGCCCACACCGCCGGCCGGGGAAGCACGAGCTGCGTGGTCTCGCTGCGAGCATCCACGATGACCCGATCGGTTGCTTCCGAGGCCGCGGCGAGGGCCACGCGCACGGCGTCGGCGGGAACCGGGCGCGCGTCGGGTCGCCAGTGACGCATCGCGGCGACCGACGAGAACACCGGCAGGATCGGTCGGCCATCGGGACCGGCAACCGTGATGATCGACAGTTCTTGGGTCTTGTCGATGACGCGCCCCTCGGCGGTCACCTCGGTGTCACCCGCGACGGCGACTAGCGGAATGAGGAACCGGCACCCGCGCATGACATCGACGACATCGACGAGGCTCGACGTGCCCTCGCGCAGCGACGCCATGGCCGCGAGGAAAGCCGCCGGGGCTCCACCGTCGTCGTCGGCGTGCGCGTTGGCCTCGAAGTGGCGCCCCTCCCAGGGCTGCCCCGCCGAATCAGCGGCCCGCGACATCCAGCGCTTCAGGCAGAGTGAAAGCCCCGGCGTAGAGCGCCTTGCCGACGATCGCACCTTCGAGGCCGAGCGGCACGAGCTCGCGCAGCGCGGCGATATCGTCAAGGTTCGAGACGCCGCCCGAGGCGACGACCGGTCGGTTCGTGCGCTCGAGCACCGACCGCAACAGATCGAGGTTCGGGCCCTTGAGGGTGCCGTCTTTCGTGACGTCGGTCACGACGTAGCGAGCGCAACCGGCTTCTTCGAGTCGCTCGAGCACGGCCCAGAGGTCGCCGCCCTCTTCGGTCCAGCCGCGGGCGGCGAGGTTCGTGCCGCGCACATCGAGGCCAACCGCGATCGCTTCGCCGTACTCAGCGATGACGTGCGCCGCCCACTCGGGGTTCTCGAGCGCGGCCGTGCCGAGATTGATGCGCTTCGCGCCTGTCGCCAAGGCAGCTTCGAGGCTCGCGTCGTCACGGATGCCCCCCGAAAGCTCGATGTTGACGTGCTTGGGAGTGGTCTTCACGACCTTCTTGATGATCGCGCGGTTGCTGCCGCGGCCGAACGCTGCGTCGAGGTCGACGAGGTGGATCCACTCAGCGCCCTGATCGGCGAACTCCTCCGCCGCATCGACTGGGTCTCCATAGTTCGTCTCGGTGCCCGCCTCACCTTGCGTGAGCCGCACCGCCTTGCCTCCCGCGACGTCGACCGCCGGCAGCAGGGTGAGGGCGGGAATGGTCGAGAACTCGCTCATGGATGGCTTCCTGGTTCGGGACTGGTGGCCGGCGGATCGCACAGCGCAACCAAACACAAGATCGTACCTCCTCGCCGAGTCGGCTCCGTCGTCGTGGCGTTGAGGCGGGCGAGGTGCAGCCGTGGGTCAGAGCGTGCGCAGCCAGTTGCTCAGCAGCCGGAGCCCTGCCTCACCCGACTTCTCGGGGTGGAACTGCGTGGCACTGAGCGGGCCGTTCTCGACGGCCGCGATGAAGCGCTCACCGTGCTCCGACCAGGTCACCATCGGCTCAGGAATGGCCGGGTGCGGGTCGAGGCTCCACTCGTGAGCCGCAAAGGAGTGCACGAAGTAAAACCGCTCGTCGCGGAGGCCCTCGAAGAGTCGCGATCCCTCGGGTGCGGCGACTGTGTTCCAGCCCATGTGGGGCACCGTGGGTGCGCGCAGCGCGGTCACCGCCCCGGGCCATTGCGCGAGGCCCTCAGTGATCTCGCCGCGTTCTTCTCCTCGCTCGAAGAGCACCTGCTGGCCGACGCAGATGCCGAGCACGGGGCGGCCTCCCGCGAGGCGCCGATCGATGAGTTCATCGCCGCGCACGGCGCGGAGAGCATCCATCACCGCTCGAAAAGCTCCGACTCCGGGAACAAGGAGGCCATCAGCCGCCAGCACCGCGTCTCGGTCAGCCGTGAGCTCGACGCGAGCACCCGCGGCCTCGACCGCCTTGGCGGCCGAGTGCACGTTGCCCGAGCCGTAATCGAGCACGACGACGCGGGGCGCCACGGTGCTCAGAGCGCGCCCTTCGTCGACGGGATGCCCTGCACCCGGGCGTCGTACTGCACGGCCTGCCGCAGCGCGCGCGCGAAGGCCTTGAACTGCGCCTCGGCGATGTGGTGCGGGTCACGGCCCGCGAGCACTGTCACGTGCACCGTGAGCCCCGCGTGGAAGGTGATCGCCTCGAAGACGTGGCGCACCATCGACCCGGTGAAGTGACCGCCGATGAGGTGGTGTTCGAAGCCAGCAGGTTCGCCGGAGTGCACCAAGTACGGTCTGCCGCTGACGTCGACGACGGCTTGCGCAAGAGCTTCGTCGAGCGGCACGAGTGCATCGCCGAAGCGCGCGATACCCGCCTTGTCGCCGAGCGCGCGCGCGATTGCCGTGCCGAGCACGATGCCGGTGTCTTCGACGGTGTGGTGCACGTCGATGTCGGTGTCACCGTGTGCCGTGATCGTCAGATCGATGAGCGAGTGCTTCGCGAACGCGGTGAGCATGTGGTCGAAGAACGGCACCGTCGTCGCGATGGAGGAGCGGCCCGTGCCATCGAGGTCGAGCGAGAGCTCGATGCTGGACTCGCTCGTCTCGCGACGCAGCTCGGCAGTGCGGGAGATCGACGGTGTGTCGGAAGGGGTGCTCACCGTGTCATCCTACCGAGCACTTCGAGGAACTCCGTGGTCTCGGCAGGGGTGCCCGCGGTCACACGCAAGTGGTTCGCCAGGCCCACATCGCGAATGAGGATGTCATTCTCGAGCAGGTAGTCGAAGGTCGCACGAGGATCGTCGACGCCTCCGAACAGCACGAAGTTCGCCCAGCTCTCATGCGGGGTGTAGCCCAGCGCAGCGAGCTCGACGACGAGCCTGTCGCGCTGCTCGCGGATCGCCTGGACGGTCTGCAGCATCGCCGGAGCGTGCTCGAGCGCCGCAACCGCCGCCGCTTGCGTGATCGCCGAGAGGTGGTACGGCAAGCGCACGAGGCGGAGAGCATCGACAACGGCGGGGTCAGCCGCGAGATATCCGAGGCGCGCACCTGCGAAGGCGAAGGCTTTGCTCATCGTGCGCGAGACGACGAGTCGTTCGCGACCGGGGAGCAGACTGAGAGCACTCTCGCGCCCTGCCGGCATGAACTCGGCGTAGGCCTCGTCGACCATGACGATGCCGCGGCTGGCCGCGTAGACCGCCTCGATCGTCTCGAGCTCGAGGGGCGTGCCGGTCGGATTGTTCGGCGCGCAGAGAAATACGAGATCGGGATCGTGTTGCGTGACCGCCGCTACCGCCGTCGCGGGGCTGAGACGGTAATCGTCGTCGCGCTCCGCCGCGACCCAACGCGTTCCCGTTCCGGCAGCGATGATCGAGTGCATGGAATAGGTGGGAGGGAATCCGAGCACGCTGCGCCCGGGACCCCCGAAGGCTTGAAGGATCTGCTGGATGATCTCGTTCGAGCCGTTCGCCGCCCACACCTGTGTCGGCGATACATCGGGGCCGAGATAAGCGGCAAGGTGTTCGCGCAGCTCGCTGAACTCTCGATCCGGATAGCGGTTCACGCCCCGCACGGCTCTCTCGACCGCGGCGGTCACGTGTGCCACGACCTCGTCGGGCACAGGGTGCGTGTTCTCGTTGACGTTGAGGGCGAGTCGTACCGATTTCTGCGGTGCACCGTAGGGCTCTTGCCCCCTCAGATCGTCGCGAATCGGGAGGTCAGAGAGGCTCGTCACCCGCTCATCGTAGTGGCGGCAGCACCTCTCTCAGCCCCGCGCCGTGGCCCGCAGCGTGCGGGGGGCTCAGGAGAAAATGCCGACCTCAGTCGAGAAAGTGCGCCGGTACGACGATGGGCTGGCCGGCGTGAAGTTCGGCACTGGTGAGCTCGTTCATCGCGATGAGCTGTGCAACGACATCTGCCGTGGGCTGCTCGGGTGCGAGCTCAGCAGCCAGGCCCCAGAGGGTTTCACCGGATTCGACCGTGACCACAGCGACCGGCGATGCACCGGTCGTGGCCGTGGCCCCACCGCCATTGAGCGCGAGAGCGACGAGCGCGATCACGAGCGGAAGCGACACGAGAGCCGCGATGACGGCGCGGCCTCGACGAGTGAGGCGCAGTCTCGTCACCGTGGCCGCGGTCGAAGCCGCGGTGGAAGCCGTGGTTGCACGAACGGTCGCGGGACGAACGAAGTTCAACGGGCTGTCGTAGGTGAACGGGCTGTCGTAGGTGACAGTGCTCATGGTGCACGCTCCTTCTCACTCAGGCCCTCGCTGGCCTCTCACGCTGCGGGGGCAGGTCCCCCGGCGGAGGGGACCGCCGGGGGGAGCATGTGCCGCTCGGCCGGGAGCGACGCATGCGAACCTGTGTTCCGAACATACCTTCGATCGAACAGAGATTCAAGACCCAGAGCCGATTCGACGCCATTCTGGGCGACACACTCGAACAGATGTTTGAGGAATCGCCCTGCGACGGATACAGTTTCGAGGGTCGGCACCAGTCCATCGCGGACCACCGACATTTCACGACGAGGAGAACTGAGATGGCCGGAGAGCAGCCCGAGGAGTCCGGCGGCACGCGTCGCCGCACGACACTGAGCGAGAAGCAGCGCGCCATCCTCAGTGTCATTCAGGCATCAGTCGCGCGCCGCGGCTACCCGCCGAGCATGCGCGAGATCGGCGAGGCCGTGGGACTGTCGTCGCTCTCGAGCGTCGCGCATCAGCTCGGTCAGCTCGAGCTCAGCGGTTATCTGCGCCGGGATCCGAATCGACCGCGCGCGCTCGAAGTGCTCATCGACCTCGAGCCCCACGATATGACGCCGGCTGATCCGGATGCCGTTGCGTCACCCGCCGTTGGCGATGCCGCCATGGTGCCGCTGGTGGGTCGCATTGCCGCGGGTATTCCCATCACGGCCGACCAGCACGTCGAAGAAGTCGTTCCCCTGCCGAGGCAACTCGTGGGCAAGGGAGAGCTCTTCATGCTCACAGTCGTGGGAGATTCAATGATCGACGCTGCGATCTGCGACGGCGACTGGGTTGTCGTGCGTCAGCAGCAGACCGCCGAGAACGGCGAAATCGTCGCGGCGATGCTCGACAACGAAGCGACCGTCAAGGTGTTCAAGCAGCGCGACGGTCACACGTGGCTCTTGCCCCGCAACTCTGCCTACGAGCCGATTCTCGGCGACCACGCCCAGATTCTGGGCAAAGTCGTCAGCGTCATGCGCAAGGTCTAGTTCGACGCTCCCTGCGCGGCCGTGACGGTGACGGAATACGGTTCGACGAGCGCCGCGATCTCAGGGCTCGCGAGTGCGTGCACACGAGTACCTCCCTCTTCGTACGCGGTCTCGAGCACTCGCCCTCGCTCGTGCAGCAACGACACGAGGTCGCCGCGGTCATAGGGCACCACCGCGATGAACTCGATAGAGGGGTCGGGCAGAAGCTCAGCGATGCGCTGCTGCAGCTCCTCGATGCCCTCCCCCGTCTTGGCAGACACGAACACGGCGTCAGGTACGAGCCCGCGCAGCACGAGTCGTGCGTCGTCATCGAGCAGGTCTGCCTTGTTGACCGCGATGAGTTCGGGAAGGCTGCGGGCCCCGACCACGCCGATGACATCACGCACCGTCGCGAGCTGTGCGGCGGGATCAGGGTGCGCGCCATCGACGACGTGCAGCACGACGTCGCTGTCGCCGACCTCTTCGAGCGTCGAACGAAACGCCTCGACAAGTTGATGCGGCAAGTTACGCACGAAACCCACCGTGTCAGCGATCGTGTAGGGACGCCCGTCGGGCGTCGCCGTGCGGCGCACGGTGGGATCAAGCGTTGCGAAGAGCGCGTTCTCGACGAGAACTCCCGCTCGGGTGATGCGATTGAGCAGACTCGACTTGCCCGCGTTCGTGTATCCGGCGATCGCGACACTGGGCACCGAGAAGCGGTCGCGATTGGCGCGCTTGGCCGCGCGCGCCGGCGCGAAGCCCTTGATCTGGCGGCGCAACTTGGCCATGCGGGTGTTGATGCGGCGGCGATCGAGTTCGATCTTCGTCTCACCCGGTCCCCGTGAACCCATGCCGGCTCCACCGGCACCCACCTGGCCACCCGCTTGACGCGACATCGATTCACCCCAGCCGCGAAGGCGGGGTAGCAAGTACTCGAGCTGCGCAAGCTCGACCTGAGCCTTGCCCTCTCGGCTCTTGGCATGCTGGCTGAAGATGTCGAGAATGACGGCAGTGCGGTCGATGACCTTGACCTTGACCACGTCTTCGAGAGCACGACGCTGGCTTGGGGCGAGTTCGGTGTCGGCGATGACGGTGTCGGCGCCGAGCTCTTTCACGATGAGCGCGAGCTCTGCCGCCTTGCCCCGGCCGAGATAGGTGCTGGGGTCGGGGTGCGGCCGACGCTGCAGCAGTCCGTCGAGCACCGCGGCACCCGCCGTCTCCGCTAGCGCGGCCAGCTCTCGCAGCGAGTTCTCGGCGTCGTCGAGGTTGCCCTGGCTGTAGATGCCGATGAGCACCACGTTCTCAAGCCGCAGTTGGCGGTACTCGACTTCGGTGACATCGTCGAGCTCGGTCGAGAGGCCGCGCACGCGGCGCAGTGCCTCCCGCTCCTCGCGCTCGAGCTGCTGGCCATCGCGATCGTGCAGGTAGTCGGCGTTCTGCTGCAGCGCCGCCGCGCCTTGCAGCACCACCGACCGCGCGCGAGCATCCCCGTTCGCCAGAATGCGCGAAACGGTGAGCTCGACGCCCTCGTCGCCGCCCTCCGGTTCGTGAGCGGGCTCGCCGGAAGCGCCGCGCACGTCGTCGTGCGCGGAATCGGATCGAGAGGTGTCGTCGTGCGAAGTCATCCGGTTCACTGTACTCCGCGTGGGTTCGGTAGATTCTGGGCATGACTCAGGACCACTACTTCAGCGCTCAGCCGAGTGGTGAGTTCGTGGCCAAGCCCCTGACGGTCACGCTCGCGGGTCGCACGGTCGACCTGGTCACAGCGGGAGGCGTGTTCAGCCCCGGCGGCCTCGACACCGGAACACAGGTGTTGCTCTCGCACGTGCCGCCTCCGGCGCCGAGCGGAGACCTGCTCGATCTGGGTTGCGGATGGGGTCCGATCGCCTTGAGCCTCGCTCTCGAGTCACCGCACGCCACCGTGTGGGCCGTCGACGTGAACGAGCGAGCCCTCGAGCTGACGCGTCGCAATGCCGCCGCGCTCGGGCTCGACAACGTGCGCGCGGTGACACCGGATGCCGTGCCCGACGACGTGCGATTCATGACGGTGTGGTCGAACCCTCCGATTCGCATCGGCAAGAACGAACTGCACGGCCTGCTCGAAGCATGGTTGCCGCGCCTGCGCGACGGAGGCGATGCGTGGCTCGTCGTGGCGCGTAACCTCGGCAGCGACTCGTTGCAGCGATGGCTCGACGCTCGATACTCCGGAGTGCTCGCCGTGTCACGCGCCGCGACCCATAAGGGCTTCCGAGTGCTGCGCGTGCGCAACCGGTCGGGGCTCACGGGAGCGATCACCACGATTCCCGCACCATCGAACTGAGAGCATCGCTGTCGACCGATAGCTCAGTCGACCCGTCGCTCAGTCGGCCAGCCGCTCAGTTCGACAGCCGCTCAGTCGGCCAGCTCGATCTCGCCGCGATAGACGAGCTGCGCTGGTCCTGAGAGCTCGACTCGTTCGCCTGCCGGCCCCGGCAGCACGCGCACGCCGAGCATTCCGCCCGGCACGGCGACACTCCACTCATCGGGGGCCGCCGAGCCCGCCCAGTGCCGCACAGCGAGGGCAGCAGCCACCGCACCCGTGCCGCACGAGAGCGTCTCGCCGCTGCCCCGCTCGTGCACGCGCATGCGGATGCTCCCCACCCCGTCGACGACGAGCGGGTCAGCCGGCACCACGAACTCGACGTTGGCGCCTGCGATCGGCGAGGGATCCAGCGCGGGAGGGCTGGCGAGGTCGAGGGCATCAAGCTCGTCGTCACTCGCGAGCGCGACCACGACGTGAGGGTTGCCGACGCTGATGCCGAGCCCCGGTCTCGCGACGGGCAGACCGGATGCTCGCACGAGGGGTTCTCCCCCGTCGAGGCCCCACCGGCCGAGGTCGGCGGCGTAGCCCGACTCGAGGCGGTGCACGCGACGCACTCCCGCGCGCGTGCCGATCGCGATCGTCTGGCCCGGCGCGAGCGTGATGAGTGCTTCCGCCAGCAAGAAATGCACGAAGACCCGAATGCCGTTGCCGCACATCTCGGCGACACTGCCGTCGGCATTGACGTAGTCCATGAACCATTCGCAGTCGGGCTCGTCGCGCAACAGCTCGCGGCCCTCGGGCAGGTGCATCGACCGCACCGCTCGAATGACGCCGTCGGCTCCGATGCCGAACCGACGATCGGCGAGGGCGGCGTTCTGATCTGTCGTGAGCGGCCGTTCGCCGTCAGGATCAGCGTGCAGCACGAAGTCATTGCCCGTGCCGTGTCCTTTGGCGAATCGCAGCGTCGTCACGATTCCAGGGTATCCGGGCTCACGAAACGCACGTGCGCCTCCGCGAGGTCGATGAGGCCGGGGGCGGCCGCATCAAGCCAATGGATCGAATGGTCCCGACGAAACCAGCTGCGCTGCCGTCGTGCGTAACGTCGCGTGAGGTTCTGGGTCTGGGTGATCGCGTCCCGCTCATCGAGCTCGCCGCGCAGTTGCGCCATCGCCTGCGCGTAGCCGATGGCGCGGCTCGCCGTCACCCCGTGCTCGATGCCGCGTGGCATCAGCGAACGCACTTCGTCGAGCAGCCCCGTTCGCCACATGGTCTCCACTCGAGCGTCGAGCCGCGCGGCAAGCGCGGAACGATCGAGATCGAGACCGAGCTGAATGGCGGGCATCCATGGCCGATCGCGCGCGGCGAGTCCCGCGCTGAAGGGCTCTCCCGTCAGCTCGATGACTTCGAGTGCGCGCACCAGACGGCGGCCGTTGTGCTGGCCTATCGCGGTGGCGGCGACAGGGTCTCGTTGCTGCAACTGCTCATACAAGGCGGTGGCCCCGTACTCGGCGAGTTGCGCCTCCCACCGCGCTCGCACCGCACGGTCGGTGCCAGGAAACTGGAAGTCGCCGAGCACCGCAGCGATGTACAGCCCCGAGCCACCGACGAGCATCGGCACTGCGTTACGAGCCACGATCTCACCGATGACAGTGCGAGCCTGCTCTTGATAGGCCGCAACACTCGCTTCCTCGCGCACATCGAGAACATCGAGCAGGTGGTGCGGCACTCCCCTGCGTTCGGCGACCGGCAGCTTGGCGGTGCCGATGTTCATGCCGCGGTAGAGCTGCATGGCGTCGGCGTTGACGATCTCCACCGCGATGCCCTGGCGAGCCCAGCGATCGGCGAGATCGAGCGCGAGCGCGCTCTTGCCTGTTCCTGTCGGCCCGACGACGGTAACGACGGCGGGAGTGCCGCTAGCGGGCGCGAGCGGCGCGCTCGCCATCACTCAACAGTCGTCGTCGAAGCCGTCGCGACGCGCAAGGTCGGGAGGCCCAGTGAGACGGAACGCACCCCGTCGGCGCTCTGCGTCGTGGGAGTCGGTACCCCGCAGCTTTCCGCCTGGGCGCGGTCCCACGCGTCGCCCGCCCTCGTGCGCCGCACCACGAGCGGGGCATCGTGATCGGCGACGAGGTGGAACGAGGCGGCGTGGGTCACCGTCGTCGTGACGATGTCGCCGGGCCGTGGCCGCTCGGAGCCTGCCGGCACGTTCACGTGCACGAGACGATTGTCTTCAGCCCTGCCCGAGATGCGGTCGTTGGCGGCATCTTTCTTGCCCTCGCTAGCCGAGATGAGCACCTCGACCGTTCGACCCACTTGCAGCGCGTTCTGCTCCGCGCTCACGCGGTCTTGCAAGGCGACGAGTCGCTCGTAGCGCTCTTGCACGACCTCTTTCGGAAGCTGATCGGGCAGTGTCGCGGCGGGCGTGCCAGGACGTATCGAGTACTGGAAGGTGTAGGCGCTCGCGAACTGCGCTTGCTCGAC
>SXGT01663954.1_pt1 | contig 11080 bp, 13 predicted proteins | sample 3176221 | NCBI WGS metagenome assembly SXGT01 (sample SAMN11356862, study PRJNA531348) | freshwater metagenome | isolation source: freshwater sample F1-120 | place: China: Fuxian Lake, Yuxi | collected 2017-12-25
AACACCCCTATGCCAATTAAAAGCAATACAGTTAACTGAGGCTTGCAACAAACCATCAATAGCAACAAGAAAATCTAAAAAAATTAAACAGTAAATTTTGGCGGATGCCAAATACTTCCGTAGTAATTGGAAATTAAGGTATAATCACGTATTGTGATTTTTTTAGTAATGAAAGCAACTCTAGGATGTCTGATTTCAAACGGTTTGAAATTATAATAAGTAATGCTAATACTGCAACAACTACAATAGCAAAAAGGACTACAATGATCGTCTTGATCTTGATTGTGATCGTGAGATTGCACTATTTCAGTTGTATTACTATTGTCCTCGCACCGATTATTCCCATCGCTGCAAGGCAACGATGAAAGCACCATCAAGTAAAAAGTCAATATTGTAATTATCCATCTCATTATGATGCAAATATAAAAAAATAATTCTTGCAATCGGATTGCAAAGTTCCATATCGTTTAATTGCATCTGTCACACCTTCTTGTAAGCGCTAAATTAACACATTCAAATTTAAAATTTTGAAGAATATTGATTTTAGGGATTTCTGCATCTGTAAGGAAAAAAGTTCGTTTACATTGTAAGCAATGAAAATGCGTATGTAGTTCTGAAAGATTGTACCTTCAACCTTGTTTGTCCTCTTTCCCTATCATACAAAAGCCACCCACTGCCAAACAATACCTCTGACTGCCACTTTCTTATAACGCTCTAATTTCTGAAACACCTTTGTCCCGAAAGTCCGCAAGGTGCGGGATAACAATAACAAATTAATGTGTTTCAATTATGGAAAAACAGAGAAAAAAAGTTTTACTGGCAGCCGTGGCTATGCTGTCAGGAATTGGTGCTTTCGCACAGGGAAACGGTACAGCAGGTATCAACGAGGCTACCCAAATGGTAACGTCTTATTTCGACCCCGCAACCCAATTAATCTACGCCATAGGTGCAGTAGTCGGGTTAATCGGAGGTGTTAAGGTGTACAATAAATTCAGTTCGGGCGACCCCGACACGAGCAAAACGGCAGCAAGCTGGTTTGGTGCGTGTATCTTTTTAATCGTGGCAGCTACCATCCTGCGTTCATTCTTTCTTTAATCCTCTAGTTTATGAACAATTACAACATAAACAAAGGCATAGGAAGAACGGTGGAATTTAAAGGTTTGAAAGCGCGATACCTGTTCATTTTCGCTGGCGGACTACTCGGTACGCTCATCTTCGTGATGATACTGTATATGGCAGGCGTAAACTCTTACATCTGCCTGCTGCTCGGAGCCGGCGGTGCTTCGCTGATTGTATGGCAGAGCTTTTCGCTGAACAGAAAATATGGCGAACACGGATTAATGAAAATAGCCGCTAATAAAAGGCATCCCCGCTACATCATCTGCCGCAAGCCTATACACCGCTATTTAAAATTCACTCCTAAATCGAATGTCCTATGAGAAACGTTGCAAAAACTACAACGCTGGAAAACAAATTTCCGTTGTTGGCGGTAGAAAACAACTGCATCTTATCTAAAGATGCAGATATTACCGCCTGCTTTGAGGTTCGTTTGCCGGAACTGTTTACGGTAGCTTCTGCGGAATATGAAGCCATTCATTCTGCCTGGCACAAGGCCATCAAGACCTTGCCAGATTTTACCGTGGTCCACAAGCAGGATTGGTACATCAAGGAAAATTATGCTCCGGATCTATCACAGGAAGACCAAAGTTTTTTGGCTAAATCCTACCAACGCCATTTCAATGAGCGACCGTTCTTAAACCATTACTGCTACCTCTTTTTAACCAAGACAACCAAAGAGCGTATGCGTATGCAAAGTAATTTTTCATCGCTTTGCAAAGGTTCGCTGATACCAAAGGAAATCAGGAACAAGGAACCGATACACCGCTTTATGGAAGCGGTGACACAGTTTGAACGTATCGTAAACGATAGTGGTTTTATAACGCTGCAACGCCTTACCGAAGATGACATCATCGGAACTGACGAAAAGCAGGGATTACTGGAACAATACCTTACGCTATCGAGGGATGCGGGAACACCGATGCAGGACATCGCACTCGGAACAGAAGAAGTCCGTGTCGGGAACAAAAGGTTAAGCCTGCACACGCTTTCGGACACGGACGACCTACCCGGAACGGTATCTGCCGATACCCGTTTTGAAAAGCTATCTACCGACCGTAGCGACTGCCGTTTGTCATTCGCCGCACCGGTGGGCTTGCTGTTAAGCTGTAACCATATCTACAACCAATATTTGTTTATAGACAACAGCGAAGACAACCTGCAAAAGTTTGAGAAATCCGCAAGGAATATGCACTCACTTGCTCGTTACAGCCGTGCCAATCAGATTAACAAAGAGTGGATAGAAAAATATCTGAACGAAGCCCACAGCTTTGGACTGTCTTCTGTTCGTGCTCACTTCAACATTATGGCGTGGTCGGATGACCCTGCGGAACTGAAACAGTTAAAGAACGATTGTGGTAGTGCGTTGGCACTGATGGAATGCAAACCACGCCACAACACTACGGATGTAGCCACATTGTATTGGGCTGGAATGCCTGGCAATGCAGGCGATTTTCCGAGTGAGGAAAGTTTTTACACTTTTATTGAACCTGCTTTGTGCTTATTCACAGAAGAAACCAATTACCACAATTCGCCATCGCCATTTGGCATCAAGATGGCCGACCGTTTGACCGGAAAGCCTATCCATTTAGATATTTCGGATTTACCGATGAAGCGTGGAATTATCACGAACAGGAACAAGTTCATACTTGGTCCCTCGGGAAGTGGTAAATCGTTCTTCACAAACCATATGGTACGGCAGTATTACGAGCAGGGAGCTCACGTATTGCTGGTAGATACAGGTAATTCGTATCAGGGTTTATGTGAACTCATCAAAGGAAAGACGAAAGGTGAAGACGGTGTGTACTTCACTTATACAGAAGACAATCCCATTGCCTTTAACCCTTTCTATACCGATGATGGTGTGTTCGATATTGAGAAGCGTGAAAGTGTCAAGACTTTGATATTGACGCTTTGGAAACGTGATGATGAACCACCAACTCGCTCAGAAGAAGTAGCATTATCAAATGCTGTATCAGGCTATATCGAGCGCATCAAACAGGACGATATTTATCCATCATTCAACGGCTTCTATGAGTATGTAAAAGGCGATTACCGCAAGGTACTCGAAGAAAAACAGGTAAGGGAAAAAGACTTTGACATTGCCAATTTCCTTAACGTACTCGAACCCTACTACAAGGGCGGTGAGTATGATTATTTGCTCAATTCCGATAAGCAGTTAGACCTGCTTTCCAAACGCTTTATTGTCTTTGAAATTGATGCGATAAAAGACCATAAAATCCTCTTTCCCATAGTTACCATTATCATTATGGAAGTCTTCATTAACAAGATGCGTAGGCTGAAAGGTATTCGCAAACTCATCTTAATTGAAGAGGCTTGGAAAGCGATTGCCAAAGAAGGAATGGCAGAATACATCAAGTATCTCTTTAAGACCGTCCGCAAATTCTTCGGAGAAGCGATTGTCGTAACGCAAGAGGTCGATGATATTATCCAATCGCCTATCGTCAAAGAAAGTATCATCAATAACTCTGACTGTAAAATCCTTTTAGACCAACGAAAGTATATGAACAAGTTTGATGATATACAGGCGATGTTGGGGCTTACAGATAAGGAAAAAGGGCAGGTACTTTCTATCAATATGAACAACGATGCAAGCCGACTTTACAAAGAGGTTTGGATAGGCTTAGGTGGTACGCACTCGGCAGTCTATGCCACCGAAGTTAGTTTGGAGGAATACCTTGCTTACACCACCGAAGAAACCGAAAAAATGGAAGTGATGCAGCTTGCTGCTGAACTGGACGGCAATGTAGAACTCGCCATCAAGCATATCGCAATGCAAAGGCGGGACAAAGTAAATCAATAGTCAATTAACAATTTAAAAATTCAGAAACAATGAAAAAAGTATTGTATCTGGTGTGTACGGCACTAATGCTCGCCGTAGCACCGTCAGCGAAAGCTCAATTTGTAGTAACTGACCCTGCAAATCTGGCATCAGGAATTATCAACAGTGCGAACGAAATCATACAGACTTCTTCCACCGTGAGCAATGTCGTAAAGAACTTCAACGAAGTGAAAAAAGTGTACGATCAGGGCAAGGAATATTACGACAAGCTAAAAGCTATCAACAACCTTGTGAAAGATGCCCGTAAAGTACAGCAAACCGTATTGTTGGTAGGCGATGTGTCCGAAATATATGTTCAGAACTTTGGAAAAATGATGAACGATCCCAATTTCACACCACAGGAATTGGTTGCAATCGGCAATGGTTATTCGGCACTGCTCAATGAAAGTACCGAACTGATGAAATAATTGAAGCAAATTATAACCTCTTCAAGCCTTTCGCTAAACGACAAAGAGCGTATGGATATTATTGATCGTGTGTACAAAGAGGTAAAGGATTACCACAGCCTTGTACGCTACTACACTAATAAGAACATTTCTGTAAGCTACCTAAGAGCGAAAAAGAAAAACGACGCACAGAGAGTTCTTGAACTCTACGGAACTTCTAACCAAAAATACTGGTAAAAATGGAATGGGATAATCTTCACGAACTCCTTCGTTCACTTTACGACGATATGATGCCGCTTGCAGGTGATATGGCGGCTGTGGCTAAAGGATTGGCGGGATTGGGTGCGTTGTTCTATGTAGCATTAAAGGTTTGGCAGGCTTTAAGCCGAGCCGAGCCTATCGATGTGTTTCCGTTACTGCGTCCATTCGCTCTGGGTCTTTGTATAATGTTCTTTCCAACCATCGTGTTGGGAACCATTAATGCAGTATTAAGCCCGGTAGTTACAGGAACTCACGCCATACTCGAAGACCAGGTGCTTGACCTCAACCAACTCCAGCAACAGAAAGACCAATTGGAATACGAAGCAATGGTACGAAATCCCGAAACCGCCTATATGGCATCAGACGAAGAGTTTGATAAAAAGCTGGATGAATTGGGCTGGTCGCCATCGGACGTTGGTACAATGGCAGGAATGTATATGGACAGGCAAGCCTACAAGATAGAGAAAGCAATAAAGGATTGGTTTCGCAATTTATTGGAAATACTCTTTCAGGCGGCGGCTTTAGTTATTGATACCATACGAACATTTTTCCTGATAGTCCTTTCGATACTGGGGCCAATAGCTTTTGCTATTTCCGTTTGGGACGGATTTCAGTCCACGCTCACACAGTGGATCACGAGATATGTCAGCGTATATCTCTGGCTTCCTGTTTCCGATTTGTTCAGCTCGATGCTGGCAAGAATACAATCCCTCATACTGGAAAGGGATATAGCAATGCTTGCCGACCCGACCTACATACCCGATACGAGCAATACGGTGTACATCATCTTTATGATTATCGGTATCGTTGGCTACTTCACAATTCCAACAGTAACAGGTTGGGTAATCCAAGCCGGAGGTGCAGGAAACTTTACTCGTAATGTAAATCAAACAGCGATGAAGGCAGGAAACCTTGCGGGTGCTGGTGCAGGATCTACAGTAGGAAACATCGGCGGTAAACTGATTAATAAATAACAATAAATCATTCAAAAAAATGGAATTTAAAACGCTAAGAAATATCGAAAACAGCTTTAGGCAGATAAGACTATATGCCATTGTGTTTGCGGTTCTCTGTATTGGCGTGGTAGGATATGCCGTATGGCAGTCCTACCGCTTTGCAGAAGAACAACGCCAAAAAATCTATGTATTGGATAACGGCAAATCTTTGATGCTTGCCTTATCGCAAGATGCAAGTATCAACCGACCTGTGGAAGCAAGGGAACACGTCAGACGTTTTCACGAGCTGTTTTTTACACTTGCTCCCGACAAAAACGCTATAGAAAGCAATATGAGCAGGGCATTCAATCTTGCCGACAAAAGTGCCTTCGACTACTATAAAGACTTGTCAGAAAAAGGCTATTACAGTCGTATTATATCAGGAAACGTACAGCAACGCATCGAAGTAGATAGTGTGGTCTGCAATTTCGATACCCATCCTTATGCGGTACGAACCTATGCAAAACAATTCATCATTCGGTCAAGCAATGTAACCAGACGTAACTTAATTACTTCCTGCTACCTAGTCAACTCCGTTCGCTCTGACAACAACCCACAAGGCTTCAATATCGAAAAATTTGCAGTCGTGGAAAACAGGGATATAGAAGTCATCGAACGCTAAAAAACAATCTTATGGAAACATTATCAGATTTAAACACGTTCGCAAAAATCCTTACAGAAAAAGGATATAACGGCTATTTTCATACGCAGGGTGCGTATGCCGGAAAGCTGAAAGAAAGTATCAGCGATTACCTTGAAAGCTGCCAAAAAGGTGCAGATACTTTGCCTAAACAAGACTTGTTGTTGACAGGCTACCTACAATGGTCGGGAGAAGACAAGCCAAGTGTAGAATGCAGTATGTGGGTAAATTATCTGAACGGCAAATTCTCACTCAACAGAATGGAGGTGGCAAGAAAAGACCAATTTGGGCAATTGCTAAAAAAATCGGAACTGACAAACCTCTCTTTAATAGTCGTACCCAATGCAGTTGAGGTTATTGCTTTGGTTAATGATGAACAAAAGCAAAATGTGGGTAAAATCTCCAAGCGGTTCAAGCTCTAACATCATCATAAAAAATTAAGAGTATGAAAAAACTAAGAGCAAATATGGATAGGTATTTTGATAAGCTCGACGAACGTTGGCAGGCATTGCCAGTGCGCAAGCAGCACCAATATACCCTGTACTTTTTTGTGGGATATCTACTGCTTACCGCAGGTGTAATTTTCAAAGTCTGGTACGATACCTCAAAGTCTGGAAACGATATGATCATAGAGCATATCGAAAATCCTGTCCTCAAAAAAAATGGAAGTCCTGAAAGATTGCAGGATAGTGTATCAACAATTTTAAAAAATCAAATTTATGAAAGAAAATGAGAACAAAAAATCGGTTGTTCGGGTAACGGAGGGGAACTCGACAGCAACTGCTGATGTGTTGCAAGACGGCACACAGAATAATAAGGAGAAGCTCAAAAAGCCCTTAATTTTCGGCTTAATGGCGATTGTTTTCGTGGGTTGTATGTACCTCATATTTAAACCATCCGAAGACAAAAAGACAATTGAAAATGTAGGGCTGAACGATGCGGTACCAGAGGCTACTGGAACTGGAATGCCTGCAGACAAATGCAAGGCGTATGAACAGGAAATGCTCGAACGCAAAGAGCAGGAAAAACGCAATGCATTGGCTACACTTTCAGACTACTGGAATACAGAAGACAAAGAAGAGCCAACCGACGAACCGTTTAATGAAGAAGAGGAAAACAACAGCTTTGGCGGTAGTGGGAGAAATTCGGCAAGAAGCAGTAACCCTGCTTTGAACAGCTATCGAAATAGCCAAAGCGCATTGAGTTCCTTTTATCAAGATGATAACGCTGAAACAATGGAACTGCGTAAGCAGGTGGACGAATTGAAAGAAAAATTATCAGAAAAGGATGTGCCACCTGTGGCCACAGTTGATGACCAATTGAAGCTAATGGAGAAATCCTATGAAATGGCAGCAAAGTATCTGCCAAAAAATGCGAATACCGAAAATTCAACACCTGCTAATGGTGCTGTTCCGGATGCTGTTAGTGCTATGGCTACTAACCAAAAAGAGCATTTTGTATCGTTCACATCAGCAAGAAAAAATACAGTATCAGCCCTTTACCGTGAACCATCGGACAGTGCTTTTTTAGCGGATTGGAGCGAAACAAAGAACCGTGGGTTTTATACCGCTGGTTCTTTGGAACAAATGGCACAACCCAAAAACAGTATCAAAGCCTGTGTACACGATGCCCAAACAGTAGTTGGCGAAACAGGTGTGCGTTTACGATTATTAGAGCCTGCAAAAACACCGAGCCGTACCATTCCAAAAGGAACGATTTTAACGGCTAATGCGAAATTTCAGGGAGGGCGTTTACAACTAAAAGTTACCTCGATAGAACTGGAGGGCAATATCATCCCGGTAGATATAACCATTTACGATTTGGACGGACAGCAAGGCTTGTACGTTCCTTATTCGCCCGAAATGAATGCCCTTACTGAAATGGCAGGCAATATGAGCCAGACAGGCGGAACAAGCGTAATGCTCACGCAAAATGCTGGACAGCAGGTTGCAGCAGACCTTAGTCGTGGCGTGGTACAGGGAATTTCGGGCTACTTCGCCAAAAAGGTAAGAACCCCAAAAGTTACGCTGAAAGCAGGATATCAAGTCTTCTTGGTATCTAAAAAATAATGTTGAACTCAAATAATTTTAATAATGAAAAATCATTTAAAAACCTTTTGGGCAATTGCCCTGATACTCGGCTTTGCCGTACAATCTTTTGCACAAGACAGCATCAGAACTCCGCTTGCATTAGGCAAGATAGAACCGTATAAAATGGAAGTTACCTACGATAAAACTTCGCACTTGATTTTTCCGACCGCTATCCGTTATGTGGATTTTGGAAGCGAATATCTAATTGCAGGAAAAGCAGAAGATGCGGAAAACGTGTTGCGTGTAAAAGCAACGGTAAGGGATTTCGAACCTGAAACCAATTTTTCGGTCATTACGAATGACGGACGTTTTTACAGCTTTAATGTGTATTACAGTTCTTACCCGGAGGCAATGAGCTACGACCTACTTACAATGCAAAAGGCAGTGGATAAAGCCAATGGAAACGATGTGCTTTTTGAAGAATTGGGCAATAATTCGCCTTCACTAGCAGGCTTGCTATTAGAAACAATTTACAAAAATGATAATCGGATTGTAAAGCACATTGGGGCTAAGAGTTTCGGCATTCAGTTTATTCTCAAAGGCATTTATATCCACAACGGCAAATACTATTTCCATACGGAATTGAGAAATAAAACCAATGTGCCTTTCCAGATTGATTTTATCAATTTCAAAGTAGTAGATAAAAAGGTAGCCAAACGTACTGTGGTACAAGAACGCCCGATGATACCCCTCAGAACTTACAAGCCTTTGGACGAGATTGGCGGGAAACTAACCGAACAAAACGTGTTCCTGTTAGACCAATTTACCATTGCCGATGACAAGGTACTGTTGATTGAGATTTTCGAGAAGAACGGTGGCAGACATCAAACTTTGCAGGTAGAAAATTCGGATTTGATAAAAGCTCGTTTAATAAACGATATGCACCTAAAATTTTAATAACATTTTAATCCAATAATATGAAAAAGTATATCTATACCGTGATGCTCATCTTGATGGCCATCACGGTTACACAGGCACAAAGAATGCTCCCAAAACAGAAAGGACTGGAAGTAAGTACAGGTGTAGTATCCAACGATAAAATTGGTAATGATTATTACCTCAATATTGGAATGACCGTGAACGGTAAAAACGGGAACTATCAGCTTTGGGCATTGGAATACACCCACCAATACCACGACTACAAAGACCTCCGCATACCGCAGGAAACCTACACTTCCGAAGGCGGCTACAGTTTCTTCCTTTTGGGCGATGCTCGTAAAAACATTACGCTGAACTTCGGAATAACAGGTGTTGTCGGTTATGAAAGCATCAATCGTGGCGAAGCGATGTTGTATGACGGAGCAAAGATTTTGAGCGAGGATAACTTCATCTACGGAGCTGGTGGACGGCTCACTCTTGAAACATATCTATCAGACCGTTTTGTGTTAATCCTGCAAGGACGCACAAAAGTATTTTGGGGTACGGACTTAGAGCAATTCCGACCATCCGCAGGTGTGGGATTAAGGTTTAATTTTTAAAAACTTAAAACAATGATAGCAATATTTAATAAATTCAGAATAGGATTAGTGCCGATATATGTAATGCTGGCAATCCTAACAGCTTCGGTAACTTTAGTATCTTGTAGTAAAGATGATGAACTCGAAATACAGAACGATTTTCCTTTCGAGGTAAACGTGATGCCAGTTCCAAAAGATGTAGCCAATGGACAAACGGTAGAAATACGCATTGCCATACAGCGAACAGGCAATTACAGCAACACACAGTATTTTCTTCGCTATTTCCAATTTGACGGACAAGGCACATTGCGGTATTACGATGAGCAACCATATTTACCGAACGATTTATACCCATTACCCACAGAGCAATTTCGGTTGTACTATACTTCAACATCTGCCGTTTCGCAATCCTTTGATGTTTGGATTTCGGACAGCTTTGGAAATGAAAAACAAATAAGTTTTCAGTTTAATAGTGCTGATTAAAAACAATGAAATCCTGCCACAAAAAGCAGGATTTCTCTTTTTAAGGAATATTAAAACTGTTTTTTTTTGTAAATTTAAAAAGTAGATTTTAAGTGTTTTGTTATGGTCGCATCATTGGTTATAGGAATAATATTTTTGATTGCAGGTTTAGGACTTCGCTATTGGCTTAACCGACGAAAGTTTTACAGGCGTGGTCCGATGGGAGCCGAAGGTTTTTCATCTTATGAAAGTTCGGTTTTCATTAAATTTATTGAAAAGGTTGGTAAATGGATAGCTTATGGATTGATTATATTTGGACTTTTATCACTTTGGGTTTATTCTCGTGAGAAAAAAGATAGGGAAATCCAAAACATGGAAATCCAGAAACAGAATTAATCATTTTTAAATGACAAAATCCTTTGATGACATAACCTTGCGAAATATATCTGACATTATATCAAATCTATTAACGCATACAAAAATCACAGAACATTTAGCTGGTGCTAATATTTCTCAATCGCAAATTGGTACAAACAAAACCGACAGACTTTTTTATACATTAAAAGAAAAGCAAATACAAGACAATTGTGGAAATAATGTATTGGCATTTGTAGTTAGGTTATTAAATCCTAAAAGATATAATTCCGAAGACGAATTTGAAAGAGACAGAACAACTATCAATGAAAAATTAGTTTACGAAGGGATAGAAATTGATAAAACCGGACAACCCCGACTAGTTGAAAAGGCTAAAACCATTTCAGAAGCTAAAAGCAGGTCACTTAAAATCAAAGAAAAAGTACACGGTATCGG
>SXGT01816393.1_pt1 | contig 11077 bp, 8 predicted proteins | sample 3176221 | NCBI WGS metagenome assembly SXGT01 (sample SAMN11356862, study PRJNA531348) | freshwater metagenome | isolation source: freshwater sample F1-120 | place: China: Fuxian Lake, Yuxi | collected 2017-12-25
CGCCGGGCTTGCCAGCCCGTACATCCGCGGGTTTGTTGTACTTGGAAGTGTGCACTCCGCGGTGCCAGCGGGCGATCCCCTCAGGGCTTGCGAAGATGTGCATCATGCTGCGGTCGTGATCGGCCGTGACGCGAACGCGGGACGTCGCGCTGGGTCATCTACCCCTCAGCGGGCGGGCACCAATCGAGGCTGCCGTGCAGTGCTCGTGCGCGACCTCGACGCCGGTCACCACGGCGGTGGCGATCGTGGCCAGCGCCAGCGTCCTGGAGGCGCTGTTGTCGGCGAGGGTCTTCTCGGCAATTGTCGTCGACGCCGTGGCCGAGATCACCATCGGCGCGCTGCTGTAGGCTCCGGCGAGGGTGAAGGTCTTGGTCACGCTCGCGCCCTTGAGGATCGTGCCGAGCTGACAGGTGAGCACGGTCCCGGACAGCGTGCAGCCCGAGGCGATGCCGCTCAGCTGACCGAGCACATGGACGGTCGGCGAAGTTGAGGTCGCTGGCAGGTTGATCACGACCTTGGAGCCGGGGGCCGACTTCTTGCCGTTGTTGAGGACCGTCACGCCGTAGGTGCCGGCCTGGTAGACGGCGAGCCCGCTCGGTGCAGAAAGCGTCACGGTGAGGTTGGAGATGGCGAGAGCCGGCGCCGCGAGCAGAAGGACCGTGAGGCCCGTCAGTAACTTTGTCATCGCTTCTTCTCTTGGTTAGGTACCTAACTGCAAGCCACCGTTCGTGGTGGAGCGGAGCCGACGTTGGCGATCCCCAGACTTCACAAAGGGAGCGAACGATGTCAAGAGAAGGTTGCTCAGGGCCCGAGTTCACTCCGACTCTCGCAGGGCTTGTTCGTCGCGGCGGCGTCCGTGGTCATGACCGTAGCCGCACGCAGGCATGGCGATTGCGCCATCAGAGGACCCACTCTTGGCGCCGACGTCGGCGCGCGATCCGTGCAGATACCCCCGGCGCCTGCCTGCCCGTTGCGCCATCGGCCGAAGCAGGCGACGCTCCCGGCCCGACGCCCGCCAGGCAGATCTCGCAGGCGCGCCAGATGGCCCATGCCGCCAGGAGCCCCGATGCTCGACCACCGCATCCTCGACTACCGCTGCGCGTTTCTTATCGAGGTCGCCGAGCAGCCGGCGCGCTTCTTCAAGGACGTCGATCTGCAGCTAATGCTCGGCAAGGCGCAGGAAAAGCCCAATAAGTCGCAGATTGACCGGGCGCGGGCCTACCGCGCGAGCCAGCGCTGGCCGACGACTTGTCGCAACACCAAGGGCCGAGGCGGCATCGCCACGCACGACGCGGTGGCCTTGGGTTGGCGCGGCCAGCTCAGCGCGGAGCACTTCTATGAGCCGTGGCACTTGTACTGCAAGCGCTGCGCCGACGCCGACGCCGACGCCCAGGGCCACGGCCGCTGGCAGCCCGACGAGGGCGCCAAGCCGCCTCCGAGTTGGAACGCCGGCGATCCCTACCCTGACCTCGCGACTCGGCCGCAAGCGGGACGACCGGGTGGCGTGACGCGGCCTGCTTCGGCGTCAGCGCCGAGTAGCCATGCCACCGCGGCCGCCGTGCTCGCCTACGCCCGCGGCTTGGTGCGGCAGACCCTTGAGCGGTCCGGCGACGACGTCGAGCTGCCGGCTGAGGGCGAGCCCTTCGAGCTCCGCGCGTTTGGCGCCGACGGCGAGCGCTTCATCTTCGTGCGCGTCGACGAGGCTGGGGCGCCGACCGCAGAGGTGCGCGCCTTCCTGGAGGCCCACGTGAGCGCCTGCTGGCTCGCGCTGGTTCAAGGCGTCCAAGTCAAGGTGCTGACGTCAGGTCCGCAGCCCCTTGGCGGGCGCGTCGCCTCTCTGACCCCGTGGGTTGGCCTGCCGGCCGCAGAAGGCTGAGCGAGCCGCGCCGTCATGCGTAGGCCACGGTGGGGCGCGAGATCGGCGGTGTTCGCTGGCGGAAGACGCTGACCCCGGCCGACCACGACTGCGGGCGGTCAGCGGCGGTGTACGAGCGGCGCCGAGGCCGGGCGCCCTGGCATCACGGGCGCCACGCCGACCGAGGCCGTGGTCATCCCATGCGCAATCTATGACTGCCCTCAGCGCCACGGGGCTTGGGCCGAGTCGCTCCGGGACGGGTCATCGGGCCGCTGGCCGAGAGGGGCCGCAGCGCGACGCTCGGCGCGTCCGACCGACATGCGTAGGGTCAGGGTCTTGTCGAGCGCTGAAGCACCTGCGCTTGTCCCGGCACCATCGACGGTCCCGCCGTAGCCGGGGCAACAGCGCCGCGCTCCACCCCATAGTGGAATGAAGCGATGCCGTAGGGCGTTGCCGCATACGAACCGCCGCCGGCTTGGAGGCCGATGTCTTACCGCCCACCGCAGCGAACTGCCGCCCGCGAGGCGACGCGCCAGCCGCGATGGCTCTCGGCGTTGCTGGTGGCCACCCTCGCCGTCACCCTCGGCGCGATAGGTCTCATCGGTTGGCCCCAGCCGGCCGTGCCAGCGAGCGACCCTGAGCTTGAAGCCGAGCCGCTGACCGCGGCCGCGACCGCGCCAGCGACCGTCGAGACCGAGAGTCCTGTCGCGGCGGAAGAGGTCATCCCTTTCGAGGTGGGCGCCACAACCGAGCGCAGACTGTCGCGCTGCGAACCCGCCAGCGTCCCGAGCGACGAAGGCGAGGATCCGCCGGTGCTGCAGCTGCCGGGTCGGCTGCCGCCGCTGCGCGATCCCAGCCGGGAGGCCGCTCAACGCGCTGAGCGTGCGCTCCAGCGCGACATCGAGCGGGCGCGTGCGGAGGCCATCGCCATCGGTGACCGGATGGCGAGAGACCTCGAGCATTTCGTCTCTGATATCCAGACACTGCCGCGCGCCGAGCAGCGACGCTACGCCCGCAACGTCCACGCCCACTTTGACTGGCCCTCGGCCGACCGGCTGGCCGTGCTGCGGGCCAAGCTGCCGGCGGAAGAGCGCGACGCCCTGCAAGTCGTGACCTACAAGCGCATCGAGCCGCTGATTTGGCGTCTCAACACCCTCGCCGGCGAGGACTGACGTCGGGCGCGTGATGCCTCGGCGCGAACCGTCGGGCGCGGCAAGGGCAGCGGGGCCCGGCGCCCTCTTCGGGTCGAGGCGCGGCTACTGCCGTATGCCCGTGACCTTCCAGATCAAATTGATGGTGCCTAGGATGCCGGTGTCGATCGTCTCATAGATGAAGCCGGTGAATTTGTCGGGCAGCGCCTTGCCGGTCGTTGGCGTCGCGGCCTCAAAGTTCCACAAGACCTTGACGTTGTGGGTCATCGTCAGCACATCGCCGCTGGTGTACGTGCCGCTACCGTCGAACTTCTTGTCGGTGCGCTTGCCAGCATAGGTGTACGTCTTGCCGCCCCACTGCGTCGAGGTCTTGGCAGCGCCGCCGCCCTCATCGGTGAACACGTAGAGCGTCGGCGGAAACTTCGCGGAGCCAAGCAGGCCCATCGACTGCGTATCGGGGTCGGCGGTGACGAGGTAGGTGCCGCTGAAGCTGCCGTTGACGCAGCCGCCCTGACTGCAGAACTTGTCGCCATCGCAGGTCGCGGCGAGATCGCCCGTCTTGCCACAGCTGTCCTGCCAGAAGACGTTGCCCGATTGGCAGATCTTGGCCGCGTTCTGCGTGCAGCCGCCGAGGCATGCGCCGCTCTTGCACTGGCCGCCCTTGTCGCCGCAGCTTGTGCCGTCGGGGACGGCGATCACACCGCACTTGCCGGTGGCCTGCAGGCACGCCTCCGCCGTGCAGGCATTGCCGTCGTCGCAGCTCTTCGCGCCGCCGCCCTTGCAGGAGCCGCCAGCGCAGACATCGCCGTCCGTACAGGGGTTGCCGTCGTCGCAGGCCTTGGCCCCGACCTCGCTGTAGACGCAGCCGGCCTTGGCGTCGCAGGCGTCGTTGGTGCAGAGGTTGCCGTCGTCGCAGGGGATGGCGGCGCCAGCCTTGCAGACACCGCCGAGGCAGCCGTCGTCCTTGGTGCAGACGCTGCCGTCAGCGTCGCAGGCCTTGCCGGCGAGGGGCACGCCATCGTGGCCGCAGGCGCCAGTGGCTGGAGCACAAGCGTCGACGGTGCAAGGGTTGGCGTCGTCGCAGCCTTTGATCTTGCCGGCGACGCAGCCAGCGCCGCCGCAGACGTCGCCGACGGTGCAGCCGTTGCCGTCGTCGCAGGCGCCGCCGGCCGGGGTGTAGACGCAGCCCTTGTCGGCGCTGCAAGTGTCGCTGGTGCAGCCGTTGTCGTCGTCGCAGGGAACCTTGCTGCCGCCACAGACCCCGCCGCCGCAGGCGTCGCTCTGGGTGCAGGCGTCGGCGTCGTCGCAGGCCTTGCCCGTCGGCGCGTTGCTGAAAACGCACTGGCCCGTCGCGACGTTGCAGTTGGCGCTGACGCAGGGCTGACCTGAGTCGCAGACCTTGGCGACGCCGGCCTTGCAGGCGCTGGCGGCGCAGCTATCACCGACGCTGCACGGGTTGTCGTCGTCGCAGGGCGCGCCGTCGTCGTCGCTGTGGCCGCAGCCCGTCTTGGCGTCGCAGCTATCGGTCGTGCAGGGGTTGCCGTCGTCGCATGATTTTGCGCCGCCCGGCACGCAGGTGCCGTTGACGCAGCCATCCCCGTCTGTGCACAGGTCACCGTCGGCGTCGCAGGCGAGGCCGTCGAGCTTGCTGCTGACACAGCCGGCGTCACCGCTGCAGACCTCGGAGGTGCATGCGTTGTTGTCGTCGCAGGTGCCGTCGTCGGTGGCACCGTCGCAGTCGTTGTCGACGCCGTCGCAGACCTCAGCGGTCGGCGCGGCGGCGCTGCACGGCGTCAGGCCGGCGGCGTCGCAGCTTCGAGTGCCACCACAGGCCACTGCCTTTCCGTCGACCGTGGTCTGCGCCGTGCAGAGCGTCTTGGCGGACCCTGCGCGGGCTTGCGGGCTGCAGGGGCAGGCGGTGGGCGGCTGGGTGGCATCGGCGGGCTGGCCTCCTGCGGCGCGACGGGTGCAGTACGAACCGCTCTTGCCCTCCAGGCTGGTCGCGGCCTGGCAGGCGTAGTCCCCTGGGCAGTCGGCGTCCTTGACGCAGGCGGTGGCGCAGAACGCGCCCTCGGCGCCGCGGGCGACGCAGGCGCTGTCGTCGAGGGTGAGCGCTACGCAGTCGCTGGATGCGAGGCACGGGTTGCAGAGGCGGTTCCAGCGCGGCACGCAGAAGCCCGTCAGATCGCCGCCCGGCGCGGTGATCAGCTTGCAGGCGAAGCCCTCGTCGCAGGTCTCGACGCAGGGCACCGCACAGCGTGGCCCCTCTGGCGTCTCGAGGCAGCGGCCCGTGTCGCAGTCGGCGTCCGCTTTGCAGACGCAGCCGGCGGCGCCCGGGCAGGCGTCAACGTCGGAGGGCGGCGCGTCGACGGTGCCACCTGCGCCACTGTCGGCGGCTTCGCAGGGCGGCTCGCAGACGGCGTCGGCGGCGCCGTCGGCGGAGCTACTGCCGGTGGCGTCGCTGGTTCCAGCTTCCGGGGCGCCGCCGCAGCTGGCGCACAACGCGACCGCCGCGGTGAGCCACGCGAGCCTCGGGAGCCACGACTGGGCTGCGCTGCGGTCCATAGATCCCCTTGGTCGCGACCCGAGCGCGGCGCGGTGCGGTGCGGCGGCCTTGGCTCCCTTCGCCAATTCGGCCGGTGCCCAGTCTGCCAGCGTCCTGGCCCAGCGGTCGAGAGTGTGGTGACGTGAAGCGCGGGCGCAGGTCGCTGCCGGTCGAGCGACCTGTGCGCGGGCGGGTGCGCCGTCGCGCCCTCGATACCGCCGCCAGCCTCGCGCCCGGCCGGAGTAACGCCGCGCGGCCATCGCTGACGGTGCCGCAGCCGCCTTCGTTGTAGGCCCTGCCCTTTGAGGCGGAGTCCCTGCTGGCGGGCCTGAGCGCCGGCAACTCGCGGCATGCGCAGCTTTGGGGCGAACGTCTGCGCTCAAGGACCGGTGCCGGCGAGCGGAAGTGACGCCACCGCGGCGTCGTGGCAGGGCTCGCCTGCCTGTTCGGCGTCTCAGCGGCAGGACCGCCAGCGCGACTCGGGCTGCACACAGGTTGTTGAGGCAGCCGCGGACGCGCTTGCCGGGCCGTCACCCAGGCGCGCACCGTCGAACAGGCTTGCTCGGCGTCGTCGCAGAGGTCGCCGAAGAGGAATGCCCTGCCGCAGCCGGTGACCACACCAACGGCGCGCCGCTACGGTCAAGAGAGGCAGCGTTGGGCGCCGACGACGGATCGGGCGTCGGCAATTGGCGCAAGGCAGCGCACCGTGGTCGGCGTCGGAGGCGGCGCCGGTGTTTCGGTACGCCCTGGCTCCACGACGCGACGATCGGCCACTGGGTTTCCAAAGGCGCGCCAAGTGCAGGGGTGCAGCTACGCATGACGCAGCGCGAAACCCCGCCCGCTCGGCCGCGCCGACCGCTAGGAGCGCCCCGTTGCGGCCGGCGTGATGGCGAAGGCGGCATCGAGCGGCACCGTCACCGCCAGGGGATGATGCGCCAAGGGCGCCGGTCGCCGGAACGACCAGGCCGCCCGCGCCGATACCGGTCGCCGTCCGCGCCGCCGCAGCGTCCGCCGTAGCGACTCATCGCGGGTGAAGCGAGGCTGAGTGAGCTGGTCCCTTGCGGATGGCGGCAGGACAAGGCGCAGTCGCGGCCCGCCGTCGGCAGAGCGCCGCCTGCTGGGCAACGCCGGCGGTCGCGGGCAGGTCAAATCCGGCGCCGCTTCGCGAAGGTAAGTCGCCCTGCCCTGGCGCCCCATCGCAGCCCCGCCCCCCGAATCGCCGAGGCCGCGCCGGTCATTCAGGCAGTCCGGACCTTGCGCCGAGGCCACCGCCACACGCAGGATGCTGGGCCCGCGCTGCGCACCGCGCGCTGGGCTTGGTCGCCGACGCCAAGGCGCGGCAGGGACGGTCCATCGCCATGCGCTTCCCCCCCGCCCTGGGCTCTCTCGTCGAGCAGGGAATCATCGAGTCTGTGGTTCGCCCGCTGATGAGCGGCAAAGAGGCACAGGTCTACCTCGTCGTCTCTGGCGGTGAGGAGCGCGTGGCCAAGGTCTACAAGGACGCGGCGCATCGCTCGTTCAGCCGCCGCGCAGAGTACAGCGAGGGCCGCCGCACCCGCAATTCGCGCGACGCCCGCGCGATGGCCCGCGGCAGCCGCCACGGCAAGGAGCAAGAAGAGGCCGCCTGGCGCAACACCGAGGTCGAGATGATCTATCGGCTGCGCGCGGCGGGGGTCCGGGTGCCGACGCCGCATCACTTCATCGACGGCGTGCTGGTGATGGAGCTCATTCAAGGCGCCGATGGCCAGCCAGCGCCACGGCTCGCCGAGGCGACGTTGGACGCGACGCGGGCAGAGGCGATCTTCGATCGGCTGCTATGCGAGGTCACGAAGATGCTGTGCGCCGGCGTCGTGCACGGTGATCTTTCGGACTTCAACGTCCTGCTCGCGGCTGACGGGCCCGTCATCATCGATCTGCCGCAGGCTGTCGACGCGGCGCACAATCAGGGCGCTCGCCGCATTTTGCTAAGAGATATCAACAATTTGCACCGATTCTTGCGTGGCTTCGGCCCAACGACGCGGCCCATGCGCCACGGCGCCGAGCTGTGGGATCTCTATGCCCACGGCGATCTGCGTCCCGACACCGCCCTGACCGGAAACCACACACCCTCCGATCACGACGTCGACCTGCGCGCGCTGCTCTGGGAGCTGGAGCAGGACGAGCGCGATGAGCAGCGCCGACGCGCGGCCGCGACGGCTGGCTCCTAGCGCCACCCGTCGCCGAACTGTCCGACTCGGCCCGGCGACAATGTGCCGGCGACCGAGCGCACCGCCTCCCCGGGGCGAGCTGCGGCGGCGCGGCGCTGCGGCTGCCCTGCCTTGCGGGCGTCGGGGATGCTGGGCCAATCCTCGGGCACCGTGGCCCGCGCGGCGATGTAACTCCGATTGACAGTCGGACTTGCCACCCCTACGTTGCCGCCAGGGCGCGCCTTGTCGCGGGCGCGCCGACGGGGAGCCAGCCGATGCCGCAGCTTCGCATCTCGGACCTCTCGCTCGGCGTGCTTGAGCGTGGCGTCCTCGAGGTGCTCTGGGACAGCGGGCCGCTGGCGCCGCAGGCCGTGCACGAGCGCGTCGGTGCGCCACGTGGCATCTCCGTCAACACCGTGTCGTCGGCGCTCAAGCGCTTGGCGGACAAGGGTCTGCTCCTGCGCGACAAGGTCAGCCACGCCTATGTGTATCGGGCCGCGGTCGGTCGCGCCGAGCTGCAGCGCCAGCTGATCGAGAGCTTGGCGGCGCAGTTCGGCGACGCCGGGGGTGCGGGGCTCTTGGCGGCTTTCGTCGACCTGGCCGATGAGCGAGGTGAAGCGACCCTGCGACGGCTCGAACAGATGATCGCCGCCAAGCTCCAGGAGGCCGAGCGATGATCGGGCTCTTGGAGGCGCTCGGCCTCGCCTTCGTCCCGCTGGCCTTGGCGACCTGGCTTGCGGTGGCGCTTTTGGCCCCGAGCGAGGCCGGGGGTGGCGAGCCGGAGAGGCGGCTGACCGTGGCGCGGGCGTGGCTGCTTGCGCCCTTGTGGCTGCCGGCGCTGCTGCTGGCGAGCGCGATGGCGCCTGACATCGCTGCGGCGATCCTGCGTTCGGCCGACCATTGCGAGACCGTGGGGGCGGGCCACCACCACCACCTCTGCGTGGTGCACCCGCCGCACGCCGCCGAAGGGCCACTCGGCTGGTTCGTCGCGCTGGCGGTGTTGTTGCCCGTCGCCGGCCTGCTCGGCGTCGCTCTGCGCCGTGCTGGCGCCGAGTGGCGGCTCGGCAGCGCACTGATCGCGCTGAGTCGGCCGAGCGGCCTTGGCGACGACGTCCGCTTGCTCGACCGAGACGACCCAATCGCCCTGACGGTGGGTTGGTGGCGCCCGACGGTGTTGCTGAGCGACGGCCTGCTGCGGCGCCTGTCGACCCGTGGCCGCGACGTCGTGCTGGCGCATGAGCGGGCCCACGTCGCGCGCGGCGACAGCCGTATCGCCTCGCTGGAGCGTCTGGCGGCGGCGCTCTTGCCTCAGGTGGTGGCGCGCCCGCTCCTTGCCCAGATCGACCTCGCCCGTGAGCAAGCGTGCGACGCGGTCGCGGCAAGGAGCGCCGGCGGACCGTTGGCTGTGGCGACGACGTTGGCGGAGGTGCTTCGGCTCGGCGTGCGTGCGCTGCCGGTCGGCGTGTCGGTGGCCAGCAGCGCGATCGAGGCCAGGGTCGCGCATTTGCTCGATCCGGCGCCGCCGTCGTGGGCCTGGCGCCTGGGCCTCGCGGCCCTTGGCCTCGCGGTCGTCGCCGCCGGCATGGGTCCGGGCCACGCCGCGATTGAGCGCCTCGTCAACGTACTGCTGCACTGAGAGTCCTGCTGCACTGAGAGTCCTGCTGCACTGAGAGGGCGCGATGCGGTTCAGCGGTCCCGACACTCCCGGCAAAACTCCGAGGATCGGTCGTCCTTTGGGCCTCGTCCTCGGGCTGGCCTTGGCGCTGGCGCCGACCGCAGAGGCCCAGACCGCCAGCGCCACATGGACGGCCGATGACGCAGCGCGGCGCGCTTTGGCGGCCTTCGACTCGCCGGCCCGGGTGGCGGCGCGGCTGCGGGCGGCGCGGGCCGAGGTCGCGTTAGAGACGCTGTCTCCGACGCCGCCGCTCGGCGTGACCCACGAGCATGTCCCCGCCCCCAACGCGGCCGGCTACCTGCAGTCGAGCCTGAGCGTGCGGCAGACGTTTGACGTCACGGGGTGGCGACAACGGCGGCGGGCGGCGCTGCCGCACCAGGAGCAGGCGCTGCGGGCCGAGGGTGCCCAGGCGCAACTTCAGGTGGCGTCGGAGACCCGCATCGCATTCTACGACGCGCGCTACCGCCAAGAGAGGCTGTGGGTATTCGACGCCTGGCTGGCCCGCCTACAGGCTGCTGTCGCGGTGGTGGATGCGCGCCACCGTCGCGGTGACGCCGCGCGCTTCGACCTGCGTCGGGTCGAGCGCGAGCGCGACGTGGCCCGGGCGCAGCTGGCGCGCGAGGAGGCGCTCCTGGCACAGGCGTGGGCGCAGCTGCTGGCCCTGGCGCCCGCGGTCAGCCGGCCAACCTTGGTCGGCGCGCTAGCGCCGACTGAGGCCGAGTCCTCGCCGGAGCTGGCCGCACCGCTGACGGCCGCATCAGCGCTGCCGCCACGCCTCGCCGGTCTGCGACATGAGGCGGCGGCCCTCGCCACCGCGGTGCGCGCCTTCGGGAGCCCGGCCCTTCGAGGCTGGGCGGTCGAGGCGGGCTACCGATTCGCACAGGTGGGCCAGGCCACGGCGCACGGGGTGGTGCTGTCGCTGTCAGTGCCGCTCGGGCTGTGGAACACCGATCGCCCTGTGGTCGAGCGGCTGCGCGCTGAGCTGGCGCGGATCGATGACCAAATGCGCCGCGAGCAGGCCCAGGCGCTGCGCCACCGCGAAGCGACCAGGGCGCGGCTGGAGGCGGCGCTGGCGGCGCTAGGCCAGGTCCCGGCGGCCGAGGCCGATGGCGAGCCCGCGCGCCTCGGCGAGATCGCCTACCGCGGCGGCGAGGTGAGCCTGTTGGAGCTACTCGACGCCTACCGCAGCGACGCCGAGCTAACCCTCGCCCGGCTAGACCTCTCGTGGGAGGCGCGCCGCGCGGCGCTCGACCTCGACTTGGCGTGCGGCGAGGGGGTGCCGCGATGAAACAGAGGCGCCCACCCATGAGCCGGATCCTGCTCGCCGCCTGCGCCGCGCTCATCGCTTGCAGGTCTGAGCCACAAGCGGGCCACGCTCACCCACACGGCGCCGCAGCGCATGAACACGGCGCCGCGGCGCATGAACACGGCGCCGCAGCGCATGAACACGGCGCCGCAGCGCATGAACACGGCGCCGCGGCGCATGAACACGGCGCCGCAGCGCATGACCACGGCGCCGCACCGCACGACCACGCCGCCAGCGGGGCCAGCGAGGTTGTGACGCGGTGGGGCGATCGGACCCAGCTCTTCGTCGAGTTCCCACGGCTCGTCGTCGGGCAAGACAGCAAATTCGCCATCCACCTCACGGAGCTCAGCGATCACGCG
>SXGT01217078.1_pt1 | contig 11076 bp, 18 predicted proteins | sample 3176221 | NCBI WGS metagenome assembly SXGT01 (sample SAMN11356862, study PRJNA531348) | freshwater metagenome | isolation source: freshwater sample F1-120 | place: China: Fuxian Lake, Yuxi | collected 2017-12-25
CTTTGACCCGCGCACGTCGCGCGCGTAGCGTGTACGTGGGAGGCTTACATCTACCAATGTCAACCGAAATAACACAATCCACCGTTCTTGACGTTGAACTAGTAACACCGGAAGCTGTGTCCCGTTCGGATTCAAGCTCACAAGGTAAATCGGAAGCCATCGAATCCAAGGCGTCGAAGGAAGCGCGCGAGCTAGCTCGCGATTCGCTCGCGTCGGGCGACTGGAGCGCGACGAAGCAGGCCCTTGCGTCGTGGGTCCTTAGCTCCGAAGACCTTCGGCACGTGTCCCTCGCGGCACGTGCGGCCCGCGACGTCGCGGAGCTGCTTCGCTTGGGGCCACCGGAGCGGCAAGCTCCTACGGCAGACGACTCCGACCCTGTACTAGCAGCACTTCACGCCGTCATGCGCGCTCCTCCGCCGGTCGCCAGGGCGCAGGGGGCCGGTATACCTCGGGACCCGCCCGTCATCGCTGACCCCCCCGCACCCCCTGGCGCTCCCATCATTCCTCCGTCGTCGTCTTCCCCGCGAGAGCCGGCGATAGAGGTTGTGTCTGACGTACTTCCGAAGATGCCGTGGGCGTCTCGGTCGGAGTCAGTGGAGCGAGTGCCTGCGCGTCCGGCTCGGGTGTCGGCTCTTGCGGGTGGAGTGGTGGGTTCTGAGCCTGAGCGGAGGGGTCATCGGAACGCGGAGAAGGGGATGAGTGTGGAGGTGAAGGCGAAGCGGGCGGCGTTTTGGGGGTACTTGGACGAGGGTAAGAGTGCTCGGGAGGCGATGCAGTTGGTAGGGACGAAGTCTGGGATGATGCGGAGGTGGTTGGAGCAGCGGAAGCGGCGTTTAGCTGGCGTTGAGCCATACGAGCCGTAGAGGCATCCTTGGCGCATCGTGCGTTGCTGTAGCTAGTGGCCCCGCGATTCTGCCGTAAACGCGCCGTAACACTGTGCTAGACAGCGTTCGCGAGGCATTCGCGGGTTGTCGGCCCTGGGTCGTGGATTCTGCGGCTGTGGTCGGGTTTGGTGGCCAAGGAGGGTGATTCTCCGGAGAGGAGGCCCTGTTTTTGGCTGCAAGTCGTAAAAATACGGTAACTGAAGTGCAATCGGATCACTCGCGGGTATCGCGCGGAAAGGTGGCTGGAGGGTTAGGAGACTTAGAGGAGAGTTCGATCGCAACACCAGGAGGGTTAGGAGGGTTAGGAGGGTCTGTAGGTGCCAGTCCTACGCGCGCACACCCACATGCTACGCGACTTAATGCGCGCGCGCGCGCAGGACTGGCCGAAGAAAACCCTCCTTAGTCTCCTAAGTCTCCTTGTGCAGCGATTGGAGTCTCCTTGGAGTCTCCTTTTTTGGGCCGAACCCTCCTTTTTGGGGTGGGTCAGGCGGTGGGATAATCAGGATGCGCGGGGACGGTGGTGGGTGTCAAGGAGGGTAGTGGGTCAGTTTGATCCGCGGTCCACCGCAGTCGATCCTTGAGCGCCCACGCTCGTGATGGCAAGCTGCCGGCATGAGCACCGACAAGCCCACGAAGAAGCGCCCCACCGATCTGAACGAGTTGGCCCACCGAATCGGCCGCATGGCGACCGTCTGCAACCGTGGTACGACGCAGAAGCGTATCGTCAGGGGCAGGCCCAGGCCCGGCCAGCACGCCGCCCTCGAAGGTCAACGCGCTGGCCGGGGGCTTCTGGTGGCACCAGGCGCCGAGTCGAGAGCTTCCCCGCAAAAGGTTCACTCTCGGCTCGGCGTGCTTACGCATGGCGCCCTCCTTCCTGGCCTTCGCCAGAGGTTGGTGGTGCCGAACGCGTGTGAAAGGAAGTTGACGGGCGCCTGTGCGATAGCTAGGCTATCGAAGCTGGCGGGGCGCACGTCAACTCGTACGTTTCGCGTTCGGCTTCCCGGTGTACGTGTCGTGCTTGTAACACGACGCCTTTCGCCGGGGCTTCATGTTTCCAGGGCGCCCCGGATGGAAGTCCTTCCACCAAAGTTGAGCCTCCATCCGGGGCTGCGTCGTCACGGGCCGTCCTCGGAATCTCGGGTGGCTTGCGTGAGCGCCGCCACTGCGGCGGATTCGGCCTCGGCGCGGGTTGGGGCGTGGCCGGTGGCGCGGGGCGGATTGCCGGCGTGGGTATCCCCCTGGGCGAGAGCCCACTCCCATGTCACGGTGTCGTCGTCGGTGATGTGACCCTGGACGTTTAGAACCCATGCGTGGGTTGCTGACTTGGAAAGCCGGAGAAGGTCGCCGCCGCGGACGGCCATAGCCCACGAGTGGCCCCGCGTGCGCTCCCACTGGACGAGCACGAGGTCCTCGGGCTGGACGATGACGATGCGCGGTCCGGCGGGGCGTGGCTCCGCGCTAGGCGGGGGAGGCGGCGGCACTGAGTAGGTGCGGTTGCCGATGACGTCAGCCATGGCATGAAGTGCGTCCTGGGCTAGATCGTCCACGTCAGATGGGAGCGTGGGCTTATGCGTGGTTGGAGACTCAACAGCGACACGCGCCCTGAGCACACGGGCCGCCGCTCCATTGGCGCCGTCCTTGGTCGCGGAGAAGCCGTACGAGATGCGGTCGATGTTGGGCGGCGTCATCCGACGAACGATCCAGGTCCATCCACACGGGTCTGGGGATCCATTTTCATAGCATGTGAGTTCCCACCTGACCCCGTTGCATTCGTAGCGCGCCATCTGGCGCCGGCCGGCTGTGTCAGTCCATTCCAGTGGTTCGATGTCCATGATGCTCCTTGGGTGGGTTAGTGCCATGCGTGCCCTCGTGTATCGGCCGATGATCGTTCGGTGACGTCGTAGTGGACGGTGCCGGAGGGCTGACGCTTCTCGGCGTGGGAGAGGGCCTTGAGTCGCCTGCCGAAGCGAGTGATGGAGACGGGGTGTTTGAACCCGTTGTCGCGGCAGTAGTGGAGGTAGCGCTCGTAGAGGACCTTTGATTGCAGCGGGTTGAGCGACGGTTCAGTAGCGCGGTCGAAGGGGCGGTAGCCGTCGGAGAACCACGCGGCAAAGGCGTCTGCGTCGGAACGCCACTCGGTTGTGGCGTCGGTGACCGAGCTTGGGAGGGTGTAGGCGTTGGCCTGGATGACGCGAGCTGCGCTGGCAAGGAGCCACGCGAGGACCCGGGGGCGCTCGGTGGCGAGGATGAGTTGGTCGAGGTCGATGATGACTTCGGCGGCGGGGATGGCGCGGTTGAAGGGGACCACCAGCGGTCGCCGCCAGAATCCTGCGGTGCCGTCGCCGATGGGGGGCAGCTCGTTGAGTGCGAGGGCGAAACCGGCCTCGCATCGGTAGTCGAAGGGTCGGCCTCCGGGATGGCGGCCTCGGACCATGCCGCCGGTGACGCAGTTTTTGAACTGGTCGGTCTCGGGGAGGCGATTTTCGGCGAGTTCTTCGACGACGTTGAGCCGCGAGCCAGCGAGGGTGGCCCGGTGGTACTCGTGGGCGAGGTCCCCTGGGCTCGCGGACGTGACGGTTCCGGCGGGGAAGACTCCCGAGAGGACGGTCAGGACGGTGGACTTCCCGTTGTTTCCGTCGCCGAGGAGAAAGAGGCACTTGCCGCGGGAGGGGGCCAGCCCGAGGATCGCGAGCCCGAAGAACTCGCCGAGGAGGAGCCGGACGTCGTCGGCGTCGGGGAGCCCGCGGAACACCGTGCGCAGCATTGTGCCAAGCCGGGTGCCCTCGAGGAGGTGGTCTTCGACGATGCGCGCGTGGGTCGGTGACTCGGGGGCCAGAACCTGGGTAACGACGTCGGGGGCCAGACCCTCGAAGGGGTCGAGGTCGAGGAATGACCGGACCCGGAGCCGGGGGGACAGGTCGAGTCGTTCGAGTCGAGCGGTGCCGAGGACGAATACGCCGGCGCGCGTAGCGATGCCCCTCCGTGCGTCGTCGAAGAACCTCGGATGTGCGCACCTGGACTCGAACCGGCGCATGGTGCCACTGAGGTCGCCATCGTTGAGCTTGAGCGGACGGTAGACGGGCTCGCCCGTCTTCGGGTCGAGTCGGGCGAAGACCGGAGCACCGGCGAACGCCTCGATGCGTCGGTCGATGCGGAACGGGTCGATGGGCGTGAAGACGTGGTGCGGGTGCGCTAGGCACGACCAGAAGGCGCCATGGTCGAAGACGAGCCGCTCGCTGAGGGCCTCGGCATCTTGAAGTCCGTATTCCGCAGTAATGGCCTCAACCAGCCGGTCGACAAGCTCGACGTGGTCACCGCGGCTGAGCGGCTCGGTCTCCGTGGGCGCAGTGAGCCAGCCGGGCACGTCGTCGGGCTGAGGCTCGGTGAGCCACTCGGGGGGCGGTTGACTGTCATCGGGTGGGGTCGTGGGGGCTGACTTCGATCGCGGCATGGGGACCATGATGGTGCGGCGGTGGACGTCGGTCAAGGCTTGTCGCGTGGAAAGTGAAAGAAAAGTGGCAGCCTCCTGTTGACACGCCGGCATGTGGCTTGTAGCTTAGCGCTATGACGTTGAAGGAACTACGGCTGAACAAGGGTCTGACGCAGATGGAACTCGCGCGAGCGATCAGGTCGTCAGTGACGTCGGTGAGCTTCTGGGAGAGCGGCGGTCGGCTATCGCTCCGGAAGCGTCGGGAGTTGGCCGAATTCTTCGGCGTGGGGCTATGGGCGTTCTGCACTCACGAGTTGCCGTTGACGGCGGTGATTGCAGCGCAGCCGAAGGACGAGGATCAGCCATGAGCCTGCGCTTGCAGAAGTCTATTCGTGAGACGGACGCGTTCTACGATGACAGGCCCACACCGTTCACGGACATCGGAGCCGAGCGCTGCGTGCTGGGTGCGGCGCTGGCCTCGAAGTCGGGCGTGAACCTATCGGTCGACTGGTTCGACGAGCCACGCCACAAGCTCATCGCGTCGGCGTTGCTCGACTGTCGTCGTCAGCCGGACGACACGTCGATGGCTCACCCGTGCGCCGCATTGGTTGTCAAGCGGGGTCAGTGGGCCGCCGCTGGCGAGACCTACGTCCACTACCTGCTGGACGAGTACGGGCACCGCGGGGCGACGTATGAGTCGGACCGGAGGGTGCTCGCAGAGAAGCAGTTCCGCCGTACGGTTCGCGCCTGGGTGCGGGACATCGTGGATGTGGTGGGCACTGCGAGCCCAGACGAGATGTTCGAGCGGGTTCGGGACCTGAAGCGGACGGTTGATGCGTGGGTGGCCAATGGGTAGCACGTCGTTGATAGAGTGGACGGACGCGACGTGGAACCCGATCCGAGGATGCTCGCGCGTCTCGGAGGGCTGCCTGGCCCACGTAGTGCCCGACGATGCGATAGCTGGCGCGCTGATTCGCGCGTTCGATGCGCAACCATGATCTACCACGCCCCAACCGGCCGGCTGGTCATCGACATCGACAAGGCCAAGTACCTCGCAGAGAGCCTGCGCTACGCGCTTGCGGCGATACGTCGCGCTGCGGGACAGCCCCTCGCTCGATACCAGCGCGAGCCTGGGACGGCGCTCACACAGGCCGACCACGCGCAGAAGCACATCATCGACGGCGCGTACGCGGTCGGCATCGACCTCGGCGGGAGGTGGGGCAATGAGTTGGACCTATCGGATCTGGAGGGATGAATCATGGGTGAAGGTCGAGTCGAAGTTGTCCAGGTCGGAGTCGTCGAGAATCACCCGTACGCGGATGCGCTCGCGCTGACGGGTGTCAACGGTTGCCCGGTCGTGATCAAGCTGGGGCAGTTCGCGCCGGGCGACGTGGCGGTCTACGTCCCGGTCGACACCATCGTGCCGGACGCGCCCGAGTGGGCGTTCCTTGGTGGCCACCGACGAATCAAGGCCAAGCGGCTGCGCGGCGTGTTTTCGATGGGCCTACTGACGGAGGTTCCCGCCAGTCTGGCTGGCGCGCTCGACGTTGGCGATGACGTGACGGACCTGCTGGGCATGACGCGCTATAGCCCCGAGGATCGTCACAGCCATGGAGTGCGCGGGCCGGACTCGGGCGCGGAGTCGTGCCCGTTCGACTGGCCGGTCTACGACATTGAAGGCTTCAGGAAGTGGAAGGACGTGCTGATTTCAGGCGAAGAGGTCGAGGTTACCGAGAAACTTCACGGGTGCAACGGCCGGTTCGTGTTCCGCGATGGTCGGTTGTGGGTCGGGAGCCGAAACCACGCCAAGCGCGAGGACGGGAGTTGCTTGTGGTGGCAGGTCGCGACGCAGTACGGCCTTGCGGAGAAGCTCACCCGCTATGACGGCTTCAGCCTGTACGGAGAGGTCTACGGGCAGGTCCAAGACCTGAAGTACGGCCAGCACGGCGTCAGGTTCGCGCTGTTCGACGTGCTCAACCTCGGCACGCGCGAGTGGTTCCACGTTGACGACGTGTGCGTTGTGGCTGCGGACCTTGGGCTTGAGCGCGTGCCGCTGCTCTACCGTGGCCCGTGGGACCCGTCGCGTGTAGACGAGTGGGCCGAGGGGAACTCGACGATCGCGGGACACGTCCGCGAGGGATTCGTGGTGAAGCCCGTTCAGGAGCGCACGCATCCGATACTTGGCCGCGTGATTTTGAAGATGCACGGGCAGGGCTACCTGCTACGAAAGGAAGGCAAGGAATGAGTGCGAAAGCCCGCCACGCAGCGGCGCATCGGCCCGCGCAGAGCGCATTCGTGGTTCACCTTGAGGCGGACGTGGTGGTGCTGACGGAAGGCTCGGCAGAGGACGCCGAGCAACTCGCGCTCGCGTCGATGGGACCAGTCGAAGCCGCGACACTGAAGGTCACCACGGCCTCGTGGTCCGCATCGGTGCGCGAGATGAAAGAGGCTCAGAGCGAGCAGGTGACGCCACTCGGAGGTGATGACGTGAGCGAGCAACTGCGCTACGTGTCGGCGATGGAGGACTTGGACCTATGAGGATCGAGCCAGTGGGATGCGAGCAAGTCGAGTCCGCGCTTGAATCGACGGTGAACGCCGGCCTGCGGTGCCGGAGGTGCTACCGCATCTTCAACGGGAGCGAGCGCCGATCGATGCAGAAGCCGGCCCCGTTCCGACCGGGGACGACGTACCTGTGTGTGGGGTGCTTCCGCGACCAAAACCGAATCGCCGATGAGCCTGCGGAGGTCCAGTCACATGTCGCCCGGCTGCGCGATGCGGTAGGCGCCGCGCTCGGTGCGCCCTCACCGGAGGTCATCGAGTTGCGTGCCAGGGTTGAGACGCTGGAGCGCCGCGTCCAAACGCTGGAGGCCGAACTGACGGGGGCCGACGCCGCCTACGGCTGCGCGTGCGACGAGTGCGGCGCCGAGGCTGATGAGCAGTGCTCGGACGAGTGCAACGGGGACCATGTGGCCACGTGCAAGTGCGAGTTGTGTGTGGACGGTGGAGACGGGCTGGTGGTCAGATACACGGACAACCCGAGACGGGAGAAGGTCAAGTAGTGGGCGTATCCGCGTGTAGCTCAGTTGGTAGAGCGTGGGCTCGATAAGCCCGGATTCGCTGGTTCGAGTCCAGCCGCGCGGACTGGTGGGTACTGGCATGTTGAAAGTTCTCTGTGAAGTAGCCGATCGACAACCGCCGGGCCACCAACCGGCCGGTTGTCATCTTGCGGGGTGGAGCAGTTGGTAGCTTGCCGGGTTGCGTTATTTTTGCCCACGTGTCATGGTGGCTAGGCGATGTTTACAATAATGTCTACGTGTCGAGGTGGCGGCTATCGGTACGCGAGGACATGTCCTCCGCATCCGAAGCAAAACAGTCAAGGTCTGTACCCGTTACACAGGGTCCTGGTCGAGAACAAGCTCGGGCGCCTTTTGGAGAAACAAGAGCATGTTCATCACATCGACGGCGATAAGAACAATAACAACATCGGGAACCTTTCCATCGTGACGCCGTCCGAGCACGGTAAGCATCATCGACAGTCACGCCCGTTGGTCATAATGACATGCCTGTGCGGCGTCGCGTTCGCGCTTCCGCCTCATGTTGCTGTGAATCGGCAACGTAGGAAGGGGGGGCGCCCCCTGGCATGTTCTAGGTCCTGCGGTAACAGGCGATAACCCGGAGGTCGCGGGTTCGAGTCCCGCCCCCGCAACCGGTGCTGATAGTTCACTGGAGATCCCGTGCTGGTTTGGACCGGGATGTCCGGGGGATAAGAACACTCACGCGAGGCCCGTGCGCCTGTGGTGAGAGACGTCGGTTCGAATCCGGCTCAGCACCGCTGATTGACGCGCCGATGGCGCATGGAGGTTCCCATGATCCGAGACCACGTTCACGCGTTCCATGTCCAGCATCGTCGGATGGCCGCTCGGAAGCGCGGCGTGTCCCGCGCCGTGCGCCGGTGGGCTCGCCGAGTCCGATGGCCGTCCGGCTTCCCGCATCTGGAGAAGGCCGACATGCCCGTGCCGGTGAAGACCGGCGAGGGGGATTGATGCCTCCGCAACCGAAATGGGTGGTCTCTTCACGGCTACCGACCGAGCCCGGAAACTATTGGGTCAAGGTCGGCACGCGCGAGATGATGGTGTGCGTGCTCGACGACGGTGTGACGGTCGAGTTCTTCGGCCGGTGCTGGGCGACCCCCCTGGCGTCGTTGACTATTGACGCCTATTGCGGTCCGCTGAGTCCCCCATGACGCTCGCTGACATGTGCTGCTACGTGTATCAGGTGCACGACACGGCCACGGACCGATGGCTGTCAGTTGAGGGAGTCTTGGGCGGCGGCACTCCACCCGAGTGGGTGTCTGACCAGCCCAAGGCGACGGCGTTCTTGATCAAGCGGTCCGCGGTGACGGCGATGGTCAAGCACGGGCCGCCGTCCGCGCAGGTCGAACGGATGCGGCTGAACTACCGCGTCGCTCGCTGAGCGAGCCATCGATCGCGCCAGTGAGTCCAGTAATCCCGCACCGCCGTCCCCGACATGCCTGTCAGCCTACCGATGCTCGCCCACGTCGCCGGCGGGGTCGTCGAGCGCATCGTGTAGACCAGTTCCAGGTCGAGGCTTCCGGAGGGCACGGTCGCCTTGGGTCGGCCGAGGCGCTTGGGATTCTTTGGCTTTGCAGCGGTGCTCATGGGAAAATGATAGGGCACGCAACTTTTTGTTGCAAGTGCTCTTGACACGGCTGGCGTTGAACTTTATCTTTCGACCATGAGTAACCCCACGGGAGAACAACGAATGAAGTGGCACCGCAAACGCCCGGTCATTGTTGATGACGCCGGGCACGAGCTTACGCTTACGCCGGACGCCCGCCTTGTTTGGGAGTTCAACTCGCTTTGCCTGAGAGCGCAGTCCGGCAGCCTTTACCGGAACTGGCACGCTCTCGCTCCGGCCGGGAAAGAAGCCGCAGGCGAGTGGCGGCGCATGGTGGGCTCGGTGATGGTCGCCGAGGCTAAGACGCTCGGGTTGCTGCCCGAGGATTTCACACTGCCGGAAGGCTGGGAGGTGATCGGTGAGTAAGCAGCGGAACATGAGCGACGACGACATGAAGGCCCGTGCGAGCGGGCAAGCCATGGTGCCGGCTGCCTCGAAAAAGACGGAGGCACTCTCACTGCTCAACGGGATGGAGTCCGCCCTCGGTCCGGTGCTTCCTCCAGGGACGTCACTGGCCAGGTTCAAGCGGGTTGCGGCGAATGCCCTGATCGCGAACCCGGACCTGATGACGTCCTGCGATCGGATGTCGCTCGCGAGAGCGATCATCCGGTGCGGCGAACTTGGTCTCGACATCGGCCATGGGGTCGCCATGGTCCCATTCAAGGGGAAGGTCCAGCTCCTCATCGAGTACACCGGCAAGATCGCACTGGCCGTGCGCTATGGGAACGTGAAGCACGTGGCCGACCCGTCGATCGTGTTCTCGGACGAGTATGAGACGTACCACGACGAGCACGGCCCGCACTTCAAGTTCCGACCGAGCTACCCGTCGCCGAGTCAGGCGTTGGCCGCAGGCTTGGTGCCGATTGGCGTCTTGGTTCAGATCCAGATGAATGACGGGTCGTGGCGGTCGACGTTCGTCGACACGGACCGCATCTTGCGGGCTCAGGCAGCATCACCGAAGAACGCGGAGAAGTACGACCCGAAGCATCCCGAGTGGGTTCCGTTCTGGAAGAAAACGGCGATCCACGAGGCGATGAAGTACCTCGCGAAAACGCCTAAGTTCGAGGATGCCATCGCAGCCGATGGGGTGGTTGTCGGGGCGACCGAGGCGCAGGACTACCGGCAGTTGCCGCACGAAACGGATTCTGGTCAGGACATGGGCTACGTCGAAGAAGCCGCCATGGTCTACGAGCCAGGGCAGGACGGATGAGCATGACACCCTATACGCTGACAGACGAGCATCGTGCGCAGCTTCCCGCATGGCACGAGCGTGGTATGGCCATCGCACTACGGACTGGCCCCTACACCGAGGACCACAAGCAGCGGTGCCGCGAGGCCATGCGTGACTTGTACCTCGCGGCGAATCTGGTGCCACCGACACGGGAGGTTTTCTGCGCAGGTCCCGTGTCAGCCGCGATTGCGGCTTCGATTGCCGCTGGTGTGTGGTGGCTGCGAGCGAACACTGCCAAGCACATGAAGTTGTTCGGTCGCGTCCTCAGCGAGTTCGATATTGATGTGGCGATGAATGAGGCAGTATCCGTTGCATGCGGAATGCGACCTACGATGGCGACCTCCGCTGCGACCTCCGCTGCGACCTCCGCTGCGACCTCCGCTGCGACCCGAGATGCGACCCGAGATGCGACCTCCGCTGCGACCCGAGATGCGACCTCCGCTGCGACCCGAGATGCGACCTCCGCTGCGACCGAAGCTGCGACCTCCGCTGCGACCTACGCTGCGACCGTCGCTGCGACCCGAGATGCGACCGCCGCTGCGACCTCCGCTGCGACCTACGCTGCGACCGACGCTGCGACCTCCGCTGCGACCTACGCTGCGACCGAAGCTGCGACCGAAGCTGCGACCCGAGATGCGACCGCCGCTGCGACCTCCGCTGCGACCTCCGCTGCGACCTCCGCTGCGACCCGAGATGCGACCGTCGCTGCGACCGCCGCTGCGACCGCCGCTGCGACCGAAGCTGCGCCCTCCGCTGCGACCCGAGCTGCGACCGACGCTGCGACCCGAGATGCGACCCGAGATGCGACCTACGATGCGACCCGAGCTGCGACC
>SXGT01301874.1_pt1 | contig 11076 bp, 9 predicted proteins | sample 3176221 | NCBI WGS metagenome assembly SXGT01 (sample SAMN11356862, study PRJNA531348) | freshwater metagenome | isolation source: freshwater sample F1-120 | place: China: Fuxian Lake, Yuxi | collected 2017-12-25
CTGCATCATCGGCACCGGCCGCTCGGATTATCCGAATCAGGTCAATAACGTATTGTGTTTCCCCTACATGTTCCGTGGCGCGCTCGATGTCGGTGCGACGACCATCAACGAGCCAATGAAAATCGCGGCGGTGCGCGCGATTGCCGAACTGGCGCATGCCGAACAGTCCGAAGTGGTGGCCGCCGCCTATGGCGATGCCAACCTGAGCTTCGGGCGCGAATACATGATCCCGAAGCCCTTCGATCCGCGCCTAATTCTCAAGGTGGCACCGGCCGTGGCGCAGGCGGCCATGGATTCTGGCGTGGCCTTGCACCCGATTGCCGATATGGCGGCCTATCGCCAGCAGCTCAACGAGTTTGTATATCACTCCGGCTTGGCGATGAAGCCGATCTTTGTCGCGGCCAAGCAGAAACCGGCGCGCGTTGTCTTTTGCGAGGGCGAGGATGAGCGCATCTTGCGCGCGGTGCAGACCGTCTGTGAGGAAGGCGTGGCTAAACCCATCCTGATTGGCCGCCCCGAGGTGGTCGAGACCCAGCTTGAGCGCCACGGCCTGCGCGTGCAGCCGGGCGAACACTTCGAACTGGTGAACCCGGATTCCGATCCGCGCTACAAGGAACTCTGGCAGGACTATTACGCGCTGACTTGCCGCAAGGGGATTGGCGTCGAGTACGCCAAGCGTGAAATGCGCCGGCGCACCACGCTGATCGGTGCGATGCTGCTGCGTCACAACTACGCCGATGCGATGTTGTGCGGCACATTCGGCAAGCATTCGCTGCACTTGGGTTATATCGCCGAGGTGATCGGCAAGAAGCCCGGTATCGAAAACTTCTACGCCATCAACATGCTGATGCTGCCGAACCGCACCGTGTTTATTGGCGATACCTATGTCAATTACGATCCGACCGCGCCGCAACTCGCCGAAATGACCCAGTTGGCCGCCGAGGAGGTGCGTCGCTTTGGCCTGACGCCGAAAGTCGCCCTGTTATCCCATTCGAGCTTCGGTACCGAAGACACGCCAACGGCGCAGAAGATGCGTGCCACCCTGGCGCTGCTGCGGGCGCAGGCGCCCGATCTCGAAGTCGAAGGCGAGATGCACGGCGATGCCGCGCTCGACCCCGAGATCCGCCATCAAGTGTTCCCCAACGCCAAGCTCACCGGCCCGGCCAATCTGCTGGTGATGCCCACGCTCGATGCCGCCAATATTTCCTTCAATCTGCTCAAGACCTCAGCGGGCGGTGGCGTGTCGGTCGGCCCCTTGCTGCTTGGCGCGGCGCGGCCGGTGCATATCCTGACGCCCACTGCAACGGTGCGCCGTATTGTGAATATGACGGCCTTGTTGTCGGTCGAAGTGGCGCAGGCAAAATGATGCCACTTCTGAGAAGTTGGTATAAAATTTATGCCTAATCCCTTAATTTTCTTGATTTAGATGCCGTTAACACCCATGGCGTCTCTGAGTTCAACCCTTTTCACTACGTGCCCATGAAATCATTTTCCAAGCGTTTATTAACCCTGGTGACTGCGCTGGGGTTTGCCTTCGGTACCTTGGGCGGGATTGAAGCAGCGCATGCCGCTGAGCCCAAGAAAAAAGTGAAGGTGGTGATGAGCAAAAAGGCCGTTAAGCCGACCAGCCGTATCGTCAAGAAGAAATCGGGAATCAAACATGCCAGTTTCCGTCCGGCAGTCAGGGACGACGGCCCGAGTTTCGAGAGTGATGGAATTACCCCCAGGCTGGCTTCCTCGGCCGTGGCGGTGATCGATCAAACCACCGGCAATGTCCTGTTCGAGAAAAATGCCAACCACATTGTGCCGATCGCTTCGATTACCAAGCTGATGACGGCGATGGTCGCACTCGATGTCCAGCCAGGCCTGAGCGAGATGCTGACGATCAGCGAGGCGGACTTTGACACCATCAAGGGCACGCATTCGCGTCTGGGCGTGGGTACCCAACTGACCCGTGAGGAAATGCTGCGTCTGGCCCTGATGTCCTCCGAGAACCGTGCGGCTTCGGCGCTGTCGCGTCACTATCCCGGCGGTCGCCCGGCCTTCATTGCCGCGATGAACCGCAAGGCACACGATTTGGGACTGTCCGATACCCGTTTTTCCGACGCCACAGGCCTGACCCCGGAGAATGTGTCCAGCGCACGCGACCTGGTCAGGATGGTCGATGCGGCACACCAGTATCCGCTGATCCGCGAATTTTCCACCTCCGAGGAATACCATGTGGACGTGCGCGGTCGTCCCCAGACCTTCCGCAATACCAATGCGTTGGTCAGGAACGATGGATGGAATATCGGCCTGTCCAAAACCGGTTATATCAGCGAGGCCGGTAAGTGTCTGGTGATGCAGGCATGGTTTGACAACAAGCCGATGATTATTGTTCTGCTCGATTCCTGGGGCAAAGTGACACGAATTGCCGATGCCCAGCGCATCAAGCGCTGGATTGAGTCGGTGGCCACCAGCCGCGCATCGGTGCGCAGCTAGCCCCGGACTTTCCCTTCGTTCGAGCCGACTTTTTGCGCTATCCTTGCGCGCATGAAAGTTGCCCTGTTCGTCACCTGTCTGGTCGATCTGATGCGTCCGCGCATCGGCTTCGCGGCGATTGAGTTGCTTGAAGCGGCAGGTTGTGAGGTTGTCGTCCCTGCTACACAAACCTGCTGCGGCCAGCCTGCCTGGAACAGCGGCGACCGCGCCTCGGCAGCCAAACTGGCCAAAAAGGTCATCGCCGAATTCGAGGGCTTTGAATATGTCGTCGCCCCCTCCGGTTCCTGCGCCGACCACATCCGCAACGAATATCCGAGCATTCTCGCCGATGAGCCAGCATGGCTGGCGCGCGCCACAGCGCTTTCCAGCCGCGTCTTTGAACTGACCGATTTTCTCGTCAATGTGGCCAAGCTGGAAAACCTGCCCGGCCATTTCTGCGGCAGCGTGACCTATCACGACTCCTGTGCTGGTCTGCGCAGCCTCGGCATCAAGGCCCAGCCGCGCGCCCTGCTGGCCAAGTTGCCGCAAGTCACGCTCAAGGAAATGAACGCCGCCGAAGAATGTTGCGGCTTTGGCGGCACCTTTTCGGTCAAGTTCGGCGACATCTCGGCCGCCATCGCCGAGAAGAAATGCAACAACGCTGTCGCCACCGAGGCGGATGCGATTGTCGGCGGCGATCTCGGTTGCCTGCTCAACATCGAAGGCAAGCTGCGCCGCATGGGCGATGAAGAAACCCGCGTGCTGCACATTGCCGAAGTGCTGACTGCCAAATAATGAAATCGCGTTCGCACCGCTTCAAGGAAAACGCCGCCGCCGCGCTGGCCAACCCGGTGTTGCAGGCCAGCATGAAAAAGGCGAAAGGCAAGTTTGTCGACAAACGCGCCATCGCGATCAAGGAGATCGATGATTTTGAGGGCACGCGCGAAGCGGCGAAGCAACTGCGCAACCTCGTGCTGGAAAACCTCGACCTCTGGCTGGAGAAGTTCGAAACCAACGCCACCGCGCGCGGCGCCAAGGTGTTGTGGGCCAAGGATGGCGATGAAATCTGCCGTCATGTGGCCGAAATCGGCAAACGGCACGGCATCAAGAAAGCCGTCAAGTCGAAGTCGATGCTCTCCGAGGAAGCCGGCTTGAATCAGGCGCTGGAGGCCACCGGCATCCAGCCGGTCGAGACCGATCTGGGCGAGTACATCCTGCAGATCAACAATAATGAGCCGCCCTCGCACATCATCGCGCCGGTGGTGCACAAGAGCCTCGACGAAGTCGCCGACCTGTTCGAAAAAGTCCACAAGACACCGCGCAAGACCGAGATTCCGGCCCTGACGCGCGAGGCTCGCGAAGTCCTCCGTGAACACTTCCTGACAGCCGACATGGGCATCTCCGGCGGCAATTTCCTCGTCGCTGAAACCGGTTCGGTGGCGCTGGTCACCAACGAGGGCAACGGCCGCATGGTAACGACGCTGCCGCGCGTGCATGTGGTGATCACCGGCATCGAAAAGGTCATCCCGACGCTGGAAGATCTCGCCACGCTGATGCGCCTGCTACCGCGCTCGGCCACGGGGCAGTCGATCTCCAACTATGTGTCGGTGCTCACTGGAACAAAAGCGCCAGACGAACTCGATGGCCCCGAACACCTCTATTACATCTTGGTGGACAACGGTCGTGCCGACGTGATCGGCTCCGAATTCCAGGAGATGTTGCGCTGTATCCGCTGCGGCGACTGCATGAACCACTGCCCGGTGTATCAGACCATCGGCGGCCACGCTTACGGCTGGGTGTACCCCGGCCCGATGGGTTCGGTGCTGACGCCGCTCTACACCGGCCTTGAAAATGCCATTGACCTGCCGCATGCCGCCACGCTGTGCAACCAGTGCGGCGTGGTCTGCCCTGTGAAAATTCCGTTGCCTGATCTGCTGCGCAAGCTGCGTGAAAAGCAGACTGACAAGAACCTGCGCCCATGGATGGAACGCGCCGCGCTGAAGGCCTGGGCATTTGTTGCTGCCTCCCCGACGCTGTATGCCCTGGGGGCGTGGTTCGGTGTGCGCTATCTGAAATGGCTGGCCGGTGGCAAAGCGAGCATTCCGGTGTTGAGCGCTGCGCCTGAATGGACCAAGGGCCGCAACTTTCCGGCGCCCGAGGGCAAGACTTTCCGCGAACTGTATGCAGAGAGAAAGTCCTCATGAGCAGCCGTGAAGATATTCTGGCGCGGGTGCGGCAAAAGCTCGGCCGCAACGAGACGAATGCAACAGCCGCACGTGCTGAAATCGACACAGTGCTGGCTGCGAAGCGGCAAGGGCCGCGCCCGCATGTTGCTTCTGAAAAGTCGGCGCTGGTAGGACGGTTTATCGACAAGTCGCTGGCCTATTCGAGTACGGTAGATCAGGTCGCTAAATTGGCCGAAGCCCCGGCGGCGATTGCCCGCTATCTGGCCGGGCTGGGTTTGCCTGCACAAGCCGTCATCTGGCCGAAACTGGCCGGCTTGGATTGGGCAGGCGCCGGCGTCATTGTTCAAGCAAGAGCCGCACAGGATGCCGATCTGGTTGGCATCACCGGTTGTTTCTGCGCAGTGGCCGAAACCGGCACGTTGATGCTGTGCGGCAGTGCGGATTCGCCTGCGGCAATCAGCCTGTTACCGGAAACACATATCGCCATCGTGCCGACCAGCCGCATCCTGCCGGGCATGGAAGAGGCCTTTGCGTTGGTCCTTAAGGAACTCGACCAGTTGCCGCGGGTATTGAATTTCATCTCCGGTCCCTCACGCACGGGCGATATCGAGCAGACCATCGTGCTCGGTGCGCATGGGCCCTATCGCGTGCATTTGATCCTGATCGACGGCGAATAAACGCTGTCAACCCGCCCGACCGGGCGGGCGTTATGTCTTCATCAGGACAAAAAAGGAGAGCCCCTCATGTACGCCCGCATCCACTTCGTCGTCAATCCCGGTTCGCGTGATAAGTATTCCTGGGTGATCGACACCGCCAGTGAAACAGTTGACCATTGGCAGCATGCACACCCCGAGGCGGAAGACCTTGTGGTGATCCCGCTGGACGACAACGAGGGACTGGAAGCGTTGTTCTGGCAGAAGTGCCTGTATCACGATGTGTTTTTCGAGCGCTCCACCTGTGCTGACGTGCGGGCGCGTGGCGAAGCCGAGTTGCGCGAAATTCTCGACGTAGCGGGTCATCTGGTCAAAGGCCGCGCCAGTGAATTGTGGAACCGCTGCATGGATTTCCGCTTCGGCAGCGACACCATGGCCAAGGGCGAATATGGCCACCGGCTGCCAATGTAATTACGGTAGTTACGGCTTTGCAGCGTCCTTCGGTTTCACTTGGCCGGAGGTCGTGTAATAGTCACGCAAGGAAGCGTAACGTTCGGCACGGGCCGTGCGTACTTGGCTGATGGCGCGCTCCATCGGCACGCCGATCTGGGTCAGCGTTTCGGCGGCAATCATCAAACTGCCTTCCAGCACTTCCGGGATAACTTCGGTGGCCCCCGCCGCCTTAAGCCGGCCGACCTCATGCTCGTCCGGCGCCCGCACGATGATCGGTATATCCGGCCGGCTCTGGCGCACCTTGCGCACCACGCGTTCGGCCGAATGGGTATCCGGGTAGGCGACAACCAGCGCGCGAGCGCGTGACAGGCCGGCGGCCTGCAATACTTCATCTCGGTCGGCACTGCCGAAAACCAGCTTGCCGCCCGCCGGCACCACCCGCTTGAGTTGATTGGGATCGAGGTCGATGGCCAGAAACGGAATGTTCTCGGCGGCGAGGAACTGGGCGATCTGTCCGCCGGTACGCCCGTAGCCGCAGATGATCACATGCTTTTCCATGCCGAAGCCGGCGGCGGAAATGTCGAAGATCGCCTTTGCTTTGTGCGCCCAGTCGCCCGAGGCCAGTTGGCCGGAGAGTTGGGCAACATGGTCGATCAGGAAGGGGGCGATGAACATCGAGATCAGCATGGCGGCGAGGGTTACCTGAAAGACATCGATGCCGATCAGGTTCAGTCCAAATCCCAGCCCGATCAACACCAGGCCGAATTCACCGCCTTGCGCCAGTTGGGCAGCGGTGCGCAGGGCAATGTCGATACCGCTTTTCATCGCCCGCGCAATCAGGAACACCACCGCGCCCTTACCGGCCACCAGCAGCAACACGGCCAGCAGCAGCCGGTCGAGGTTGTTGAAGACAAAACCGAGATCGAGCCGCATGCCGACGGTAACGAAGAACAGGCCAAGCAGGATGTCGCGGAAGGGGCGGATGTCCGCTTCCACCTGATGGCGATACATCGTCTCGGAGATCAGCATGCCACCAATGAAGGCGCCCAGCGCCAGCGACAGGCCGGCGCGCCCGGTGGCATAGGCAAGACCGATGACGATCCACAGGGTCGCCAGCACGAACAGCTCTTCCGAACGGTGCTTGGCGACAATATCGTAGATTTTGCGCATCCATTTCTGGCCAGCCCAGATCAGGATCGTCAGCACGATGACTGCCTCTATCAGCGCCAGCGAGAGCGAGCGCGGCAGCGCCTCGATCGACTGAGTCAGGGCCGGGAAAAGGATCAGACAGGGCACCACGGCGATGTCCTGGAACAACAGCACGCCCATCGTCTGCCGTCCGGAGCGCGAATGCAGCTCGAAGCGGTCCGACAACATCTTGGCGACGATGGCGGTGGAGGACATCGCCACCGCCAGGCCGACCACCATGCCGGTGCGCCAGCCCTGGCCATAGCCAATCATGGTGATCAAACCGCTACCGAGGGCGGTCAGCGCCATTTGTGCGGCCCCGAAGCCAAACACCAGATGGCGCATCGCCTTCAGGCGCTGGAGGTTGAATTCGAGCCCGATGGAAAACATCAGGAAGACCACGCCGAATTCGGCAATGGCGTCGACCTCGTGGCTCTCTTCGAGGGCGCGCATGCCATAGGGGCCGAGCAGCATGCCAACCACCAGATAAGCCAGCATCGCCGGGAGCCCCAAGCGCCGCGCCACGGCGAGCGCGCCGACAGCGATGGTTAACAGCAGGAAGATGACGAAAAGTTTGCCATACATGATGGCCCGATCATACCTGCTGCGCGCCTGGGCAGGCAGCAGGAATCAGGGTGTAATCACGCCATGAAAAGTCGGCGCTGGCAGGACGGCACTGCGGCCATCGACAACCTGCGCGGGCCTCCGCCTTCCTTCAACCGTTTTCACGCACATAGGGCTCGTGCAGATCGACTGGTTTGGCGGTTTTCTTGCGCATGCGGATATTGAGCATTTCGACACCGATCGAGAAAGCCATGGCGAAGTAGATGTAACCCTTCGGCACATGGTGGCCGAAACCATCGGCGATCAGCACCACGCCAACGACGACGAGGAAGGACAGAGCAAGCATCTTGATGGTCGGGTGATCGGAGACAAAGCGGCCAATGGCGCCGGCAAAGAGCATCATCAGCCCTACCGAGGCGACCACGGCGGCGATCATCACCGCCACTTCGCTAACCATGCCGACGGCGGTGATGATCGAGTCAAGCGAAAATACCAAGTCAATGACCATGATCTGCAGGATGACACCGACAAAACTCGACGCCACCTTGCGCGATTCCCCCCCTTCCTCACCTTCCAGCAACTGGTGAACTTCGCCGGTGCTTTTCCAGATAAGGAACAGGCCGCCGGAAATCAGGATCAGGTCGCGGCCGGAAATGTCAAAGCCGAGCACCGAGAAGACCGGTTCTGTGAGGCCGACGATCCACGACAGCAGCAGCAGCAGGCCGATGCGCATGAACATGGCCATGAACAGGCCCAGCCGGCGTGCGAGTTCCTGTTTTTCCTTTGGCAGCTTATCGACCAGGATGGAGATGAAGATGATGTTGTCGATGCCGAGCACCAGCTCCAGGGCCGTGAGGGTGAAGAAAGCAATCCAAATTTCGGGGCTGAGCAGCAGTTCGGTCATGGCGTTTTCGATGAAGCGAAGAGTTTGATGGTGGCGGTTTTGGCGCAGGGCAGTCAAAAAACTTGCCGCACACGGTTCGGATCATACCTGCACCGGTCGGGTGCAATAAAATGAATCCAAATGATTTCAGATGGCAATACTGCAGAGGTATTTCGTCGCGCGCGCCTTTCCATTGGTATTGCGCTGATCGCCTTTGCGATCATCATGATGGTCGGCATGGTTGGCTACAAGCATCTGGGCAGTGCCGATACCGGCTGGCTCGATGCGCTTTACATGACCTTTCTGATGGTGGCGACCATCGGCTATGGCGCCGGTGTGGAAATCTGGCAGCGGCCGGATGCGCAAATCTTCACCATGGTGATCGCCTTCTCCGGCGTCGCCGCGATGACGTATTTCTTTTCAAGCGTGACAGCCATTGTGCTGGCCAGTGATTTCGACAAGTCGTTGCGGAGGCGGCGGATGGACAAGATGATGAAGAAGCTCAATGATCACTACATCCTGTGCGGTTTCGGCCGCGTCGGCCGTAACGTGGCCCAGGAGCTTGAGGCCACCAATCGCCACTACATTGCCATCGACGAGAAGCTCGAACTGTTGGAGTCGTATGCCGAGAAAAAGCTGGGCATGCTTTACCTTCATGGCGATGCTGTGGATGATGACATCTTGATCGAAGCCAACATCCAGCATGCCAAGGGAGTGTTTGCCATTACCGGTGATGACAGCCGCAATCTGATGATTGCCCTGACCGCCAAGCAACTGGCCCCGAATGTCCGTGTGGTCGTACGTTGTAACGAGATTCGCAATGTCGACAAGATGAAAAAGGCTGGGGCGGATTCAATCGTCTCGCCCAACTTTACTGGCGGCATGCGCATTGCGTCTGCGATGATTCGGCCCCATGTGGTGTCCTTCCTCGACGAGATGTTGCGTTCGGAGCACATGCTGCGCGTCGAGGAGGTGGAGGTGCCCCGGGGGTTCACGCCGCAGGCGCTGGGGACGCTCAACCTGCGGGGGGCGACTTACGTGCTGCTGGCGGTGCGGACGCGCGGTGGCTGGACATTCAATCCTCCTGCCGATTTTGTCGTCCAGCCCGGCCATACGCTGATCCTCATGGCCTCGCCGCATGGCCGTTTCGAACTCGAGTCGGCGCTCTACCTGATGGACAGCGCCTGAAACGTCGGCCGGCTAGCGCACCTGGATCGGTTGCGCGGTGGTGACGAACAGCAACGTGCGCGCCTCGCGGATGTCGGCATGCAGCGCCTCGACGATGGGCGGATTGATCGCCTTCTCGGCCGTCCACTCAATGATGAAGTTGGCCCCCGAGCCACCCGAGGAGTCGGTGCGCGGCACATACAGCTCATAGGTGCCCAGCGGCGGGATGGTTCGAGGTGCGGGCAGATACTCACGCAGCAACTTGCCATCCGTGTTGTAGTAGCGGGCGCTGACGATCTTCAGCACGCCTTTTGGATCGGTATTGCGGATGCTCACATGCGTCGACACCAGCGTCTCGGAGGGCTTGCCGGTCTTGGGGTGAATGTCGCCGTGATAAAGGTGCGAGTAGATCGGCAGGTAGAGCGATTGGCCGGACGACAGGGGCGGTAAGTCCTGTGCCAGTACGATGGCGGTGCTACCGAGCAGGCACAGGCCAAATACAAACTGGCGCAGGGCGGTAGTTGTCATAACGAACCCCTTCATCTTCATCATAAATGTTGATCATACCCTGCTCCGGGTGACGGCATGCCCCTTGCTAGAATTGGTGCAGCGCAACTTAATTGTGAGGTTCCCAACATGTCGTTTTTCTCCCCGCGTTCTTCGTTGGCAGTTTTTCTGGGGCTAGGCTTAGCCCTGTTGGGTGGGCCAGTGATGGCCGCCGATGGTCTGGCCATCGCTGGCATTCCTGTCGAGTTCTTCCTATTTGCGCTGACGCTGCTGGGAGTTGCGTTGTTTCACAACCAGACTTTTTATGTGGCACTGACCGGCGTGTTGTCGGTTGCGCTCTACAAAATCATATTTACTGGCTTCAAGACCGGCACCGGCGTGGCGGGCTTTGCGGGCCACCTCGGCCACGAGTGGGTGACGCTGGCCAACCTGTTTTGTCTGTTGATGGGCTTTGCGGTCCTGGCGCGTCATTTTGAAAAGAGCCGTGTGCCGGAGGTCCTGCCGAAGTTTCTGCCCGGCGAATGGAAAGGCGCGTTTGCCTTGCTGGCGATGGTCTGGGTAATTTCCAGCTTCCTCGACAACATCGCTGCGGCGCTGATCGGCGGTGCGATGGCGCATAAGTTGTTTAAAGCAAAAGTACATATCGGCTATCTGGCCGGTATCGTGGCGGCCTCGAATGCGGGCGGTGCCTTCTCGGTGGTGGGTGATACGACGACAACCATGATGTGGATCGCCGGCGTCGGCCCAGAGCAGGTGTTCGAAGCCATTCTTGCCTCGGCGATTGCGCTGGTCATCTCGGGGTATGTCGCGGCCAAGCAGCAGCATGCCTATTCGCCGATCCTTGCGCACTCCCATGAGCATGTACATATCGATTGGGGCCGTATCTTTGTCGTGGCACTGATTCTGGTGTTTGCGATGGTGACCAACATCGTGGTCAACTCGAAATTCACCGCTATTGCCGATAGCTTCCCCTTCATTGGCGTTGCCGTCTGGGGTGCGATCCTGCTGACCATCC
>SXGT01339855.1_pt1 | contig 11076 bp, 12 predicted proteins | sample 3176221 | NCBI WGS metagenome assembly SXGT01 (sample SAMN11356862, study PRJNA531348) | freshwater metagenome | isolation source: freshwater sample F1-120 | place: China: Fuxian Lake, Yuxi | collected 2017-12-25
CCGCAGACCAATTTTGAGGCCATGGCTGCAGCGCGCTGGCGATCGGCGGTCCACACCGAGGCCCCCAGTCCAAACGGGCTCGCATTGGCCACTGCAACGGCCTCCTGCGCGTCCTGGACCACGCGCACCGCCGCGGCCGGCCCAAAGGTTTCCGCATCCCACACGGGCATCCCCGGCGCTGCATTGGCCACCAATGTGGCGGGGTACCACCAGCCGTCCCGCTGCGGGACCTCGCCGCCAAGCAGGCATTGCCCCCCTGCGGCGATGGAAGCGGCGACCTGAGCATGCAATTCGTCGCGGAGGTCGGCTCGCGCCATGGGGCCGAGCTCAGTCTCCGGCAACAGTGGGTCATCTTGTCGGGTGGCAGCCATTTTTGCGCGGAAACGATCGATGAACTCTTCGGCTCCTTTTTCGACGATGAACCTTTTGGCAGCGATGCAGCTCTGTCCATTGTTTTGCAGGCGAGCTTTGGAAGCGATCGTGGCAGCGGCCTCCAGATCCGCGTCCGCAAGAACGATAAACGGATCGCTGCCGCCGAGCTCCAAAACGGAAGGTTTGAGGTACTTTGCGCCCAGGGCGGCAACCGATTGGCCGGCGCGGGTGCTTCCGGTCAAAGTGATTGCCGCTATGCGTGAATCAGCGATCAAACCTTCGATCGCGGAAACCGGCGCGAACAAATTGACGATTAGCCCTGGGGGAAGCCCCGCTTCCGAGAAGATCTCGACGATGGCTTCCGCGCAGTGTGGAACATTGGGAGCATGTTTCAACACGATCGCATTTCCGCTGGCGAGCGCTGAAGCTCCAAACCGGAACAATTGCCAGTACGGAAAATTCCAAGGCATGATCGCCAACACCGAACCCATGGGTTCGTGGCGAACAAAGCTCTGTTTGGCTTCGGTGGCGATGGACTGCGGCGCCAACCATTGCTCGGCATGGTCCGCCGCAAAATGGCATGCAAATGCGCATTTTTCGATCTCAGCTTTGGCCTGGGCGTAGGGTTTGCCCATCTCTTCGACCAGGATTCGCGCATCGTCGGCGGCCCGTTCTTTTAGTCGATCCCCGAGTTTTCTGAGAAAGGGTGTTCGCGCCGCCACGCCCAAATTGGACCACTCACGAAAAGCTGCGTCGCTCTGGGCTAACGCGGCGTCGACCTGCGCCGGCGTGGCTTCGGGGCGGGAGGTGATCAGCTGACCGTTGGCGGGATTGATGGCGCGAAAAGACGACATTCGGTTTCTCCGAGCAGGCTGCAATATACCGCGTGCTGGAGCGTAGGGGGGAAACCCACGGAGGTGTGATGGAAAACGTGACGAGCGAACAGCGAAACATTGCAGTAGTCGCGCATCTGGCCACTTTTGCCCACGCGATCGTTCCGTTCTCGGGGCTGGTGGTGCCGTTGTTCCTGATGTTCGCCCGCCCGAATGAGGAGTTCACGAAGCGACATGCTGCTGAGTCGCTGAACTTTAATCTTAGTTTTTTACTGTGGGTGTCGCTCGCCGCGGTGTCGATTCTAGGCTGGATCTTCCTTCCAGCGTTGTTGCTGATCGGACTGATTTGCCCCGTCGTTGCGGCGATTCAGGCGTCTCGTGGCAGTGGATACCAATATCCGCTGACGCTTCGCTTATTCAGCTAGAGCGGAGGGGCGTTTTAGAGAGGCTAGCCCTTGGCACCGTTCAAAAACAGGTGGCTCGCTGCGATGAGCACCTGTTCGAGTGGCGCGCCTGGCCGTCCGCACCAGGCCAACGCGGCAGCGAAGATGGTGAGAAGGTAGACATCGGCGAGGATCTCTGCGCCTAAATTGTCGGTGAGCTCATTTCGCTCGATCGCCAGTTGGAACCGGTTTGAAAGCGTCTTGCGAGCTGGCTCATCGAGATTTCCTGACCCAAGGCGCTTTAGGGCCACCAAGCCAACACCCAGGAACAACAACGGTTCCGACTGCCATCGATCGCCGATCGCTTTGGCGACCGTGCTCATAACGGTCGAAAGTGAAGCATCCAACGGAAGTAGATCAATACCGCGAATAAGGTCACCGTGGGCTTCAGTCAACAGCTCGGCGAGAACATCGTCTTTGGTGGGGAAGTGGAAATAGACCGTTCCTCTGCTAACGCCGGCCATCTGGGCGATGTCCTCGAAGCGCGTGGGCTCCACCCCGTCGCGACGGAATATTTCGACCGCCGATGAAAACACCCTTTGCCGGGTCTCTTCTCGCTGTCGGTCTCGTGCTGTGTGCCGTTGTTGCATCCCTGCCTCGATCCCATTTCGCTGACAGTTGTCAGTGAAACTCCCTTCCTCCCCAGTGTATCGCGCCCGGCGTGGTTAGTGCTCCCTGGACCGACATCTTTTTGTAACACCTGGGGTAGGCGGGCCGTCAGCGCGTCGCGCGCGACACGGGAACGCCACTCGCGATCGCTTGAAGAACGGCATACCAACGGATCATTCCTGGGGCAAACATCGGCTTTCCGCTGTTCATGAACGCAACCGAGAGCTCGCGCGCAGGATCGGCGTAGACGACCACGGCAGAAAGGCCGATATGTCCGAAGGCTTCGGGGGTTCCAAGCCCGAAAAGGCTGAACCGGTTGCCGCCCATCATGACACCGAGCCCGTACCGCATCGGCAATTGGTACGTTCGATCGATGCGTGTCGGCGTGACATCGGTCACCATTTCACGAACGGTCTCCTCTTTCAAGACGCGAACTCCGTCGAGTTCTCCGCCTGCCATCAACAGATCCATGAAACGCGCCATTTCTTGTGCGCTTCCGATGACATTCGCAGATGGAAGGATCGCGGTCATGAACTCCGCGCGGTTGCTGGCATCGATGGCGGAATGTAGGTCGAGACCGAGGTTTCGGCTCAAGAGGTGCGCGACCGCTCGCGGCATCGGGAGCCCGGTGACGGCGTGTTGAGCTACCTCCGGCAAAAGGTCCGATGCGACGCCGTAGGAGAGATGTTTGAAACCCAAGGGGGCCATCAGGCGCGACCGAAGTAAGCTTCGCAGGTCTTTTCCGGTGCGCCTTTCGACGATTTCTTGAAGCACAAACCCCGCCGTCAAAGCGTGGTAAGCCGTGACCTGACCGGGTGCAGAATCCGGTCGCATGGCGCAGATTCGGCCGATGTCGATCCCCCCTTGGCCCAACAGCTGCTCCAGATCGGTGATCTTGGGCATGTTGGGAATGCCGGCGGTGTGATTCAGTAAGTGCTGTATCTGTACTTGTGTTTTTCCATGTTGTCCGAACTCTGGAAGGTGATCGACGACTCGGTCGTGCAGCCCAAACACCCCGTCTTCGGCGAGGGCCATGACCAGGGTTCCAGTGACGATCTTACTGGCAGAAAAGAGGTTGAACAGGGTGTCTGGCGTGACGACGGCGCCGCTCGGTCCGCCTGGAGGATTGGTGGTGTGGCCTACCGTACGGTTCAGAACCACCCGTCCACGGTGACGGATGTGGAGTCCGATCGCGGGATGTAGGCCCGTTTGATAGAGTTTTCGTGTTGCCTCCCAAAAACGCTCGATGGGGAGGTCGGAAGGTTCTTCTGGGCCGACTCGCTCGACCTCCTGGATCGGATGCCATTCTACAAGTCGCTGCAACCCAAGCCGCCACCGGCCTTTTCTCTGAGTCATCGATCGTCCGTGGCCGTTGGGAGAGTCCGTGGGCGGCTTCAGGGTACCACCGGTGGGAGCGCTTGGACGAGAGGCGCGGACGTACGATTTTTTGGATCCAGTGATGCGGTTTGAGTTATGATCCATGCAAACCACCCCGTGGGGCCGTCGATGTCGTACTCGCTCAATTCCGAAGTCACGTCACGTGGAATTGGTATTGTTCAAGGTTCTGTTGCGAGCAATTTCCGCAAGTTGGCCTCTGGCAAGAGCATCAATGCCGCGGCGGACAATGCGGCGGGACTTGCCATCGCGGAGCAGTTGGAAGCCGAGCTTCGCGCGGATCGGCAAGCTTCGCGCAACGGCAACGACGGGATTTCGATGATTCAGGTGGCGGAAGGGGCTACCGCCGAAGTGACCAACATGTTGGGGCGGATGCGAGAGCTTACGGTGGCCGCTTCGTCCGACACTCTCAGCCAAGATCAGCGCGACAGCCTCAGCAAGGAATACACGCAGTTGCGGCAAGAGATCGATCGGATCTCCGAGACCACCAAGTTTAATGGCCGGTCGCTGTTTCAGGATCAGGATCTGGCTGTCCAGGTGGGTGCGAACGGTTCCAGCGAAAATCGGGTGGACTTGTCGTTTCAGGCGTTGAGCGCTGACTCCTTGGGTGTGGACAACATCGATTTTTCATCGGCAGACAGCGCCCGCGCAGGTTTGTCCAGCATCGAAACGGCGTTGAACAACACCAACGGCATGCGAGCTGGCTTTGGTGCGGCGCAAAATCGCTTCGAATCCGCGATTCGAAATTTGGCGACCAGCGACGAAAACAACTCTGCGGCGCTGTCCCGGATTCAGGACGCCGATTTCGCAGAGGTTACGGCGAATTTGACCCGCGATCAGATCTTGTTGCAGGCCAGCACCTCCGTATTTGCCCAGTCAAATGCGAACCGTGACGTGGCTTGGCGATTGTTGCAGCAGCGGTAACCAGAACTGCACGCGACGCGCACTCAACAATCGGATACGTTGGCGCTCGGCTCGCCGCAGGTGCTGCGTCGGAGGTTGGGGATGGGTCGTTTCTGGTTGGGGCTATCGTTGGCGTTGGTTGCCTCCTGTACGGCGGGCGACGAGGATATCGTATCGACGCCGATTTCGGAGCCGACGGTGATTTTCGACATTGAAGTTCCCGACGTCGACACCAATTTTCCGGATGTTCCGGGGGATACGGACGTTGTGGACACCGATACGGACGTTGTGGACACCGATACGGACGTTGTGGACACCGATACGGACGTCGTGGACACCGATACGGACGTCGTGGACACCGATACGGGCGTTTAGTCCGCGGTCTTCTCGAAGATCCAGCGTTCAAGGGCCGGTTCCAGTTGTGGAGTCGGCCATTTTTCTTTTGGGGATTGGGGATCCAGCTCATGGAGCGCGGCAAGCCATTCGTCAAGATGAATTCCCATAAAGAAAGAGGGGATACGATTTGCCTTTTCGCGTGCCTTGCGAAGTTGTCCCCAGGATTCCCGCTGGTTATCCCTATGGCGATGCTCGAGGCAAACGGCACCTTGAATCAGGGCTTGTAAGAAGAGACGGTCATCACCAGTGCATTGCCGCCACACATGTTCCAGGTCCTCGTGTGCATCGTACCAGCGACGCTCCAAAAGCGCGCAGAGTCCCGACCGGTACATCTGGCTATCGAACGGCGTCAAAAGTGGCGTTTGGGTCACGGCGAGCGTCCTGTTTTTGAGTTGTATCGTCCACAGGACGTCCGCAACAAATTTTTTTTTCCCACGGTGGATCGTCTCCTTGGCCATGCTCGTTGCGCGTTCTCCGCAGGTGTGGATATCTGAATAATATAATACCAAACGTCATTAGTGCGCTTATTGGTTTGGGTTGTCCATAGGTCGCATTTCTTCCAAAGGGTGCATTCGGAGCTGATAAATTCCTCTTGACCCTGGGATGGCCTTAGAGTATTTACATGGCGTCGGAACCCTCCGGCACCCTCCGCTCGATACTAGGCGCCCTCCCCGGGTTCTTGGTGTCATCGTTCTTCCCCATCCGCACGCGGCGCTCGTTTCGGTGGTCTTCCACCTTCCCTCCTCGGGCCTTTTTCTAAGGCTCGGCACCCCTCCCTCTCGGGTGTTATGGATGCTCCCGAAACGGCGCCGCGTTCGAACTTTTGGGGTACTGTGCGTCGCAAACTGTGGTCAGCGTTGGCGTTGCTAGCCGTGGTGGTACTCGGTTGTGCGGGGCTGATTGCCTGGAATTTCGATGCGCTCAACAATCGGTACTGGGATTGGCAGGCAGGCCGCCCGCTGACCGAAGCGCAGCTTTCCGCGATTTCAAACTGTCAGAACGTGGGCTGGTACACGCTTTTGCGTGCTTTGGAGCATGACGCCCGTATCGACTGTGGTCCCCAGTGGTTGATCGCCCAGTACGAACGCCTCGAAAGCCCAAGGCGAACCGCCTGGATGAGCGCACGGGCGCGGGCACCCGGATCCGCGGTACGGCGTTGGCGGACGGCGCTGTTGTTGGTGGAAAATGGCTTTTCGGTGCCAACGGACTTTACGCGCCGACTGTGGGCTCCGGGGTTCCCTGAGGCGGAGAGAAATGACGTTTTGACCTGGCTAACGGACGATCCTCGGCCGTGGATCGATCCGCGTATTCGAGAGCGGTTGGTTCTCAACTGGGCCCCGGAAGGAGATCCTGTGGCGCGCCGGGCGCTTGCCGGGTCGCTGCGCCGTCTGGCGGTGCATCGGGACCCGGAACTTCAAGACGCCGTGGAAGCTGGGCTGGGAACCCTGGGTGTGGATCAGGAGGGTTTTCAGCGGCTTCGTGAGCGGCAGAGCTCCGGTATGCCGTCCAATGCGCTGCCAGTGGGTACCGGGTTTGGGTGGGACTGGCGCGGAGAGGAGTGCCGAGATCTTGAATCACCGCGATGTGGTCTTCGGCTTGCGGAGGGTCTTGCTCCGGAGTGGGAGGGTGCCGTTCGGCACTCCTTGGCGACGCCCCTCTGGGAAACCTTGTACGGTCCTCGAACCACGCGTGACCTTGAACAAGAGTCGGCTGACTGGGCTGCTTGGGTGCGTCAGGGAGAGACGGAAGATGCTCGAGCCATCCGGATTACATCTCTGGTATTGGCTACTGAGCATCATTTTCGTTCGGGGGTTTGGCGAGAGGCTGGGGGCGATCCCGGTTACGCTTGGCGGTTGGGGCGTTCATCGCCGTGGTCTACCGCGTTGGCGGCGGTGATTCTTGCTGAGGCCGCTGGTGTGCCGGTCGAAGTAAGGGCTTTGGGCGATGGCGTGCTTATCAAGGTCGGACGTTATTCTCGGGGCTTGGGACCGTGCGGCGTCGACCTGCCGATTCCTCCCACCGAAGGAGAGATCTGGGAGGGGCGCGCGGTGCTGTCGCAGGCGGTTTTGGAGGCCGTGGGGGTTGCGCTACGAAAGGGCGATGCGGATACAGCACATCGACTGGTGACTTTGGCTGGAAGATTGGACCGCGTGGGCTCGAACGGCGCCGACCAAGTGGTCGCCGAGGTGGAGCCTTTGCCGTTGAATACCGAGGCCGACTGGGCCTTAAAAGCGGGTTCGTCGCTATTTCCCGTGGTCCCACCACCGCGCGGAGCGGAACCGGAACGGAAGCTCCGTGCCAATCTCTGGCGAAATGCACTTGCTGAGTGGCAACGCGCGGAGGTCGGTGTATGCCCGAGCACTCTCGGACCCTAAGGTAAATAGTAAATTAGATTACTATTTCGATGCAAGGTTGCGGACGCAAACCTGCGTCCACCCTTCGGGATAGCCGGTAGATTTCTGTCCGACTTCGAAATCGAGCTCCGCCAGCGTCCAGCCGCGTTTGCGCTCGCCTCGAACCCACATCCCCGCGGGCGTGGTGTTGTCATCGGTTTCGAGCGTGTCGTCTTTGGTCAGATCGACTTTAAAGAGTTTGCACCGGTAGACCCAGTCAGCTTCGGGGACGGCGGCGGTTTCGGGGCTCGGTTCGGCGTGGGCGATCGGTGTGAAGACGCCGCCGAGAATCCATCCCGCCTGAAACGTGCAAAGAACCACAAGAAGGGCCATCAATCGGTTCGAACGGGTCATCGATTCCTCCACCCTCTCGGTATCCCGTCCAGAGGAAATGTGATGCGGACATAATATGTCCGCATAGGCTCTTCTTACGCTTGATCAATATTCATATGTTCAGTACATTGGGGGAAGAGGTGTTCATGCCCGCCCCCATGCTGGTCCCGCTTGTTGATGTTGTCCAGGATTTGACGACCTATCCGGCTGCTTGGCAGGGGGCGGCATTTGTGGTGGTGGGGGCGGGGGCCGTGGGGGCCCGTGAGCTGTCCGTGGGGCAAGTCGTGGTGTGTCGCTCACCGGCGCACTGTGGGGACGTTGTGGTGCTTGTCGCGCGTGGGGGGCAGGGGCGGCCGCGTTTCGGTCGCGTACGCGGTGATGCCCTGTTTGGTGAGGCGGGTGAGCCGTGCAGCCCTTTGCGGTGGCGGGTGGCGGGTGGCGTATCGGCGGTGTTGGATGGCGGCGAGCGGTTACGCCGGCTAGCCCGGGTTTGGTGCGAGGGCCATCCGGATCAATTTTGGGTTCCGCCGGTGGTGCGTCGTGCCGCGGAGCAGCCGGCGGGCGAGCCGCGTGTTCAACTCGGCCTGTTTCAGGTGGCGGCGTGAATCCCGCTGCGACTATTGGAAAATCTGGCGAATCGTGCGGACTCTTGCAACGTCGATCGGCGCATTCAGATCGCCTTGGGCGTGCAGCCAGGTTCCGACGATGGCCGCGTCGGCGCGTCCGATCAGGATTGGGGCATTTTCAGGCGTTGTCCCGCTGCCGACCCATAAGGGTGCGAGCGGGGCCACCCGCCGAACTTCTTCGAGATCCGGTGGGTGAATCGGCTTTCCGGTGCCCGTACCACTTACAATCAGCGCTTGAACACCGCCTCTTTCCCAGGTGTCGTGTGCAACCTGAGCTAGATCCGGTGTTCCGAGCGGAACTGCGTGTTTGACCAGCACGTCAGCGGCGATGTTGGCCGACGAACTGAGCCGGAGACGCTCCAAAAGTGTGTTCCGAGCGTCACCGTGGATGAGCCCCTGATCCGTGACCATCGACCCGGTATGAACATTGACTCGGATGTACCTAGCGTTGACTGCGGTGGCGATTCCCAGCGCCGATCGGGCGTCGTTGCGAAGAACGTTGATACCGAGGGGGATATGAGGGATTTCTTGCGCGATCGCAAGTGCGATGCGGGTCATCGCGGCCACCGTGTAGGGATCGACGGCACCAGCGGAAAAAGGTGTATCTCCCAGATTTTCGACGATGATGCTGTCGACGCCGCCTTCCGCCAGCGCGCGTGCATCGGCGCAAGCCCTGTCGATGACCCGATCCAAACCAGGCGAGGGTCGAGGGTTTCCGGGGAGTGGGAGCAGGTGGACCACCCCGATCAGCGCTGGTATGGAATTTTTTGAAAAGGGATCGGTCACGACGCCTACAATGGCAGGAGGTAAAGCCCGATGGCGTGGTACACACCATCGGGCAGGGTGCCTTCCACAATTACGCCTTCTTCGCCTTCGAGGTTGGCGCTGGTTCCTGCGATTCCGAACACGAAAGGTGACGACCACCCGTCTGCCTCGGCATAGGTCGCGTACAGATAGCCCTCGCCCACCGGCAGACCTTCATCGTTGAGGGCTGGCGCAAGTTGGGCGTCGTACGCGCCGATACCGAACTGAAAGGGCTGAGGCGGAAGGCCATCGCAGTTGCCTGCGACGTCGGTCTCGTCGTCGGTATCATCCTCGGAAGCGGAAGGTTCAACGGTCAGTTGCCACCATCCAAATGCGGGGATTTCGGTGGGGGCCGGGAGCGCGTCGACTGAAGCGAGGGCATAGGTTTGCTCGCACAACAGGGAGGGAGTGCTGGTCCAATAGCCGATCGTGATCGCCGAGGATTCCATGACGACGGAACCATTTTCCAACGCCCATAGTGCGTCGATGCTCCAATATTCTGGGATTTCCGAGTCCGCTTCGTCGCTGTCTGGGGATTCGTTCACCGTGTCGGTATCGAGATCGCTGGGGTCCGCTTCAGCATTCTGTGCGTCGTCGAGGCCATAGAAACTGCAACCCGCGACTAGGAATATCGGAAGTAGGCGATGGATCATGGGTGCGACTCGGCGGTGAGTGTGCATGCGTGGAAGGAATGCAAGCAGCATGCCGACTTGTTCGAGTACCGTAGAACGTTGTGTTTGGCTGCATCGCGCTGGAACGGTTCTGGAAAGTGCGACATTTGGATCAGGGGGTGTCGCTGTTGATCGGCCACGACCAAGCGGGAATGAGGTCAAAAGGTTCTTGAGTGTTCCATTCCCAGGTGGTTGGGGTTTCGCCTTCGGCCGCGATCGAAGGGTAGGCCCAGCCATGCGATTCCCAAATTTCGCCTTCATATGCCGCCCATGAACCGAGCGCTTCCTCATATGGCGGTTCGTCCTCGATGGCGTCGTCCACAGTCCCAAGGCCGAGGCGGGTGAGCTGAAAAAACAGAGGGTTCGCGGTGGTTTTGTCGTCACAGTCGCTTTCGCTCATACGCGTGGTGATCGACCATGCGTCGGTACAACCCTCACAATCGGGGGTAATTGGGGTACCTTCGATTTCCATGACGACGGCGCACAGATAGTGCTTTTTTTCGGGCTCTTCCAGCCAAGGCTCTGCGTAGATCTGCCACTTCTCGAAACCATAAATGGCGCCGTCACTTGCTGGCGTGATCCACATCGGATCCGCAGCCCAGGTGGGGGTGCGATCCTCCGGGGTGCAGCCTGCGCCGATCAGCAGGAGCGGTAGCAACCGGGACCACGACACTTGAACCTCCCGAAGCTCCGATCCTAACCGATTGGTCGTCATTTGGCCCTATGCCCCTATCCGGCCGCCGCCGTTCTGGTTTAGTGTTCGGTGAGGAGGAAGGATGATCCTTCTGCTCGCGGTTGGCTTGGCACGCGCCGGGGATTGTCCGGCAGATTCGGACGATGCCATTTCGCAGGCGCTCGCGGCGGCGGGAGCGGTAGAATTGTCGTATGCGGATGTGGACGAAGCGGGCTTTGTCACCGCTTACGAATCTCTGCAAACGATGATTGGGTGTGTTCGTACCGAGCTCACCCTGTCCGACGCGATCACCTTGCATCGCGCGATGGCGATCGGCGCCTTTGTGGATGGTGCACCGGATCAAAGCCGAAAGAGTTGGGGAGCGATTCGTGCGTTGCAGCCAGAGTGGAGCCCCTCCGACTCGCTGATGCCGGTTGGGCACCCGCTGCGCGAAATCTGGCTTTCATCTGGAGACTTGGAGCCCGGTGGCAAGTACCTGGAAAAGTCTCCCCCTGGCGGCTGGGGGATCGACAGCGCGAGGGGCGTCAAAGACGCGCCGATCTCGCGGGCGTATTTGCTCCAAGGTTTCGACACTTCTGGAACGATCGTCCACACAGGATACTAC
>SXGT01670413.1_pt1 | contig 11076 bp, 8 predicted proteins | sample 3176221 | NCBI WGS metagenome assembly SXGT01 (sample SAMN11356862, study PRJNA531348) | freshwater metagenome | isolation source: freshwater sample F1-120 | place: China: Fuxian Lake, Yuxi | collected 2017-12-25
ATGGGTTTCATCCGGGACCTTCGCTTCCTGCTGCGCCGCTGTCCGCCGCCGACGCGCCGTCAGGCGATGCTCTTCTCGGCGACCCTCTCGCACGACGTCATGGAGCTCGCCTACGTCTTCCTGAACGATGCCGTGCGGGTCGAGGTGCAGCCCGAGCAGGTCGTCGCCGAGCGCGTCGAGCACAAGCTCTACCACGTCGGCAACCACGAGAAGATGGGAGCCCTGCTCGGAGTTCTCGCGCCCGAGGGCGCCGAGCGCACGCTGATTTTCGCCAACATGCGCCGCACGGCCGACTACCTGCAGCGGACGCTCAGTGTGAACGGCTACGCCGCCGAGCAGATCACGGGCGACATCGAGCAGCGCCGCCGCCTCCAGATCCTCGACGACTTCCGCGAGGGTCGCGTCTCGATATTGGTCGCGACGGATGTGGCCTCGCGCGGACTCCATATCGAAGGCGTGACGCACGTCGTGAACTACGACCTGCCGCTCGACCCCGAGGACTACGTGCACCGCGTCGGCCGGACGGCTCGTGCCGGTGCCTCGGGCACGGCGATCAGCTTCGCGTGCGAGAACTACGTCGACGGCCTCGAGGGGATCGAGGCTTACGTCGGCTTCAAGCTGCCCTCGAGTTTTCCCGAGGACGATCTCATTGCCGACTACAAGCGGCCCCCGCGCCGGCCCGACGATCGCCGCGGACGTCCGGGCGGAAGACCGGGCGGTGGTCCGGGGGGAGATCGGCGTTCCGGGCGCCCCGGCGAGCAGGGGGGCTTCCGTAACGAGAGGCGGCCCCATTCCTCTGCGGCCCCCGCGCGCAGCCCGTCGCCAGAGCGCACGCCCGGCCCGGGTCCTGCCGCGCCGCCCTCGGAACGAGCCGCAGCACCGACGGAGGCTGCCTCCGAATCCTCCGCCACCGGCGAGGCGCCCAAGCGCAAGCGTCGCCGCAAGCGCAGGACGGCCTCTGCCGCAGGTGGTGGCCAGGCCGCGACCGGTGAGGGCGGTGGCGGCGATCCCTCCGCGTAGCCTCGAGCGGGACTCCATCCAGGCGCAGCACTCTGCGTCATCACGAGAGAGCAAGGGCTGCGCTTGCGGCTCCCCGAGAGCCCGGCTAGCCGAGCAGGCGCAATGATCTTCGGCAGCGTCGAACGCTTGCGCGACACTCTGGTCTGGGTGTGTGAGCAGGTCCCGTTCTATCGCGAGCGGTTTGCCGCGGCCGGCGTCGACCCGGCGCAGGTCAATCCCGAATCCCTGCGCCGGGTTCCCGTTCTGCGCAAGGCGGATCTCGTCCGGAGCCAGCGCGAACAGCCTCCCTTCGGCGAGTTGCTCGCGATCGGGCGGGAACACTTCGCTTCACTGCACACCTCTCCGGGCCCGATTTTCATCCCGCGCAGCGCCGAGGAGCGCGGCGGCACTCCGGCTCTGGTCGAGGAGATCGAGGCGATGGGCGTGCGCCCCGGCGACATCGCGCACGTCACCCTCAACTATCACATCATGCCAGGCGGGCTGCGCATCCATCGCGCTTTCGAGGAGTCGGGCTGCCTCGTCATCAATGGCGGCGTGGGCAACACCGAGATGCAGGTCAAGGTCGCCCGGGCGTGGGGCGCCACCGTGTATGCCGGGACGCCGAGTTTCCTGCGTCAAATTGGGGTAGTGGCGCGCGAGATGGGACTCGATCCGCGGCGCGATCTGCCCTACCGACTCGGGTTCTCGACCGCCGAGAAACTCACGCCGGAACTGCGTTCGGAACTCGGCGAAACCTTCGGCATCGAACTCTTCGATCATATCGGCGAGGCGCAGATCGGCCCGGTGGCGGGCGAATGCCGCGCGCATCAAGGCATGCATCTCTCGAAGACCGACCTTCTCTTCGAGTTCCTGGATCCGCTCTCCGGGGCACCGGCCGTGCCTGGCGGAGTCGGCGAGCTGGTCGCGACCCATCTCGGGCGCCGCGGGCTGCCGCTCGTCCGCTATGCCCCCGGCGATGCCTACCGCGTCCTCGACGGCGCGTGTCCCTGCGGCAACCCCGCGCCGCGCGTCGAGTTCTTCGGCCAAGTGGGCGCGATCCGCAAGATCAAGGGCGTGCTGGTCCACCCGATCGCGGTGGCTGAACTCGTCGGCCGCTTTCCCGGACTGGGCTCCTGGCAAATCGTGGTTGAACACCGCGCGGGCGAGAGTTTCGAGCGGGCCACGCTGCGGGTCGCGGTCGATGATTCGAGCTTGTCCGAGCCGGAGCGTCGGGCCGCGCTGGCGGCCGAGATCGCTCGCGCCGCTCGGGGTGCGCTGCTGATCGGTGTGGAAGTCGAGCTGTGCACGCCCACGGAGATTCCCGCAGCTGCGGCGGGACCGGCTTTCGCCGAGGCGATCGTCGAGCGCGCAAGCGGTGCGGGCGCATGAGTTCACCCTCGCAGCAGCCCGCCGCGGAACAGGCCCTCTACGAGCCCGCCATCCAGTTGCTCGCGGCCGAGCCGCTGCGTGCGCTCCAGGAAGAGCGCCTGGCACGACAGATCCGCCGCATCTTCGCGGAGCCATTACCACTCTTCCGGCGCCACCTCGAAACCGCCGGCATCCGGGACCCGCGCGATGTCGCGGGCCTAACCGATCTCGCGCGCATTCCCCCACTCAAAAAATCTGATCTACGCGCGAGCGAAGCCGCCGTGCCGCCCTTCGGCGATTACCGTGGCTCGCAGCCGGCGAGCTGGGTGCGCATCGGCCAGACGACCGGGTCGAGCGGGCGGCCGACGCTGATCGTGTGGACCCGACGCGATCTCGAGATCGACTACCGGGCCGCAGCGCGGGCTCGCTGGCGCTGGGGGCTGCGGCCGGGGATGGTCTTTGCGCAGGCCCATCCGCACGGCCTCTACGCCGGCGGTTGGCATATGAGCCACGGCGTGGAGTTCATGGGCTGCCTCGACATCCCGAGCGGCCCGCCTGCCACGGTGGAGCACCGCCAGAGCGTGGTTCGCCTCTGGCAGCGCCTTCAGCCCGATATGTACCGCCTCTTCGGCAACGCCGGCGTCAAGTATTACGAGACCGCGGTCGAAATGGGTCTGGATCCGGCACGCGACCTGCGTTTCGCGCAGGCGGGGGCGCATCCGGCGTCGCAATTCGAGGCGGTCAGCGCCGGGCTCGAAGCGCTCGGGATGCTCGGCTCGGCCTGCAGCGAGAAGAACGGGGCCCACCTCTGCGAGGATCTGGCGGTGGTCGAGGTCATCGACCGTCGCACCGGTCGCCCGGTCGGTCACGGCGAACGCGGGAATCTGATCGTGACGATCCTCGAGAAGGACAACTTCCACATCCGCTACGACCTCGAGGATCTGGTCCGGCTGAACCTCGACCCGTGCCCCTGCGGCGAGACCCACCGGCGGATGTTCTACGACGGTCGGGTCAGCGACGCGGTCCCGGTGGCCCCGGACGGGCCGGACGGCCGGATCGTCGAGATGCTGCCGATCGACGCGGCCCTGCTGCTGCACGAGTTCCCGGAGCTGGCGGTCCCCTCGAACGAGTACCAGCTCGTGCGCCGGCCGCGGCCCGGCCCAGCCCTCGAGCTGCGGGTCGAGGGGCCGGTCGGTGCGCCGGGTGACCTCGTCCCGGCGATCGCCCGCCGCGCTCGTGAAACTCTCGGCGTGACCGTCGAGATTGAGTTGGTCCCGCGCGGGGGCCTGCCGCGCTTCGATTTCAAGGCCGCGCGGGTCGTCGACGAAGCCGGGTGACCATGCCGCAAGCCTTTCCCACTGCCGAGGAGATCCTCGCCGATCGGGCCAGGCGTGAACCCGATCGCGTCGCCCTGCATTGGCTCGAGCGCCGGCTGAGCCTCGGTCGCCTGGCCGCGCTGGCGGGGGAGTGGGCACTGCTCCTCGGCCGGGCGACGCCCGACGGGCGACCGATCGGCTTCGTTCTCGCGGAGACTCCCGCTGTGGTGGCGCTGGTCCTGGCGGGCTGGCGCGCGGGACGCACGATGGTTCCGCTCGCCGCCGATCTTGCCGACGCCGAACTCACCCGGCGCATGCGCCTGAGCGCGCCGGGTCTGGTCGTCGCGCACGAAGAACATCTCGAGCGCACGCGCGCCGCGGCGCGGAGCTGCCGCAACCCGCCGGCGATCGTTGTGCTGCGCGGACGGAACTTGCGCCCCGATACCCGCAGCAAGGGCAGGGCACGCGCAGCGCCGCCCGCTCGCCCGAGCGAGATCGCGCTGCACGCCTGGACCGAACGCGCGGGCCCGGCCCGGGCCGCGCTCCTGACGCACGCCAACATCGTCGCGAGCGCTCTCCGAGTTGCGGCCGCCCGCACCGATGCACCCGGCGAGACCGTGCTGTGTACCCGCGCGCCAAGCGATGCCATCGCGCTCGTGAGCGACGTGATCGCGCCGCTGCTCGCGGGCGGTCTGGTCGGGATCGTCTCGGGCGAAGGACGGGAATCGCTGCGACACGCGCTCGACGCGAGCCGGCCGGCGTTGCTCACGGTGGGCGAGAGCGGACTCGATGTGCTGCTTGCCGGTCTCCCCGAGCGCAGCCTGCGCTCGCTGCGTCGCCTCGTGGTGCGCGCCGAATCGCTCCCCCGGACAGTGTTGCGCCGCCTCCACGACGCGCTTCCCGAAGCGGCCATCCTGCGCGCCTGGGGCTATGCCGAGACCGCCGGCGACGTGCTGCTTGCGCGCGGCGAGACGCTCGCGCGCAAGCCCGACGGACTCGGCCCGCCGCACCCCGGCGTCCTCGTGGGTGCGCTGGCGCCCGACGGCCACATGCTCGGCCCGCGCCGGCCGGGCGTGCTGGCGCTGCGCGGCTCGATGGTCATGCGCGGCTACCACCGCGACCGGGCCGCGACGCGCGAGGTGCTGCGTGACGGGTGGTTCCGCACCCCCGATCTCGGCTACATCGATGACGAGGGCGAAGTCATTCTGACAGCAGCCGGCGGCGCGCTGGCCGCGCTGCGAGCCGGCCATTGAGGAAGAGATGAGCACCAACCAAAACGACAATGGACAACGGCCGGCACCTCTGACCGGCGTGCGCGTGCTCGATTTCAGTCATCAGGCGGCCGGCCCGTGGGCGACCACGTTGCTCGGCGATCTCGGGGCGGATGTCATCAAGATCGAAAAACCCGGTCGCGGCGACGCCATCCGACACGCCCAGGGCGAGTACTCCTTCGACATCGGGAGCCTGAACTTCTGGGGCCTGAACCGGAGCAAGCGCGGCATCGCCGTGGACCTCGGGGTCGCCGAGGGCTGCGACCTGATCCGGCGGCTGGTCCCGCAAGCCGACGTGGTGCTGGAAAACTTCCGCCCGGGCGTCATGGACCGCAAGGGACTGGGCTACGAGGACCTCCGCAAGCTCAACCCGCGACTGGTCTACTGTGCGATCAGCGCCTTCGGCACGACCGGCCCGATGGCCCAGAAACCGGGGATGGATCTCATCCTGCAGGCCACCGGCGGCATCATGGCGATCACCGGCGAGAGCGCCGACCGGCCGCCCGTCAAGGCCGGACCGCCGGTGGCGGACATCACGACCGGGATCTACGCCGCACTCGCCGTCGCGGCAGCCCTCCTCGAACGCGAACGCAGCGGCATCGGCCAGAAGGTCGATCTGTCGATGCTCGACGCGGTGATGAGCCTGCTGGTGGATGTCGGCCTCAAGGCGCGAGTGGCGGGCCTGCACTTCGGACCCGTGGGCACCGGCCACCCCGATATCGCGCCCTACCAGGCCTTCCGGGCGCAGGATGGCTACTTCATCGTTGCGTGCTTGACCGGTGCTTTCTGGAAGCGTCTGCCCGCCGCGATCGGTCGCCCGGAGATGTTGGCGGACCCGCGCTACCGCGGGATGCGCGATCGGGTCCGCCATCGTGCCGAGCTGGCGCGCGAACTCGAAGAGGTCTTCGTGACCCGGCCGGTCAACTACTGGCTCGAGGTGATCGAAGCGGCGGACATCCCGACCTGCCGCGTCAACTCGCTCGAGGAGTTGTTCGCGCTGCCGCAGCTCGAGGCCAACGAGACCTTTGTCCGGGTGAAGCATCCGGTCCGGGGCGAGATCGAGATCTTCAACCACCCGATCCGCTTCCGCTCGTCCCCGGCCACGGTAACCCGTGGCGCGCCGGGAATCGGCGAACACAACGACGAGGTTCTCGCCGAACTCGGCGTCGACGCTGCCGAACGGGCACGCCTCAGAGCTGCCGGAGCCTTGCCTTGAGCGCCTCCTTCGTCCGCTACGAGGTCGACGCGCAAGGCACCGCCTGGCTCCTGTGGAACCGGCCCGAGCGGAAGAACGCGCTCTTGCCCGAGATGACCGACGAAGCGCGCCGCCGCCTCGACGAAGCGGCGGCGGACGAACGCGTGCGTTGCCTCGTGCTCTCCGGCGAGGGCGAAGCTTTCTCGGCGGGTGCGGATCTGAAGCGCCTCGGCGAACCCGGACGACTCGGTCGCAGCGCCGTCGAGGGCTACGCGCGGGGCCAGCACGGCAGTGCCGGCAGTCGCGCCATCCTCGAGTTCCCGAAACCGACGATTGCCGCGGTGCACGGCGCGGTCGCCGGCATGAGCTGTGCCTGGGCGCTGGCCTGCGACATCGTCGTGGCCGCACCCGACGCGCGCTTTCATTTCAGCTTCGTACGGGTGGGCTTCGTGACCGACTGCGGCACGAGCTGGCTGCTGGTGCGCCGGGTCGGGATCGGGCGGGCCAAACGGATCGTGCTGACGGGCGACCCGGTGAGTGGCGAAGAGGCCTTCCGTCTGGGGCTGTGCGACGAGCTGGCGCCCGCGGGGGCGGACCGGCAGCGTGCTGGTGAGATCGCCGCGAGGATCGGCGAGCAGGCCCCGCTGGCAGTGCGCGAGGCCCGGCGCATTCTCGAATTCGCTCGGACCAGCAGCTTCGACGAGGCGGCCGACCGGGAAGCCTGGACGCAGGGCGCCCTCGGCGAGACCGAGGATCATCAGGAGGCCGTGCGGGCCTTCGCCGAGAAGCGCACGCCTCGCTTCACGGGGCGCTGATCCGGTGGCGCTGGCTCATCCCGCAGTGATTCGTCGAAACGCAACGCCATGACCTCGTCTGATCGCCAGGACGCTGACCTGAGGACACCGGCTCATCCCGCCGCGACCCTGCCCGGGCGTCTCGCGGACAGTGCATCGCGGCACGGCGACCGGCTGGCAATTGCGTGGCAGGAAACGAGCTGGACTTACGCGCAGCTTCTCGCCGAGAGCGAGCGCGTGGCGGCTTCCCTGAGCACGCTCGGAGTTGGACCCGGCACGCGCGTCGGCGTGCTGCTGCCCAACTGGCCCGAGGTCTTCGCGCTGGTCTTTGGCGCGACCCGACTCGGGGCGACGGTGGTGGCGCTCAACACCATGGCGACAGCCGCGGAGCTCGGCTTCTACCTCGATCACGCCGAGGTGACCCATCTCGCGTTCACGCCTGCGTTTCTTCGTCACGATTACGAAGCGCGCCTCGCCGAGGTCGTCGCCGAACGTCCTGCGGTGGGTACCAGACTCCGCACGCGGATCGCCGTGCGGCCGGACGGACCCCTGTCCGCCGGCGTGATCGATTATGCCACGCTCTGCGCCCCTGGGACGGAGGCTCTCCCCGCGAATCGCTCGCGCCCGAACGATCCGGCGATGATATTCTTTACCTCGGGTTCGACTGCCCGCCCCAAGGGTGTGGTGCACGCGCATCGCTCGCTGGTCCATCAGGCCTACACGTTGCCGGTGCGCTTCGGCCTCGAACCCACCGACCGCGTCTGGGGTGCGCTGCCGATGTTCGTCACCGGCGGCTTCGTGATCCTGGCGCTCAGCGCTCTGGGCAGTGGCGCCGGCCTCGTGCTGCAGGATCATTTCGAAGCCGGGGCCGCCCTCGATCTGATGGAACGTCACGACATCACGCTCTACGCCGGCTGGCAGCTCGCCCAGGCGCTGGTGGACCACCCGAGCTTCGCCACCAGACGGCTCTCGTTACGCAAGGGAATCTGGTCGGACATGCCGGCCGCTGCCCGCCTGCTGGCACCCGACCACCGGACGGTGGCCGTCTACGGCATGAGCGAGACCGCGACCTGTGTGACGCAGGCCGATTTCCGTGATCCAGCGGAGGTTCGCGTGCGGGGTTTCGGCCGGCCGACTCCGGGCGTTGAACTCGACCTCATCGACCCGGCGACCGGGACCAGCGTGCCGGTGGGCGAGACCGGCGAGATTCGCGTGCGCGGGCCGTCGTTGATGCTCGGCTACCTCGGCGTACCCGCCGCGGAGACCTTCGACCCGGACGGCTTCTTCCGCACCGGCGATTTCGGTCGTCTCGATAGCGACGGCACGTTGCTCTTCGACGGTCGCTTGAAGGAAGTCATCAAGACCGCCGGAGTGAACGTCGCCGCCGCCGAGGTCGAGGCCTGCGTCGCCACTGCCGACGGAGTGCGCTTTGCCTTCGTCGTGCCGGTGCCCCATCCCGAACGCGGCGAGAATGTCGCGGCCTTTGTGGTGGCCGAGCCGGGGAGGGCGGTCGAGCCCGCCACCATCCTGACGCACTGCCGCCGCGAACTGGCCAGCTATAAAGTTCCGCGACACCTCTTCGCTCTGGCCGAGGCCGACATCCCACGCACCGGAACGCACAAGGTCGACAAGCCCGCGCTGCGCGCCCGCGCGGGGGAACTCGCCGGCAGCGCCGCCGATCTTCTCGCCAGCAGCTGAGGGGGGGTCAGCGCGCTTTCCACACCGGTGGTCGCTTCTCCATGAAGGCGCGTGGCCCCTCGGCGTGATCCTCGCTCTGCTCGACCACTTCGAGGTAGCCGGCGGCGATCTCCTCGGCCTGCTCGATAGGCAGACCGAGGCCACGCAGCACCCCGAGCTTGGTCGCCCAGACGGCGAGCGGGGCGTTGCGGCAGATCATCGTGGCGAGTTCGCGGGCGCGCGTCATGAGGTTCTCGTGCGGCACGATCTCGGTGACGAGCCCGACCGCAAGCGCGCGCTCGGCGTTCATGCGCTCCTGCGAGCCGAGCAGGGCCATCCGCATGCACACGGCGACCGGCACGCGCCGCGCCATATTGACCATCTCGTGCGACGAGACGTAGCCGATCGAGACGTGCGAATCGAAAAATTGCGCCCGGTCCGACGCGATCGGGATGTCGGCCTCGGTGACCAGGTCGAGCGTGACGCCATTGACCAGTCCGTTCACTGCCGTGATCACCGGCTTCATCACGCCCATGCGCCGCGGCGTGGGCAGGGCGCGGATGTTCTCGATCATCGCCAGTTCGCGGAAGCGATCGACCTTGGTGAAGCCGCCGCGGTCGAGCGACTCGACGTCGGCGCCGCTGGAGAAGGCCCGCCCGGCACCGGTCAGGACCGCGCACCAGATCTCGGGATCGTCGCGCACCGTCGTCCAGGCCGCGCGCAGATCGTCCTTCATCGCCTGGTTCATGGCGTTGAGGCGCTCGGGCCGATTCAGGGTGATCGTCGCCACCCGCTCTTCGACTTCAAGGGTAATCGTGCTGAACTCGCTCATCGTCACCTCGTACGGGAATCGTCCCGTGCGGAAGCTAGCAGCGCCGCAGCGGCCGAGGCGAGTCCGGGCGAACGAGGGCACATCAGGCCCCGCCGAGCGCGGCAGTAGCCGACGTGAGTCGGCGCGAGTTGACCGGGTCCCGCGCGCGTGAGATCGGCACCAAGCATGAACCCTCAGGGCAACGAGTCGCGCGGCGTGGTGACGACCGAGAGCCGCATCCAGACCGTCGCGCTGCTCGTGCTCGCGACGATCGCGCTCGGCTTCGTGCTCTACTGGTTCAAGAGCGTGCTGATCCCCTTCGTGCTGGCCGCATTGCTCGCGATCGGCCTCGAGCCACTGGCCGAATGGCAGATGCGCCGGCTCCGCTTGCCACGCGCGCTCGCCATCGTCTCGACCCTGCTCGTCTCGCTGGTCCTGCTCTGGCTCGTGGTGCAGGTCGTGACCGCGTCGGTCAGCCAACTCGCGGCCAACGCCGGCCTCTACCAGACCCGCTTCACCGAGATGCTCGCGTGGGCGCGGGAGCACCTGCCGACCGAACGCTTCGGCATCAAGGGCACCGAGGATCTGAGCAGATTCATCGCCCTTCCCGATGGCTCGATCAGCGGCGTGCTGCTCGGCACCACCAACGCGCTGCTCGATCTGATCTCGCAGGCGATGCTGGTCACGATCTTTCTCGTTTACCTGCTGGCCGGTTGGGCCGGCCGCACCAGCCACGGCATCTGGGCCGAGGCCGAGCAGCGCGTGCGGCGCTTCATCGTGGCCAAGACGCTGATCTCGGCGGTGACCGGCATTCTGGTCGGCAGCGTGCTCGCCATCCTCGGCGTCGAACTGGCCGTGGTTTTCGGCCTATTCGCCTTCCTCCTGAACTTCATCCCAACGGTGGGCTCGGTCGTCGCGACGCTGCTGCCGCTGCCCATCGTGCTGGTCAATCCCGAGGTCGGCCCGACGGCGGCCGTGCTGGCGATCGTGATCCCGGGCGCCATCCATTTCGTGATTGGCAACGTCGTCGAACCCCCCTTGATCGGGGGCACGGTCGACCTGAACCCGATCACCGCCCTGCTCGCGCTGGTGATCTGGGGCACCCTCTGGGGCGTCGTCGGGATGCTGCTCGCGACGCCACTGACCGCGGTACTGCGCATCCTCGCCGACCGCCTCGAGCCAACCCGGCCCCTCGGCGAGCTGCTCGGCGGGCGCGGCGGCCAGGGCTGAGGGCGCGCAAGCCGCCCCCGGTCGCCTGCCGTTCGACTTCCCGCTCAGCCCGCGCGGCGGATCGTCACCGACTCGATCACGACATCCTGGCGCGGCCGGTCCTGTGCTCCCGTCGGCACCTTGGCGATCGCGTTGACCACGTCCATGCCCGCGACGACGCGCCCGAAGACCGTGTGCTTGCCGTCGAGCCAGGCGGTCGGGACCTGCGTGATGAAAAACTGCGAGCCGTGGGTGCCCGGGCCGGCGTTGGCCATCGACAGGATGCCGGGCTTGTCGTGCCGGAGATCGGGGTGGATCTCGTCGCTGAAGCTGTAGCCGGGCCCGCCGGTGCCGTTCCCCTTCGGGTAGCCACCCTTGAGCATGAAGCCGTCAATCACGCGGTGGAAGATCGAGCCGTCGTAGAGCTTCCGCATGG
>SXGT01317121.1_pt1 | contig 11075 bp, 7 predicted proteins | sample 3176221 | NCBI WGS metagenome assembly SXGT01 (sample SAMN11356862, study PRJNA531348) | freshwater metagenome | isolation source: freshwater sample F1-120 | place: China: Fuxian Lake, Yuxi | collected 2017-12-25
AAGTGAAGGTCTTGACAGAAAAGCAAACACAAAACGCAAACCCTCACTCGCACTCCCTCCCAGCAAGGCCCCAACTCTCTCCAGCATCAGTGTCACGAACCAGCCTCTCCAGATCACCATTCTTGGGGTCAAGTCGAGTCGAAAAGAGCAATCAGAGGGGAAAGAGGTTTTTACAAGACAGAATGGATCAAGAATCAAGAATCAAGAACTGCCGCGCCGCCCCGACCTGAAGGTGGTGGTGACATCGGCGACGATCGACGCCGACCGCTTCGCCCAGTACTTCGCTTCCAGAAGCGGGCCGGCACCGGTGCTCATGGTCTCGGGCCGCACGTTTCCGGTGGAGGTACGCTGGCGTCCGTTCGAGGAGAGCCGCGAATACGACCTGAACAACGCCATCACCGACGCGGTCGACGAACTCTGGCGCGGCCCCGCGGGGGGCGACATCCTGGTGTTTCTGCCGGGCGAGCGCGAGATCCGTGAGGCGGCGGACCACCTGCGCAAGCACCTGAGTCACCTGCCGACGCTGCGCAACGCCGAGGTGTTGCCGCTCTTCGCGAGGCTTTCGCAGGCCGAGCAGGACCGCATCTTCCAGGATCACAGTGGGCGCCGCATCGTGCTGTCGACCAACGTGGCCGAGACCTCGCTGACCGTGCCCGGTATCCGTTTCGTGATCGATGCCGGCACGGCGCGGGTGAAACGCTACAGCTTTCGCCAGAAGGTGGAGCAACTGATGGTGGAGCCCATCAGCCAGGCGGCCGCGAACCAGCGCGCCGGGCGCTGCGGGCGCGTCGCCGACGGCATCTGCATTCGCCTCTACGACGAAGCCGGCTTCGTCGGCCGACCCAGGTTCACCGACCCGGAGATCCTGCGCAGTTCGCTGGCGGGCGTGATCCTGCGCATGAAGGCGCTGCGCCTGGGCGCGGTGGAAGACTTCGCGTTCATCGAAGCGCCGCAGAAGCGCGCCATCGTCGACGGCTACCAGCTGCTCGCCGAACTGGGTGCCGTGGACGACGACAACGAGCTCACGCCCGTCGGGCAGACGCTCTCGCGCCTGCCGCTGGACCCGCGCGTGGGCCGCATGATCCTGGAAGCGCAGCAGCGCGGCGCACTCGACGAGGTGCTGGTGATTGCCTCGGCGCTGAGCGTGCAGGATGTGCGCGACCGTCCATTGGACAAACAGACCCAGGCCGATCAGGCGCAAGCGAAATTCGACGACGAGAAGAGCGAGTTCACCGGCACGCTCAAGCTCTGGAAGTGGCTGGAAGAGACGAAAGGTGGGCACGGCAAGGATCACAAGCTCAGCCACCGGCAGTACGAAAACGTTCTGCGGGAGAACTTCATCAACGTGCGACGTGTGCGCGAATGGCGCGACATCCACACCCAGCTGCACACGGTGGTGGCCGAGCACCAGTGGAAGCTCAACGACAGGCCGGCGAGCTATGAACAACTGCATCTCGCCATGCTGTCGGGTCTGCTGGGCAACGTGGGCCAGAAAAGTGAAACGGAAGACTGGTACCTGGGTGCGCGAGGCATCAAGTTCTACCGGCACCCGGGCGCTAACTTGAGCAAAAAGCCCGGACGCTGGATCGTCTGCGCGGAGCTGGTGGAGACCACGCGCCTGTTCGGTCGTGGCATCGCTGCCATCGAGCCGTTGTGGCTGGAGCAGGTCGGCGGGCACCTCATCAAGAAGCAGCTGCTCGACCCGCACTGGGAAAAGAAGGCCGCGCAGGTGACGGCACTGGAACGCGCGACGCTCTACGGCCTGGTGGTCTACAACAACCGGCGCACCGACTACGGTCGTGTGGATCCGGCGGGCGCGCGCGAAATCTTCATTCGCGAGGCGCTGGTCGCCGGTGAGTGGGAGACGAAGCTCCCGTTCCTGGCCGCCAATCAGCAGCTGGTGCGCCAGGTGGCCGAGCTGGAGCACAAGTCGCGGCGGCAGGATGTGCTCGTCGACGACGAACTCATCTACGCCTTCTACGACCAGCAGCTGCCCCCCCACATCTGCAACGGCGCGGGCATGGAGCGCTGGTACCGCGACGCGGTGCGCGAGCACCCCAGACTGCTGCTGCTCACGCGCGAAGAGCTCATGCGCCACGAGGCGGCGGGCATCACCACGCAGACCTTTCCGAAGACCTTGCGCCTGGGTGGCGTGGACTGTGCTTGCAGCTACCTGCACGAACCCGGCGATCCGCGCGACGGGCTGTCTGTGACGCTGCCGATCTTTGCCTTGAACCAGGCCAGCGAAGACCGCTGCGACTGGCTCGTGCCCGGCATGCTGAAGGAAAAGGTGCTGGCCTTGCTCAAGACGCTGCACCAGCGCCCGCGATCTCGTCTGGTGCCCTTGCCCGCCACGGCGGAGCGCTTTGCGCAGGTGCTCGGTGAGCCCGGGATATTTGGCGCGGGCAACTTCGTCGACGCCGTGCTCAAGCTGGTGCGCGAAGCCACGCAGCTCGACATTCAGCGGGCCGACCTCAAGGCCGACATGCTCAGCCCGCACCATTTCATGCACCTGCGCGTGGTCGATGAGCATGGGCGGCAACTCGGACAGGGTCGCAACCTGGCAGCGCTCAAGGCCGAACTGGGCGCGCAGGCCCGGGGCGCGTTTCAGGCGCTGGCAGCGATCAGGAGGGATGGCCTGCGCCAGGCGCCAGCAGCGCCCGACAAGGCAGGCGCGACGCCACCACCGCCCCAGTCCGCGGCAAGCCCTTTGCAGGCCAGCGCCACGGAGCGCCACACCACCTGGGATTTCGGCGAGCTGCCTGAGCTCATGGAAATCCGGCAGGGACAGCAGGCCCTGATCGGCTTTCCTGCCCTGATCGACGACGGGGATGCCGTGCGCATCGAGGTGTTCGATGAGCCCGAAGTGGCGCGCTCGCGGCACCGCGAGGGCTTGCGCCGGCTGTTTGCATTGCAGATCCGCGATGCGCTCAAATACCTTGAGAAGAACCTCCCTGGCCTTCAGGCCATGGGCGTGGCCTACATGCAGGTGGGCAAGGAGGCCGGCGGCGGCACGCTGGAGGAGCTGCGCACGCAGATTCTCGAACTCGCACTGGAGCGCGCGTTCCTCAACGAACCCCTGCCGACGGACGAGGCTTCGTTCAAACGGCGCGTGGAAGAAGGCCGCGGACGACTCACCCTGATTGCCAGCGAGATCGCGCGCAGCGCGGCAAACATCCTGACCGAATACGCGGCTGCTCAACGCAAGCTCAAGGACGCCCGACCGCCCCCCGACGTCGCGGCGGATGTCGCGCAGCAGTTGCAGCGTCTGGTGCCCAAACGGTTTCTGCAGCAGACGCCATACGCGCAGCTACAGCATTTGCCGCGCTACCTGAAGGCGGTGCAGTTGCGGCTGGAGAAGCTGCGCGTCGATCCCGCGCGCGATGCCGCGCGCATGGCTGAACTGCGCCCGCAGGAGCAGCGTTTCTGGCGCCTGGTGGCGGAACGAAAAGGTTTGCAGGATGCGCGCCAGCAGGAGGTGCGCTGGCTGCTGGAAGAACTCAGGGTGAGCTTCTTTGCGCAGGAGCTGCGCACGCCGCAGCCGGTCAGCCTGAAGCGGCTCGAAAAAGCCTGGACGCAGCTCAACGCCTGAGCCGCGCGGGTCAGGGTGCGGCCAGCGCGACGCGGCCTTGGGTCACGCCCAGGGCGGTGTTGGCTTGCAGACGGACCAACACGGCTTGGGCGTCTTCGGGCGTGGCAAATCGGTTGATGCGCACTTCATGCCGCCCGTTGCGAGTCATGATTTCAGCGGGATACCCGGCGGCCTGAAGGCGTTGACGCATCGCCACTGCCTCGCCCATGAGCGCGGTGGTGGCCGCGACCGCCCGCCAGCGTCCGTCCCGCAGCAGAATGCCTTTGCCGGGTTGCATCTCTGCCTGCCCGATGAATTTCGCCAGTTGCTCCGGCGTGGCCTGACCAGCGGGTTTCTCGGGTTGACCCGTAAACACCACCCAGAACGCGCCCGGCTTGTCGAGTTCGATGCCAGGCTGCGCGTCGCGGGAGACTTCGACCTTGCCTTCGAACACGCACACCGCGTCGTGCGCCGCGTCGGTCATGCTCCAGAAATCGGTGCCGCGAATGCCCACGGTGGCGGTGGCCATTTCCAGATTGAGTTCGCGCCGCTTTCCCAGCGCCTTGCTGGTGTAGTCGGTGGCATAACGGAACACGCCCGTGATCAGCTTGAAGTTCGTCTTCAGTTCGGCCGCTTGACCCGCGCTGCCTGGGCTGTCGTCCAGCGATCGAATCAGGAAATCCGTCTGCTCGCCCAGCTTGATGACACTCTGGTCGCTCAGGCGAAGCAGCATGCGCGAGCCTTCTGCCGTGACCGCGCGGTCGCTCGCGCGCAGGATCGCACCCGGCGCGGCGGCCCTGCGCTCACCGTCCCGCTCGACCCACGCAGGGACCTGCACGGCTTCCACCACGGTCTGGGAGGGCGCAGCGCTTGCGACGTCGAATGCGGTCCAGGCCATCGCGCAGGTGAAGAGGGCCGTGGTGGCCCAGCGGAGGCGGCCCTTGAATCGAACCGGCGATGAGCGAGGGACCGGAAGAACCTTCAACATCGAAACACCTTTCACTATGGACATGCTGCCGTGCTGGCAGCCTCGAAGTATTTACGCCGGCGGGTGTCCATCGGATGCACCTCTTCCATGTGCGGCGCCAACGTGTGACGCCTGACCGTGAACCAGTTCGCGCTGCGGCACATTTGTGCCGGTTCGCCCGCATTTCCCACCCGCGGGACAGGAAATGGACGGCTTGGTTGACAGGTCAACGGCCCTGGGTTTCACTCTTCGTTCATATCGAGGACCCCTTCATGGATCGACGCGAGTTTGTGGAGAGTTGTGCCGTTGGAGCGGGGGCGCTGGCTGCCACGCTGTCCAACCCCGCCTGGGCGGCCGACGCCAGGCCGCGGGCCTATGGCCGCGTCGAATTGCTCGATGAACTGGGCAAACCGGTCAAGGCGTCGGCGTTGAAGCCGCAGACCAACTACGTGTTCCATTACCCCTTCGAGGCCACGCCCGTTTTCCTGCTCGACCTGGGCAAGCCGGCCACGCCCACCGCGCTGACGACGCGCGACAGGCAGGCTTACCAGTGGCCTGGCGGCGTCGGACCGCGGCGAAGCCTGGTGGCGTTCTCGGCCATCTGCGCGCACAAACTCGTGTATCCTACGAAGGAGCTGAGTTTCATCAGCTTTCGCAAAGGCGCGGCGGTGAACCCGCAGACGCCCAGCAAGGGCAACGACCTGATCCACTGTTGCGCCGACCACAGCCAGTACGACCCGGCCCGGGGCGCCCAGGTGCTCAGTGGTCCTGCCGAACAACCTCTGTGCGCCGTGCTGATCGAGCACGATGCAAAGAGTGACGGCCTGGTGGCGGTGGGCACCCTCGGTGGCGAACTCTTCGACGACTTCTTCAAGAAGTACGAAATGAAGCTGAGCCTGGAGGCGGGGCCCAATGCCAAGCAGGCGGTGGCCCGATCGGCTGTCGTGCGCGAGCTCGACAAATACTGCCGAAACCCGGTGCGCTGCTGACCGTCAGAGCCGGGACAGACGCTTCAGCGCTTCGCGCAAGGTGTCGTCCTTTTTCGCAAAGCAGAAACGCACCACCCGCTGGTCGAAGCCATTGCCGTAGAACGCCGACAGCGGAATCGCCGCCACGCCGATCTCGCGCGTGAGCCACTGGCAGAAGTCGGCCTCGGGCAAGTCGCGTTCGGGCACCGTCAGCTGCGAGATGTCGACGCACTGGAAATAGGTCCCTTCGCCGGGGAGCAGTCGAAAGCGCGTGGCCGCGAGGCCTTCGCGGAAGAGATCGCGTTTGCGCTGATAGAACGCGGGCAGTTCGAGATACGGCGCCGGGTTGTTCATGAAAGCCGCCAACGCGTGCTGCATGGGTGTGTTCACGGTGAACACGTTGAACTGGTGGACCTTGCGAAACTCGGCGGTGAGCGTCGCTGGTGCGACCACCGTGCCGACCTTCCAGCCGGTGACGTGGTAGGTCTTGCCAAAGCTGCTCACGATGAAGGCGCGCGCCGCGAGCCCTGGGAATCGAGCCGCGCTCTGGTGCTGCTGGCCATCGAACACCATGTGCTCGTACACCTCGTCGCTGATCAGCAGCACGTTGGTGGGCGCCAGCAGTTCCTGCAGGCGCAGCATGTCGGCCTCGCTCCAAACCATGCCGCTGGGGTTGTGCGGGCTGTTGACGATGATGGCTCGCGTGCGCGGCGTCAGCGCGGCAGCGATGCGGTCGAAGTCGGGCCGGAAGGTGCCGGGTGTGAGCGGTACGCGCACCGGCACACCGCCGGCAAGCTCGATGTTCGGCACGTAGCTGTCGTAACAAGGCTCGAGAACGATGACTTCGTCGCCAGGATGGACCACCGCCAGCACCGCGGTGAGGATGGCCTGGGTGGCACCCGCCGTGATGGTGACTTCGGTGTTCGCGTCGCAGTTCAGCCCGTAAAGGGCTTTCATCTTGGCGGCCATGGCCTGCCTGAGCGCGGGCGCTCCCGGCATCGGTGGGTACTGGTTGTGGCCATCCTGCATGGCCTGTGTCACGGCGTCGAGAAGGGCGGGATCGCAATGAAAATCCGGAAATCCCTGGCCGAGGTTGACGGCGCCGTGTTCGGCGGCCAAGGCCGACATGACGCTGAAGATCGTCGTGCCCACGTTGGGCAGGCGAGAGACCAAGGAGGGCGTCGGGGTGGGCATGCGGTCGGACATCATGTTCGGGTCAGAGTTCGTAGTCGTCGGGCGTGCCGCTCATGGCCCGCAGGATCAGGTCGCGCGACAGGCGTTCGCTCAGCAGTTCGGCAAACCGCAGGACGAAATGGCGCAGGTAGGTGCCGCGCTTGAAAGCCACACGTGCCAGGTTGTGCCCGAAGAGCTGAGCCGCAGGGCGCGAGACCAGATCGGGCGTCTGGTTCTCCCCCTGCACCGCCATCTCGGCGACGATGCCCACGCCCATGCCCAGCTTCACGTAGGTCTTGATGACGTCCGAATCGATGGCCTCGAGCACGATGTTGGGCTGCAGGTGGCGCAGGGCGAACGCCTGGTCGATGCGGGTGCGCCCGGTGTAGCTGGGGTGGTAGGTGATCAGCGGCAGTTGCACCAGGTCCTCGAGCGTGATGCGCTCGCGCTCCAGCAACGGGTGGTCGAACGGAAAGACCAGCACGTGCTGCCATTCGTAGCAGGGCAGGGTGACGAGTTCGGGGTAGTTCACCAGCGACTCGGTGGCCATGCCGATCTCCGCCACTTCCTCCATGAGCATGCGCGCCACCTGATCGGGCGAGCCCTGGTGCAGGCTGATGGCGACCTTGGGGTAGGCCTGGCGCAGCGCCGCCACCGGCCCGGGCAGCACGTAACGCGCCTGGGTGTGGGTGGTCGCGATGGACAGGGTGCCGCTGTCCTGCGCGGAGTACTGTTCGCCGATTCGCCGGAGGTTGTTGACCTCCCGCAGGATGATGTCGATGCTTTTGAGCACCTGCTGGCCTGGCTCGGTGACGCGCTTGATGCGCTTGCCGTGCCGCGCGAAGATCTCGATGCCGAGTTCGTCTTCCAGTTCGATGATGGCTTTGGACACGCCCGGCTGCGACGTGTGCAGCGCCTTGGCGGCCTCGGTGAGGTTGAGGTTGCGGCGCACCGCTTCCTGCACGAAACGGAACTGATGCAGGTTCATGCGGTGGGCTCCAGGGCAATCTTGGCCAGCAGCGCGGTCAGGCGCGGGTCTTCACCGGCCGGGGGCAGTTGCTCGAAGCGAACGCCGGGGTGGGCGCGCGTCAGCTCGGCGATGAGCAGCGGCAGATCTTCCCTGGCGTGTTTGCCCATGCCGAAGAACAGGGGCAGCACGCGCACCACGGTGGCACCGGCCTGCACCAACTGACGCGCAGCCGTGGCGATGTCGGGTTCGCAGAGTTCAAGATAGGCGCACGTCACCGGCGAGCCCGGGTCTCTGCGGGCGATCTGGTGCGCCACCGACTCGATCGGCAGGCGCCACAAGGGATCGCGCGAACCATGGGCAAACACGATGATGCCGAGCATGCCCGCCCTACCTCCGCAACACCAGCCACCCGAAGGCCGCGAGCGAGAACACGGAATAGATCAGCGCCGGCGAGGCGGCTGCCAGCCACGGTTGCCACTGGTTGAGGTTGCCGATGTACCCGAACACGTTGTTGAGCAGGAAAAAACTGATGCCGATCATCACCCCGCCGAACACGTAGGCCGTGATGCTCCCCGATCGGAAATGCAGGTAGGCAAACGGCAGGGCCAGCACCACCATCACCAGGCAACTGAGCGGATAGAACACCTTTCGCCAGAACTCGATCTCGTAGCGCTGCGCGGTCTGGCCGTTGGCTTCGAGGTGGCTGATGTAGCCGAACAGATCGGCAGTGCGCATGCGTTCGGGTTTGAGCAAGGCCACCGACACCATTTCGGCGTTGATGCCGCTGGCCCAGCGGAAGGATTCGAGGTCGCGTCGCTGCACGCGCCCCGATGCGAGGCCTGCCGTGTCGAATTCGCGGCGCTGCACCTTGCGCAATGTCCACGAATCGTCGGCCTCGATCTGACCCGTGGCAGCGTGCAGTGTGGACACCAGGAAACCCTGGTTGTTGAACTCGAACACCCGCACGTTGCTCAGTGCCCCCTGGGCCGACATCGAACCCACGTTCACCGAGAAGTTGCTATACGGCTGGCGTTCCTTCAGCCACGCTCCCGTGCTGCCAAGACTGATGTTGCCCTGGTAGCGCGCTTTCAGCAGCTGCGCAGTGCGGTCCGAGATCGGCGCCAGATAGTCGCCGATGGCGAAGGTGAGCACGACGAACACGGCACCGAGTCCGAGCAGCATGCGCAGCGCTTTCCAGGGCCCCAGCCCGCTGGTGCGCAGAATGGTGTATTCCGATCCCTGGGCGAGTCGGGCGAGCACGAAGACCGCGCCGATCAGTACCGCAATGGGCAGCAACTCGTAGATCCGACTTGGCATGAGCAGCGCCACATACAGCAAGGCGTGGGGCACTTCGTAAACCAGTTCAGGGAACAGGACCGAAGGTTTGCCCAGCGCGGGCAGCTCATCGACGAAGTCGAAAAAGAAGAAGAGCGAGAGAAAGGCCACCAGCACGAAAGCCACGGCGGTGAACACTTCGCCGTAGATCAGGCGCCGGATCGTCCTCACGCCGGCACCTCCGCGCGTTGGCGGCTGCGTCTGGCGTTCAGCCAGCCACGCACACTGAGGTTGAAATGGCGCTTGATCAGCCAGAGGAGCGTGAGCGTGAACACGCCGCCATGGAGCAGGATCATGAAGCCACCCAGGCTGAAGAGCCCGCCGGCCACCCAGCTCTGGCCCAGGTTCAGCAGGTTGTAATAGAAGACGAACGCGAACAAGGTGAAGAACAGGTTGCCGCCTCGACCCGCGCGGGGATTGCCGGTGGTGGTGGCCACCGCAATCAGCACAAAATTCAACGCGGTCAGGCCCATGCCGATCCGCCACCCCAGCTCCCCGAGGTTGGCCGCGCTCGGCTGTGTGATCAGCTGCCAGCTGTCACGCGCCTTGAGCGCCTGCGATCCCCGTTCGCCGACGGCCGAGGTGCCGATCTGGGTGCCGTATTCCTCAAACTCGCTCACGCGCTGGCTGCTCTGGTCGGCCGCTGTTTCGAGGCGCTGGCCGTTGTTGAGCATGAGGAACTGCTGATCCTTTACCCATTCGATTCGGCCCGAACGCGCCGAAGTCACGGTCTCGCGCCCGTCATCTTCGGTGCTCGAGATGAAGATGTTGCGCCCCTCGGTGCCGTCGGCCGTGTCCTTGTCGATGAAGAACACGCGTCGACCGCTCGAGGACTCCTGGAACTGGCCCGGCGCCACGCGTTCGAGATCGCCGCGCCGCTCAAAGCGGTATCGCAGGTTGTCGGTCTGCTGGTTGGCCCATGGCCAGACGAAGAACACGCCCAGCATGATCACCAGCAGGATGGGCCATGAGAAGCGCATGACGGGACCAAGAAAGCCCCCGAGCGAACGGCCGCTGGAGAACCAGATGATCATCTCGCTGTCGCGATACATCCGCGAGAGCGTGAACACGATGGCGATGAACAGGGCCAGCGTGAGGATGGTCGGCATGCGGCCGATCACGGTGTAGCCGAGCACCAGCGCGATTTCCTGCGGATTCACACTGCCGCGCGATGCAAGCCCGAGCGTCCGGATCAGCAGCATGGTGAGCACGATTGTGAACAGGACCACCAAGGTGGCCCCGAAGCTGCGTGCCAGCTCTTTGCGAATGGAAGAATGGAATAACATCGATCGAGAACAGGAAAGCATGATTATGGACTTTGAACTCAAATCCCTTTCACCCGCACAGGCCGCCCAACTCGCCTGCGACGCCATGCTGGTGCTGGTGCCCGACGCCAGGACCAGTGGCGAAGCGCCCGACGCACTCAGCCAGCTCGTGGCCCGGGTGTTGAAAGCCGGGGATCTGGAACCGGGGTTGGCCAAGCAGCTGGCCTGTTACAGGCCCGAGGGCTTCAAGGCGGCGCGCGTGCACCTGGTGCGCGCGGGTGATGGGTCAGCCTCCTCAGTTCGCCGAGCCGTGGCTGCAGGAGTGGGTGCGCTCAAGCTGCCAAGGGTGCAACGCCTGGGCATCGTGCTCAGCCTGCTGGACGCGAACGACGCGGTCGTGCGCGCGGCCGTGCAGGCCGCCGCCGACGCGACCTACACCTTCACCACAACCAAGCCTTCGGCCAAGGCGCGGGCACTGCGCCAGGTGGTGCTGGGCGTGACCCAGCCGGCTGCCGTGCGCCAGGGGTTCGAAACCGGCAAGGCGCTCGTGACGGGCGTGGAGTTCGCCAAGGAATGGGCCAACCGGCCAGGGAATCACGCCACGCCGAGCATGTTGGCCGATGCAGCGCGCAAGCTCGGGCGCCACGCCCGCATCAAGACCGAAGTGCTCGGGCCCAAGCAGGTGGAAGCCCTCGGCATGGGCTCGTTTCTGGCCGTGGCCAAAGGGTCGTCAGAGCCGCTCCGGTTCATCGTCATGCAGTACAGCGGAGGCACCAAGTCGAGTGCCCCCGTGGTGCTGGTGGGCAAGGGGATCACGTTCGACACC
>SXGT01328310.1_pt1 | contig 11075 bp, 10 predicted proteins | sample 3176221 | NCBI WGS metagenome assembly SXGT01 (sample SAMN11356862, study PRJNA531348) | freshwater metagenome | isolation source: freshwater sample F1-120 | place: China: Fuxian Lake, Yuxi | collected 2017-12-25
CCTTCCTGCTCGACCGGATTCTGTGTCGCGAGCGTCATGAACGGCGGAGCGAGCTTCGTGGACTCGCCCTCGATGGTGATCTGCCCTTCCTGCATCACTTCGAGCAGGGCCGACTGCGTCTTGGCCGAGGCGCGGGTGATCTCGTCGGCAAGCAGCAGGTTCGTGAACGCCGGTCCCTTGCGCAGGCGGAACATCCCCGTCGCACCTTCGTACACGACGTGCCCGGTCACGTCGCTCGGCATCAGATCGGGCGTGAATTGCACGCGCGTGAACTTGCCGCCGAACGTGCGAGCGAGCGCCAGCACGAGCAGCGTCTTGCCCAAGCCTGGCACACCTTCGATCAGCACGTGCCCGCCGGCGAGGAACGCGAGCAGCACCTGCTCCACCTCCTCCGACTGTCCCACCACCACGCGCGACACCTCCTCGCGCATGCGTACGACACGCTGGGTCGCGCGCACAAGTTCCTCGTCCGTCACCGCTGCTGCCTGAACATCGCTCATACGGATCTCCTGACTGTCTCGAGATCGCGCACGATCTCGGTGAACCGGGCCTTGTCATCGCCGATGTCCTGCGCGCCGAGCGCGGCGCGCACCCGCGCAACGCTGAGTCCGGCCGCGCTGGCCAAGGCTTCCGCCAGCTCCGTCTCGCCGTGGCCAAGCCACTCGGATCGCACCAGCCCGATCCGCCGACGAAGCTCGCCGCGCGGACCGTCGAGCAGGCGCTGCGACTGGCCCAAGCGCCAGAGAAACTCGCCGCTGGCGCGCACATGCTCTGAGAAGTCACGTCGCTCGCGAAGAAGCTCGGGCAGCCTCGGGCCGGCCACGAACGCGTTGCGCCAAAGGACGAGCACGAGCAGCGCGCTGGCACCGACAATGACCGCCCAGCCATGCTCCCAGAGCAGCGCGAGTAAGCCCGGAGGACGCTCCCCGAGCACGAAACAAACCCGCGCACGCTCGCCCTCGAAGCTGGCGAGGTCATCGAGCAGGCACGCATGGTCCAGCTCACCGAAACCGTCGTTCACGGCCCAATCATCGTCGGCGAACAGCGTGATGCGTCCGTAGCCGTGCTCCATGCCGAGCACGCGCGACAGCATGGGATCGCCCGTGTCGACATCGGAAAGCGCGTTGCCATCGACGAACGTGAGGCGCCCCTCGAACGTCACGCTCCGCAGCCCGCGCCCGAACTCGACTTGCACCTCGCGCTCCGCGTCCGCATCGAGCCGCACGTCCAGCTGCAGCGCATCGAGAAGAGGATGCGAAAAGCGCTCTTCTTCGAGGTCATTCTCGATCGCACCCTCAAACCCGTCGTCCCCGGGGAGCAGGACCACGAGGTGACCACCTTCCTCGACCCACACCAGCAGGCGTGTCACGTCGAAAGGCGAGAGGACGCGTCCCGACTGCCGCAGTACGAGGAGCGCATCGCTGGAGGGCAGCTCGCCGAGATAGAGTGTCGTCTCGACCTCATGCCCAAGACGCTCGAGCGTGCGTTCCGCGGCCAGCATCGGGTTGCGACGAGCCTCGCCGCGGTAGCCGACCTCCTTGTCGTACTCCTCGAAGCCGAACACGACGAAGATCACATAGGCCGCGAGGCCAAGCGCGACCACGACCAGCGTGACGAGAGCCCAGCGCAGCCGTGTCGAGCTCACGCCGGCCTCCGCTCGAAGTGCATCGCCCACGCAGCGCACAACGAGAGCGCGGACGCGTCATCAGGCCGTGTGCGCGAATAGGCGCACAGGAGCCACGCGCGGGTCACCGCGGCGAAGAAACTCGCCAGTTCGGCGCGGCCGAGTCCGCAAACTCGCTCGACGCAGTCGCGTTCCGTGTCGCCCGGATCGGGCGCGAGCGCACCCGCGGCGATGAGCCGCGAGAGCGCGCCGCGATAGAGCAGGCCCATCGCACCGGTCGCGTCACCGGAGAGCCACAGCTCCCGAGCCCGCGCCCCGATGTCCTCGGGCAGCGACTCGGGTCGCACGTCGAGGCCGAACACGTGCGTCGGCGGCAACGCGGGCTTCGGCTGCGCGGGCACGCGCCACTCGACGAGCCCGGCCTTGCGCAGGATGAGCACGACGACACCGACGAGCAGGGCGACGAGCAGGGTCCAGCCGAGGAGCTGGAGCACATGCGCCACGATCCCGAAGTCCAGCGCGCCGCTCGCATCCGGCGACTCCTTCCAGCGGAGCTTGAACCGAGACCGCGCCTCCGTCGTATCGAAGTCCTCGTGCGCGAGCACCTCGCGCGCGACGCTGGCCGGATCCAGAGATTCCGCGGTCGCCTGCTTGGACTCTGCCTCAAAAGCCACGTGCGGTGCGAGCTCCACAGGCTCCTGAGCCAGCCCGGTGGGCACCAAGAGCGCGCTCAGCAGCAGGGCCGTCGCGGCGCCTTGCCGCAGCAACTTCGCAGCGCGTGCACCGAGGCGTCGGAACGAGAGCTCGATGTCCCAGCCCTCGATACGCGAGCGCTCGTTCAAGTACAGCGCGAATCCCGAAAGCGAGTGCAGCGTTCCGCACAGCGAGTAGCAGGCGAGCCACAGCAGCTTCATCGCGACCGCAAACCAGCCGAGGTTTAGACCTGCGAAGCCTCCGTCTTCCAGCGGCGAGGGGTCCGGCGCAAGTTCGCCCGGGGTCAAGAACCACAGCAGCAGGAGACCCTGCAGGAACAGCGCCAGCTCAAGCGCCAGGAAGAAGCACGCTGCGAGCACCGCATCCCCCGCGCCGGCGACCCGCAGGCTGCGCTCGCGCCGGCGACGCGCGTCCCCCACCTCGCCCTCGAGTAGTGCTATCGGTTGCACAAGCGCACGCCACGGAATCCACCGATAGCGCAGCACGCACGCCGCCAACTGTCTCAGGAGCGCGCTTGGAAGCACCGCGATGGACGTCTGAAGGGTCGGTGCAGCACCAAACGTCGCGCGCGACGCGACGAACATCGGCACGAGCTCGAACAGCGGCCGCAGCAGCCACACGAGGAACAGCGACAGCCACACGCTGTCGAGCGCGAAGAGCAGCAGCAGGCACACGGGCAGCACGGTCACGCCCCACGCAGCGAACACCGCGCCACCCCAGCTCCGCAGCATCGCGGCCGCCAAGTCGATGCACTCGTGACCATGGCGCGGCCTCAGCGCGAGCGAGATGCGCTCAAGCTGCACGGCGTCGTCCCCCGAGCCAGAGATAGACGATCACGAGCGACCACATCAGCGCGCCGACGACGTACTTGAGCGTGCCCGGCAGAGGCTGCGCGGACCAGAAGCCCTCGATGAATGCGGCGAGGAACGTCATGGCCGCGGCGCCGAGGAGCAATCGCAGGCAGCGCGGCGCATCCTCGACCAGCGCGCGCGCGCGGGAGCGTCGTCCGGGCGCCACCAGCAGCGAGCCGAGGCGCATTCCGGCCACGGCCGCAATCACCATCGCCACGAGCTCCCACGAGCTGTGCCCCGCGATGAACGTGAACAACTGCTGCTCGTATCCGATCGACACGAAGTGGCCCGCGACCGCGCCGAAGTGCACGCCGTTGTAGATGAGCGAGAGAATAGACCCGATGCCGAACACCAGCCCGCTCGCGAAGATCTGGAAGTCGATGCCGACGTTGTTGCGGACGTAGAACGCGAACATCCGCACGTTGTCGCCCACGCCGCGTCCGCTGCTGACGGATCCGTCCGGCGCGTACATTTCCTCGAAACGTTCGAGCGACTCGGGATCCATCACCGCATACAGCAGGTCCGGCCTCGTACTGGCTGTCACGGCCACCGCGACGAGCGGCGCGGCGAACAAGAGCGAGCAGATCCAGAAGAGCTTCCACTCCTCGCGCACGAGTCGCGGGAAGTCGACTCCAAAGAAGTGGGCCAAGTCGTGCAGGTAACGCGAGGACGGGCGATACAGTTGCTCGCGGCCCCGCAGTGCCATCTGGTTGAGCCGCTGCACGAGCTCGCGCCCGTACATGCGGCGGCGCGCGAGCGCCAGGTCTTGGCAGGCCTGTCGATAGAGTCGCGGCAGCTCGTGCAGCGCGTCGCGCTCGCGACCGTCGCGCCGGCCAGTGCGCAGAGCGGCGAGCAGCGACTCGAGGCGCGCCCAGCGCTGCTTGCGCGCCGCGATGAAGGGTTCGCGCTTCACCGTGCCCCCTCGATCCAGCGCGCCATTCCTAGCACGCGCTGGAAGCCTTCGGCACCACTCGCGCCCGTCAGCGGCGCGAGCTGTTGGGCCAGCTCCGCACGACGATCCGCCTGCCACTCCGGCGACCGTGCGGCAAATTCGAGCAGGGCGGCCTGCTCTTCCGGCACGAGCGAAATCGCAGGCGCGAGCGGTGCCGCCGCGGGCAGCTCACGCAGCTCGCCGCGACCGTCCACGTGCACGACCAAGGTCCCGGCCACGTGATCGCCGATGCGCTTGGAGTCTCGCGACAGCAGGCTCGACACGACCGCGGTTCCGTACAGCCCGGGCAGAAAGTCGACAACGCGCAGGAAGTTGCGCAGCACCGACGCCGACCAGCCCACCGGCGTGCCGTCGTCTCGCACGACAGCCAGCCCGAGTACGCGCTTGCCGGGAGTCTGACCAGCCCACAGCACCTCGAACAGCACGGGGTAGAACCACTCGATCACGAATACCGACAGCAGGAGCAGGGCCTCGCCCGGACCGCCGAAGAGCGACAGCCAGCTGAGGGCCGAGTAGAGAGCGAGGCGCACGAGCAGGTCGATGCCGAAGGCCAGCGCGCGCGCCGTGACGCCGGCGACGCGCAGGGAGAGCTCGACTCCCTCGGGAGCCTCGACGACCGCCAGCGTGTCGAGCCGCTCGCTCACGCGTTCACCACGGCGGTTCCCGCGAGCAGGTCGTGCAAGCAGCGCCGCTCCTCGCCAAAGATGAACAGGACGTCGATGAGGCTCAAGAGCCCGCAGCAGAAGCCGGACAGGGCGGGGAGCAGCGTGCGCAACAGCACGAGCTGCACGACACCGGCGGGATTTCCATCGACGCCCACTACGCGGAGCTTCAGGAAGCGCTTGCCTAGGGTCGCGCCACGAGTGCAGAGCAGGGAGGCCTGCAGGCCGAACACGACGAGCCACGACAGGCCGAAGAGCAAGATTCCGACCACGCCACCAGAATCGAGCTTGTACGTGGTGCTGTCGGTGAGAAACTGCGTCGCGTTGCCGAGCGCGAGCCACAGCAGGCACGGGACGTAGACCAGCGTGTCGAGGATCGCGGCCAACAGGCGCTCGATCCGCCCCGCGAGGTTGCCGCGCGGAGGCCGGTCAGGGCGCTGGACTGCGCTCGACTGCGGAGCCTGATACGGATTGGGATGGTCGATCCCCTCCACGTTCAAGTCGCGAGCTCCATCAGGCGACGAGCCTCGGCGCGCGCCGTCTCCTGATCTTTGCCGCCGGCGATCCTGTCCGCGATCTCGCGCACGCGCCGCTCGCCGTCGAGCGCCTCGACGCGCGTCCGCGTGCGCCCCCCGTCGATCTTCTTCTCGACGCGCTGGTGCACGGACGCCATCGCTGCGATCGCGGGCAGGTGCGTGACGCACAGCACCTGATGATGCAAGCCGAGCTTGCGCAGGTGCGCCCCCACGGTCGGCCCGAGCCGTCCGCCGACGCCCGAGTCGATCTCGTCGAACAGCAGCGAGCGCCGCTCACCCGCCTCGGCGAGCACGCCGCGCAGCGCCAGCATGATGCGCGCCGTCTCGCCACCTGATGCGACCTCGCGCAGCCGGTTCATCGGCTCGCCCGGATTGGCCGCGAGCAGGAACTCGACCCGATCCATGCCGCGCTCGCCAAACCGCTGCAGATCGGCCTCGATCTCCGCACGCACCGGCGGCGCGCCGGCGCTGTCTTCGTTTTCGCTGCGTGCTCCCACGCGAACGTCAAACGTCGCGTTCGAGAGCCCGAGTTCCTTGAGGGCCTTGTGGACCGACTTCACCAGCTTCTCGCGCAGCGCGTGGCGCGCGCGGCGCAGCGCGCCGCCCTGCGAGAGCACCTTCGCGCGTGCCTTGGCGATCGCGTCCGCAAGGCCGTCCGAGTCCTGCTCGTCGCGCTCGAGCCGCGCGATCTCGGCCTCGAGCTCTCCACGGCGCTCCACGAGTCCGGCCGCGTCCGTGCGGTACTTGCGCTCGAGCCGCTCGAGCTCGGCGAGGCGCTCCTCGATCTCCTCGAGCCGGCGCGGATCGACCTCGAGCGAGTCCCCCAGCGAGCGCAGGGCGCGCACCGCCTCGTCGAGGTGCGCAAACGCGGCGTCGAGGTCCGTCGCGGCGCCTTCGAGCGCGGCCACTTTCGTGCGCCAGCCGTCGAGGAAACGCTGTGCGTGACGCACACGGTCGAGCGCCGCATCGTCGCCATCCGCGAGTCCTGCGAGCAGCTCGCCGAAGCCCTGCTTCATACCCGCCGCATGCCGCAGGAGCTCGCGCTCGGGCTCGAGCCGCGCTCGCTCGCCCGTCTGCGGATTCGCAGCGACGAGCTCTTGCAACTGGAAGCGAGCCAGATCGAGCCGATCCCGGCGCTCGCCCGCCTCGCGCTCGAGCCGCAGCGCCTCGTCGACGAGCGTGCTCCACGCCTCGCGCGCGGCCTTGTACTGCGCCACGAGCGAGTCGAGCTTGCCGAAGCCGTCGAGGAGCCGCAGCTGTTCCGCTGGGTCGTACAGGCGCTGGTGGTCGTTTTGCCCGTGGATCTCGAACAGGCGCGGCGCGAGCTCCGCCAGCGCCTCGCGAGTCACGGGCCGCGCGTTGACGTACGCGCGCGTCCGGCCATCCGCCGAGACCGTGCGCACGAGCGCGAGCTCGCGCTCGGTGGCCTTGGGGTCCGCATCCCAGTCCTCGAGCAGCTCGGGCGCGTACTGCCGCGCCCAGCGCTGTACGCCCGATGCGCCCGCCGGCACGCGGAAGCGTCCCTCGACGGTCGCGCGCGCGGCGCCGCTGCGCACGAGCGCGGCCTTGGGCTTCTCGCCCAGCAGGAGCTCGAGGGCGCCGACCAGCAGGCTCTTGCCCGCGCCGGTCTCGCCCGTGATGACATTGAGCCCCGGCCCGAACGAGAGCTCCGCCCGCTCGATCAGCGCCAGATCCGAGATCTCGAGTTCCACCAACATGTCGTGACATTATGGACTCCCGGAGCACCCCTTCGTCAGCGGGGAATCTTGCAGAAATACGCGCGAGTGTCGGCTACGGGCGCTTGGCCCGCCGCGCGCTGCGGGCCGCGCGCGCGCAGCGGTCGCTGCAGTGCACGACCCGCTCCCAGTCGCGCTCCCACTTCTTGCGCCACTCGAACTCCCGGCCGCAGGTGACGCAGGTCTTGCGGGGCTTACCCGGCCGTCCCCCGCTCATCGCCCGCCCTCGCCAGCGGCCCGCACTCCGCCGAAGTCACCCGCGCGCTCCCGCCACAGGGTGTGGACGTGGTTCGCGTCGTTCTGGCTGTTTTGGTACTCGAGCGAGAAGCGCGGGGAGTGCAGGCGGTAGTAATGCGCCGCCCCCGGACGCGTCGAACCCACCCACAGGAACCGGATGGCGGCCGTGTCGGCGACGAGCTCGACCGCGCGCGCCCGCGCCGGGCCCTCGAAGCGCCCGACGTAGGTCTCAAGGAGCCGTGCCACCAGGCTGCGGACCGCCTCCGGCAGCTCCGCGAGCGCCACCCCCTCGTCCGCGGCGAAGCGCTCGTCCCGCCCCGGTCCGAGGAGGACATCGCCCGGCGCGGGAGCGTCGACGCGGGCACGCTCCACCAGCGAACCCTCGAGCGCGAGGGCCAGCTCGCGCCCGAGCGCCTGCTCGCGAGCGAGCGGTTCGACCACGCGGCCGTCGCGCTCGTGCCGGGCTGGGTTGGTTCCGAAGAACTGGGGCGTGAAGGAGAGCTCCCCGTCGACCTCCGTGAGATGCAGGACGACGTGGTGGCCCTCGAAGCGCCAGCCCCACGGATCTGGCGAGGCGAGATCCCCGAACACGGCCACGCTGTAGGCCCCGGCGTCGCGCCACGTCGCCGGACGATCGGGAGTCGACTCCCGCTCGTACAGAACGTGCTCGAGCGCGACGATCTCGTCGAGCGCGCGCTCGCCCTCCGCGCTCAGCACCGTGCGCAGCAGCGTGCGCAACGCACGCTGCTCGCGCTCATCCAGCGAGCGCAGCGGCACGCCTGCGCGCTCGCGCGGAACGTAGTGCCAGTCGAGGCGCTGCGAGCTGTGGAAAGGAAACACCGCTCTCGCACGGTCGTCCTCGTCGAGCGCGGCGACGAACGCCTGTGCGGCCGCGCGCATCGGGGTGGGCTCCGGCTGGGCAAGCCACGCCGCCGCCCCGAACGTCGAGCAGGCTGCGAGGAGGAGCGGGCGCATCACGCGGGAGATCCGGCCGCGGGCGGGACTTCCCGCCCCCGTGGGCCGACGCCATGCTAGCTCGGGACGTGGAAACGCGCCCCGCTCCCGCCTGCGCTCGCTGCAGCCACTACTGGGTCACGCACCAGCCCGCCACGCCGCACGGTTGCCGCATGTTCGGGATCCTGTCCGGCCGGCTCCCGTCCATGGAGATCCGCATGGCGACCGGGCGGGACTGCGAGGCCTTCGAGGAGCGGCCGGCGCCCTCCGCGCGCCCCCGCGGAGCCTGAGGCATGACGTCCGCGCTGCTCGAGCGACTGCCCACGCCGATGCTGCTCGTGCGGCTCGACCGCGTGCGCGGAAATCTCGCACGCATGGAGGAGTTGCTCGCCGCGCACGGCGGCCTCGCCCGCTGGAGACCGCACGTCAAGACCGCCAAGATCCCCGAGGTCCTCGAGCTGCTGCTCGAGCGCGGCCTGCGACGCTTCAAGTGCGCCACGACGCGCGAGGCGCGCGTGCTGCTCGAGCTCGCGGGGCAACGCGGCGAATCGATCGACCTGCTCGTGGCCTACGCGCACCGCGGCGCAAACCTCTCCCGCATCATCGAGCTCGCGAAGCTCCATCCGCGGCAGAGCCTCTCGATGCTGAGCGAGGACGTCGCGCACGCCCGCGGGCTGCGCGAACAAGGACTTGGCGTGTTCGTCGACCTCGATCCCCAGATGGGCCGCAGCGGCATCGCGCTCGGCGAACGCGCGCGCATCCGCGAGGTCGCGCTCGCGGCAGGCCATGCGCTGCGCGGCTGGCACGCCTACGAAGGCCATGTCCGCGCCGCCACGGCCGACGAGCGGCGCGCCGCCTGTGCGCCGCTCTTCGATGAGCTCGCGAACCTCGCGCAAGCGCTGGGAACGCGCGAGCATGAGACGATCACCAGCGGAACTCCCACCTTTGTCGAGGCGCTCGAGCACCGCGGGCTCGCAGAGCTCCAGCACACGATTTCCCCTGGAATCGTCGTGTATTGGGACCACAACAGCGCCGCGCTCGGCCTGCAGGGCTTCCGCTGCGCCGCCAGCGTGCTCGCGCGCGTGATCTCGCGCCCGCGCGCGAATCGCGTGACCGTCGACGCGGGCTCGAAGTCGGTCGATGCCTCCGTGGCGGACCCGTGCGTGAGCGTCGCAGGCCGAGCAGAGCTCGTGGCCGCGCGCCCGAGCGAGGAACACTTGCCGTTCGACGTGCTCTCTGGTGTAACGCCCGAGCTCGGAGAGCTTCTCGAACTCGAGCCACGGCATGTCTGCCCGATGGTCAACTTCGCCGAGCGCTGTGCCCTCTTCGAAGGCAACGAGTTGCTGCGCGTCGCGAGCGTCGCGGCCCGCGCCCATGGCGACTAGCTAGCGTCGCTCGTGCCGCGCGGGATCGCGCGGCGGATGGGCCGCGATCTCGCGCAGGCGGCGCAGCTCGTTGCGCAGCGCCGGCGGCATCGCGCCGACGAGCGCTTGATCGTAGGATTCGCGCGCGACGGCCCAGCGCGATTCCTGCGCCGCCTCGAATCCGCGCGTCGCATGCAGCAGCGTGCCTTCGCCGAGCTCATCGCCGACGCGCCGTGCCGACTCGATCTCGAGCCACGGCCGGCCGAGGAACACCTGCCGCGCCTCGACGATCGCCTCAAAGCGAGCGAGGCGCCGCGCGCCGGAGAGCGCCTGCTCGGCGGGGCTGCCACGGCGCACGAACAGCCGTGCGATGGGCGCCTCCCACTGCTCCTTCTCCCACAGGAACTGGCGATCGGACCAGACTTGGAAGGCGCGATAGTCCGCGCTGCCGAAGCGGGTCACAAACGGATTCCAGTGCTCACTCTCCTCGCGCAGCTGGAAGCGCACGCGCACGCGCTGTCCGAGCGCCGCCTGAGAGTCCGCCTGCAGTTCCTCGAGTGAAGAGAGCGGCGCCTCGAGCAGCGCCTCGTCGCCCGACGAGCTAACGGCCACGCGCGGGAGCGCCATGAGCGCGAACAACAAGAGCAGAGCGGCGATTGCCTTCACCGGCTTGTACTTCGACCCGCCCATGGTGCCGCTGGAGCCGCACAGGAACCGTCAGGCCACTTTCGGGACGGACTCAGCGCGCGCAACCGCCCGACGACGCCCCGGAGCTGAACCAGCGCACCTGCAGCCAACGCGCGGCCCCCACCAACGCGATCAGCGCCGGGACCTCGACCAGCGGTCCGATCACCGCCACCAGCGCCGCTCCGCTGCCGATCCCGAACGTCGCGACGGCCACGGCGATCGCGAGTTCAAAGTTGTTGGACGCGGCCGTGAACGACAGGGTCGCCGCGCGCTCGTAGCCTGCGCCGAGCTTCCAGCTCATGAAGAACGACAGGAAGAACATCAGCACGAAGTAGGCGAGCAGCGGCAGCGCGATGCGCAGCACGTCGAGCGGCAGTTGCACGATCGCTTCGCCCTTGAGCGCGAACATGACGACGATCGTGAAGAGCAGCGAGACCAGCGTGATCGGTCCGATGCGCGGCGCGAAGCTCGCCTCGAACCACTCGCGGCCGAAAGCGCGCACGAGCACGAGCCGCGTGGTGAGCCCGGTCGCGAAGGGAATGCCGAGGTAGATGGCGACGCTGGTCGCGATCTCCCCCATCGACACCGGCACGGCAGTGCCCGCCAGACCGATGCGCTCAGGCAACCAAGTCGCGAAGAACCACGCGTAGACCGGGAAGAGCAGGATCTGGAACAGCGAGTTGAGCGCCACGAGGCCCGCGCAGTACTCGCGATCACCGCCCGCGAGATCGTTCCACACGAGCACCATGGCGATGCAG
>SXGT01682483.1_pt1 | contig 11073 bp, 7 predicted proteins | sample 3176221 | NCBI WGS metagenome assembly SXGT01 (sample SAMN11356862, study PRJNA531348) | freshwater metagenome | isolation source: freshwater sample F1-120 | place: China: Fuxian Lake, Yuxi | collected 2017-12-25
TAACAGATCGCACTTCGCGCGAATTGTCTCCTGATCTTCATCAGGTTTCGTTTCAGGCGCGGATCTCTACCAGAAGGCGTTGGCAAGTTGTCAGTATCACGAAAGGTTTCAATCGACGTCAGCAGGTCGCCGTGGTTCCTGGCAGCCGCAACGGCACCTTCCACGCCGGCCACCGCATCGCCAGCGCAATCGCATCGCACGGTGCCGTGCTGCGCTGGGGCAAGACCGTAGCGGTGCTGGAGGCCGACCTGAAACGCGCGGGCGAATTCGCAACGCCGACCGCTGACGTGCCTGGACGCTCGGAGCTGGCGCGCATGGTGCGGGGGAACCTGGCCCTTGCTGCGGATACGGCGTTGCCGGTGCTGCTAATCGGCGAGACCGGGGCGGGCAAGGAGCACGCGGCTCTGGATCTGCACCGGCGCATGGGCCGTCGCGGCCCGTTCGTGCGCCTCAACGTCGCGGCCGTACCCAGCAACCTTGTCGAATCCGAGCTGTTCGGCCACGTCGCCGGGGCGTTTACCGGGGCCGGCGCGGCCCGACTCGGCCGCGTCCGTGAGGCGCAGGGCGGCACGCTGGTGCTCGACGAGATCGGCGAGCTGCCGAGCGACATGCAGCCGAAGTTGCTGCGCCTGCTGGAGGAACCGCGCGTCCGGCCGGTGGGCGGCGGCAGCGACGTGGCCGTCGACGTGCGCTTTGTCGCCTCGACCAACGCCGACCTCGGCGGTCTGGTGCGCTCGGGCCGGTTCCGCCGCGATCTCTACGCCCGGCTGCGCGGCTCGGAGGTCCACCTGCCACGCCTGGCCGAGCGACGCGCCGACCTGCTGGAGCTCGCCGACGTGGTGGTGACGCATCCAGACGGGCCATGGCGCACACGCCTGACGCCGCAAGCGGCCGAGCGGCTGCTGCTTCATGGTTGGCCCGACAACCTGCGCGAGCACGACGGCAACGTCAGCGCCATCGCGCGTCGCGTCGGGCGGCACCGTCGCCAGGTGTATCGGTGGTTGGCCTACGCGGGGGTCAAGGGGGGCGAGGATCCAAGCGACGGGTCGCCCCCCGAACCGACCAATTCAAGACCGGGCGGCGTGGCCGGCTAGTCCAGCACATGGCTGTTTTGAGCAATGAAATGAGGGCGTCCTCGTGGCCGCGAACCACACGCGTCGGCGACTGTCCCCGAGCGCCCAAACGAGGGTACCCGATGGCCGCCCCTGCAAGGTCGACGGCGCACGCTCTCATCGCCACAGACGCATCAGGCCGGGCGCGCGCACTCTCCGTCGCACGAGCGCGGCACCGTTGCCCGACCCACGACCCACGACCCGCGGCGGCGCTACCAGAACTTCGCCAGCAGCCGAACACCAAACGCCGTGGCGTTGGCCGGCCGCATGTTCTGTCCGGCGACGATATCGAGCGAGCGCTGCCGCACATAGAGCTGCAGCGGCGCGCCGAGGCGCATCAAGCTGAGGGTGACGGTGGCGGCGAAGGCGTGCTTGTAGCCCTCCCCCCAGTAGCGCGCCCGCTCGTCGCTCCAGATCGGGTCGTGCGAGGTCCAGACGGTCGGCTGCAAATAGATGCAGTCGTAGGAGAGGTTCAGCGAGAGCAGCGGCGGAAAGGCCGCGGCGGCGGCGACGGAGCCCTTGGTCATCCAGGTGCCGAAGGTCGGGCCGATGAGCGGCACGACGTCGACGGTGAGGCGCGCCGCCTGCCAGTCTCCGCCGTCGACCTCGTGGGTGTCGCCGACGTAGGGGCTGTAGGTCAGCAACAAGGGGTTTTTGGCGCCGGTCGGCGTCTGCAGGGTCTTGGTGCGCAGCCAAGCGTACCAGGCCTCGATCCCGACCGTCAGGCGGTCGACACCGGCGGCGTCGCGCAGGCGCCAGTCGGCGGCGAGGTGGAGCTCGAGGTCGCCGAAATTGTGGAGCCACCAGCCCGAGGTGCCGATGTCGATGACCTCCTCGGGGTCGACCTCGCGTCCAGTCGGCAGCGCCGCTTGCACCATCACCGCCCAGCGCAGGCCGAGGCGACGCATGACGTCGGTCTCTGGCAACCGGTAGCGGCTGGCGAGCACGAGGTCGGCCGGGGTCCAGACATTGCCGCGCCAGGTGGCCGCCGGCTTGGGCTGCCCCAGCGAGCCGGCCCACTCCCAGAAGTCCTTCTCCGAGTAGGGTCGCCCGAGGCTGGAATTCCAGTCGCCTGGGGTCCAGTCGAGGTTCGGCACGATGGTGGTCTCCACCGCCACCGGCACCACGACGCCCGCCACCCAGCGATCGGTGATGCCGTAGAGCAGTTGCGTCACGAACATGCGCATGTCGACGGTTGGCCGCGCCCGCAGCGTCCCCTGCCAGCCGCCGCCCGCCTCGTAGCGCTTGATGGGCTCGATGAGCGAGACCTCGCGGCGGTTGCGGTCGAATTGCTTGTCGGTCAAGGCGATGACGTACGACGTGTCGAGCAGGAAGGCGCCGGCCGGCAGCGTGTCAGTGGTGCCGGCGCGCGCTGGCAGGGCGGCAAGGAGCGCGAGGACCGCCACCACGCCAGCGAGCCCGCGTGCCGGCAGGCCAAGCGCCGCGGGCACCGATCGGCGTCTAGCCTGCGCCGACATCACGGCGCCTCCACGCTGAGGTCGAGCAGCTGCCACTCGGCGTCCGTCGCCGGCAGCGCGCCGGTGGCGTGGTACAGCCGGCGGGCCTTGGGTTCGAGGACGACGGCGTACATCGAGTCGCTGGTGTCGACGAATCGCGGCTCGGCGACCAAGCGCTGCAGGCTCGCCAGATCCCAGGTGCCGCGCCCTTGACGGATGGCGTCGCCGAGCTGCCCAAACGTCCGCAGCGACTTGAGCCAATAGGTGCTGACGACGCGCTGCTGATCGATGCGGACGGGCACGCCGGTCGGCTCCAGCAGGGCAGTGGCGGCGGTCGCGATGGCGGGGTCCACGTCGACGAGGTTCTCGACGTAGTGCACCGACATCCGCAGCTCGTCGGCGGTATCGCCGGCAGCGGTTGGCCCAGGCGCTGAGGCCTCGCCGCCGATGACGTGGAGCCCGTCGACGGTCTTGGAGGGGATGAGCCGAGCGTCAGCGTCGACCTCGACGCCACGCATCGCGCCGCTGGCGTCGCCGAGTAGACACTGCCAGCCCATGAGGTGCTGCAGCGGCGACAACGCCGCGATGGCGCCATCGACCGTCGCCGACTGCGCGGCGGCGTGGCGCAGGGCGAAACCGATCGGCCAGCCGGTGGCGGAGAGCTGGGCCGTACTGAGCTTGCTCACCTTCGGCAGCAGGTCCTTGACGATGGCGTTGTCGAGCGTGTCTGAGAAGTTGCAGGTCCAGCTGAGGCCAGATGCGCTCATGCCGGCAAAGCCGAAGGCGATGCCCGCCCAGCTGACGGTGGCGAAGGCGGGGCCGTCTTTCGGGTGGTGGACCAAGACGAGGGTGGCGTCGCTCGAGGCGCCGGCGTCGAGCAGAGCGAAGTGCTGCGCCAATCGCAACATCCCATCCGCGCTGGCAGATCCGCGGACCGCCGCGGCGATGGGGGGAGGCTGGCTGCGGCCATCGTTCGGCGCGGTGTTGGGGACCTCGCTGGCCGCCCGAGGGTCGCCGGCGGTGGTGAAGGCGAAGCCCTCCTCGCGTCCGAAGCGGGCGTGGGCCGGCGGCGGATCGCTGACCACCGTCAGGTCTCCCGAGAACACGAGCAGGCTCATGGCCTTGGCCGCCGGCAGCCCGCCAGGCCTCGTCACCGTGACGGCCAGCCCCGTCGCGCCATCGGGCTGCGCCGCGTAGCCCGGACTGCCGGCCACGTAGACCTCAGGCGGCTTGCCGACTTCGGCCATCACGACGCGCACGGTCGCCGGGTCGACGCCGTCGGAGTCGTTCAGGACGAGGCGCACGCCGGCATCTAGCGGCACCGAGGTGGTCAGGGCGTGCGCCAAGGGCACGTAGGAGATCGCCTTGCTCGGTGCGCCCTGACCGTCCTTCATGCCGAGGAATTGCACGCTCTGCAGCCGCGGTCCGCGCGACAACCGCAACGTCGAGGCGATGGCGCGCACCGCCATGACCGTGTCGGCGAAGGTGTTGAGGACCAGCACCTGGTCGTAGGTGAGGCCGCAGCCGTCAGAGATGCCGCGCAGCTCGTCGAGCAGCTCCTGCGGCAGCGTCGTCGCCACCGAATGCGCCATCTCGACGAGCAGCTGATAGCTGAAGTTGCCGTCCTGGTACTCGGGCCGCTGGTAGTGGGTCAAGAAACCGGCGATCGCTGGCTGCTCGCGGCCGAGGTTGGCGAACAGGGCGACGTCGAGCAGCCGGGTGTAGAAGGCTCGAATTCGGTGGCGCTGCTGCTGGCCATGCTGCAGGCCGCGCTGGTAGCCGTCGCCGTGCAGGTGCAGCACCGCCCGCGTCAACGGCTCAGGCAGCGGGCTGTGGCAAGCCGAGAGCGCGCAGCAGAGGGCGCAGAGCGCCGACCGCCAATTGGCGCCACGACGGGCGCCGGTCGTGGCCCTCTGCGCGGCTGTCGCGGCCCATCTCACGGCCATCGCCTCGGCCTCCCCTGCGGCGCCGGCCGCCGCACACAGGGACGATGGCACCGGGGTGGCCGGTGGGTCAAGGCGCCGCTCGAGGCATGACCGACCCAGCGCAGCGATGCCGGCCGCGGCGCGCCTGGCCTAGGGTCCGGTGAAGGCGCTTGGGCGCGCCAAGAGCGAGACGGCGGCGCTGGCGGCCTCGACGGTGAGCGGCCAGCCGGGCTGCAGCGCTGACGCCGGCGCCTCAAGGTCGTCAAGGCCTTAGAGCCTCGCCGTGCCATCCCAGCTGCCGGTGACGAGCAGGCGCCTCTCGGCGAAGGCGAGGGAGCTGACGCGCTCAGCGTGGCCGCGCAGCGTCGCCAGCAGCAGGCCGTCGCCGCTGCGAAAGACCAGGACCCGGCCGTCCAAGTGTCCGCTGGCGACGAGCGCATCGTCAGGGCTCAGCTGCAGCCGGAGGATCCGCGGCGCCGCGGGCCGACTCTGCAGGCGCTGGGCGCCCTCGAGGTCGGCGATGGCGAAGGCGCTAGCGTCGCCGAACGCCGAGAGGGCCGCCCCACAGGTGACGGCCACCGACGCCGGGGCTCGGGCGATGGGCCGCAGCCGCGGCGACTCGGTGGCGGTCGCGTCGTCGAGGCGCCAGAGCTGGTCGCGGCCGCCGGTGAGCAGGGCGGCGCCTCCACCGCCGCAGGTGGCGCCGTCGAGGAACCCCGGGCCGAGCTGGCGGAGGGGTCGGCCAAGCGGCGCCGGCGGCTGGACCACAAGCGACTGGACGCTGTCCAGCAGCCAGCGCGTGCCGCTGCGGAGGACGCCCATGCGCCGCCCAGCCCGGTCATGGGTGTGCGGCTCTGCCACCAGCGCCGGCCAGCGCCAACGGCCAACGCCAGGTGGGCCGCTGCAGACGATCTGGACGTAGTCGCCGCCAGGCTCGAAGGCGAACTGCTTGACGGGGCCGCTGCAGACGACCTGCCGCCGCTGCGACATCCCATCGCCAATCGAGATCTCCTCAGCGACGCCGTCGCCTCGGCCCAGCAGCAAGCGCTGCCCGCCTGGCGCCACTTCGACCGCGGCGATGCCAGCGCCGGCGCCAAGAACGACAGGCCGCGGCGCCGCGGGCGGTCGCCAGCGAACCTGCGCCGCGCCTAGCGCCAGCAGGTCGCCGCTGACGTCGAAGGCCAGCGCCACCTCGCCGGCGCCACGTGCGGCGTCAAGGGTCGCGGCGAGGCCCCAATCCGCCACCTGCGTCTCGCCGAACTCACCGATCCGCAGGTTGGTGGGCTTCCGGTCGCGGTGGACGACGCCGCGGCGGTGCGCAAAGGCGACGGCACGCGCCGCCTCCAGCACGTGGCGGCACAGGGCGATGCGTGGCCCGAGGTCGAGCTCCGGGTGATCGCGGGCGGCGACGGCGTCAGCCAGGGTGCGGCCGCGGACTACGCGCATGACGTAGAAGGGCGTGCCGTCGGACCTGCGGCCGGCGTCATAGACCGGCACCACGGCGGCGTGCTCCAGCAGGGCGGTCAGCGTGGCCTCGGCCAGCAGGCGCTCCATCGCAGCTCCGCCGATCAGCGAGGTCTTGATGGCGACCTGGCGGCCGAGGACCGTGTCTTCGGCCAGCACCACCTCGCCCATGCCGCCGCGGCCAAGCACAGACAGCACCCGGTAGCGCCCAGCCGGGTCGACGACGTCGCCGACCAGCAGCCCGCTCCACGCGCTGCGCGCCGGGGCAGGCCGCCCCTCGTCCGCCATTGGCTGCGACAGCGCGGGCGCGCTCCAGGGGTCTGAGTCGTCGCCTTGCATCAGGCCCGCCCGCCCTCAGCTCTCATCGCGGAGCAGGTCGCCCGGTCGCAGGTGCAGCTCGACGAGGCCGATGCCGGCGGCGCGCACGAGGTCATCGCGCAGGCCAGCGGTCCGCAGGCGGCGACGGATGCGCGAGAGGCTGACGTCCCAGCGGCTACGCAGTGACTGGCGGTCCGACTCCTTGGGCCAGATCACACCGGCGACGCCCTCCCACTCTACCGGCGCGCCGACGACGGCGAGCTCGGAGACGATGCGCGCTAGCAGGCCGTCGAAGTGCGCCTCGACGCCGCCATCGGCCCAGACGTGCACGACGTCGTAGCGGGCGACGATGGTCATGGGCAGCGGCTCAGTGGGCGTCGCGCGGGTGTCTTGGCGCGCGGCGGCGGCCAGCGCCTCGGTGACGGCTTCGATTCGCAAGTCGCCGACATCGATGGTGTCGCCGACCGAGAGCGGCTGCGGGGCGCCGGCGCCAACCCGGACGCGCCAGCCGTCGCCGACGGGCCAGACCCAGGCGGCGGCGTCGCCGACATAGCGCTGGATCAGCGCCGGCCGCGGCGTCCGGACGAGCGACGTGGTCCCGGCCACGATCTGCCTCGGCAGCCCCGGCCCCTGCAGCGCCATCACGGTGTCTGGGAGCTCCACGCCGGCCACCGCCAGCTCCAGCCCCGGCGCCGGCTCGATGACCATGCCCTCCTCGAGGACCGCCTCGGTCGCCGGCTTGTCATCGACCACCTGGCGCCCGCGCAGGCTGAGCACCTTGAGGTCGGGGCCGCGTAGGCTGATGAGCGCGTGGGCCTCCGACACGCGCTCGTCGTCGAGGAACACCGCGGCGCTCGGCATGCGACCGATGATGTCCCCGGCGGCGACCCGCCGAAGGCTCCCGTCAGGCATCTGTAGTGTGGCGAGCGCTCTGACGTTCCTCCACAATCTCCCGCGACCGTGGCCACCGCGCGGGCGGCTCAGTCGACAGGGACCTCCTCGACGATGATGCGCGAGGTCGAATTCCAGCCGGTGTAGCCATCGTTGTCGGAGTAGCCGGCGCAATTGGCGGTGGCAAATACGATCTTGAGGCTGCCGGCCTTGATCGGGCCCGCGGCGTTCTCGGTGCAGAAGCCCTCGATGTGGTGGTGGTGGTGCAGGTCGGTGGTCGACCCTTGCAGGATGTGGGTGTAGAGGACGCCCTCGATCTGGCCCGGCTTGGCACATTCGCTGCCGTTGACGGTGAAGTACCAGCGCTTGCAGCAGGCGTTGCAGTTGTAGGCGGAGCGGAGCGTGCCATCCCAGACGATGCGCAGGGCCGTGTTGTCGTACTTCTTGACGTAGGGGCATTCGACGACGTCGCCAGAGTCATCGTTGTTGTTGAGGTTCTTCCAGGTGCACTGCTTCCAGCGGTTGCCGCTGAGCTCGGAGAACAGGCCCGGCTGGCTCTTGGCATTGCTGACCGGCACGGTGCCGACGCCAGTGCCGTTGTCACTGACGACCTTGCCGCTGACTAGGAAGTCGCCGTTCATCTGGACTTTCTTGTTTGACAAGGTCTGGATGACGATCGACCAGTTGACGATGGCGCCGTCGGTCTTCTTGGTGAGGTCGCAGATCTTGTCGTTGCCTGGGGCTTGCACCACGCAGAACTTGACGTCTTTGGCCTTCAAGGTCCACGTCCCCTTGGGGTTCACGCCGACCCATGCGCCGAGATCGCCGCTCTTCGGGGCCGTCTTGGGCAGCTCCAAGGTCAGGGTCTTGGCGTCGACGTCGCCACATGGGTCGCAGATCGTGACGCCGACCTTCTTGTCGTTGGGCGGCAGCAGCACCAGCGACAGCGTCGAGAGGTCCGAGTTGCTGACGTTGATCTTGACCTTCAGGCTCTGCGCGACGCCGATGTCGGGGAACTCGATGTTGCTGAGCGCCTCCGCGCCGGTGTTGTCGGGGATGGCGACGGCTTTGTCCTTGGCGGCGACTTCGTCGACGAACTGGTTGCTGAGCAGGTCGTTGCTGACCTCGTTGAGCCCATCGGGGACCAGTCCAGCCGGCGCGCAGGTCAGGGTGCCGTCGACGTTGACGCCGATGACCGCCTGGCCGCTCGGGCACTTGCCGGTGGGCAGCTTGATGCCGGTGATCTTGCTGCCGTCGCCGATGAGCGCGCCGGCGGTGACCGTCTTGGCGACCACGTCGCCGCTGAAGGTGCCGTTCTTGGCCTTGAGACTAGCGCCGGCGAGGTCGACGTCGTCATCGAAGATGATCTCTCCGACGCCGATACAGCCGGTGCAGTCGACGTCCAGCGCGGGCCCACCTTTCACTGTGCTTCCTGCGTAGTTGAAACCGATCTTGGCAGCCGAGACGCTGCCATTCGACAGCACGTCGCCGCCGACACAGGCGTTGCAGGAGACGCCGGCGGCGCTGGCCGCCAGCACGGCGAAGGGCACAGCGCGCAGGGGTTGCCGCGGCAAGGGCGGATCGCTGCCGACCTTGACCTCCAGCCAAGTGCCGGCGGCGGCGAGGGCCTTGGCGTCGAGCGTCTTGCTGGCGCCGAGCGCCGCCGAGAAGCGCCCGCCGGCGACGGTGAGCTTGACGGGCCCCTCGCCCCACAGCTGCGCGCCGCCAGAAGCCGCGTCGTAGGTGCTGAACTGCACGCTGTACTCGCCATCCACCGCCGGCGCGCCGCCGACCGACATCAGCGCGCCCTCGACGCCGACCTGGCCGAGGCTGGCGTGGGCGAACCCAGCGAGCGAACAGACGATGGCGACGACGAGGGATGCCAGCGGCCGTAGCTTGGAATGAGGCATTTCGGTGCCCTGTTGGTTGCGAGGGAGGGGCCAACGGCGCCGAGCGACCGCCATGGCCGAGGGGATGATAGCGGTTCCGCGCCGCCCACACTACCCAGCCGCGCGGCGAGGCCGCTGGTGGCGTTTAGACTCTGAAGCCGTCGTGGTCGGCGTGCGACAGTGACGCCGTGTGCGAGATTGACAGCGCCTCGAAGGAGAAACGACACTTGGGGTGAACGGGACCGCGCGGCGCAGCCGATGGCAGGGTCGCCAAGGGTTGAGGATGCCTATCAGCTCACTCCATGCATCGCCGCCGCGAGTCGTCGCCGCCAAGGACACGGTCGCAAGCGCCGGCACCATCGCCATGGGCGGGCCGAATGAGCGGCTTTGGATCGGGCTGCGCCACGACGCCCGCGACGCTTGGCTGCTCGTCGCCGCCGGGGTCCAGGCGCTGCTGAGCGTCGGTCTCATCGCTACGGTGGTCGGCGAGGGCACCCTGACGCGCCTGCTGGCGGCGCCGCTGCTCGGCGGCGGAATCTGGTGGAACGCAAATACGATCGCGCACATCCATATACACCGGCCGTTCTTCCGCGCCCGCGGCTTGAACCGCCTTTTTGCCGGTTGGCTCTCGCTAACGACGTTGATCCCACAGACGATCTGGCGGCATCGCCACCTGTGGCACCACACCGGCAAGGCCGGCCCTCCGCCGCCGCTGCGCGCCAGCCCGCAGCTCGCCGCCGAGTTCCTCAGCATCGCCACCCTGCTGGCCGTGGTCGCCGTCGTCGAGCCCGCGACGCTCGGGCTGGTGATCGCCCCGGCGTTCGGCGTCGCCATGTTGCTCTGCCAGCTGCAGGGCCACTACGAGCACCACGAGCGCGGCACAGCGCTGCCGGCTGGCATCAGCCACTACAGCCGGTGGTACAACTTCTTCTGGTTCCACGACGGCTTCCACATCGAGCACCACCTGGAGCCGGCGCGACACTGGACGGCGTTGCCGGCACTGCGCGAGGCCGCCGGCGCCATCCCCAACGGAGGCGCCAGCGCGCTGCCTCCCGTCCTGCGCTGGGGCTCGTCGCAGCTCGAGCGCCTGGAGTCCTTTCGCAACGACGCGCTCGGCGGCCTGGAGCGGCTGGCGATGGCGTGGCCGGCGCTCGGCGTCTACATGGTCGAGAGCCACCGGCGCGCCTTCGCGACGCTGCTGGCCAGTCGCGGGCTGCTGGACGCCAGCGCGCCGTTCATGGTCGTCATCGTCGGCGGCGGCCTCTTTCCGCGCACGCTGTTCGCGCTGGCGCCGCTGTTGCCGCAGGCGCGCTTCCGCGTCGTCGATGGCAGCGCCGAGAGCGTCACCCACCTCATGGAGCGCCTCGCTGACGCGCCGGCGCTGCATTCACGCGTGGAGATCGTGACCGCCGACTTCGACGCCGAACGTTACGCCGACAACGCCGCGCTGGTCGTCCTGCCGCTGGCGCTGCGGGGCTCGGCGGCGACGCTGGCCGCCCGCTGCCCCTGCCCTGTCGTCGCACACCGTTGGCTCTCTGCTGGCCGCATTGGGCCGAGCACCACCATCAGCCTGTGGCTATGGAAGCGCCTCGACTGGCTAGCGCCTTTGTCTGCGAACCCGCTGCCGCCGGGCTCCGCTGTGAGGTCGCCGCTGACGCAACCGCAGCCGACGCGGGGCCGACCGTGAGCAGCAAGCGGCGGGCGCGGCGCGGGTGCGCGGCGAGATGAAGGCCGTCGCGCCAGCAGTCCAGGCGCTGCGGCTGCACCGTCACCCGGCGCTGCTGCGTCGCTACGGCTGGCTGCCGCACGATCTGCTCGATGGCGCCGTGGCGGCCGCGACCTCAGCCCGCTTACCCGGCCCTCTGCGCCGCGCCCTCATCGCCGCCTGGGTGGCGCGCGGCGGCATCGATCTGACAGAGGTCGAGGTCGAGGATTGGCCAACCGTCGAGGCCTTTTTTCTCCGGCGGCTGCGGCCAGAGGCACGTCCCATCGCCGCCGGGCTGGTCTCGCCGGTCGA
>SXGT01732557.1_pt1 | contig 11073 bp, 8 predicted proteins | sample 3176221 | NCBI WGS metagenome assembly SXGT01 (sample SAMN11356862, study PRJNA531348) | freshwater metagenome | isolation source: freshwater sample F1-120 | place: China: Fuxian Lake, Yuxi | collected 2017-12-25
GCGTATACCGTGGAGTGTGCACTGCAGAACAAGGGGGTGTCGTATACGGTGCGTTATAACAATGCCATGTTCCGGTACGATTCGCAGACGAAAGCATACGCACCGATTCAGAGAGTGGAGGCCGACTACTGGAGGGAGTTGCACGGCAAAGAATGGGAGGCGGAGGAAGCTTAAGAACTTTGATTTTGGCAGCCCTTGGTGGCTCAGGTGTAAACCTTTGGGAGGCGATGGTGGGCTGGTTCGATGTTCTTAAAATATCACACCTGCTCCCTTCTAAGGTATCCGGCTCTTTAACAGGAGCATGTTAAGCGTATAGTGCAACCGAATGGCAACGCTCATACACTTAATAATTCCGGATGATAACCCTTTAGGCATACGCACTGCTGACATTCCTGGTAAGAGCTTAAGAGCTTTTGTAGTGCCGCGAGCGCTTTGGAAGGTAGCAGCTAATGGCATGAATGAATTACAGAACTCGGGAGTTTATTTTCTCATTGGCGAACAGAATGAAGAGGGCTTATTCAATGTCTACATAGGCGAAGCTCAGAACGTTTTGGATAGAGTTACTCGTCACGTATCAGATGCTGAAAAGGATTTTTGGAACTACGCAGTATGCTTTGTAACCTCCGATGGCAGCCTCCACAAAAGTCATGCCAAGCTTTTGGAAAGCTGCCTTTGTCGTTTGGCAAAGACATCTGGTAGATCGCATCTGCATAACGGCAATGCTCCTCAAACGCAGAAACTACCAACATCCGACAATATTACTTGCATGCAATTTCTCTCCGATATTCAAATTCTTTTACCTTCACTCGGTTTCCCAATTCTGACGTTGCTGAGCAAGAACAAAAAGCAGAAGCAATATCGCTGCAAAGGACTTCATGCTGATGCGAAGGGGGTGTACACAGAGGAAGGATTTGTTGTACTAAAGGACTCACTCACAAGGAAAGAGTGGGCACCTCACGTAGACAGAGAGAAGCCCATTAGGGAAAAAATGATAGCTGAGGGCGTTCTCGAAGAGGCTGATGCAGATTCTTATCGCTTCACTCGTGACTACAAATTTCCCATGCCGTCGCCTGCCGCTGTCATGGTCTTAGCACGAGCAGCTAACGGCTGGCATGAATGGAAGGATGAGCAAGGAAAGACATTACATGAGAATGAACGCGTAGAGCCTAATCAATAGCGATCTTAGGAGGTGTTGCGATACTCTCGTCTTCTTCTGCTGATTCATCTCCATCTGATAATTCGAGACTGGCGATAGTGGGAAGGGCTGTACCCATTAAACCTTGTAGGTCACCGTACATTCCAACAGTATTACCGATCATACGATCCATTTCCTTCTCTCTCTTTGACCAAATGCGTAGCATGGCTGTCTTTTCCTTATCCAATTGTACTTTCATATCTTGGAAAGCTCCGACGATAGATTGCATTCGGTTCTTGAATTGAGGGCTTGTTAAGTAACTGTAGATCACGGTCATCTTTTCATCTTGGCCTACTTGCGTTCCCTTAAGCTGAGCGAGTTCGATCAGGTGATGGCGCAACACGGCGGTCACCGCTTTGGCACATTTGTAATCAGAGACCCATACGTTTTCAATGGAGCCAAAATTCACCAGACCCTCAGGCATACACTGAGAAATGATGCCGCATAGATCGGTCTTGGCAGCGACTTGATCGTCTTTAAGCTTGCCCAACCAATCTCCACCCCACTTCTTGGTGTTCTTACTCTCCCATAGGATTGTTCCTGCAATGACTCCACTGCGAGTAACTACGGTCTGCACCAAATCTGCTCCGCTCTTGCCTGTTGGGATATCGGTGAACGTATCCGTAGGAAACTCACGCTGAAGTGTTTCCTTCAACTGCTCTTCTTGTACTTCGCCTTGAATCTGCATTGAACCTTGTTCGCTTTTTCGCTGAAGCTCATCAATAGTTTTCTTCAAGCCGTCCATTTGCTTCTCACTCTCGAGCTCTTTAAGGCGGTGCTCTTCGTCTGATGCCTGTTTTGCCTTAGTGAATACCTGATTTCTTTCCTCAGCTAATCGTCGCTCAAGTTCTAGGTCTGCGTTCTTCCCTTTCTCCTCAAGATCGCGTGTCTTTCTACGGAGTTCAAGTTCATTCTTCTGTGTCTCTTCCAGCTTCTTTGTCATTTCTTCATTCTGGCTCTGTGCGTCCTTAAGTTCCAGCTGTACTTTCTTCTCGGCTTCCTTCTCTGCCTCCGCTTTCAGCTTCACCCTCTCGGTAGCCAGTTTTTCCTGCACCACGTCATTGGTGTTCTTTTTCTGCTTCTCTACGTCCTCTTCCTTTCGTTGGATTTCTTTTTCTCTGGCTAAAAGATCAGATTCCTTCTTCCTCTGCTGAGTCTCCATTTCACTCTCTAGCTCTTTTCTAATCTTAGATGTCAGCGCCTCAGTCAAAGGCACTGGCATGCCGCAGCTTGGACAGAGGATTGGTTGATCGGTCATAAGAGAGGGATTAAAGCAGGGCTAGCTTACTTGGGAAATAGCATTCTCATTTGTTCAGGTTTCATTACTTAAGCTTCTCAAGCAATTGGGTCTGGGAAGACACATTGAATTCCTCCATGAGAGTCCCTAGCTGCTTGTCGGATCTTCCTGGAATTTTGACGCCATATTGTTCTGCGATGTGCTTCGCCGTTTTATCTTCACGTACACGTCGCATAGTTCCATCTTCATTCCTTGAGCGCTGTCCGCTCATTCTGGGATCATCGCGTTTAACTCTGGTGTTATGGGTCATATATGATTGGGGGATTGGATAGAAGAATTAATGACTTTTAGGGGCTTGCGCAGATACGGTGGCAAGTGGTAACCTGTTGTAAAATCATTGTATTCATCTGTTCCAAGTCGTCAAGTGTTTGCATCCCTCTCGCCATCACAGTCTCGCGTTCTTCGCTTCTACAAGCAGTTTTTTGAGGAGAAAAATCGCATGCCGAGTATCCGTGAGGCTGCTGAAGATCTTGAACTCGATGTGAGCAATGTTCACTACCATATCCGCAATCTGGAAAAGATGGGTCTCATGGCACGGACGGGAGGGCATCGAGGAGTGCGACTGGTGAGTCCTACATCAAAGGTTATACCTTTCTTGGGTACTGTCGCATGTGGTGAGCCTATTGCGATTTTTGAAGAGGTAGATGAACACGTGCAGATTCCAGAAAATATGATTCTCAACGGCTATGCGCACTATGCCCTTCGCGCACGCGGAAGTAGCATGATCAAGGCAGGTATTAAGGAGGGAGATCTACTTGTCATTCGCAAGCAGTCGGATGCGGACGATGGAGATATCGCCGTTATTGCCACTGATGAGCCTTCCATGGAGACAGCTACTCTCAAGAGAATCTATCACAAGAAAGAATCGCTAATGCTTAAGCCGGAAAACGATGAACTAGAGCCCTATGTGGTTCACAACGGAGAAGTTCGAGGGAAACTCGTTGGTGTGATTCGCAATTTTTAACAACAAATCTTTTACTTTAGTCCCTTCGAGAAAAATGCTGACGCAGCGCTCTCACATCTCAGGTAAAATTGAACCCATAATGCTTTCAAGCACCCTATTACTATCCAAGCCTTCAATTGATCTTTCTAAGAAATTTGATTTTAAAGTAGCTAGTCCTCAAGTTGTAAGACCAATTCAATACTTAGGATCAAAAGTAAATGTGTTGGATCAAATCACTCCTGTTCTAAAAAATCTATCATGTTCTGATAGTGCTTTTTTTGATTTGTTTGCTGGGACAACAGTGGTTGCTCAATCAATGCGAGATCATTGCACAGTGATCAGTAACGACAGCATGAAATATTCGAAAATATTCGGAGATGTTTTTGTTGTTGGTCCGAGTAATTTGTATGAAACAATGTTAGACGCCAGCGGCATTATAGACTCAGATCCATTTATAGAGAATTCCAAATACCTATGCGATGTTTTCAAGGACTTTTTGGATAAGGAAAATGAGGCTCTGATTAATTTAGATGAAATGTTACTGGCTGAAGTGAATAGGGAGATTCCGCTTTTTTGGAAAAAGGGTATTCCTAAATCAAAAAGGGTATCTAAATTACTTTCTTCTATATCACACGACGAAGCTAATTACAGCTTTCCTGCTTTTTTGCTTACGACTTATTACGCTGGTAATTATTTTGGCTTAAGACAGGCTATAGAACTCGATTCTTTGGTATATGCGGTCCATCATTTATTTGCAGAAAAACAGATCACAAACTGGCAAAAAACCGCATACATCAGCAGCGTACTTTCAGCAGCTTCCGACATTGCAAATACAGCCGGAAAGCACTTTGCGCAGTACTTGCAAACGGGCGACAGCGAAAAGTCCTATTTCGCTAACAGTAGATGTATTCAAGACAGAAGTATCAGTGTAATAGATAAATTTATTTTGTGGACTAAGAAAATATCTGCTTATGATTTTGTGAACAATAATTCGAACCGATCACTAAATTTTCAATTTGAAGACATTGTTGAAAACTACATCTTAAAGGGTAAAAGCGATCAATTTGTTTCCAAGAATATTGGCGATATCCGAGTCGGAACATTGTATGCAGACCCACCCTATACAGCTCAGCAATATTCAAGATTTTATCATGTACTGGAAACCATAAGTTTGTACGACTATCCAAGTATACAGTTGGATCAGTCGGGATTTTCAACAAAAGGTATATATCGCAAGGAGCGTCACTATTCTCCTTTCTGTAGAAAATCTAAAGCTATGGAATATTTCATGCATCTTTTTAAATTTGCCAAGGATCTAAATGCGACTCTTGCACTGAGCTACTCCGTTTCAAGGGCGGAGGGCGGTAATCCTCGCATGGTTACGCCTGAAGAATTAAGCGGATTAGCAAAAGACATGAGTATGAAGTTTCTCAGTTATCAGGTTGATCATGAATACAAGCCTTTTAATTCTTCTGAAAAACTACTTAAACACACAGCAGGACGTGAATATTTGTTTATCTTCGAATCATGAAAAGGTATTTAGGTATAAAAACAAAGGTGCTCCCAGCAATCCACAAAGAGATTAGTATTTTGCTTAATGGAAAAAGAGGAAGTGTCTGCGATATTTTTTCGGGTTCTCTGGCGGTTTCATTATCAATGAAAGAAAGAGGGCATAGCGTGATATCTAATGATATTAATCTGCTTTCATATATTTATGGTAAGGCTTTTTTGCTGGCTAAAGATGTGCCGCAATTTAACGCCAAGAAACTAATGAAAGGGTATGAAAAAAAGATGTCAGATATTATTGCGAAAGCGGATGCCATGATTTCATCGCAGCGCCGGATTTTCGAACGCAGAAATGTTTATAATGAATTCCATAGCTGGGAAGATTATCGAAAACAACACTTGTCTCTTGCATGTGTTCTTTCGTTTTTGGAAGACTTTGCTCAGCCCTTAGAGAAAAAAAGGGGCGGAAGGAATGATCTATTTGATTACTATACTAAGGCAGGTAAGAAATCACGGTATGAGAGCGTTCGTGGTACAAAAGGTAACCGTAATTATTTTACCGCTGAAAACGCATCTAGAGTGGATATAATCCTAAGCTATATTCGATATTGGTTTAGGACTGATCAGATAAACGAGAAGCAGAAATGCGTTTTGCTCAGTCTTCTTTTGGATAGCGTTGAGCGCCATATCAATATTCATGGGACATATCACGACTTCCCAAGAAACTCATTTGAGGCAAGAGCCTTGAAGCCATTCAGGTTTGTATTTCCAGATTATTTTGGATTGTTACACGCTGGTTCTAGAAGGCATGTCCTTGGGAAGGCGCAGGATTCGCTGCAATTTATAAAAAATGCACCGAAACATGATATTTTATATCTTGATCCTCCTTACAACTTTCGCCAATACACTGCATATTACTTCCTGCCTAATTTCATAGCATCCTACGCAGATATTAAGGATTTGGACGCTTATCTAGCCGAGGTACAGTTTGTAAGAGGTCAAAATATGAAGGATGATTTTTACTCAACTTTTTGTAACAAAAAGTCATTCATTCAAGAATTAGAGAAGATAATAAAAGCTGCTAGATGTAAGCATTTAATATTGAGCTATTTTAACGGTGTTAACCATTGGAACCGTTTTTTGGAAGAAGATAACACACTTGGCCTATCAATGATCAAGGACTTTTTATCCAGCTGTGAACAACTGGACAAAAAATCGATCAAGATAGTTCCTGTAGATCGACAGAATTATCAAAGTCAGAATGGGCATCGATCAAAGCTGATTCAGGAGTACTTGTTGGTTGCAAGCAAAAGATAGAAGTCGTCGGCTAAAAAGCATATGCTGAGCTCATGAGCCTAGCATTAACCTTTAGCGGCTTGTTCAAGACTCCGAAATCGCTACAGCAATTAGCCAGTCTTGGCGTACATGTTTCAGTCGACTCATTTAGCTTAACAACAACGAGTCTTAGACATTTAGATAAATGGTTCGAGCGGCTGGAAAATATAGATAGAGGCATAAGTAACACTCATTCAAATTATTTTAGTGATCCAGCTGCCATTGGCTTAGTTGAAAAAAGAGGCAGTAGCTACTCACTGACGAATGCTGGCAGGTCTTATTTATCACTCAAAATCGGACTATTCGGCAATCCCGAGAGAGCGGAATATGAATTACTAAAGATATTGTATTTTAGTGGACATAGCTTTGATGCAAGATCTAAAGCGTTTCTTAGTAAAAAGCGCAATAATCTATTTCAATTTCTTACTTCATGTCGGCCGACCCCTGCAAGGACTCTGATTTTAGAAGACCCGAGACTGCTAGCTATTGGAGAAATTTTAGAAGCTTTTGATGGTGCTCTAGTCTCCTTTTTGCAATTACCAGATCAAGCTCTAAGAGACCTTTCTAACTTAAGTACTGCTGGGTTTAAAGCCCTGTTCAATTCTGATAACCCACCAGGGATTCGGAGAATAAATGCAAAAATAGGTGAAGATTACAGTCGTGCTCCAGGCAGGCGCACGAACTATCTATTTTCGATGTTATTACTAGAAATTCTTTCGGGAATGAGAAATGCAGGTGTGACTTACCAGAAACTTAAAATTCCTTATCCTTTTTGCAATTTAATCACGGAGCAAGATTTGTATCTGAAGTACGACGCATACACGCAGGACTTACAAATCGAAAATATCGGCTCTGAATATATTGCTACTCTCAATGTTGGTCTTGTGGCTCCGTCTGGATCGACAACTATCAGTGTCATTGAACGTACTTTCAGTCCTCCCCGTAGGAGATTATCAACAAGGACTCCTCCGCCAGCAGGTACACCGACCACAAGAAGGGCTATTACACAGAAAGTCTTAATAGATTTGTCGTTAGGACAACAGGCAGAGGACTATGTGGAATCCCTTGTTCTTCGCCCAGAGTACAATTCAGATCTAGTACGCATTGGGCACACTAACTTCGAGTCAATACCTCTAGCTGATGGATTAGTCCCTGGAGCTGATTTTTATGTTAAAGACTCATCCACAAACCCTGTTCGTTTTATTGAAATTAAGGCCACTAAATCTACTAATATTAGCTCAATTACATTGACTGCTGGTGAGATAAGAAGAATCAAATTCTGTATCGTAAATAATATTCCTTATGATGTTTTATTTGTTTGTTATGGCAATAGCCAAGGAAATCCGGAAATTATTAGACCAAATGGACTAAGTAGCTTCGTTGCATCCATGACCCTAGAGGACGCAAGGAGTGTCGAAATACCAATAAGTTATTGAACTTATTTGGCGGGGATTTCTTGCCATCTAACATTTTTGTGCAAGATCTTTCCCTATTCATTCTTCCTCTCAAGCAAAAGATGTTTGTTCGTGCTCTGTACCTAGTCTCTCCCGATGGGCATAATTGCCGTGCACCAGTTAACTCATCGGTACACGACGCCTTAATTGCGCGTCTCTCTGGAAAAAGCCCCTTGTGGGGCGCTGCTGTTTCCGTTCAGCTTTTCTCCAGAGGGTTCATCCCAATGGGTTAGCTGGTGCAACGGATTACAGAGCGTCCCTTAGGGGCAACGCGAAAGTGGCTCCGTATCTACCACTTTCCCCACTTTCTCATGAAGTCCGTAGAAACCAAACCCATGAATGGTTGGAGGGCATTTATCAGTATTTTCGGAATCGCACTGGGCTTAATCGTATTCGGCGCGTTCCTGTGCATTTTCATCATTGGTGCGATCGTCGGCATTCCTCTCATTATTGGAGGAGTGATTTTGCTCATCATCAGTCCTTTCGCCAAGTACTACGTGGTCGAGGGAAAGTGCCCTCATTGCGAGAAGGTTTTGCAAGCAATAACCCTCTTTCAAAAGTCAACAAAGTGTCCTGACTGTAAGAAACGAATCATCGTACGCGATAAGAAGTTTCTTTCCGTTGACTGATCGTTTCCCCATTCTTGTGTGGATTCAGCATCCATTTAAAAACTGAGGAAAGATCAAGAAGTTTTCTGATACCTCTTCGAAAGTGCATCGGTAAACGCTCTGAAAGTCGCGCATAAAGTAGTGCTCATAAAATTCACAGGGTATTGAAAGTAGAATAAACAAGCATCCGGAATGCCCTTGATGGTGGCTGAGAACGTCACGAATCTCTTGCATTCGGAGAATTGCTTAGGTAAACCAGTGACGGACAGAAACTCGCCGTTCAGTGCTACATGGACGGACTTACAGCCTCATAGCCTTAAGTCCTCTTTCTGCAATGTACGGTTCTTCCTCTAGATCACAGGCAATCCAGACAACCAGTGCGACCACGGGATGGTTTTTTCATGCCTTTATTTCTTTATCCCATTTTCATGGAATCTTTCATAAATAAATATAATCGGTCTAACCAGATTGTTCAGATGTCGATTTCTTTGCCGTTTGCTTTTGACGTAGCTGATCCTGTTATCCGAATGATGCTCAGAGAAGCACAAGATAATCCCAGCGAAGCACAAAAGATATTTACACAAATTCTTGAGAACTATGAGCCATGCAGTTCTCAATTAGAAGCATATGCAAAAGCGATTTTTGAGATAGGGCAAAAACCTCCAAAGTCACTTCATGTCGAGCGTCAATTGCCCAAGGGAAAAATATTTTATGAAAAAGAGAGCGGTCTGATTCGAGTTGGTAATCTAAGGGTCGGCAGGCTTCGTCCTAAAACACGAGAGCACTGCTTCTTTCTCAAGTTGTATGAAAATAGAGAGCAAGTTATTTCATATGAGGATTTATATCGGCACATTCAAGCCTTTAAGCCTGTTACCGCTGATGGCTGTGCCAACTACTGCCATAAGTTGAAGGGCGAAGTAAAAAAGTGCATTGAAGGAATTGAAATAGACCGCATCATTAAGCCACACCCAACTGCCGAAGGCACTCATGGGTACTACATGCTGGCAGAAATCACCGAGAAGTGAGCAGAAACTCCGGAGGGTATTCACGAAAAAGGGCAGACACACTGTGGCTACCCTTTATTTCGTACCCTTATTTATCTATGCCAAATTTTTTACAGCTCAATCCTAGATGGCAAGATGGCGACCCACAGGTTGTCGTTTGTACCCACGAAAAATCATGGTGTGAAGCTTACACTGGATCAATTGCGAGGCCGAAGTACTTTCTTGTACCTCTTTCCAAACTTCTACAATGGAAGAAGGTACGATAAAAGCCGTTTCGGCTGATGAACCTAAAAAGAAGGTTCCGCCACAAGCGGAGAGACTGCTGGGCTATGTCACGGAAAAGAATTGCACTCTTTTCCGCGATCAGTACGACAGTCCGTATGCTCGAATCATGGTAGAAGATCACTGGGAAATTTGCGCCCTTAGGAGCGTGCAATTTGCACTCTGGCTCAAGCGCCTCTTCTGGAAGATCGAGGGCAAGATGATCTATGGCGAGGCATTCAACAAAACTCTTGGCGTTTTGGAAGCCCGCGCATTCTTTGAGTCATCACAGTTTCCTTTGGCAAATCGAGTCACTCGTCATGATGGGGCGATTTGGTACGATCTTTGCGACGAAAAGCATCGTGCAATCAAGGTGGTAGCCGAGAACGGTTGGGAGATCGTTGCAGTACCGCCGATTATTTTTCGACGGTATCGACATCAACAGCCAATTCCTGTCCCTGATCCCACTGGTTCTGTACATGACATTGCCCCATTCCTTGGAAACACTCGTAACAACCAGCAGAAATTTCTCCTGCTACTCTCTATCATTTCCTGTTTCATCCCAGACATTCCTCGTCCATTGCTTTGCATCAGTGGAGAGAAGGGGTCTAGTAAATCAACGCTCTCACGGATGTTGCGACGCATTGTTGATCCAGCAAAGCCTCTATTGCTCACGTTGCCATCTGACCGAGGAGAGTTGGCACAGCAGCTTTCGCATCACTACTTTCCAATCTACGACAATGTCAGCCACATTCCAGCAGCAATTTCTGATGCTCTCTGCAGAGCGGTAACTGGAGACGGCTTTTCCAAGAGACAGCTCTATACGGATGAAGAAGATGTCATCTTTGAGTACCGACGGTGCATCATTATCAACGGCATCAATGTTGTCGTGCAGCGACCTGATCTCCTCGATCGCAGTATTCTCATTGATCTTTTGCCAATCAAAAAGGATGAGCGTCGAACGGAGGAATCTGTATGGGAAGACTTTGAAAAATCCCTGCCAAAAATTCTTGGCTTCGTGCTGAATACTGTGTCTGCCGCGATGAAAAAACGCTCTCAGGTGACTGTAGATTCTCTTCCGAGAATGGCTGACTTTGCGATATCAGCTTGTGCTATTGCACTAGGGATGGGAGTCCCGCAGGAAGAGTTTTTGAAAGCGTATAGAGAAAATATCTCACAGCAGAATGATGAGGCAGTACATGGCAATCCGCTTGCGAGTGCCGTATTTATCCTCATGGAGGAGCGTGACAGTTTTGAAGATTCACCGAGTGAATTACTTGAAGCTCTTCAGAACGTGGCATTTGACGAGAAAATAGATATGCGGTCATACCATTGGCCAAAGGGTCCGCAGGCCTTGCTGAGACGGCTTAAGGAGGTGCAAGGGAACCTCCAAGAGGTGGGCATTCGCATTCGTTACGGACAAATCACGCATGGTCGGCGTTTCATAACGCTAGAGAAAGTCTCTTCAAA
>SXGT01745964.1_pt1 | contig 11073 bp, 6 predicted proteins | sample 3176221 | NCBI WGS metagenome assembly SXGT01 (sample SAMN11356862, study PRJNA531348) | freshwater metagenome | isolation source: freshwater sample F1-120 | place: China: Fuxian Lake, Yuxi | collected 2017-12-25
CGTTCTCGTCGCCGTCGATGCCCGTCGCGTTGCTGCTTTCGTAGATGGCTCCCACGACGACCGTGTCGCCAGAGACCGCGACCGACCAGCCGAAGTAATCGTTGAGGCCCGTGTTCGAGGCCTTCACGTACGCCTGCTGGCTCCACGTCGTCCCGCTGCGCACGAAGACGTAGACCGCTCCCGCGGCGGACTTGCTGTTGTCGCTTTGGTTGCCGTCGATGCCCGTGGCGTTGCTGTCTTCGTCGGGGGCCCCCACGACGACGGTGTCGCCGGAGACCTCGACCACCCAGCCGAAATGGTCGTTCTGGCCCGTGTTCGAGGACTTCACGTACGCCTGCTGGCTCCAGGTCGTCCCGCTGCGCACGAAGATGTAGGCAGCTCCTGCGCCGGACAGGCTGTTGTCGCTCTCGTCGCCGTCGATGCCCGTGGCGTTGCTTGCCTCGTAGGGGGCCCCCACGACGACGGTGTCGCCGGAGACCGCGACCGCGTAGCCGAATTGGTCGCTGGCGTTCGTGTTCGAGGCCTTCAGGTACTCCTGCTGCACGACGGGATCGATCGTCAGCGGATAGCGGGCGCCCTGGTCCTCCACCGAGAGGTGCAGCCACCCGGCGCTCCCCTCGAAGCCCGCCTCCAGCGCCCGCCCGTCCGCGTCGAACACCTTCAATCCCGCGTAGCGGATCACGACGGCGCCCGTCTCATCCACGAAGCGCACGTCGCGCCCCTCCGCTTCGACGCGCGGCGTGAGGTCGCCGCGGACCGCCAGTTCGAGCGACAGGGGACCGCTCGCTCCGGCTGGTCGCTCCCGCACCGTGTAGCCGTGCTCGAGGCCGCGCCCGTCGTTCACGTACCACTCGGTCAGGCGGTCGTCCCACGCGTACTCGAGGCGATCACCGGTCGCCGTCACCGTCTGCGGCTGGTCGCCGGTGAAGGAGAAGGAGGCGTCGCCCCATCCGTAATTCATGAGGTCGAGGCCGAAGCTCCAACCGCCGGCGTCCGGCTTGGTGCAGAAGCCGCGGCCGTCGAAGACCGTCGTCCACTTCTGTCCGGGGTTGCGCGCCTGATGGCCGTCTTCCACGGCGAAGACCTGGTGGCGTCCCGCTTCGTAGGCGGCGCGGATGCTCGACCAGTCGCTGGACGAGAGTCCATCTGGCACCGCGTCGCTGCGTTCGCGAGCGGGGCCGACTGGCCGAGGAGCGGCGCGCCGAGGAGGCAACTGACGACGCTGACCAATAGGAGACGCATGCGTTTCCTCCCGGTCTCACCGACGCAGCATCGAAGCCGCGCGATCGCTGAAGCGTAGCGGGCGACTCGATTCCTGCCAGCAGCTCGCGAGCAACGTCTATTTCGTGGGCAGCCGTGGAGTTCCATGGCGCGGCTGGACGACGACCACAAGTCCGGGCTGTCGCCGCCAACGGCGCGCACCTCTCGTCGCCCACTTCAACCAGACCCGGCATGATGTCGCGTCGCTGAACTCCAGGAGTCGAGGCCATCGGAAGCGATCGCTGCCCGCCGTTCGCTGATGCGCTGCCACGGACCCGAAGTCCGCAACACGGACCACGCTGCATCGCGCTCGCGCTCGCGCTCGTGATGGCAGCGTGCACGGAACGGCAGCCGGCGCGCGCCGCGCTGCCGCCCGTCGTCGCGGGGCTTGCGCAGCCAGGGCTGACGGCTCGGACGCGTGGGCTGGTGCTGCTCGGCGAGCTGGGCTGCGTGGAGTGCCACCTGCAGGAGCCAGGAGCGACGATGGCAGATGGGCGACCCGGCCCTGACCTCGCGACCGTCGGCGAGCGCGTGCGCGGCGACTGGATCGCCCGCTTCCTCGCCGATCCGCTTGCGATCGCGCCCGGCACGACGATGCCCGATCTGCTCCGCGATCGCGACGAACCTGCGCGGTTGCAGGCCGCCGACCAGCTGTCGCACTACCTGCGCTCGTTCGCCGTGGCGACCGGGGCCGCGGCGCATAGAGCAGCTGTGCTTGCGCGAGGCGAATGCGCGCGCCGCCGTCGGCCATCGCGTCGTGCAGGAACTCTTCCGTCGCGGCGACGTGAGCGAATTCGAGCTCCACCTCGCCTACCTGCGCGCCACCGGCCAGGACGATCCCGAGACGCCCTACAAGAACATCGTCGCGCTCGGCAAGAACGCCGCGACTCTGCACCACATCGGCTACGGTCGGGAGAAGAGCGGTGCACAGACGCTGCTGCTCGACGCCGGCGCCAAGTGCCTCGGCTACGACAGCGACATCACGCGCACCGCCGTCCGCGGCAAGGGCGCTGCCGCCAGCGTCTTCGCGCAGCTCGTGACCGGTCTCGAGCGGACGCAACAGCGCCTCTGCGCTGCGGCGACGATCGGCCGCCCGTTCGAGGCGCTGCATGAGCAGACCCACGACCAGGTCGCCGACGTGCTGCGCGAGGCGGGCGTCGCCAAGGCGAGCAGCGCGGAACTCGTCGCGAGCGGCGTCACGCGCAAGTTCCTGCCGCACGGCCTCGGCCACTCTCTCGGCCTGCAGACCCACGACGTCGGCTGCCGCAACGTCGCGCCCAAGCCCGCGAACCCCTTCCTCCGCAACACCACCGCGATCGCCGTCGGCCAGGTCTTCACCATCGAGCCCGGCATCTACTTCATCGACCACCTCCTCGCCGAGCTGCGCGCAAGCCCCGCCGGCACGGTCGTCGACTGGAAGCTGGTCGAGGCGCTGAAGCCGTTCGGCGGCGTGCGCGTCGAGGACGACCTGATCGTGCAGAAGAGCGGCGTCGAGAACGCGACGCGGGCGTTCCTGCCGGAGGCGCCGGCGATCATGGTGGGGTGACGGCAGGATCAGCGCGAACGCACGGGATCGATTCGCCGCAGCGCGGCGCGCGCGAAGATGCGCTCTGCGGCTGGGCGATCCGGATCGATCGCTGCGCAGGCCACGGCATCGCGAGCGCGACGGTCGCCGAGCTCGCCCAACGACGCGAGCACGAGCGGAGCGAACTCGGGCTCGCAGGACCTGAGCCGCTCGATCAACCACTCGACCGCACCGGTGCCGCCGCTCCTCCCGAGCGCCCGCACCGCCTCCTGCCGCACGCGCTGCCGCGGGTCGGCGAGCAACGCGCGCAGCTCGTCGTCGAGCCCGAACGCGCCGAGCCGGCCGAGCGCGGCAACCGCGTTTCCCGCCACGATCGGATCGGGCGAAAGGATCGCTGCGTTGCGCAGCACGGCGACATCGGCGAGCGTGGCGTCGCGGCACGCACGCACGACCGCTCTCACCGCCTCCGGCGTCGTCGCATGATCCGGCAACGCCAATCCACCGGCGAGCGGAGCGCTCGACACATGCGCCTCGGCGGGCGGGCGGTTCCGCTGCACGTCGCGAATCACAACCTGCCCGCGCCCACCCGCCATGCGCAGCACCCACCCGGCACCGACGAGCCCGGTCGCCGCGAGGAGCGCCATGCCGACCATCGCACCGGCTCGCGGCATCACGGCTTCACCGTGACTCGCACGGCGTCGGCTCCGATCACGTTCGCACCGTGCGCCAACAAGGTGACGACGACCGGCAGCTCCGGATCGATCAAGTGTGCGTTGATCCCGGCCTGGATCGACGCGACCAGCGCCTTGCGGTCGAACCGCAGCATCAGGTCGGGCACGCCGTCCAGATCCCGATCGCCCAACGCATCGAGTGTCGGGTGATCGAGCTGCACCGGCACCGGGTTGCCGCCCGCGACGCGCAGCTCCAGCTGGTTCGCGGCAGCCGGCACGAGAAGGCCTGCGCTCCGCCCCTCGACCACGACGATCACGTGCGCCTCGCCCTTCGCCTTCGAGTGGAGGTTCAGGTGGCGCGGGGTCATCGCGATCGAGAGGTTGTCGACCGTGACGTCGGCGGTGCAGGTGCTCGTGTTGCCGGCGAGGTCGCGCACGACGACCGTCACCTGCATCGCGCCATCGAGGCGAGCCGTCGTGTCGAAGCTGACCGTGAACGGCGAGAAGAGGGACGTGCCGACCGCCGCTCCATCCACCAGGATCGCGAGATCGCGGAGGTTCGCGTCGTTCGCCTCGGCGGTGAGCGCGATCGTCCCGCTCACGGTCGATCCGTGCGTCGGCGTCACGAGCGACTTGGTCGGCGCGGTGTTGTCGACGACGACTTCGACGGTGGTGATCGCCTCGTTGCCGGCCGCATCGACGGCGCGCGCCTGGATGGCGAGGAGGCCGTCGAGCCGAGTCGTGGTGTCCTCCTGGCCGAAGCGCGTGTCGGCACCGACCGGGATCATGTAGCTCGTCGAGCCATCGACCAGGGGCGCCGCGCCGGCGACGCGCATCTCGATCGCCACGAGACCGACGCCTTCGTCGCCCGCCGCCGCCGTGAAGTCGACGAGGCCTGCAACGATGCCGCCGTCGAACAGGCCGCCGAGGACGATGACGGGCGCGGTGTTGTCGACGACGATCGCGCTCGCGGCCGTCCCGGCGTTGCCCTTCCCGTCCGTCGCCACCGCGGTGAGTTCATGCGGGCCGTCCGCGAGCGCCGCGGTGTCGATGGTCGTCTCGAACGGCGGCGCCTCGAGCGAAGCGACCTCCGCGGCGTCGACGAAGAAGGCGACGCGGCTGACGCCGGTCCCTGGCGCGACATCGTCGGCGCTCGCGTGGAACTCGGTCACGCCGCGCGCGAAGGCTTCGGGCGCGGGCGAGTCGATCGTGACGATCGGCGCGGTCGTGTCGAGCACGACGGTGATCGCGTAGGAACCGGTGCGTCCGACCGCGTCGGTGGCGACGACCGTGATGGCGTTCGCGCCTTCGGCCAGCTCGATCGCGCCGATCGCGATCCCGCCGCCGGGCCCGAAGGAGGTCGCGACGCCCGCGGGCATTGAGACGACCTCGGTCGCGTTCGCGTCATCGATGGTCGCGATCAACGCGATCGACTCCTCGCCCGGCCCGAAGGAGTCGCCGTCGGCCGGGAGATCGATGTTCACGACCGGCGCTGTCAGGTCGAGCGCAACTCCGATCGTCCTCGAAGCGGTGTTGCCGGCCGCGTCCGTGGCGCTGACGACGATGCCATTCGCCCCCTCGAGCAGCGCGACTGCGCCGCTCACGCTGCCGCCGCCGGCCGGAAGCGTCGCCGTGGTTCCGTCGAAGGTGACCGTGGTCGCCGTCGCGTCGTTCACATGGACGGTGAGGGTGATCGGCGATTCGCCGACGACGGCGCCCGCGACGGGCGCGATCACGACGAGGTCGGGCGGGGTGGTGTCGATCAGCACGGTGATCGACGTGCCGCCCGAATGGCCGGCTTCGTCCGTGGCCGACACGGAGAGCGTGTTCGCTCCCTCGGCCAACGCGACCGTGCCGGACACGCTGCCGCCACCGGCGACGAGCAGCGCCTCGATGCCCGCCGGCGTGGAGACGACGCTGGTCGCCGTAGCGTCCGCGACGTCGGCCGAGAGCGTCGCGCTCGCCAACCCGAGGATCGCTCCGTCAGCCGGCTCCGTGATCGAGACTGCGGGGACGACGGTGTCGAGACGGATCGTCACGCTGCGCGTCGTCGAGTTGCCGAACTCGTCCGTCGCGGTGATCGTGAGAGCGTTTGCGCCCTCGACCAGCGCAAAGCTCGCGTCGCTCTCCCCCATCGTCGGAGCCGCGAAAGTCGAGGGGCTCCAGACCAGGGGCGGCGATGACGTGATCGTGGTCCCGTTCTCGTCACGGACGCAGATCGTCACGGTCGCGAGCGATCCGGCGACGACCTCCTGGTCGGCCGGCATCGCGATGGTGAGCTCGGGGGGCGTGATGTCGACGATGGGCGGCGTGATGCGCACGCGCAGGACGCCCGCCATCCACTCGATCGCATCGGCGATCTCGCTGCAGTTCCCGCGGGCCTGCGTCTCGCCGCCGAGAAACCACGACGACACGTCGAAGCGGTCCCACTCCATCGAGAGCGTCGCGGGATTGTCGCCGGCGAGGATCGTGAGCGGATCGGCCTGACGCGCGAACAGGTAGCGCTCCCCTTGGGGAGAATTGCCACCCTGGATCAGCAATGCCGTCTCGACCTCACGCGGAGCTGTCGCATCCACGGTGAAGCCGGTGTAGGTGACCGGGTTGACCCACGACCCGTTGGCACCATCGGCGGTCCCGCCCGAGTGGCAGCCGTCGTGCAACTCGATCTGCCAGTCGGCGATCAGCGTCGCGTCCTCGTACAGCACCACCAGCGCCGCTCCGCGCGAGAGCCCGAACGCGGTGCGCGAGTAGGAGTAGCTGCCGTTGCCCGTCACGATCGACGTGACATCGTTGCGGAACGCCCGCTCCCGCTTGCCGGCGGACGTGCCGAGCGCAAGGCCGATGACCTGGATCGGCAGCGAGTTGCCCGCGAACGTGGACGCGGTCGGGATCACGTTCGAGATCGCGACGTAGTAGTAGTACACCTTCCGGATCACCGCACCGGCGGGCACGGTCGAGAGCGAGATCGTCCCGCTGTCGGCGCTGTGGATCGCCGCGGTGGCGAAGTTCACCTTGCCCACCTCGCGGTGGAAGAAGCCGAGTGCGTTGTTCCCGTCGCCGTGCGCAGCAGGGGCGAGCACCGGGAAGAAGAACGCGGTCGCTGCGATGCCGAGCAATGGGGAACGCATCGTCGACTCCTGCCTGGACCGACTTCGGATCGATCTCTAGGGCGAAATCGCGCGACGATCGTTACGGCTCGAATCCCGCGTGTTCCGGGCCGGCGCTACGATCCTGCGCCAGCGCGGTGCGGGCGGAGCCAGGGTCGGTGGTCAGGAACGAACGAGCCGATGGCGATCGGCCGGCGGCGCTCGATGTCGCCGCGATGCTCTCCCGTCATCGCCCGGGAATGCTGGCGTACGTGCGGCTCCACGCCGGTCGGCGGCTTCGCGCGCGCGATTCGACCGAGGACCTGGTCCAGTCCGCCTGCCGCGAGGTACTGAAGGATCTGCCCACCCACGGCGTTCGCACCGAGTCCGAGTTCCGTCATTGGCTCTACCAGGCCGCCGAGCGCAAGCTCCTCGATCGCGCGCGCTACTGGGCGAGCGCCAAACGGACGCCGCCCGATGCCGACTGCCGCTCGGCCGACGTCCTCGGTGCGATCGCTTCGTTCGAGACCCCGAGCCGAGTCGCCATCGGGCGCGAGGAGTTCGCGGCGTTCGAGACAGCGTTCCGCGGTCTCGACGACGCCGACCGCGAGGTGATCCTCCAGGCGCGCATGCTCGGCCTGTCGCGCGAGGAGATCGCGAAGGCGAGCAGCCGGAGCGTCATCGCGGTGCGCGTCCACCTCCACCGCGCCCTCGCACGCCTCGCGGCGCGCTGGCGCCGAGGTGCGCACGATCACCCGTCGAAGACCTCGCGTGCCGCGCGGACGCCCTGATTCGGCCGGCGCGCATCGGCGAGCCCGCCCGAACGGCACGCGCTCCGGGCCATGTAGGGCGCGTGCTCGAAGCTGCCGCCGCGCGACGACTGCTCACGGTCCGGCAGAGGGCGCGCCCACTCGTCAAACATAGGACCGGGCGGGATGGCGAAATCGGAAGAAGCGGGCGGACGGCACCACTCCCACAGATTCTCGTGCATGTCGTGCAGGCCGAACGGGCTCGGCAGCAGCGAGCCGACCGGCGCATGGAACATGAAGCCATCGACGAATCCGCCGCGGTAGACGACGCCCGGCGGAACGGGAGCGGCACGCAGGTCTCGCGACTCGGCGAACGCGTCATCGGCCAGGTTGGCGAAGCCGAGCAGCGACATGGCGTCGTCGCCGGTCGAGAAGACGGACGTCGTTCCGGCGCGGCAGCCGTGTTCCCACTGAGCTTCGCTCGGCAGTTCGAGGCCCGTCCTCGCGAGCGCCCGCACGCACTCGGTCCACGTCACGAACTCGACCGCACGCGGAGCGTCCGGCCATCTCGGACGCGCCTCGGGCTGCTGGATCAGGCTCGGGTTCGCGCCGCAGAGCAGCGTCCACTGCGGCTGCGTCAGCTCGTACTTCCCGAGGAAGAAGGGGCGCAGCACGACCTCGGTGACGGGCGACTCGTTCGCTCGATGGTCGGGATCGGCGGACGGCGAGCCGAGCGGGTGGACGTCATCGACGACGTGCGAGCCGAGCCGAGTCGGGCCCCCGGGGATGAGCACGAGCACGATCCCCATCGGATGGCTCGGCCGCAGGCGCCCGGTCGACGGATCGCGTGACGGCAGCTCGCCGGTGTCGGCGACCAGAAACTCGTGGAGCCCCGATCCCGGATCGCGCCCGAGCGGCAGCAGCCCAAGCTGCGGCGCCAGCGCGAGTCCGCGATAGAGCGGACAGGTTCGCTCGTCGGCGATCTCGGCGATCGCGCTCTCCCAGCGACTCGCTGCATCACGACCCGAGATCGTGCGCTCGACGATGGTCGTCGCGCGCTCGAGCCGACGCTCCACTTCCTGCACGAGCCCGCCGCGCGGCGCCACGAACGACTCGAGGTCCCCGACGAGCCGGACGAGAGTGTCGTGCAGCCATTGCTCCTCGGTCAAGGCGAAGCGCCACGTCGCGCCCTCGCCGCCGATCGCGCGCTCGCGGAGCCGGTCGAGCAGCTCGTGGTGCAGCTCGACGTGTCCCGCGAGCTCGCGAGCGCGACGGAGCCACCCCTCGATCGCCGGCGCCAATCCGGGCTCGGCCGGGAACAGCGCCTCGGCCCCTTCGACCAGTTCTTCCAGCCGTTTCGAGTCGGAGAGCAGCAGCACCTTGCGCTGTTCCGTCTCCGCGAGGCGACGTCCCTTGCGCTCGGTCCAGGCCAGTGCCGCGAGTGCTGCGATGGCGAGCGGGATGCCTGCGAGGAGCGACGCGCTGGCGAGGGGATGGCGCTGCGACCAGCGCGCCGCGCGAAGCACCACGCCGGCGCGGCGCGCCTCGATCGGCTGGCGCGACAGCACATGTCCGAGGTCGCGCGCGAAGTCGCCGGCGGTGGCGTAACGGCGCGATGCGTCGCGCTCCATCGCCGTGAGGCAGACCGTCTCGAGGTCGCGCGGGATCGTTGTTCGCAACGCGCGCGGTCGCGCGAACTCCCCGGCGAGGATGCGCGCGCGCACGGCGTCGCTCGAGCGCTCGCGAAACGCCGGGCGCAGCGTGAGGAACTCGTAGAGCGTGACTCCCAGCGAATAGACGTCGGCGCGGCCGTCCACGCTGCCATCGCCGCGGACCTGCTCGGGCGCCATGTAGGGCAGCGATCCGGGCTGTTCGCCCTCGCGCGTGAGCCGGGAGGCGAAGCCCTGGAAAGCGAGCCCGAAGTCGAGGAGGAGCGCGCGGCCGGTCGGCGTGACCGCGACGTTCGAGGGCTTGACGTCCCGATGCACGATCCCGCGTCCGTGCGCGTGTTCGAGCGCCTCAGCGACCTGGCGCACGATCCGCGCGACCGCGTCCTCGAAGGTTGCATCGGGAAGCACGGCAGCCGGCGCCTCGGCGGCACCGAGGACGTCGTGTCCGCGCGCCCGCGTCGCGACGGCAACGGCGTGGGCGAGGTCGACGGCGGCGAACGAGCGCTCGCGCTCCGGTTCGAGTTCGCGCAGCAGGTCGGCGAGCGTGCAGCCCGCCACGAGCTCCATCGCGAACCACGGAAGGCCCTTCTCCTCCCCGACCGCGTGGATCGGGACGATGCCGGGATGGTGCAGTCGCGCGACCGCCTCGACTTCGCGGCGGAAGCGGGCGCGCGCTCCTGCGAGGACGAGCCGCTCGGGACGCATGAGCTTCACCGCGACGCGACGGCCGAGCGAGAGCTGCTCCGCTTCGTAGACGACGCCCATCCCGCCACCGCCGATCCGCCGGTGCAGCCGGAAGTCGCCGACCTGTCCGGGGGTCGGCGCGCCGGTGCCGTCGTCGGCCCGATCGAGCATCCCGACCGCGCCGAGCCGGGAAAGCTCCGCGCGCACCAACGGTGCCTGCGCGGGATGGCGGGCCAGCAGCTCCTCGAGCGCCGTTGCGCCGCCCTCCTCGAGTCGCTCGAGGCATTCGTAGAGCAGCCGCTCGACCGGATCCTCGATCGAGCCGCCGTCGCCAGCGGCGCTCGAGGACTCTCGGCCACGCACGTCGGGAGCACTCACGTCTTGCACCTCGGAGCGGAAGCGTCCGCTGGAACGACGAAGCCGTCAAGTCCCGACCACTGCGTCGTAACCGCGTCAGCGCCGCCCGAAGCGCATATCCCAGACGTCCCAGCCACTCCCGCACCGCCGTCGCCGTGAATTCGCTCCCGTTGTCGGAGCGGATGTACTCCGGAATGCCGCGGAAGACAAAGAGCTCCGTCAGTCGAGCCATCACGTCCTCGCTCGAGAGCCGACGCTCAACATCGATCGCCAGGCACTCCCGCGTGTACTCGTCCACCAGCGTCAGCATCCGCAGCGGTCGCCCGTCGTGCGTACGCGCCGCCACGAAGTCGTAGGACCAGACGTGGTCCGTGTGCGCAGACCGCAGCCGCACGCACGAGCCGTCCGCCAGCCACAGCCGCCGACGCGCGCGCTGCCGCCGCGGCACCTTGAGCCCCTCGCGCCGCCAGATGCGTTCCACGCGCTTCGCGTTCACGCGCCAGCCCTCGTTGCGCAGCAGCCCCGTGACCCGCCGGTAGCCGTACCGGCCGTACTGCAGCGACCGCTCCACGATCGCCGCCTTCAGCAGCGCCTCATCGTCCTTCACGACCGCCCGGTACCTCTGCGTCGCTCGTTCCTGGCCGAGGACCTTGCACGCCCGCCGCTCGCTGACCTTGAGCCGTGTGCGCACCGCCTCCACGACTCGCCGCCGCCGCGACGGGCTCAGAAATTTCCCGAGGCAGCCTCCTTCAAGATCGCGATGTCCAGCACTTGGTCAGCGACCACCTTCTTCAGCCGGGAGTTCTCCCGCTCGAGGTCCTTCAGGCGCTTGGCCTGGTCCACCTTGAGACCGCCAAACTCCCTGCGCCAGCGGTAGTACGTCTGATCCGTGATCGCCAGCTGCTTGCAGATCTCGCGGATCGACACGCCCTGCGACTGCTTCACCTCCGCCTCGCGCAGCATCGTGATGATCTGCTCCGGCGTGAATTTCTTCCGCCGACCCATCTCTGCCTCCCTCGAATGCGTCCAACCTAGCACTGAGCCGGTGGACTAGTTCTTGGGGGGCAGGTC
>SXGT01546856.1_pt1 | contig 11072 bp, 8 predicted proteins | sample 3176221 | NCBI WGS metagenome assembly SXGT01 (sample SAMN11356862, study PRJNA531348) | freshwater metagenome | isolation source: freshwater sample F1-120 | place: China: Fuxian Lake, Yuxi | collected 2017-12-25
CACGTCGTACTTGGTCCCGCAGAATTGCATGATCTCTTGCTCGGTTCCGGGCTCCTGATTGAACTGGTCGGACGGGAAGCCGAGGACAGAAAAGTTCTGGCCCTTGAACCGGCGATAGAGGGCCTCGAGGCCCTTGTATTGGGGTGTGTAGCCACACTGGCTGGCCACGTTCACGATCAGCAGGACCCGGCCCTTGAAGTCGGCCATGGAGCGGTCCTTCCCGTCGATCGTCTTGACGGTGTAGTCGTACACTGACATCAGTCATCCCTCTCGCGTGGTGAGATACAAATCCGTTCGGGCGGTCCCGGCAAGCTCAACCAGAAACGCCGCCAATCGTTCCGTCACTGCCTCCACGAACCGGACCCCTTTCGGGGCGGTGGCCGCCGCGGGGTTGCCGGTCCCGGTGTCGTCGGTCACCGCGGTCCACTGCCGCGGGGTCCAAGCCCAACCCTCCCGAAATCCCTGAATCGCCGACGGTCTGGCGAACCCCGGACCGGCCGTTTCGAGCGGCCGTACCAACGCGGGTGCCAGGTGCAGCATGACGCTGGTCTCGAGTTCACCGGCATGATCGCCCGGTTCGGCGAAGAACGGCCGGGGGTCGACCACCGCATACCAATTGACCTGGCACAGCAAGATCGGCGTTCCCACCGACAGTTCCCGAATGATCTGGCGAAAGTCGTTGCCGCCATGCCCGTTCAAGATCACCAGTTTCTCGATCCCGTGCTGCTCGAGACTCGGCAAGAGATCCCGGAGAATCGCGGCTTGAGTGCTGGGGTTGAGGTTGAGACAGAACGGAATATCGCGCTGGCCGGTCTGGACCCCGAATGGGACGGTCGGGAGCACCAAAACCTTCGCGCCGGCGTCGGACGCCCGGCCCGCCGCGAGTGCGGCAATGGCGTCGCATTGGATCGTGTCGGTGGCGTAGGGAAGGTGCCGGTTATGAGCCTCGGTCGCTCCCCACGGCAGGACCGCCACCTGATAACGGGCGGACTTCACGGTGTCCCAGGTCGATTCGGCGAGGAGGTAGGGTCGGCTCATGGCCCGCCAAGATCGCCCCCCGGGCCTGGCCGGGCAACTCGGACCGAAATTGGACGGAGGGTCCGGAAGTTGCCTTTTGGCCGGTCGAAGCTTGGCCAGACCAGGGGCATTCGGTCCTGAGGCCCGGTCGGTACGAGGGGGAGAACTTCGGGTTGAGACGAGCCGGAGCAGGGCCGCAAATCGTTGTGGTTGCTTTGCTTGCGCTGCTTGGCGCCGGCTCGGCATCGCCCGTGGCCGGGCAGGCCAGCTCGTTCGAGTCCTACTTCCACAGGGTCATCGACCGGGACGCCGGATTGCCGGAAACTCAGGTCAATGCGGTGGCCCAAACCGCCGACGGCTTCCTCTGGCTCGGCACCCGTCGGGGCCTCGTCAGATACGATGGGCTGCGCTTCGAACTGTGGGCCACCGCCGATAGCGGTGCCATGGCCTCCGAATGGATCAACAGTCTGGCCTCGGACCGACGGGGCCGGGTGTGGGTCGGAACCACCCGGGGCCTGGTTCGGATTGACCCGGGAAAGCCGCAGCCTACGCCGGCCTCAACAATCCCCGCCGAGAATATCTGGGCGCTGTTGGAGGATCGTTCCGGCCAGGTCTGGGTCGGCACTGCGACGGCCCTGTATCGATCCGATGGAGACGGTTTCCGTCGGATTGGCGGAACCGGCGGCGGGCCGGTCTACGCCCTCAGCCAGGATTCCGCGGGTCGGATTTGGTTTGGTGGCCGGGGGCAGTTTGGGACGGTCAACGCGGACTCCGCGGTTCTGCTTCCGGAGGCCGGGCGCCGTCTGGCCCCGACTGTCTATTCCATGGTCCCCGACCGGCAGGCCGGCCTCTGGGTCGGCACCCGATTCGGAGTTCACCGAGTTCGAGTCGATTCCGCCGGCCATCCCTCGGTCGGCCCGCTGATCTCCACCTCGGAGCACCAATCGGCCCACCCGGTCTGGGCGTTAGCCACGACCCGGGATGGACTACTCTGGCTTGGGACCAGCACGGGCGGCGTGATGACGTGGGATGGGGCCTCGCTCAGTCGCTATGGGATCGCTGAAGGCCTGAGTTCCCGCCAGATCCTCGCCTTGTACGTTGATTCGCGCGACCGCCTCTGGGCCGGATCCGGCGCCGGGATCGACCGGTTTCAACGGACGGCGTTCACCACCTTCGCCGCCGAGCACGGGTTGCCGGATGAATCGATCTGGGCCATCCACGGCCTCGGAGAATCGGTGTGGGCGACCGCGTTCGACGGCAGCGTCCATCGATATGCCGGAGGGAAGTTCGTCCCGGTGGTTCGATCCAACGGGCCGGCCTCGGGTTCGGTACCGGCCTTGCCCCTCCGTGACGGATCGCTGCTCGTGGCGGAACAGGCCAGTCGGATCGTTCGCCTCACAGGGACTCGGCGCGAGGACCTGACCACCAGGCTTCGGCTGCCCGCTGGATCGGTGTTAGGCATGTTCGAGGACCGGAGCGGGCGGCTTTGGTTCTCGACGGACAGCGGCCTGTACCGATCGGCCGGCGGCGTGGCCGAACCGCTGTCCGCCCGGTTCGGTCTCCCTCCGGGACGGGGTCCCAGGGTCATGGCCGAGGATAGCGCCGGGCGGATCATCCTGGGCCGCCCCGGGGTGACCGTCATCACCGGCGACTCGGCTCGCCGGTTTGGCGCGGCCGAGGGACTCCCCGACCTCGAGATCTATGCGCTGTTTCCCGATGGCGCCAATCTTTGGATCGGTGCGGCTGATAGCGGTCTCTATGTCCTTCGCCATGGGAAGATCCGCCACCTGGGCCGGCGCGACCGGCGGCTCCGGATCGAAACGTTGGGGATCGTGGCCGACGACCTCGGATATCTGTGGTTCACGTCAAGCTACGGACTGCTCCGGATCGCGCGGTACGAGCTCGAGGCGGCCGCCGATGGCCAGGGCGGGAAGCTCGCCATCCGGAGTTTCGACCGCCATGACGGTCTCCCGACCACGGAGTTCAACGGAGACTATCAATCGAATTTATTCAAGGCGCCGGATGGCCGGCTCTGGCTTCCGAGCTACGCCGGTGCCGTCAGGGTCGACCCCGGCGAGCTGCTCGCCGACTCACTCCCCCCCCAAGTCCACATCGAACGCGTGGTCGTCGACGGCGTCGAGCAGAACCCGGCCGCCAACCCCTCGTTTCCGCCCCGAGTCGGCCGGCTCGAAGTGGTGTTCTCGGCGACCGATGCCTTGGTTCCGGCCCGGGTTCGAATTCAATACCGGCTCGTCGGCGTCGACCGCGACTGGATCGAAGCGGGCGACAAGCGGAGCACGTCGTACGGTCCGTTGGAGGGCGGGACCTACCGGTTTGTCGTCCGGGCCGCCAACGAGGACGGGCGTTGGAATCCGACCGAGGTCGGATTCAGTTTTGGCGTGGCCTACCCCCTATATGACCGGCCCTGGTTCTTCCCGACCATTCTGCTGGCGGGCGGTCTCGCGGCGGTGGCGTTCAACCGGATGCGGGTCCGTCAGATGCAGGTCCGGCAGCGGGAACTGAGCCGCCAGGTCGACGACCGGACCCGCGATCTGATCGCGGCACGCGCCAACCTCGAACAGCGGGTGGAAGAGCGGACCGCCCAACTCGGTGACGAGCTGGCCGAGCGGAAACGGCTCGAGCACCAGCTGTTGCAGGCCCAGAAGCTCGAGAGCATCGGCCGGCTGGCGGGAGGTGTGGCTCACGAAATCAACAATATGATGACCGGGGTACTCGGTTTTGCCGAGATGGCCGAGGCTGCGGCAAGTGACCGGCCCGACATCCTGGCCGACCTTCAGCAGATCCGCCAGGCCGGCGAACGCGCCGCGCTCGTCACGAAACAGCTGCTGGTGTTCGCCCGGCGGCAGCAGACTCAGCGCTCGGCGGTTCGGCTGGCAGACGTGGTGGCCGATTTGGAGCGCTTTCTCCACCGCGTCGGCGGCGACCACGTCAGTCTGTCGATCCAGTTGCCGGATGACCTGGCGCCGGTCAGCGCCGACCGGACCCAGGTTGAACAGCTGATCACCAATCTCACGATGAACGCCCGCGACGCGATGCCGTCCGGCGGCCAGATCAGGATTCGGGCGTCCAACGTCGTGCTCGGCGCGATCACGTCCGTTGGGAGCATCGAACTCCTTCCCGGTGACTACGTCAAGCTCGAGGTCGAGGATCAGGGCATCGGAATTACACCGGAGGTGCGGGCCCGGCTGTTCGAGCCGTTCTTCACCACCAAAGACGTCAACCGTGGCACCGGACTCGGCCTGGCGGTGTGCTACGGCATCGCCGTCCAGCATGGCGGAGCGATCGCGGTCGAGTCGGTCCCGGGCAAGGGTAGTTGTTTCGAGGTTTGGCTTCCGGTTGGGATAGTGGAAGAGCGGGCAGACCGGGTCACCGATGAGGCGCCGCGTGGCTCCGAGACCGTGCTGGTCGTCGAGGACGAGCCGGCGGTTCGGTTGGTGGCGGTCCGGGCCCTGACCAATCTCGGGTACCGGGTAGTTGAAGCGCCGGACGGCGAGGCCGCTCTCCAGGAGTTTGGCCCCCGGTTGTTCGAAATCGATTTGATGCTGACCGACATCCTGATGCCGAAACTGGGCGGGGTCGAATTGGCCAAGGCATTTAGGGCTCTGAGGCCAGGCTTGCCGATCGTGTTCATGTCGGGCTTTGCTGGTCCCGAGCCCCAGTCGTCCGGCGAGGCGATCCACCTTGGCCCGATGTTGGCGAAGCCTTTTACCCGGGCCGACTTGGCCTCCGCCGTCCGGGGCCGCTTGGATCTCGTCCTAGCCGAGCCCCGCTAGCGGGTCCACATCACGATCGCACCGCAGCTGTTGTCCCGGTACTCCGGGGGAATCAACGTCTGCCGCTGGTACACTTCGATGGCTTCGATATCGGACGGCGTGATCAGCGGGAGCACCTCACCGACGTCGCCGGTCATCTTCTGGCCGTCGATCCAGACACTCACATTGAACGACTGGCAGTTGAGGAACGAGACGTTTTCGGGTTCGCCCGGCGCGATGAAGCTCGACCGGACGCCGGGAATCCCCCGGAGCAGTTCGGAAATCCGCCCGGCAGCGAGCTTGTCGATCTCCTCGCGGGTCAGGAACTTGCCGACCCGTTTGGAGCGGCGCCGGTAGAACTCATCGTACTTGGCCGTGTTGGCGTACTGGGGCGGCTTGCCGTACTTCCCGATCACCAGGATATCGCCGAGGAACTGGGGCAACCGCCGGATCGCGATCTTGCCGTCCCACTGCTGCCCCCCCGCCAGGCGGATGGTGAAGTACTGGGCCTTGTATCCGACCTTCCGGACCCGGGCGATCTGAAGCCCCGGCGTCAGGCCGTCCATCGCAAACCGGCCGTTCCGGTCGCTCTGGGTTTGGAATTCCGTGCCCATGATCAGGACCTCGGCATCCGGCACCGGATAGCCCAGCGTGTCGGTGACCAGCCCCTCCATCCGGGCGACCCGTTCCCGGATCGCCCGCTCTTGGACGATGATTGCCTGAGCGGTGGCCACCCGGTCCGTCGTGTCGACGGTAGGAGCAACGCCGACGACTTCCGCGCCGACCTCCCGAAAGTGACGAAGCCTGCGGCGGGCCGGATCGAGGACCGGCGTCCGTTGGTACCAGAACCGGGTCACCCAGAAGCCGGGCTCCGACCGATGGAACTCCGCCGAGCCACCCAACCGGTCCGGGCGCCACTCGGCCGGGGCACCGGTGAACCGATAGTCGATGACCTTGAGCTCCCGAGAGAGCGGATCGAGCCACATCGTACCGGCCAGGTCCACCCGGTCGGACGCCACCGGCTCGAATCGGAGGCCGACGAATCCGGACCGGTTGTCAAGCCCGCTGACGACGCCAAAACAATGGGCGGCCGTGAATTCCGGCGATAAGAAGACCGTGATGTCCGGGGTGGACCAGGCGCCGGCCGTCCGATCGAGATACCCGAGTCTGGCTCGGTCGGCCGGCGAGGCCGTGTCCGGCGGCCGGTTGGCCGCGGCAAGCAGCGTGTTGAGTTCCTCCGACTCGATCTTGAGCGAACCGGAAACCACGCGCTCGAAGGCGGCCAGACTTTGGGTCGTCACGGCCCGGTTTTCGGTCGTCGCCACGGTTCGGAGCATGACACTCACCTGAGCCCAGTGCGGGGCCACGGCCTCGGTGAGGCCCGGGGTCCGGCAGGACGCCGGTACCGGCACCAGCCGGGTCGGGAACCCGGCCCGGCGGGCCGCATGGCCGATCGTTAGGCTGTCGAGAACCGGGTTCACGGCCACCGTGGCGGTGGTGTCGGCAAAACCGGGCCGTTCGACCCGCAGCAGGTAGGACCCCGCCGGCGCCATCAGCCGGACCCGGCCGAAGTCGCTGGTCACCCCGCGGGCCGCGACGGATCCGTCGGCCCGTTCGAGCGACACCAGTACCCCGACAGCCAGATTCGGCCCCCCGGGCTGGGTGACCCGGACCCGAATTTCCTGGGCCGATAGCCAACCGGCGCCCCCGAGCAGGGCCAAGACAACGCGGGCGGCGCCAACGGTCATGGGGTTCATGGCGCTCCGAATCTAGCCGCCCGAAGGCCTCGGGGCGCGACCACGATTCGAAACGGCGGATAACCGAAACCGAGCTCGCCGTCGGTCTCGAAACCATGGGGCCCGTCGGTCTCGATCTCGAGTCGGGTCACCGGCCGGCTGGTCACGGCCGGGTGGCCGAGGTGCCCGCCCCAATAGATTTTCGGGAAGACCCCGAGCATGCCAAGACGCGAGGTCCGGCTGAGCCACAGCAAGTTTAAGTGCCCGTCGTCGACCTTGGCCGCCGGCGCAATCCGCATCCCGGCGCCGAAAGTCGGACCATTCGTCACCGAAATCAGCCGGCAGGGGCCCGGATCGGCGGAGGCGCCGTCGATCGTGAATCGGGCCTCGATCGGCCGGTGTCGGGCCATGGCCCGAAGCGCGCCGAGCAGGTAGCTGAGCGGGCCGCCGAGCCGCTTTCCTTCTCGGACCACGATCTCGAGGACGTCCGCGCTGACCCCGAGGGTGAACGAGTTGCCGAACCAGACGCTCCGCACTCGGCCGTCCGCGTCCCGATACTCGAGGCGGCCGACATCGATTGCCACCGTCCGGTAGTTCCGGTAGCCGGTGAGGGCACCAGTTCCGCGCCGCGGAACTCCCATGGTCCGCGCCAGATCGTTGCCCGATCCGATCGGAATCCAGCCCATCGTCGCCGCGGCGGGTCCGTCGTCCAGCAGGCCGTTGAGGACCTCGTGTGACGTTCCGTCGCCGCCGGCGGCCAACACCAGTACGTTCTGGTCGCGAAGTCCGGCGGCGATTCGCCCGAGGTCGCCCGCGGCCAGGCTTTCGTGAACCCGGAGTCCGGGAAAGAGCGCCCGGGCCACCGGCTCGAGCTCCCGCCACCGCTTCCGGGCCCGTCCCTCGCCGCTCGCGGGGTTGAGCAGGACGTGAACCTCCCCGGCTTCCATCCGCCTAACGCTCATGCCCGGCGCCCAGGGGGGTTCCGGCCAAGGGGTCCTGCCCCCGGCGCTCGAGATCGAGGAGAAACTTCTTCCGCGCGAGCCCGCCCCCGTATCCCCGGAGCCCGCCGGCCCGTTCGATGACCCGGTGGCAGGGAATTACGATAGCGATCCGGTTCTGGCCGTTGGCCAGCCCAACCGCTCGCTGTCCGTTCCTGCGGCCCAGCCGCCCCGCGATATCCGAATAAGCGCAGGTCGCTCCGTAGGGGATGGTCAAGAGCGCCCGCCAAACCTCCTCTTGAAACGGCGTTCCGCGGATCACGAGGGGAATCTCGAATCGGTGGCGGGTTCCCGCGAAATACTCCGCCAGTTCGGCGGTGATCTGGTCCAGCATCGGATGGCGGCCGAACCCGGTTGCCCCGAACCACCGTTTGAGGGCGGCCAGCTGCGGATCGAGCCGCGCCGGGTCGCTGAACTCGAGCAGCGCCAACCCCTCGTCGGTCACTCCGGCGGTCAAAGGGCCGACGGCTGAGTCGATGACCGCGACGGTGACCGGGATAGAACCCATGGCTCAAATCTAGTCGGCTATCTAGCTTCTGATCGGCTCTCCCCCTGGGGTTTTGGTGTCACTCAGTCTCGTCAATTGGACCATGCCCGCGTGAGGGCAACCAAGGCCGTCGTCATGGCCCGGGGGCTCGGCAGCCGGATGCGCCGCCCGGATGAGGACGTGGCCCTCACGCCGGGCCAGGACGCCATCGCCGGCCAGGGCATCAAAGGTCTGGTTCCGGTCGGCCGCCCGCTGCTCGACTACGCCCTGTCGAGCCTGGCCGATGCCGGGATCACGCAGGTATGTCTGGTGATCGGTCCCGAGCACGCCGCCATCGTTCATCGCTACCGCGACACCATCCGCCCCACCCGCCTGACCATCACCTTCACTGTCCAGGCCGAGCCCAAAGGAACCGCCGACGCGGTCCTCGCCGCCGCCGGCTTCGCCGGCAGAGACCCGTTCCTCGTCGTGAACTCGGACAACATCTACCCGGTCGCCGCCCTGTCAGCCCTGGCCTCGTTAGGCACCCCCGGCCTGATCGGCTACGACGCCGGCGCCCTGACCGCCGAGAGCAACATCGACCCCGCCCGGATCGCCCAATTCGCCCTGATCCAAACCACCCCCGACGGCTTCCTCTCCAATATCCTCGAGAAACCCCCCGCCGAGCGCCGAGCGCCGAGCGCCGAGTGCCGAGTCTCCATGAACTCCTGGCGCTTCGGCCCCAAGATCTTCGACGCCTGCCGGCTGGTGACTCCGTCGCCCCGCGGCGAATTGGAGTTGCAGGATGCGGTCACCATCGCGATGACCCGGTTCGGGGAGCGGTTTCGGGTGGTGCCGTTCGCCGGGGGGGTGCTCGATCTGTCGAGCCGCGCCGACATTGCCGCGGTCACGGAACGGCTCCGGGGACTGGAGGTCCGTTTCTAGGATGTCCGTCAGCACCTCCCTCACCCGGCACGGGTTCGACGCCGCCGAGGTGGCACGTCGGCTTCCGCTGTTCACGGAGATTCAGTCGGCCGGGTTCGAGGGCCGGACCCGCTATCACGTGCCGGGCCGGATTGAAGTGCTCGGCAAACACACGGACTATGCCGGCGGCCGGAGCCTGGTTTGCGCCACCGAACAAGGCTTTGCCGTCGAAGCCGCCCCGCGCGGGGATCATACCGTCCGGGTCATCGATGCGATGGCGGCGGAGGTCCGGGAGTTCCCGGCCGCGGCCACGCTGATTCCTCCCCGCGGCGATTGGGCCAACTATCCGATGACCGTGGTGGCCCGCCTGGTCCGGGACTTCGGCCCGAGGGTCGGCGGGTTCGATCTCGCGTTTGCGGGCGACATCCCCATCGCGGCCGGCGTCAGCAGTTCGTCGGCCTTGGTGGTTGCCGTCGCGATGGCCGCGATTGACCTCTTTCAGCTCGAAGCGACCGAAGCCTACCGGGCCAACCTGTCGTCACCCGAGGACCTGGCCGGATATTTGGGTGCGGTTGAGAACGGCCGGCCCTTCCGAGGCTTTGGGGCCACCGGCGGCGTCGGGACGCTCGGCGGAAGCCAGGATCACACCGCCATCCTCTGCTCAACCCCGAACGCGTTGACCCAGGTTCGCTTCGACCCGGTCACAGTCGAGCAGCGGGTCGCCTGGCCGGACGGTTTCCGGTTCGTGATCGCCTCGAGCGGGGTGACGGCGGAAAAAACCGGTCCGGCGCTGGAGCATTACAACGACGTGGCCCGGATGACCGAGCGGCTCCGGGCGCTGGTGGTGGGGTCGGACTCCGGCTCGACGCTCGGACGGGCCATCATCGAGGGCACCGTCACCGGCATGCCGGCAACCGCTCCGGCCGATCGAGCCGAGGCCGAACGGCTCGCCCGGCGGTTGACCCAACTCACCGCCGAATGCCGATGGTTGATTCCCGGCGTGGTCGATGCGCTGGCCAAGGGACAGCTCGACCGGCTCGGTGACCTGGTGGCTGCCTCGCAACATGGGGCGGAACTCGGGCTCGGCAATCAGATTCCCGAAACGATCGCGCTGGTCGAGTCCGCGCGGCGGCTCGGTGCGGTGGCGGCGTCGGCCTTTGGCGCCGGATTCGGCGGCAGTGTTTGGGCCATGGTGCCGACCAGCGGGATCGAGTGGTTCACCGAAGGATGGAGCGCCGGGTACCGGCGGGCGTTTCCGGACCGGTCGTTGGCCCGGTTCTTCACGACCAGACCGGCCCCCGCGGCCGGGCGGCTCGCGGAGGAAGGTCTGAGCCCGGCCTAACGCCGGAGCTTGCGGAGCAGGCGGAGGATTTCGAGGTAGAGCCAGACCAGTGTGACCGTGACCGCCGTCGCAAAGGCCCATTCATAGGCCGCTGGAGCCCCGGCGGCAACGCCATCCTCGATCGACCGGAAGTCGAGCAACAAGTTCACAGCCGCGAGGCCGGTGACGAACAGGCTGAATCCGATCCCCAAGGGCCCGCTCTCGACCAGAAACGGGATGGTGTAGCCCCCGAATAGCTGAAGCCCGAGCGAAATCAGATAGAAGACGAAGACCCCGCCGGTCAGTCCGACGACGATGGCCTTGAACCGGTCGGTGACTTTGATCAGGCCGGTCCGGTAGGCGCCCAGCATGACCCAGAACGTCCCGGTCGTGAGCCCCACCGCCAGCATCGGCAACCCCTTGTATTGGGTGTTGATGGCTGCCGAAATCAGGCCGAGGGCGGTTCCTTGGCACACCGCATAGACCGGTCCCGCCCAACTGGCCGTGAGCGGCCGAAAGGCCACCAGCAGGCTCAAACCCAAGCCAACGACCACCGAGCCGATCATGGCCGGCACCAACAGCCCGGCCGGAAACCGGCCGGTGCCTAACGACCACCAGGCCACAGCCCCCGTTGCGACGACCATCCCGAGGAGAATCGCGGTCTTCCGGACCGTACCGGCCACGGTCATCGGAACGGTGGATGGTACGGCCCCGGCGGACGCCTCGATGCGGCGAAGCATCGGGTTGTTGGATGCTGTAGTGCTCGTCATGTGAACCACCCCGGTGGAGGACGACGAAAGCTAAGCCCGCGTTTGCTCAAAGGCATGGGCCAGCTGC
>SXGT01853043.1_pt1 | contig 11072 bp, 10 predicted proteins | sample 3176221 | NCBI WGS metagenome assembly SXGT01 (sample SAMN11356862, study PRJNA531348) | freshwater metagenome | isolation source: freshwater sample F1-120 | place: China: Fuxian Lake, Yuxi | collected 2017-12-25
CGAACACTATGTTGCCGCTTATTCCAAGAAGTACGGCAAGCCGTTGCGACGCCTGCCGGCCGATGTCGCGGCCGCGCTTGAGGCTTATCACTGGCCCGGCAACATCCGTGCGCTCCGCCACGCCGCCGAGCGGGCGGTGATCCTGGCCGGCGACGACGCCTTCACCGTCGAGGATTTCTCCCTGTCGCGCGCCCAGCCGCGCACCGTCACTTCGCAGCCGCCCGCGCCGGCGGCGAGCGACCTTAATCTCGACCGCGCCGAAAAGGCGATGGTGGAAGCGGCACTGAAGAAGCACGCCTACAACATCTCCCTCGCCGCTGCCGAGCTCGGCCTGACTCGCGCAAGCCTCTACCGGCGCATGGATAAGCATGGGCTGTGAGCTGAAATCCTCCCCGGAACGGGGAGGGGGACCGCCGCCGCAAGGCGGGGGTGGAGGGGGCAGAGCCTCCCCGGATGTGCTCCGGCCCCTCCACCGGCCTTCGGCTGGTCCCCCTCCTCGTTCCGGGGAGGAGTGATGCCCCTTCGCCGCACCTGTCTCTACGGCCTTGCCTGGCGCGCCGGCTTGTTCCTGCTGCTTGCCTTCGGCTTCGTCCAGGCGATGATCACCCCGGGGCTGGGCGCAGCACGCATCTTGGCCGGGCTGGTCTGCCTCGGCGTGCTCGCCGCCCTTTGGCGCTACGTGCAGCGGACCAATCTCGAACTCGCCCGCTTCGTCGACGCAGTCCGCTTCGGTGATCTCAGCCAGAGCTTCGCGCACCGACGCGAGGGCAGCGGCTTCGATGAATTCGGCGAGGCGCTGGAGCAGGGCATGCGTCGGCTGCGCGACGAGCGGCACCGGCTATCGGACGCCAACCGCTTCTACGAGGCGGTGCTCGACGACGCGCCGACCGCACTGCTGACCGTCGATGGCGAAGGCCGGGTCGAACTCGCCAACAAGGCCGCGCGGCGCATGCTGATGCGCCACAAGGGCGTGCGGATCGAGGATTTCGCCGTTTATGGCGAGACTTTCGCGCGCGGGCTGGCCGATGTCTCGGTGGACAAGCCCCGGCTGGTGCCGCTGACGCTTGATGCCGTCCCGCAGACCGCAATGGTGAGCGCGGCGGCAGTGCACCGGCTCGGCGGCACCGTCCGCGTGGTCGCGGTGCAACCCATCCAGGGCGAGCTGAACGCGGTCGAGATCGCCGCGCAGAGCGACATCGTGCGCGTGCTCACCCACGAGATCATGAACTCCATGACCCCGGTCACCTCGCTCGCTCACACCGCGGCCAAGCTGATGGCGGAGGTGGACCGGGGAGCGCATCCGGACATAGCGGATGCGCGCGCCGCGGTGGAGACGCTGGCGCGGCGAACCGATGGCGTCATGCACTTTGTCGAATCCTATCGCCAGATCGCCCGCACGCCCGAGATCCGGCGCCGGCTGTTCGAGGTCCGGCCCTGGGCAGAGGAGCTGGAAAGCCTGTTCCGCGCCTCGCCCGTCGCAGCGGAGGTGTTTTTCGACCTGGAGATCGAGCCGGCCAACCTTGGAATCGACGTTGATCCGGACCTGATCTGCCAAGTGCTGCTGAACCTGCTCAAGAACGGCGCAGAGGCCGCGCTCGGCCATGCGCCGGAGCCGCGGGTCAGCCTGGCGTTCAGCCGCAGCCGAAGCGGGCGGGTGCAGATCGAGGTGGCCGACAACGGGCCGGGTGTGCCGGAGCCGCTGCAGGGCGACGTGTTCCTGCCGTTCTTTACCACCAAGGCGAACGGTACCGGGGTCGGCCTCAGCCTCGCCCGCCAGGTGATCCTGGCGCATCGCGGGGCGATCAGCCTGGATCGGAGCGAGGCGGGCGGGGCGCTGTTCCGGATCGTGATCTGATCCGTCCTCCCGTTTCAGGGGACTACGCCAGCCGTTCCGCCACCGCCTTCACCTGATGCCGGATGTCCGGCACGGCGACGATCTCCCAGAATGCACCCCTGGTGATCGGGCCGACGGCGTAGAGCGTTTCGGACGGACACCCGTCCGCGGCGACGACGCGCGAAGAAGCATTCACGTCGACGCCGATCCGCAGCGGATCGGAGCGGATCCGGCCGGCGGCGAGCAGCGCATCGAGCAGCGGCTCGCCGGCGCGGCTGATGTCCGCCTGCGGGCCGGTGCAGTTGACGATGCGACGCACAGGCAGGCGCTGCGCTTCATCCTCGCCGCGGGCGCGCCATCGCAGCAGCGCGCCGTCACGGTCGCGCAAGACTTCGCCGATCTTGCCGGCCGCGACCTGCAGGCGCCGGTCGGCGATCAGGCCTTCGATGCGCGCGGCGATCGAAGGCGCGATCCGGTGGCGGTGGACGTCCCACCAGGGCCGAAGATGACGCAGGAAGCGGCGGCGCTCGTCCGGGCTTGCGGACGCCCACAGCGCCTGCGTCACCGGCCGGAGCGAATCCACGGCCGCGCGCCAGCCGATCGCCTGCGCGCGTGCCCGCACCAGGGCGAGAAGTCGGCTGCCGCATGCGTCCGGCGCGTCGGCGAGCGGCTCCGCGCTCTGCGCCGCATCCGCGTGCGCGCGGGGCAGGAGTCCGCGGCGGGACAGCGCCAGAATGCGGCCGCGAAAGCCGGCGCTGTCCAGCATCAGCGCCGCATCGATCGCGGTGAGCCCGGTGCCGAGCAGCAGCACGGTGTCGTCCTCGCCAAGTCCGGCAGCCAGATCCTCCGCCCAGGGGTCACCGATGTAAGCGCCGGGCGCGAGCCCCGCCGCGCCGATCGCGCGCGGCGTTTCGGACGGAAGGTTGCCGAGCGCGAGCACCACGGCGTCGGCGGTAATCACCTCTCCGTTCGCACATCGGACTGTCCCATCCGGCGCGATGTCGTCGGCTTCGGCGCGGACGACGTCCAGCCGGCACTCCCCGATCAGGCGCTCGAGGTAGCGGCCATATTCGCGTCGCTGCACGAAGGTCGTACCATCGCCCAAGCCCTCCGCCTCGGTCCAGCGCGCGAAGTGATCCGGCGAGTCGGGCAGGGCGCTCATGCCGGCAGCGCGGACGTTGAGCAGGTGATCGGCATGCCGGGTCGAATAAGCCACGCCGCGGGCGAGCCGGTCAGCTCGCTCGATCAGCGTCACCTGCACACCGCGCTCCAAGAGGTGCAGGGACAGCAAAGTGCCCGAATAACCGCCGCCGACGACGGCAACGCGCCGGCCGCTCACATCTGCGCTGCCAGCACGCTGGGCTCCAGCTCGTCCGGCAGGCTGTCGAGGGGAACCGGATCGGCGAGCGTTAACCCGTCCAGGATGCGCGCTGTCTCGTCCCGCACCATCAGCATGACGCGGTGGAGGCGGCATTTCTCCTCCGTCACGCAATTCTCGCATGGCTGGTAGGCGAGCCGGCTGGCGCAAGGGACGAGGCCCAGCGAGCCGCGCGTCCGCCGGACGATCTCGCCATAGCTGATCATGTGCGGCGGGCGGGCCAGCCAGTAGCCGCCCTCGCGGCCGCGCATGGTCTCGACCAGGCCGGCGCGGCGCATCTGCGAGAGCATCACCGTCAGGAACTTGGACGGGATGTTCTGCGCCTCCGCGATTTCGGTCAGCTGCACCGGTCCCTCGCCGTAGCGATCGGCCAGGTGCAGCAAAGCCCTGATCGTATACCGGGTCCTCTGGGAGAGCATGACGGCTAAATGGCTCGGCTTGGCCGGCGAAACAACCCGTCGCGGGGAGGCGCGCCAGGTAGGGTGGTCCAACCGTGATTGCTCCAGAACGAAGCCTCACCCCCAACTTGTTTCAGGGTTCTTTTCTCGCCGCACCACCGCGTCCGGAATGGATGCTGAAACAAGTTCAGCATGTCGACAGAGATGCGCGTCCGAATATCTGAGCCGTTCGGTACGGACGCGCAACGCTGTTGTGAACGGGACGGTTCACACCCGGAACGAGCACTCTCGCGAGACCCGCAGAATCGCGCGCTTTCTTTACCAGTTAACGATGCAGGCCGATGGCGCCCGGAGGCTTTCCCGCTGCATTTCGGCGCCCGATCCAACAACTCACCGTGCGACCGGGCCGGTCCATCCCGCGAATCCCGAGGGGGGCTGGACGGGGCAAGGAAGGTTTAACAGTCTGCACTCAACGTCACGGGGTGGGCAGCTTCCTGACGAATATCAGCCGGGCCGCGAGGCCCTTGTACGCTTAGGTGGCGCATCCGCTCGCGTGTGTGCCGACCGTCAGGTCGATCGGGGATTGCGATGACTGGTTTGGTTGAGACGCTTAAAGCTTCGGGGTTTCGGAAGTTCCGTAACGTGTTTGGACCACGTGGATTTTTCTTCGCGGCCATTCTCACCGTCTTTGCCGCCCCGGCGGCCCAGGCCGAAGCACCTCAGGCTGGCGCGGTCGGCGGCCCGTTCGAAGCGGTCCAGCCGCTGAAGTCCGCGCCGAACTTCAAGCAGCTCTTCTCCAGCTGGAAGAAGCTGGAAGAGCCGGTCAAGCCGATCGTCGCCATTCCGTCGACTCAGCCGGTCAAGGGCTCCGCGTTGACCTCCGGCTACGGCGTCCGCTCCGATCCTTTCCGCGGCCGCGCCGCCATGCATGCCGGCATCGATCTGGCCGGGCCGCTCGGCACGCCAATCTATGCCACCGCCGACGGTTATGTCGGCCGCGCCGAATGGGCCGGCGGCTACGGCAACCTGATCGAGCTCAATCACGGCCGCGGCATCCAGACCCGCTACGGCCACCTTACCCGCTCCACCGTCCGCTCCGGCCAGGCGATCAAGCGCGGCCAACTGATCGGTTACATGGGCTCCACCGGCCGCTCGACCGGCAGCCACCTTCACTATGAAGTGCGGATCGACGGCAAGGCCGTGAACCCGATCCCCTTCATGGAAGCCAACGACCTCCTTCTTGCCGTGCAGCGCCGCGCCAATGCCGCCAACACCCGCGTTGCCATGGGCGGCCCTGCCAGCGCCGCCAAGTAAGCGCTCCGACCTTCCGCAGGCATCCAGGCCCGCCGGTCCGACCCGACCGGCGGGCCTTTTCGCGTAGCGCTGCAACGAAAGTGTAACGGCAACACGTGACAAGGCGGATCAGGCCAGGTCAGCGCGGTGATACCGGATGTCGGAGCGGGGCAGAAGCGAGTGCGTCACGTCCGGTCCGATCGGACCGTGACCGACGACGCGCTGGTTCTGGTCGAGCCGGGCTATTGTCCGGCCTTGTGTGCCGCGGCGCGAGTCGCGACACCCGACCGCGCGTTCCTGAATGCCGGCTGGTATGCCAGCGAATCTGATGAAACGGCATGCACCCTTTCGCTTCGCCGTCTCGGCATCCGGCTGATCAATTGGGGGTGCGGCGACAGCGGCTACAAGCGCGAGCTGGGTGCCGTCGCCGGTCCGGCACTGCTCGACTGCCTGGTCGTACGCGATTTCCCGGGATTGCTGCCGATCGCCCGCCGCTTCTGGACGGACGGCGCCTGATCAGTGCCGCGCTAAGTCGCCTTCGGCAGAAGCGCGCTGCGCGACCGTGGGCGTTCGTACGTATCGTCGCTGCTGCAGTAAACGGAAACAGGGCCGGCCGTGCCTGCTGCAATTGCACGGTCCACAGTCGCTCGCGCCTCGGCCGCGCGATGGAGCTCGTCCCGGATCTCTTTCCCGGCTGTCGCGCCCGGCATTGCGCGGAGAAGCGCGATTCCCTGATCGAGGTCGGCGCGCGCCTCCTTCAGGTTAGAAAGGCTGCCGTGGGCGCAAGCGCGGCGCAGATAGGCCCAGGCATAGTCCGGCTGGTGGGCGATGCCTTCGTTCAACGACTGAAGCGCCTCGTCATGGCGGCCGAGCAGGTTAAGCGTCCACCCGCGATGATAATGGAACTTCATACCCTGTTGTGGGCCCGATCGCGCCGAGAGATCATCCAGGGCAGCAAGCGCCTTGCCATAGTTGCCCTGACGCCGGCTGAGCGCCCCGAGCCGGATCGCAACACGGAAATCCTCATCGGGCCAGCGGGCGAGAATGGCTTCGTAAGCCGCCTTGGCTTCCGCGTAGCCGCCGAGCATCTCATAAGCGGCTGCCAGTTCGAACCGGACCTCCGGATCGTTAGGCTCGACTTCGACCAGCGCACGATAGTCGGCCAACGCTGCTGCCACTGCTTTGTCCGCGGCCGCGCTGGCGGATTCTTCCATCGTGGCAATCGCGTATGAAACATTGGCCCGGACTCGCAAAAGCAGCTTGCGCCCAGCCGGGTCTTGCAGGTCGCCGACACGTGCCAGCGTCGCGCCCGCCAGCCTAAACTCGCCGGCTTCCAGCTGCGCTCCCGCGATCGTGAGGGCAGCCTGGCCCGATGCCGACGCATCGATCGAAGCTTCCGCGCACCGCTTGGTGGGCTCGAAACGAATATCTTCGAAGGCGATCGCGCAAACCGGGAAGATCAAGGTTCCACTTTGTCGAGAGATATCGCCGCGCCCGCCGTCGAACCACAGCCGCAGTGATGAACCGCTACCGTTGGCTCGTTCGAGTAGCGCGATCAGTTCCTGTTCCTTGCTGTCCGACTGATCCGGAACTCGGAAGCGCACGTGCGGTGTCCACAGCCCGAGCACGACTTCCCCCGATTTTGTGTCGAGCTTGGCGGTGCTGATCGTTCCCGTCGTCTCAAGGATTCGGTGCTGTCCGGCGGGCGCACGGCCGTTCTCGGCTGCTGCCGTACTCAACGCAAACAGGCACGTCGCAAGCACAACCACGGCGTTCCATCCACCCACCAGCTATCCCCTTGTCAGGACGAAGAGACTAGCCGGAGCGCTCTCGAGTGCCTAGCCGGCTTTGCCTTGCCGGGGGCGCACCGCTACATGCCAGCCATGTCCACCTACACGCTCGACACGGCGACCAGCCGCGCCACGCCCACGCCCGCGCCGATGAAGCGGCTGACCGTCCCCAAGCTGCAGGCGATGAAGGGGGGCACGCCGATCGTGATGCTGACCGCCTATACGGCGCGTATGGCCCAATTGCTCGATCCGCATTGCGATCTGCTCTTGGTCGGCGACAGCCTGGGGCAGGTGATCTACGGGCTTCCGTCCACCATTCCCGTCACACTCGACATGATGTGCGCCCACGGCGCCGCAGTGGTGCGCGGATCGTGGCATGCGGTGGTGGCGGTGGACATGCCGTTCGGCTCCTACGAGCAGAGCCCGGAACAGGCGTTCGCCAATGCCTCGCGGGTGCTGAAGGAAACGGGCGCCGCAGCCGTCAAGCTGGAGGGCGGCGAGGCAATGGCGGAGACCACTGCCTTCCTGGTCCGGCGCGGCATCCCGGTGATCGGTCATGTCGGCCTCACGCCCCAGGCGGTGAACGTCCTCGGGGGCTATCGCGCCCGCGGGCGCGACGAGGCGGAGGCGTCCAAGATCATCGCCGACGCGCGCGCGGTCGCTGAGGCGGGATGCTTCGCCCTGGTGCTGGAAGGCGTGATGGAGGAGATAGCGGTTGAGATCACGCGCGCCGTCTCCTGCCCAACGATCGGCATCGGCGCGTCGGCGGCCTGCGATGGCCAGGTGCTGGTCACCGAAGACATGCTGGGCGTCTTCGAACGCACGCCGCGCTTCGTGAAGCGCTATGACGATCTGGCGGCCCGGATCGGCGACGCGGTTGCGACCTACGCGTCCGAAGTTCGAAGCCGCGCCTTTCCGACGGAGGACCAGATCTACCGTCCCAAGTAGGTCTTTTCTCTTCGCCCGCTCGGCCTTACACGAGGCCTAAGGGGCCATGGGCGCGCCAATCTCCCGTTCATCTTCGATCCTGTTTAGCAGCGGCGAAGCTTGGGGCGGGCGCTTGGCCGCGTGCGGCCGTTCAAGTGGCACGGAGACGCGGATTGGCTATTGCGCCCAGGGATAACGAGACCTTCTATCGCGAGGTCGACGAGGAACTGCGTAAGGAGCAGCTCACCAGCTTCTGGAAGCGCTACGGAGTCCTGCTGATTGCGGGCGTGCTGCTGCTCCTGGTTGCACTTGGTGGATTCCTGTGGTGGCAGCAGCGCCAGCAGGAACAAGCCGGCGAACGCGGCCAGGCGCTGATCGAAACCTATGAACAAGTCCAGGCCGGCCAGACCAAGGCGGCGGTGCCCAAGCTTGAGGAACTGGCGAATGAGGGGCCGGAGGGCATCCGTGCGGCCGCCATGCTGACCAAGGCGGACGTCGCGATCCAGCAAGGTAATCTGCCGGCCGCTGCGGCGGCGTTCAAGCAGGTCGCCGACAATGGCGAGTTCGCCGAGCCCTATCGGCAGCTGGCGCTCATTCGCCAGACCACCATCGAGTTCGACCGCATCCCGGCGCAGGAGGTGATCCGCCGGCTGGAGCCGCTGGCGGTCGCGGGCGGGCCCTGGTTCGGCAGCGCCGGCGAGCTGGTCGCGCTCGCCCATCTCAAGAACAATCAGCCGGCTCGCGCCGCCCCCATTTTTGCCGCATTGGCGAAGGATGAGAAGCTTCCGCAGAGCATCCGCTCGCGCGCGTTGCAGATGGCGGGCGCGCTGGGCATCGACGCAGTGACAGAGGCGGGAGGCGCCGGTTCGGGCGCCGCCGCGACGAAGGAACAGTCCAAATGAAGCGTATCCTGTTGGCATTGACGGCAGCGACGACGCTGGCCGGCTGCGGCATCCTCGGCCGCAACGACAAGCCCAAGACGCCGACTGTCGGCGAGCGCGTGTCCGTGCTCGGCCGCGAGGCGGGCGTCGAGGTCGACCCGGCATTGGCCGAAGTCGCCATCACTTTGCCTCCCGCCGAGCCGAACGGCGAGTGGGCGCAGCCCGGCGGTAATGCGGCCAAGTCGCTCGGCAATCTCGCGCTCGGGCCGGCTACGGCCCGCGCCTGGTCGGCGAAGATTGGCCGTGGCAGCGAGAGCCGGGCGCGGCTTGCTGCGGCTCCGGTGGTTGCGGACGGGCGGGTTTATACGATCGACACGACGGCCGAGGTCCGCGCCTTCGACGCTGGCACCGGCGCGCTGGTCTGGTCGAGCGGGGTCGGCCGTCCGGAGGATCGGCGCGGCGGGATCAGCTGGTTCAACGGCGAGTCGACCGGCTCGTTCGGGATCCTGTTCGGCGGCGGCGTCAGCTACGATGGCGGCCGGATCTACGCGACCAGCGGCCTCGGCGATGTCGCGGCGATGGATGCCAAGACCGGCGCCGAGCTCTGGCGGGTGCGCCCGGGCGGGCCGTTGCGGGGTGCGCCGACCATCGCCAACGACAATGTCTACGTGATCAGCCAGGACAATCAGCTTTATGCCTTGAACCCGGCGGACGGAAAGACGCGCTGGACCGGCTCGGGCACGCTGGAGTCGGCCGGCGTGTTCGGCGCGGCGGCCCCCGCCGCGGCCTCCGGCACGGTGGTGGCCGGCTTCTCCTCGGGCGAACTCACCGCCTACCGCTATGAGAACGGCCGAGTGGTCTGGCAGGACGCGCTGTCGCGAACCAGCATCTCGACCACCGTGTCGACCATCTCCGACATCGACGCCAACCCGGTGATCGACGCCGGCCGCGTTTATGCGGTCGGGCAGGGCGGGCGCATGGTCGCACTTGAGCTCAACACCGGCCAGCGCGTATGGGAGATCAACGTCGCCGGCATCTCGACGCCCTGGGTGGCGGGCGAATGGGTGTTCGTGGTGACCGACCAGGCGCAGCTGCTCGCCATTGCCCGCACGACGGGCAAGGTGAAGTGGATGACGCAATTGCCGCGCTGGCGCGACGTCGAGGACAAGAAGGGCGCGGTGCGCTGGGTTGGCCCGGTGCTTGCCGGCGACCGCTTGATCCTGGCCAACAACCGCGGCCAGATCACCCATGTCTCGCCGGTGGATGGTTCCGTCCAGCAAACGATGGAGACGAAGATGCCGGTGTCGCTGCCGCTCGTGGTCGCCAACAACACGCTTTACGTGCTCCACGACGAGGGCCAGCTCACCGCCTGGCGATGAGAGAGGGCCGCTGAAGCCGCATCCGGCCTCGCTACGGACCTGCCCCTCTTCGACCCTATCTCAGTGCGACATAAGGGTCGGAAGCGGCGGATTGCCGAGGATCGCTCGAGTGGCCCCGCCAAGGATCATCTCCCTCAGCCGGGAATGGCCGTAGCCACCCATGATGAGCAGATCAGCGCCGAGCCGGGCCGCTTCTTCGCTGATCGCGTCGGCGATGCCGCGGCGGCCGCGCTCGGCGGCGACCAATCGCGGCGTGAGGCCGCGCCGCCGGAGCGCTTCGGCGGTTTCGGAGGCCGACAGGGTCGGCGCGATCTCCTTGTCGTCGGAGAAGGTGAGCAGCACGAGTTCCTCCGCGCTCCGGACGAGCGATATGGCATCGCCGAGGGCCCGCGCTGCCGCCCGGCTGCCATCCCAGGCGACCACCGGCCGGGATATCGCAAAGCCCCGGTGGCTGCCGGGAATAAGGATCAACGGGCGGCCCGACTCGAACAGCAAATGTTCGGCGACGTCGCGCTCGCTGAGCAGCCCGTCGTCGCTGCAGCCGACCACTGCGAGATCGTGCAGCCGGGCATGCTCGGCGATCACCTCGTGAACTCCCTGGGCGTGGGAGTGGCGGGTCACCACCGTCGCATCAATGCCGGCGGCGACGAGGTCGGCGCGCAGGGCGTCCGCCGCCTCGGCGGCGCCCCGCGTTCGGATGTCGGTGCCGCCGCCGTCCTGGCCCCGCCAGCCGGATGAGGTCACGTCGAGATCGAAAACGAGCGCGCTAAGGGCTGCACCCCGGCTGCGCGCGAGTGCGGCCGCATAGGTGGAGGGTGCGTGGCCAGGGCCGGCCTGCTCGGCCGGGGCGTGGAGGAGGATCGAGGAAAGAGGCATCAGATTTCCTTCAAACGGCGGCATGGTTGGCGGCATTCTCGTCCCCGCGGGTCTTCCACAGCGAATAGCCGATGCCGCCCAGGATCAGGCCGAAGGTCACGGCCAGGCTCGCGGCCGGCGGGAACTTGTCACCGCCGAGCAGGAAGTCTGAGACGAAGATCTTGGAGCCGATAAACACCAGCACCAGCGCCAGCGCGTATTTCAGATAGTGGAAGCGGTGCACCATCGCGGCGAGCGCGAAATAAAGCGCGCGCAGGCCCAGAATGGCCATGATATTGGACGTGTAGACGATGAACGTGTCGGTGGTGATCGCAAA
>SXGT01837015.1_pt1 | contig 11071 bp, 4 predicted proteins | sample 3176221 | NCBI WGS metagenome assembly SXGT01 (sample SAMN11356862, study PRJNA531348) | freshwater metagenome | isolation source: freshwater sample F1-120 | place: China: Fuxian Lake, Yuxi | collected 2017-12-25
GGGCGTGATCGGTGACCGTTTCACTGTCAGGGCCAACATTACCGTGCTGGAAAATCAACTTTCAATACTGACCGGCCAGCCTCCAGGATCTTTAAAACTGCAGCCTGACGCCGATTTCCCTCGATTGCTCGAATTGCCAGATACTGGATTGCCAAGTGAACTGATTTTAAGGCGCCCTGACCTGCGCAAAGCTTATTATCGAATACAGGCTGCCGATTTACGGGTGGCAGCAGCCATCGCGGACCGTTTCCCGAAAATCAGTTTATCCGCAGGCATAGGTACTTCGGCGCCGGATTTACAGAGTTTTTTCAACAACTGGATGGCAACCCTGGCAGGTAATCTTTTGCTACCCGTAATAGACGGTAACAGACGCCTTGCCGAGGTTGAACGTAATCAGGCATTGACCGCTGAAGCGCTCAATCTATACGGCCAACGCATTCTGCAAGCATTGAAAGAAGTGGAAAACGCCTTAGCTCAGGAAAAGCAACAAGCCTTACGTCTTGAAAGCCTGAAAAAACAACTGCAATACTTGAATGCCGCCAACGAAAACATCGGCATCCGCTCGGCTTACGGCGCTTTTGATTTCCTAAGAATGCTGTCCACCCTAAACAGTCTGCAGACATCACAACGCACCCGTATCCGCGCCGAACGCGAACTGATCGAATTCCGCATCAACCTATACCGCTCACTGGCGGGAGGCTGGCTAAGCATCAACAACGACCCGGAACGGCAAACCGCGCATGATTGACTTTGGAAAAAAACTCTTGAAATTATTCCCGGCCCTGCTGATTTTTGTATTGGCCATTGGTATATCCGCATACTGGTTGATGCACCGGCCGAAACCGGAAAAAACTCAGGCCACCGTGACTGCACCACTGGTTGAAATTCTGGCGCCCACCCGCCGGGAACTGCAAACCAGCGTGTATGCCTTGGGTAATGTGGTGGCTGCGCAAAGTGTCAATCTGAATTCGCGCGTCGACGGCGTGGTTGCCAGCGTCAGTCCTCAGTTCATCGAGGGTGGACTGTTGAAAAAAGGCGAACAAATTGTCAGCCTAGATCCCACCGACTATGCCCTGAAAGTGCGTCAAGCGGAGAACGAACTGGCCCGCGCCCGCTTCAATCTGAAACTTGAGCTTGGTCAACAGGCCATCGCCAAACGCGAATACGAAATGCTTGGGCAAAAATTGGATGCATTAGCCACGGAACTGGTGCAGCGTCAGCCACATCTGGAGGCTGCCAAGGCTGCCGTGCGTGCTGCCGAAGCCACATTGGAACGTGCCCAACTGGATTTGCAACGCACCAAAACCCTGGCCCCATTCAATGCCGTCGTCACGGGACGTAACGCCAATATCGGCTCCTGGGTCTCGACTGTAGCCAGCGGAACACCAATGGTGAAACTGGCGGGTACGGATGAATTCTGGGTCGATATCTCGATTCCGGTTGATAAGCTACGCTGGCTATTCATACCTGACCACGAGGGTGAACTGGCTTCTGCAGCACGAATCAGTTTTGAGAGTGCCTGGGGGGCGGGGGTTTACCGGCAAGGCACCATCAAACGACTGAAAGCGGAGGTGGATAGTGAAGGCCGTATGGCTAAGTTGCTGGTCGAAGTCAAAGACCCGATGAGTTTACAGCCCGTCAATCGCGGATTACCCACTTTGATGCTAGGCACACTGGTGCGCGTAAAACTGGCAGGAAAAACACTACCTGAAGTTTTAGAACTACCCGAATCCACGCTGCATGATGGCAGCAACCTCTGGTTGTTGACGGAAAATCAGACCCTGGATATCCGCAAAGTTGAGCCCGTTTGGGCCGAACCCGGCCACATTTATCTGCAGTCGGATCAGTTACCGGAAAACGCCCGGATCATCACCAGCGATTTACCGACACCGGTAAAAGGCATGCAACTGAGCTTGCAAACCACACCCAGCCAAAATCTCACTCAGGAGAAACAGGGTGAATAATTTGAAGCAGACCCTCAAAGGCCCGCTGGCCTGGATGGCTTGTCATCATGTGGCTTCCAATTTGCTGATGCTGGCCTTTTTGGTCGGCGGTCTGTTGTGCATAGGCAAAATCCGCCAGGAAGTATTTCCCCGTTATGAAAGCGAGATCGTCAGTATTACCATAGCCTACCCAGGAGCCAGTCCGGAAGAAGTCGAAAAGGGCGTGGTACTGGCTATAGAAGACGCCATTAGCGGGATTGCCGGCATTGAGGAAGTGATTTCCAATGCGCGCGAAGGACAGGCCCTAATCTCCATAGAAGCGGCCACAGGTACTGATATGGCGCGCTTCACGCAGGAAGTGCAAAAGCAGGTGGACCGTATCACTACCCTACCGCAGGATGCCGAGCAACCGGAAGTCAAGCAAGTCGCCAACAAGGGCCGAGTCATTTCCATGGTGTTGTTTGGTGATACCACCGAACAGGTGTTGCAAGAATTGGGTGAACAATTCCGCGACCAGTTACTGCAGGAAGCCGGCATCACACAGGTTGAACTCGATGGGGTAAAACCGATGGAAATTACCATCGAAATCGACCAGGAAACCCTGCGCCGTTACCGATTGTCACTGGGCGATATTTCGCAACGCATTGCCAATGCCAATATCGATTTACCGGGTGGCAGCATCAAGACAGGCGCCGGACAGCTACTAGTCAGAGTCAAAGAACGGCGAGACTACGGCTCCCAGTTTGCAAAACTGCCCATCATCACCACCGCAACCGGCAGCCAGGTGCTGCTGAGAGATATTGCCAAAATCGACGACGGCTATGACGAAAGTGATTATTACGCCATCTACAATGGCAAACCGGCGGTGATGATTGAAGTCTATAGCGTCGGCGAACAAAAACCGCTGGAAGTGTCTGCATCTGTAAAAAGCGTGCTGGAACGAATTCAGCCTGAACTTCCGTCCGGTATCAGTGTGGAAATTCGCCGCGATGCCTCTGTGGACTATGCCCAGCGTATAGACCTGTTAGTGCGAAACAGCATCATGGGTTTATTGCTGGTGTTTGGAGCCTTGGCACTGTTTCTGGAGTTGCGACTGGCTTTTTGGGTCATGATGGGCATACCGACCGCCTTTTTGGGGTCTTTTCTGATTTTGCCTGCGCTGGGCGTAACCTTGAACATGGTATCGCTGTTCGCCTTCATTATTGTGCTGGGTATTGTGGTCGACGACGCCATTGTGGTGGGTGAACACGTCTACCATTTTCGTCAGCAAGGCTTGTCGCCGCTGGAAGCGGCTATCAAAGGGGCACGGGAAATGGCTATGCCGGTTACGTTCAGCATTCTGACCAATATCGCCACCTTCATCCCGTTGCTGTTCATTCCTGGTGAAGTCGGCAAAATATTTTACATGGTGCCACTGGTGGTCAGTTCAGTATTTCTGATTTCGCTGATCGAATGTCTGTTCGTTCTCCCCAGTCATCTGGCCGGACTTAGCGAGGACAAACCCGGTGGCTTCAGGTATTGGATCAACAGTTATCAGCAACGCTTTAGTCACGGATTCAAACAATGGGTACAACACCGTTACGGCCCCTTTCTGGAATGGACTCTGAAACACCGTTATCTGATGCTGACCGCTGCGTTTTCTTTACTGCTGGCCACATTGGCCTTTGCTCTTAGCGGACGTATGGGCATGGAGCTGTTCCCTAAAACCGAGGCCGATTATGCCCAGGCCACGCTGACCATGCCGTTTGGCACTCCAGTGGAAAAAACCGAAGCGGTGGCCCGTAAACTCAACGATGCCGCACGACGGGTCGTCGCATCGACACCCAACGGCGACCTTTTGCTGAAAGGCGTTTTCAGTGAAATCGGCAATAATCTGCGCCAGCGCAATACCGGCAGCCATCTTGCGAATATCCGCGCCTATCTGGCAGCGCCGGAAATTCGCCAGAACATCATGAGCACCGAAGCGTTTGTCCAGCGCTGGCGCGAGGAAGCCGGTGAAATAGCCGGTATTGAATCTCTGGTGTTCGAGTCCGATGCAGGTGGGCCGGGAGGAGGTTCGGCGCTGACCATAGAATTGAACCACCGCGACATAAACGTGCTGGAACAAGCCAGCCGCAAGTTAGCTGAAATATTGACCGCCTATCCCATTGTCAAGGATGTTAAAAACGGCTTTAGTGCTGGCAAGGAACAACTGGATTTTACTTTAACTGAGGAAGGCAAAAGTCTGGGCCTAACAGCTCAAAATGTAGCCCGGCAAGTGCGAAACGCCTTTTTCGGCGCGGAAGTATTGCGACAGCAGCGAGGGCGCAATGAATTGAAGATCATGGTCAGACTACCACCCGAAGAGCGAATCTCGGTGCGCAATATTGAAGACCTGATCCTGAGAACGCCAACCGGTGCGGAAATTCCGCTTCGGGAAGCCGTTCACATCACGCGCGGTCGCGCTTATACCGAAATCAATCGCCGCGATGGTCGACGCAACGTACAGATTCAGGCCGGAGTGACACCTCGCAGCCGTTCAGGCGAAATCCTCAGTGATCTGACCGCAAATGAACTACCACGTCTACAGGCGGAATTTCCCGGGCTGGAATACAGTTTCGAGGGTGCACAGGCCGAAATGCGCAAAAGCCTGGGTAGCCTTAAAGTGAATTTTCTGTTGGCATTACTCGCAGTGTATGCATTGCTGGCGATTCCATTTCGAAGTTACCTGGCACCGTTGATCGTTATCGTCAGCATTCCATTCGGGATCATTGGCGCCATTTTTGGTCACCTGCTGATGGGCATCAATCTGAGCATACTCAGCATGCTGGGCATCGTCGCCCTGTCAGGCATTGCCGTTAATGACGCATTGGTATTGATCGACCGGGCCGGTGAACTGGAACTGGAAGGCCGCAAAACGCCTTTACAAATTATCAAAGCCGCTGCTATTCAGCGCTTCCGCCCGATCATGTTGACCACACTTACCACCTTTTGCGGCCTGATGCCGATGATCTTCGAAACTTCACGTCAGGCACGCATGTTGATTCCGATGGCCATTTCCATCGGTTTCGGCATCCTGTTCGCCACCTTGATCACCCTGATTCTGATACCTGCGCTGTACCTGGTCGTAAACGACATCAAGACCGCTTTCAAGAATCGCGAAATTGATGGGGATTGAGACTCTAACCTACAGCAAACACTCATCAATCGTAAGCTCTGTTCAATCCATCTCCATCTAAACCCGCTTTGAAATACAATCGCAACGTACTGAATCACTCGGCTCGGCATCCGGCGAACTTCGTCAGTAAAGATTTTGATTTTTTCAATCCTTCAATATCCCCAGCTTACGCGCTTCGAAAACGGCTTCGTTTTTGTTGTGCACATGTAGTTTCAGATACAAACGCTTGACGTAAGTCCCCACCGTATGGCGCGACAAATCCAGCAAAGAGGCGATTTCTTGATAGTTATAACCCTTGCTGCTCATTTCCAGCACTGTCCGCTCTTGAGTCGACAGGGATTGCGCATCGAATGCAGCAGGCTGTTTAGGCATGAACCGATTCAGCAGTTGTCGTGCAATCACCGGGCTGATCGGACTACCTCCGTCACGTAGCGAACGTATCTGGTCGACGATGTCCATGTTTGTACTGCCTTTGAGCAAATATCCGGTGGCTCCGGCCTCGATACATTGAAGCACGTGGTGTTCGTCGGCGAACATGGTCACAACCATCACGTCGCATTGCGGAAATCGCTCATTGGCCAGGCGAATCAGCTCTATGCCGCTACCACTCGGCAAGCCTATATCAACCAATAACACATCGGGCAGGGTCTGTTCCAGAAGACGAATGCCGTCCGGCAAGTCGGCTGCGCTGCCCGCCAGGTGTAAATCGGCCGCCCCCAGCACGGCGGTGGTAAAAGCTAAGCGAAATTGAGGATCGTCTTCGACGACAAGCACTGAATGCAGCATGCGTTCAAGTTTATCACCAGCCCATCAAAAATATGCCAGTTCAATACTAAAAGTCTTGGGGTATTTGTCCCGCAAACGCGGTACAGCCAAGACCATAACATCCCGGCGATAATGCTAACGCCTCAACCACGTCATAAGCCAGAAAGGGCTTATTCGCCTATGCAGCTGATGGAGCTTATCAGGAGCGCTAATTTGGGCAAATACCGGCCCTTCAGCAAATCAGTTAGATTGCATGACATTGACATATATAACGAATCTGAAATTCGCAACAAGGAGAATGACCATGACCTTTGCAGTGACACAAGCCAATTCCACCAAGACGCCCCGGGAACTACTAACATCCCCCGTATCTGCACTCATCGGCATTCAACTGGATGCGGAACAGTTCTTTCGCAAGCTAGGTATCGTCACCGTTCGCGACTTGGCTGAAGCGTTATTGTTTGAAATTGCATGCAGCATTTCCAACCTAGAGCAAACTGAAGTACCTCGTGACCGGGTCACGGATAGCGCAGCGCTTTTACCCGCTTCAGAGCTACCGTCTACCGGAGTCGAAAACCTGCGCCTTCTGGCCGATCCGCTGTTACACAACGATGCCAAAACATCTCTCGGCATCACAACGATCAGAGAACTGTCCCTATACCCACCATATCGAGAGGCCAAAGCCATCAGTCTCGCCGCCGCCCCATCCGAACGAGATGATGATGCAGATGCAGCCCCTCCCTCTGACTTGGTTCCAACCAGCGGCCAATATCCGATCGAACGAGTTCAATACGAAGTACTTGTCCTTGATCAGTCTGATTTGCAAGAAGGCACAGACCTGAATGATGCAGGTCAACTGGAATTAGTCGAATCTGCAGCATTTTATCCTGTCCAGGGTGCCTTACTAACTTGGACACAATCTTGGTATACGCAGGGTTTAGGTCTTGGGCAACTATTGCATTCGTTGGCATTAGCACCCGGCGAAAGCACTAGAATCGCTATGATTGACTGGCGGCGCAGACAACGCTCTCAGGGCACAGAGAGCATCAGCGAAAATGAGGCACTGGTAAACGACCTATCCCGCACGCGTTCAATTTCGGAAGTCACCAAAGCGGTTGCCACTGAAGCGCAAACCGGTTTCTCCAATTCTGTCAACACCTTCGAAGGCGGACAAATCGGCGGAGCAATGGGAGGATCGGTGGCTGGCGGTTACGGCGGAGAAGGCTATTCCATTCAAGGTGCCGGTGGCCACGGAATATCTGCCGGATATGCCGCAGGCACCTCGGAGACGACTTCTATTTCCTGGACTACAGGCCAACGCGACATTTCAGCCAGTTTGGCGCAACAAATTGCCGATCGTACGCATCAAGCTTCCAGCATGACCCGCAGCCGTTGGGCAACCATAGTGAAAGAGGTCAGCCAGGAAGAAAGCGAACAAATCAGCACCCGATCGGTAACCAACTTCAATCACATGCATGCAATGACCGTGCAATATTGGGAAACCGTGCAAATGTACCGAGTGGCGGTAGAGCTCACCAAAGTCGACGCTGCATTGTTTATTCCCATGGCGCTGCTGACGTTTGATATCGCAACCATTGTGCGATACCGCCAAGAAATCGCAGCGGTAGGTTTAAATGCGGAAATTCGCGCTCTCGCCAATGCAGAGCCGGGCTGGGTTGCCATTACCTCACCCAACAGAGTAATGAACATAGCGGGGCATTTCTGGACACAACGCTATCTTAATGATTGGCAACTCGCCCTTGATCGGCCGATCGCTGGCCCTGTAGATGCGACAGTAGTCATCCCACAAGGGATTGCTAGCAACTTCGGATTCGGCTTTTGGGATGATCAGTTGCCGATTGTAGCAGCGCGCGTCTATTGGCGAGAAGGCACGATGACGGACTTTGGGATTGAAGATCGCACAGAGGCAAGCACCGCATGGAGTCCTCGCTTTGCTGCAACAGTAGGTGACATGTTCAATTCCGGAAGCGGTAATGGCCTTGATTTCAGTAAGATACGTCGTATAGCATTTCGCAAGAAAGCGGACATGATTACCGGTTCCTATCAAGGCCAGTTCGCATTGACTTTTACGTCAGCACTTGCGGCTAGAGCTGACGTGCCTCAGATGGTACTGGCTGCAACGATTAGGATTCCCGGTGGAGTTGAAGAATTTACCGCCTTCGATTTCGATGTACCTTACGAGATGTCGCGAATTTTGAACCATCTCAATCAGAATCGAGAGCATTATAGCCGCGCAATTTGGGCCGGCTTATCCGCAACGACAATTTTCTCGCTACTCCGTTCTTATACCTGGAAAGGTAAACCCGTGGTTTCGCAGATCGACCCGTTACCGATTTCGACTGCCGGGAACTATATGGTGTTCCGCCTACATCCGGCCAGGTCGGAACAGGCTGCGCAAGAATGGCAAGAATTCCTAGCAGAGCGCGATATTCGGATTGGCGAACGCAAGGAAACCATCGTACCTATGCCTTCAGGCGGCGTATTTGCAGAAGCAGTGTTAGGCCGCGCGAACTCCGCAGAGAAACTCGACATCACCCGGTTCTGGAACTGGCAGGATAGCCCTATCCCTATCGTCGCGCCGGACATTACAGCCATTCAATCAGGCACACGTGCAACACCCGAGGATCCCCAACCCGGCTCGACTCCTGCTCCGGTGTTAAACATTATGAACGCTCCGTCAATGCCAGACCCGACAGGTATGACAGCAGTTCTGAGCGCCATTCAAAACGGGAATATGTTCCGCGACATGAGCGGACTAGTCGCCACAATTGCCGCTACTCAAGCCGGACTTACACGCGGTTTTGACGCTAGCACTGCAGCTGGCACACAAGCAGCGCAAAATTTCAAGACCGCTGCTGATTTGCTGTCGAGTTACATGAATTCAAAAGTAGCCGCGATACCGGGTGCGCAAAACTCCAGCGGAGATATTAAAACCAATCCAAGCAATTCCGGAGCGCTTATAAATCATGGCAAATCACTTGACCAGCGATCCGACTCGAATTCACCGCAAACTGACAATTCGGGAAACTCATCGCAAAACGAAAACAATTCGTCCACAACGTCTCCCGGGGGTAATGGAGATAGTAATTCAGATGGGGCAAATGGTGCTTCATCCCATACAAACGAACAACGTGCTTTTGAGAGTGTGCTGGGCAGCGGCCCTTCCACTTTTCCTGAAATGCTTCTGCGCTCAGTTATGGGTAGCCAGCCGAATGAACGTTCCGGGCCATCGAATGTTACTGACGACCGTGGGCGTCAGTATGTCAGGCAAGCCGTTATCGACGAAGCCCGTGCCTCACCCAGAGTGGCAAAATCGCTAGATTACTTGCTGCAGCAAGGCTGGCAAATTCGAAAAACCGCATTTAATTCCGGATCACGCGGATTTTGGATCGATCAATCTGCAAGTCAACTCCTGATCGATGAGCACGATGAAGATATTGCCATATCCGCCCAAAGATTGGGCAACGCAGTTAAGCTGGCTTTTGTGAACAATGACGACATGCGGCGCAAGCATGAGCGCCGTGTTGCCATCGTCGATTACTTCCCCGGCGAACAAAACGATGATTTGCTCGCCATGGGCAATCTGTATAAATGGACGGCCTGGTTCTGGACTTTGGAGAGTGATGAAGGGCAGGTGTCAACGATAATCAAAGATATGTGCTTCGTTCTGGCTGGGCGAGACAATCTGAATATGCTGCAAAGTGTGGATGATTACTACGCTTTCGGCACTGGACGGGGCCGAGCGCGAAGCGGCGGATTTAACGCCAGGTTTATCGATGATGGTAATCAAGTTCGCCATGCTGCAGCCTCTCTACACGCAAGCTTCCACATGATAGGCATGTACTTTGTAGCCCAGACAAGAGAACTGAATGCGGCACTTCTTGGAACTCCCGAAGAGCAAAATGCCGCATTGGCGGATATTTCTTTGAATGTTTTTTGCGATGAACTTGCAACTGAAATCAAGGATCGCGGGATTAGCGGAGTGGGTCTTGGAGACGCTATCATAGCCAAGTTTCGTTAATTCAGTTGGCATTCGCTGAACAAGCGAACACCGCGGCTCAACACGCCTGATTGGCAACTTGATTGAGCGTTGCCAATCAGGCCGTTTTCTGGCTGGGCTGTTCCAAAGGCAACCATAGACCGACTTGGGTGCCCGCATCCGGCTCGCTCCGGATGGAAAACCGGGCATTCAGCCGTTGAGCGCGGGTTTGCATGATATGAATCCCGCGGCCTGCTTTGCGCGTATCCGTCACATCAAAACCAAAGCCGTTATCCCGCACCACGATTTCTATGCCATTCTCAACCGCATGCGTCATCAACACCAATTCAGTGGCGGCGCTGTGTTTCAATGCGTTGGCGAGGGCTTCCTGGATAAAACGCAATACGTCCAATGCCCGTGCCGGTTCGAGCCAGTTCAAAGCCGGCAAATCCGCCATCTGCCAATGTAACCGCACGCCTGTAGCGGCGAGTCGATGCTGCAGGCGATACCGGAGCATGCCGAGCAGCGTGGCAAGATCGTTCGAAACCGGTTCGAAGGAGTCAACCACCAGACGTAAATCGTCGACGCACTCGCGCATCACCTCGGCCGCTTGCGGCACGGTAAGCTCGCCGCGTTCAAGCAGCATGAGCGATGAAGTTAACGCCGAACCAAGACCGTCGTGCATCTCCTGTAACATCCGCTGCCGCTCGCACAGCAGTGTCTGTTGATGCTGAGCTTCCAGCAAACGCTGCTGGCCTTGCTCCAGTTCTGAAGCCAATTGTTGCGCGTGCAGACGCTGAACAATCCCTTCCCGCATCGCTCGATTCAGTTCACGTCCGAAATGCACCACGACAGCCGAAAATAACAGGCAAACAACCACCGCCAGCCCCATATCGGCATGCAGCACCAGCGCAACACTAATCATCAATGCCTGGGAAAAAATGGCGGCATACATCAATTGATCATGCCCGCCGGCCAGTGCTTCCCCAATCGCAAACGTACCGCTGATCATGATGGCCGCCAACAATAGTCCGACTTGCTCTGCGGGAATCCAGAAAACCAGCCCACCGGTAATCAATCCTGTAATGGCAGTCAAAGAAATCCAAATCCGCATCCAACGCGCAAATTCCAGCGACCCCGGTTGCGGCCGTTTGCGTTCATAGTACAGACAAAATGCCGCTTGAATCAGATACGCGCCGGTCTGCA
>SXGT01280363.1_pt1 | contig 11070 bp, 8 predicted proteins | sample 3176221 | NCBI WGS metagenome assembly SXGT01 (sample SAMN11356862, study PRJNA531348) | freshwater metagenome | isolation source: freshwater sample F1-120 | place: China: Fuxian Lake, Yuxi | collected 2017-12-25
CATGGTCGGCCGACCTGGGTATCCTTGAGCCATCAGGATCTGGATCGATTTTTTATGCGTGGCCAATGATGCAGGCGTTAGAAAAACCGCCTGCCATACTGTTGATGGGGCCAACCGGCGCTGGCAAAACCAGCTTATCGGTGGCGATGGCGCAAGCACTGAATGCGGAAATCATCAGCGTCGATTCGGCTTTGGTTTACAAAGGCATGGACATCGGTACCGCCAAACCGACGCTGGCAGAACGGGGTGGCATTCCACATCATTTGATCGATATTCTTGATCCGAGCGAAGCTTTTTCCACCGGTCAGTTTCGCGCCTCAGCACTGGAGCTGATGGCGGATATCACGCGTCGCGGAAAACTGCCGCTGCTGGTGGGGGGGACGATGCTGTATTTCAGCGCCTTGACCCAAGGCCTGGCCAAACTGCCGGAAGCCGATCCTCAGATTAGAGCCAGGTTAGATCAGGAATTATTGCAGTTTGGTAAGGAGGCCCTGCATACCCGATTGGCGCAAGTCGATCCCATTGCGGCAGCGCGGATTCATGTCAACGATCCACAGCGTATACAGCGGGCGCTGGAAGTTTATGAGATCAGTGGTCAGCCATTATCCAGCTTTTTTCAAACTGAACAGCAAACCGATCAATCGCATCGCTTCATTAAGCTGATTGTCGCGCCACAACAAAGACAAACCCTGCACGACAAAATTGCCATTCGCTTTCAAGCCATGCTGGAACAGGGTTTTTTAGATGAGGTTGAAGCTTTGCGGGTGCGTGGTGATCTGGATGAAAGCCTGCCCTCGATTCGTTGCGTGGGTTATCGACAAGCTTGGTCGTATTTCAATGGAGAATACGATTTAGCGACCCTGCAGGACAAAGCCATTGCCGCCACCCGGCAATTGGCCAAACGACAATTTACCTGGTTGCGCAAGGAGCGAAATGCTTGTGAGTTGATCAGCGAAGCACCGGATTTGTTGGAACAGGCTTTGAGTTATTGCCGGGATCATGCATAAACTCAAAGCCGGTATTCCCAATACCCCGGCGTTTGTACTGGATCTGGATCAGGTCAATGCCAACCTGCAGCCTTTACAGTATTTACGTCAGGCCACGGATTGCAAAGTGCTGTATTCAATGAAAGCCTTGCCATTATCAGGCTTATTAAAAGCGCTGGTCGGGCAGGTGGACGGTATCTCGGTCAGTTCTTTAAATGAAGCGCGGCTGGCCAGAGAAATGTTTGCCGATCCAGCCAGTTTGCATCTCACCACGCCGGGTTTGCGGCCTGATGAATTTTCACAAATCGATAGCTTGTGCAGCCATATCAGTTTCAATTCGCTGTCGCAGTATCAACGCTTTAAAGATCAAACCCTCAATGCCTCAAAGGGCTTGCGTATTAATCCCAAGCTATCGTTTGCTGATGACGAACGTTACGATCCCTGTCGTAAATATTCGAAGTTAGGGGTGAATATTCATGAGCTATCAGCTGGTTTGCCAACTGATGTTGAGGGCTTGCATCTACACACCGTATTCAGCCAAACCGACTTCAAGCCGTTGCAACTGACTTTGCAGAGCTTGCAACCCTGGTTGAGTCAGCAAAACCATTTGAAATGGCTGAATCTGGGTGGTGGTTATCTGTTGCACAGTATTGCCGATTTAACACCCTTGAAAACGTTGATTCAACAATTGCATCAGCAAGGCATTCCCGACATTTATCTGGAGCCGGGAAAAGCTCTGGTTGGCAATGCCGGGTATTTGTTAACCACGGTGTTGGATCGATTTGTCAGCGACGGAAAAACCGTGTTGATCCTGGATACCTCGGTCAATCATCATCCGGAAGTATTTGAATATCGGCGTAAACCCGTTTTGCTGGAAGAAGACCCACAAGGCAGCCAATCAGCCATTCTGGCTGGCTCGACTTGTTTGGCAGGTGACTTATTCGGCGAATACCGCTTCAAACAGTTACCCAAAGTGGGTGAAAAACTGATTTTTGCCGAGGTAGGTGCCTACAGTCTGATCAAAGCCAGTCGGTTTAATGGTTATGCGTTGCCGACAGTATTTTTGTGGCAGGAGGGTGAAGTGTGTTTGGTCAAAAATGATGATTATGAGTATTTCAGGGGGTATTGGTTTTAAACCTGAATTCGACTATTCGACTTTAGTGAAAGTCACTGCCAGTCAGACATCCCTATTTGGATATTTTAAAACCACTTTAGTCAAATCTGATTTATTTCATCAATCTAAAAACCGTGATAAGACCAGAGGCTACCAAATTCGACATTGCAGGTGTTACCTAATTTCAATGATCCATTTCTAGGTGTCAGTATTGACAGACAATCTTGTCAGGTTTGTCAGTGGCAATTAGTTGTAGATGAAGCGAATTTCCCGACTTTTTGCTGGTGGTTGAATTATTTATTAGCTTCATTCATGAACCTTATTCTGCTGTTCCAACACCTCAATTCTCTTCGTCAAGGCTTCTATGGTTTTCTGTTGATCCTGTATGGTTTTGATCATCGGAGCCATCAGGTCGTTATAGCGCACGCTCAAGTATTGTTCGGCGGTATTGTCTTTCTGCAGTAAACCCGCATCCTGATAACCTGTTTCTTTTAGGGTTTGCTGTAGTTCCTGAGCAATCAATCCCCATTCCTTGGTTTTGTTTTGATCGTTGATGCGGATGTATTCGACCGGACGCAGGCGGGCGATGAAATCCGCTCCCAACGGCAAATCTTTGATCTCCGCTTTAAAGCGTTGGTCAGAAGAGGTGCTGAAGGCCACCTGGCCTTCGATAACCGTGATGTCGGCATTGCCCAGGCGGATCATATTGGAACTGGTGACTTTGGCGTCATAACCAAGCGCGGTGGTATTGCTCAGATTACCTGTGGTCACATCAGCGGATACACCTATGGCGGTATTGTTGCTGCCCGTGGTGTTTAAACTGAGTGCAGAAATGCCAAAAGCACTGTTATTGCTACCTTGAGTATTGTTGGCGAGCGCATTGTAGCCCGAGGCCGTATTGTTGGCACCGGTGAGGTTGTTCAGTAAAGCGCTGAGGCCATTGGCGGTATTGTTTGTGCCGGTGGTGTTGGCAAACAGCGCCCGCCAGCCACTAGCGGTGTTGTAATTGCCGGTGGTATTGGCTTGAAGTGCGGCTCCGCCTAAGGCGGTATTGCTGAGGCCGGTGGTATTTCTGAATAACGCCTGCCAGCCTTGAGCGGTATTGGCCTCTCCGGTGGAATTATTAAAAAGCGATTGCACCCCGGTTGCCGTATTGTAGTTCCCCGTGGAGTTTTGCATCAAGGACTGTGCGCCATGCGCCGTATTGGCAATGCCGGTGGTGTTTTTGCTCAGAGCATAGTAGCCTGTTGCGCTGTTAAAACTGCCCGTGGTGTTGGCAGTCAGCGCGCTCACGCCCAGACCTGAATTATTGAAACCGCTGGTATTGGCTTTTAGTGCCTCAAAACCACTCGCCGTATTATCCAGTCCATTCAGGTTGGCGGCTAGCGCTCCATCTCCAATCGCGGTGTTGCGATTGCCGCCAATATTTGCGGCTAAAGCATCCAAGCCAATTGCGGTGTTATATATACCCGACGTATTCAGTGCTAATGCATTACGCCCATACGCTGTGTTAGCCGGGCCAGCCAATCCGCTGACGTTAGCCCATTCGATTTCCAAAGATGCAGCATGACTGGTGGTCTTGCTCTCTTTGCTGTCGATGTCCACATTTAGGCCGGTTGAACCTTTAAGGGCAAAAGCCAGGGCATCATTGTTTTGATTGGCAACCACATAGTCAGATACATCAAATTCAACCCAGTTGTTTTTGGCGGGCGCTTTAGAAGCTATTAAGTCACCCACCAGTAAACTTGCACGATTCAACTGCAATTCTTCCAAGTCTGTTGTGGTTTCGTATATATCCAGGCTACCCGTCGTGCCTTTCTTGCCTGAAACAAACACCTTGAGCGTGGCTTTAGCGACTTGGGGATCACCGGGGGGAATAGCGCTGGCAAGATCGAATCTCAAATACCCGTCGCTAACATCGCCGACAATTTTCAGGGTGGCGGCATTTCCGTAGTTTTTACTGACTGCGGTGTTGGACACATAGGCATCGTCGAGCAGGACCACTCCGGAACTCGCTGGGTAGCTGGTGAGTAAACCGCCCAAGCAAACTACGGATAAAGATATACGGCGGTTTAGTGATATTTGATATTTGATGGAATTCAAAGTGAATACTCCGTAATTTAAAGACTCAATAACCATGTCGGAATCATTGGCTAAAAGTTTAGCCCTGATTTCAGCGGATACAGAAACAAGAAGGTTACAAAGGCGTTTAATCACGGCTTAAGCTACACCGTCATATACTTGAATCAACCCCCATATTTCTAATGGGATAACCTTAGCCCATTTGGCAGGAGCACCTATGACCCACACACTAAGCATTTTTAAACCGTTAATTTATGGGATTCTGGCTACAGCCATTGCAGTGTTACCTTGCACCGGATGGGCTGATGTGACAGGAGGCTGGGATACCACGGCCTTGACCCGTATTGATGTGACACCTATCAAGGCACCTGGACTGCAACCCGAACATAGGGTCGAGATCTATGATGGCAGTTATACTTTTGATGGGGATTTTGGATTTAGCGCGGGTGATATTCAGGGTCGATGGCAACAACGTAAAACCAAATACACTGTCAATGTCAATCGTGCCAATCTGGAAAGCCAATTTCGGGAATCTCTAGAAGAAAACTCACCTGGAATTGATGTGAAAGTTAAGTTGCTTAAAATCACTTTGACCGGAAATCAACTGGATGACGGCATCTGGGGTACTGAAAAATATGAGTACAGAGTTGATTCGACGCTGGATGGATTTCGGGATGTTATTCGTATAGTCATGACGGTGCAGGTCGCTGGTCACCCTCAAAGCCAATCGACCAACGCAATAAGCAGTAAAAGCTTGGCTATTCAGGCGGTAGATGCCAAGTCAGAACGGAATCCAGCCATCGACGCTGCAGTTGCGACCGTTTTACGTCGTTTGAAACAGCAAAACTCGATGGAAAAATAAAAGTTAGGTCATCAAGATCATCAACATTACCCATGGAAAGCTTATGAACATTCAACATACAGGACGCCTACATTTCAAAAGCCAAGTCACTAAACTCGTATCAAGTTTTTTTCTGGGTTTTTGCCTGCTTTCCCAGTTTGCCTGTACGGCAACCGGCGGCAGCCTAATGGATTCTCGAGAAGAAGATTTATCCAAGATTTATGTGATGCCCTTTACAGCTTCCGCAAATCTGGAATTGCCCAGTGAGCATGTCGATGCGGCTAAATTGTTAACTCGGGCTTTGGAGCAGCAATTACTCGAAGAAAATCGCTTGCAGACCGCTTCTGGCATTCACTCCCTGACTTTGCAAGGTGTGATTTTGTCTTATCAGGCAGGGGTGATCGAAGTTCAGGGCGAGTTATACGATGATGACGAGTTTCTGGTATATAGCCGGGTCAAACGGCATATTGAACCTGGTGACGATTGGCAGCAGGGGCTGGATCTGGTGGTTGAGCAAATGCTGGATGATTTGATGCGAAAAATGGCTGAAGTGCAACGGGAAGATTATGTACCGTATTATGCTACTACGGCTACTCCCCGCTATTTCGTGGTCGACAATCGCTACTACTATGGTGTGGATTATTATGGTAGCGTCTATTACGATCCCTATTACGCCGATTGGGGATGGTGGCGGCACTACCCAAGGCGTCATTACCATTACGATGAACACCACGATAACGGTCATGATCATCATCCCCCACCAAGACCTGAAGATAAGCCCAAACCTAAACCCCATTGGGTTTCAGATGGCATCATCGAATCATTACCCCGATCAGCGCATATTAGCCAAGAAAGAAATCGACAACGCGAAGAAGCGGCCAGGGTGTATCGCACGCCAAGATCCGGCGGTTTTAATGGCTACTGGCGAGGCGATGGTCAATCTGATTCAAATCCTTACACGGCCCCGTCAGCCCCCAGTTACAACTATGCACCACCGACATCGACATATTCGGCTCCTAGCGTGAGAAGTCGTTCAGAGCCTCAGCGCTCAGCACCTAGTTATTCGCCGCCCACTTCGCATCATGAAGAGCATCGGGTGAGCGCGCCGGTCAAATCGGCGCCAACACCTGCGCCAGCTCCCAGGGTCGAGTCACCTGCGCCACGCAGTAATCCACCTGCTTCAGGTTCCAGATCGGTCAGTGGAGCGGTTCCTGGATCGCATAAAAACAAACGCGATTAACTAGCGATTGCCATTTTTGGTTCGGTTCATGCCTGGGCCGAACCTTTTACAAAACCCTTTTGTAACGCTCGGGCGTGGTTGGATATGGTAGAGTCTTCATTTTGGTAGACTATTGCCATAGAGTATTTAACATCCAACCAAACTGTAGCGCATCTTCAGGGATCATGACTAAAGCCAAACCAGCATTGCAACCCGAGCTTTCAGGGCATGTAAAAATGCAGGCCGGTTCAGAGGGCTGTCTGATACTTGAATTCAGTGGACACTGGTTACGCAACGCCAGGATTACTCCACTGGAATCCGTGTTAGCCGATCTGAGCCATCAATCTATAAAACGCCTTGAAATACGCTCTCCGACACTAGCTGACTGGGATAGTCGCTTACCCAGTTATTTGCTGAAGATTGCTGATTTTTGTAAAAGTCAATCCATTCAATTGGATACAGCTAGCATGCCGGAAGGGGTGCAGAGTTTGTTAAATCTGGCGTTGGCCGTGCCGGAACGAACTGGCGCGCGTCGCAGCGAACTGCGCATACCGATTTTGGAAAAGATAGGCCAGCATGTTCTTGATATGCATAAAGGCGGGCTGGCATTGATTGTTTTCATAGGCGAAATGATGCTGGCTTTTTGGGCCTTATTGACGGGAAAAGCCCGTTTCAGGCTGGTGGATTTGCTGATTTGTATTGAAGATGCAGGGCCTGGCGGTTTACCCATCACCACATTAATCAGTTTGCTAGTCGGCTTGATTTTAGCTTTCGTAGGCGCCTTGCAGCTAGCCATGTTTGGCGCACAGATTTATATAGCCGATTTGGTGGCGCTGGGGACAGTTAGAGAAATGGGGCCATTGATGACGGCAATTATCATGTCCGGCCGCACCGGTGCTTCTTATGCAGCGCAACTCGGAACCATGAATGTGAATAGCGAAATCGACGCCTTGCGTACCATGGGGATTTCGCCGCTGGAATTTCTGGTCTTGCCACGCATGATAGGCTTAATTCTGGTCATGCCTTTACTGTGCCTGTATGCCGATTTGATGGGTATCAGCGGTGGTGCAATCATCAGTCTGAGTTTTTTTGATTTGTCATTTACGCAGTATTTCAATGAAGTACAAAAAGCTGTTGATTTGATGGATTTTATGGTCGGTCTGTTTAAAAGCTTGGTATTTGCGATTTTGATTGCGTTAGCGGGCTGTATGCGCGGCATGCAATGCGGGCGCAGTGCCTCGGCGGTTGGCGAAGCCACGACATCGGCGGTGGTGGATAGTATTGTTTACATCGTGGTGGCGGATTCGGTTTTGACCCTGATCTGTAATCAGTTGGGGATTTGAAGGCAACGATGCAAAACAGTCACGTCCATATCAGTGTCGAAGGCTTGACCATGGCCTATGGCGATTTTGTGATTCAGCATGATCTGACTTTCAATATCAATCGCGGTGACGTGTTTATTGTCATGGGTGGCAGTGGCTGCGGCAAAAGCACTTTGCTCAAGCATTTGATCGGTCTACAAAAGCCCGCCAAAGGCCAAGTGTTTTACGAAACCGAAAATTTCTGGCAATCCAGTGATGAACAACGCATCCAAATCATGCGCCGGATTGGGGTGCTTTATCAGAGTGGTGCATTGTTTAGCTCTTTGACGTTGGCAGAAAACATCGCCTTACCGTTGGGTGAATTTACGGCTCTGAGTCGAGCAGATATCGCCGATATGGTGTCCTATAAATTGGCCTTGGTGGGTCTGGCGGGATTTGAAGATTATTATCCCTCCGAAATTAGCGGCGGCATGCAAAAGCGGGCAGGGCTGGCTAGGGCGATGGCACTGGATCCTGAAATTCTGTTTTTCGATGAGCCTTCAGCCGGTTTGGACCCGGTGAGTGCCCGACTCCTTGATGATTTGATAATTAGTCTTCGAGAAACCTTGGGCACGACGATTGTCGTTGTCACGCACGAATTGGCCAGTATTTTCGCCATCGGCACCAACTCGGTATTTCTCGATCCGGACAGCAAAACCATGCTGGCCACCGGTGATCCCAATAAACTCTTAGCCGAATCCAAAGATCCCCGTATCATCCAGTTTCTGACTCGAGGTGAAGGTCATGTCAACCAGTCTGTTTAAGTATGGAGTTTGTTTTCTATGAGTAAACCTGTCAATCCTGCCGTCATCGGCGGATTTACTGTGGGTGCGTTAGTGTTATTGGTGCTGGCGCTGCTGTTGTTTGGTGCAGGCAAGCAATTTAATGCCAGTACCTTATCGTTTGTGGTGTTCTTTGATTCCTCGCTGAATGGTCTAGCCGTGGGTGCCCCCGTCAAAATGCAGGGTGTGCAGATAGGCTCGGTTAAGGAAATTTCATTATTGTTTGATCAGAAACGAAATAAATTGTTTAAGCCTGTTGTTATCGAAATACAACGCGGCAGCTTAAGTCGATCCGGGGATTCGGTACTTGAAGCAAATCTGAGCGATGCAGAGCGTAAGGCCAATCTCGATAAAATGGTTGAGATTGGGTTTCGGGCACGGCTTGAGATGCAAAGTTTACTGACGGGGTTGTTATATGTGGATTTGGATGTACATCCCGATAAACCGCCCGTTTTAACTGGTTTGGACTATAAGGGGTTGCTCGAGTTACCCGGTGTGCCAACGACCACCGACGAATTGAAAAACACCGCAGAAGAATTTGCGAAAAAACTGCGAGCCATGCCTGTGGATCAGATTGTGGCGGATTTTGCCGACAGCCTGCGGGAAATAAAAACCTTGTTGGCCTCCGAGGACTTGAAAAAATCGCAAGTAGCTTTAGCCAATACTTTGCAAGGGCTGGAAAAATCCACGAATACCTTGAATAAAAATCTTGAGCCCTTGTTGAAAGGCACAACTACCACAGTCACCAATGCGGACGCGCTGGTCAAAGAAACCCAGGCCATGATCAAACAAATCCATCAGGAGTTGCCGCAGTTGTTCGCCAATAGCGATAAAACTCTGGTGACGGCCACCGCGGCCTTGAAACAAGCTGAAGACTCACTGCAACGGGTAGGGGAGGCAGTCGGGCCGGAGTCAGAATTATCAGATACTTTGCAAGCTTTCAAGGAAACCGCCCGCGTGGTTCGCGATTTGGCGGATTATCTGGAGCGCCACCCGGAAGCCTTGTTATCAGGCAAATCTGCCTCAGGGAATTAACATGAAATTATCGATTAATTTAGGTTTGATCGGTTTGTGCGCTTTGTTATTGCTAACAGCGTGTGTGGGCACCACGCCTCCTTCCCAGTTTTATATGCTGGAACCCTTAACCCCAAATTTCGCAAACGAATCCCATCCAGGTCAAGAATCCCGGCTGACCTTGGCTTTGGCGCCGGTCAAGATTTCCCATTATCTGGATCGCGCGCAAATCGTCTCAGCCGCCGGTAAAAACACCTATCAGCTGGATGAATTGCATCGCTGGGCGGAAAGACTGGATGAAAACATGACCCGGGTCATGTTGCAGAATTTAACGCAAGCGTTAGCGTCTGATGTAGTCCTGACCACCAGCAAACGCGCTCAGCAAAGTGAGTTGCGATTAGCTGTCAATGTGCTGGAATTTCATGTGGATGCAGAGCAACAAGCCAAACTAGTTGCCCAATGGCAGGTGAATCGGGGCGATGCCGTGGTGTTAAGTCAACAAACCACTCATCAGGTACCGGTAGCCAGTGAAGATATTGCCTTAAAAGTGCAGGCACTGAATCAATGTTTTAATCAGTTGAGTCAGGATATCGCCGGTGCTGTAGCGAGTTTAAGGCCTTAGCTCAAGACTTGGTGTAACTAATGAAAACTACGCAGAAGGTCCTGCCAGTTCCGACGCGGAATTTCGCATCGGAACCTCGCCTATGATGATTAGGCTTTGTGGCTAGAATTTACCCGGACTTTGCTGTGAAACAGCCAGCCGAAAATACCGGTGACGAAAAATAGCATGGAGGGCGACAATGGAACCGCGCTGACGATGGCTGCGCCGAGAATTTCATGGGTTCGGGTGGTTGGATGGACATTATCCATGAACAGGTAGCTGTCGGGGTCTGCGCAGACTGATGAGCCTGTGAAGCAAGCGTCAGTCACGTTGGTAAATCCGTACAAAGCCGGATTGAAGTAAATTTGATTAAACAGGCTGTAAGTATCGAATTGCACCAGATCAAGGGTCGGGAACGAGGCATACAAGGAATTCAGTCCTCCGGCCAATAACTGGTTAAAGCCAACTGAATAACTGGTTGCTCCAAACTGAGTTAGCGGATCGCCGACGGCTTCAGGTGTCAAGCCGATGTTGGGCAGGTTGGCGACCACGATGTGTTGCGCACCCATCCCGGCTAGTTTACCGACAAATTTTGTGATATTGCTTGCGGCATCAATAGCGGTTTGTGCTGAGGCATTGTTACCGGCTGCAAACAAATCATTGGAACCGCCCCAGACGAAATACAGCGCGTTAGGATCTGCGACACCGTTGGTTTGTGCGGCAAAAGTATCTAGCTGTTGATCCATGCCGGGCAATGCTGGAATGTCGATCAATGGAGGAATTTGAATTCCATTGCCGGGGGTGGATGCATTGCCGTCGTCGATGTAATTGCCTTTCCCGCTGGTTGATCCTGCTACCGCATAACCATACACGTTAGCAATATTCAATGCTTGGGCCACATACTCGATGGCAACAGGACCATTAGAAAAACGGCCATTGTCATAAATAGGGCAGGGATGTGTCGGGTCACAAAATCCCAATGTATTGTGCAAACTCATTTCAGCTGCCGAACTACCTCCCATGTCGGAAAGGCTGTCGCCAAAGGCGTAAAGACCACTAAAAGCGTAGGC
>SXGT01418906.1_pt1 | contig 11070 bp, 11 predicted proteins | sample 3176221 | NCBI WGS metagenome assembly SXGT01 (sample SAMN11356862, study PRJNA531348) | freshwater metagenome | isolation source: freshwater sample F1-120 | place: China: Fuxian Lake, Yuxi | collected 2017-12-25
AGCACCAGAGGGTCAAGGTCAATGATTTGGAGCCGATTGCCGCGCTCTCCAGCATCAACCAGGATCACACGGAGATTTTGCAAGCACTGACGATCAAGAAGCCGACCCTTCCCGCCCAGTTGACCCTCTTGTAGTGGCACGATTGACTCGTGCCACTATATGAATCAACACGTTACGAAATTAACTGTCGAACTCGGGAGCACTTGGCATCAAGGGCATGATTGACGCGGTCAACAGTGTCACTGCGGCCCTGTCGTCCAGCCTTTTGACTGCTCTGGCAATTGCCGAGCAGATGCGCGAGGAACATGAGCAACGGCTGCAAGTGCAGGCCGAGATGGCGCAGACCTTCAAGGCCATACCGATTGGCATGTTCACCCTGGACATTGAGGGGCGCTTTTTGAGCGCCAACCCGGCCCTGATGCAGATGCTGGGCCAGCAGGTGCTGACCGAGGGCAGCAACCACTGGCACCAATATTTTGAGGCGGGGGCCTGGGGCCTGCTCCACCAGCGCTTGCTTGACCAAACCATGCAGGCCAAGGATCCAGCGAAGGACACCCAAGACGGCGGCAGCGTTGAGCTGGAAATCAAAGCAAAAAAACACGCCGGAAGCACCAGTGCCAGGCGTTTTTTAGTCAAAGCTACCTTGTCAGGCGCCAAGGTTGAGGGCTCTTTGCAGGATGTCACCGACAAGTCTAAAGCCACCGAGGAGCTGTATTTTCTGGCTAACCATGATGCGCTCACCAAGGTGATGAACCGCCGTGGCGTCGAAAAATCGCTCAATGCGGCCATGCAGCAGCTCTTGGGCGGGCAGGCCATGGCGCTCGCCTACCTGGATTTGGACCGCTTCAAGCTGGTCAATGATTTGTTCGGGCATAACGTAGGCGACGAAGTGCTGCAACAGGTGTGCAAGCGCATCACCGACATGCTGCCCAAGGGCATAGACCTGGGCCGGGTGGGCGGTGACGAGTTTGTAATTGTTTTCCCGGACACCTCGGTCACCCGGGCGATCCATATGTGCCGGGGTGTTGTAGAAAACATTGGCACCCGCCCCTACCGGGTGGGGGGCAAGGCCTTTTATGTGCGTGGCTCGATCGGCTTGATCGAGGTTGAGTCGGGCATGCGGCGCAAGGATGTGATCTCCGCCGCCGACCGGGCCTGCCGCCAGGCCAAGCTTGCCAATAGCGGTGGCCTGGTGGTTTATGAAAAATATGCGCTTGCCTTCCAGCAGCACGAGGCTGAGCTGCGCATGATGTCAAAGCTGCCCACCCCGGCAGCGACGGACGGCCTGTACCTTGAGATGCAGCCTATTTTGTCGCTCTCGGCGCCGCATGATTCTTTGAATTTTGAGGTGTTGCTGCGTATGCTGGACCCACAAGGCAACGCGGTTCCCACTGCGCAGGTCATCAGCGCTGGCGAAGCCAGCGGGCGCATGAGCGTGATTGACCGATGGGTGGTGTCAAGCACGCTGGCCTGGCTGGAGGAACACCAGGACAAGCTCCAAAACACCCGTTTTGTGTGCGTCAACCTCAGCGGCGCTTCGCTCAACGACGAGCAGTTTCTTGATGATGTGTGCGGGCTGCTGCAGCAGTACCTGCCCATTGCAAAGCTGGTTTGCCTGGAGATCACTGAAAGCGTGGCGCTGCAGGATGTTGTCAACACGCGCCGCTTTGTTGACGAGGTCAGGCGCATCGGGGCACGGGTGGCTTTGGACGATTTTGGTGCCGGCTACACCTCTTTTTCTTACCTCAAAGACTTCACTGCCGATGTGATAAAAATTGACGGCAGCTTTATTGTGGATATCAACCGGCATCCGGCAAACATCGCCATCGTCGAGGCCATTGTTAATCTGGCCAAAAATCTGGGCATGAAAGTCATTGCCGAGTGGGCAGAAGACGCAGCCACAGTGCAAACCCTCAAAGAGATCGGCGTGGATTATGTGCAGGGCTTTGTCGTGGCGCGATCGCAGCACCCAGACGCGCTGCTGCTCGCAAGTTCGTCGGCCAGCTTCATCAAAAACACTGCGCTCGACCAGCTGATGCGCTCAGGCGATCACGGGGCGCCCAATCTGGCCCAAGTCGAGCTGTTCGCCGACCAAGCCAGCAGCCGGCTCCACTAAGAGGCCCTGCAAGCGCTGCTGGCGGATCAGAGCTCGCGCAGCGCCCGCTTGAGCGCTACGCCGAGCTCTGGCTTGTGGGCAAAGGGGTCGCTCGGGTTGCGGCTTTGCATGATGTCTTCCAAACGCAGCTGCACGGCGCCAATGGCCTGGGGGTGGCTGTAGATGTAGAACTGGCGGGCCTGCACAGCATCAAAAACTTTTTGCGCCACATCGGCCGCGCTGACTCGGCCCGAGCCCACCGCCTTGTCGCTCATGGCCTGGCCCACCAATTGGCTGCGGGTGGGCTGGTCTGGCGCCTGGTTTTTGGGCCGGTTGCGCTGACTCTGGTTGATGCCTGTGGGCACAAAGTAGGGGCAAAGCACTGAGGCGCTAACTTGGTCGCTCACCAGGGCCAGGTCTTGGTACAGGGTTTCGCTCAGGGACACCACCGCATGCTTGCTGACGTTGTAAATACCCATATTGGGCGGGTTGAGCAGGCCGGCCATGCTGGCAGTGTTGACGATGTGACCGCGGTAGGCCGGCTCCAGGGCGGCCGCAGCGAGCATCATGGGGGTGAAGACCCGCACGCCATGGGCCACCCCCATCACATTGACGCCAAGCACCCAGGCCCAGTCTGCCGCCGAGTTCTCCCATACGAGGCCGCCCGAGCCAACGCCGGCGTTGTTGAACACCAAATGCGGCGCGCCAAAGCGCGCCTGCACGGCCCGGCCCAGCGCGTCCATGGCATGCGCATCCGACACATCCACGCGCTGTGCCAGCACCGCTGCACCTGAGCCCAGCAGCTCCTGCTTAGCCCGGTCGAGTGCGTCTTGCTGCACATCGACCAGCACCAGGTTCATACCCAGCCGCGCACCAATGCGGGCGCACTCCAGGCCAAAGCCAGAGCCAGCGCCGGTCAGCACGGCAGTTTTATTTTTAAAGTCGGTCATCATGCAGGTCTTTCTGTTGATTAGTTTGGAATCACGGCCGCCGGGCGGAGCATTTCGAGATGCGCAAGGCCGTCTTCCATGTAGGGGCGGTTCAGGTCGACAAAGCCGTGGCCAACATAAAACTGCTTCAGCCGAGCCTGCGCACCAATGCGCACCGGCTGCGGCCCCCAGCGCTGGGCCACCGATTTCAGCGCCTGGCGCATCAGCGCATGGCCCAGCCCGGTGCCGCGGTGTTCAAGCACTGTGATAATCCGCCCAATGCTGACCTCGGCGCATTTCAGGCCGGGCGCAAAGCAGCGCGCATAGGCCAACAACTGACCTGCCCTATGGCCCAAAAGGTGCAGGGCCAGGGGGTCAGCGCCGTCGATGTCTTGAAACACACAAGCCTGCTCCACCACAAACACGGCGCTTCGCAGTTGCAGCAGGTCGTGCAGTTGGCGCGTGCTCAGCGCTTCAAATGGCAGCAACTGCCAATCAATCACCGGTGCCAGGCTCATGCGCCGGGCGCCGGTTTGAGCGTGAAACCAATGCGCGGAAAGTGCATATGCACCTGGCCAGCGCGCTCATCGACCCGGCGCAGGGTGTAGCGCGTGCGCGTGGCGGCCACCAGTTCGCCTTCGGTCGGCTCGGGGCCAAAACTCTCGGCTGCAACCATCACCCGGCTGCCCAGGGGAATCCCGTGCTCGTCTTGAAAAAATGGATCCACAAGGGCCGCAGGCCCCGCCGCGTCGGCACACATCACGATGGCTTGGGCCGCAGAGAGTTTGTCGACACGGCCATGGCCGATGGCCTCCATGCGGTCTAGCCAGGCCAAAACCACAGGCGTCGCATCCAAAATGCCGGCCATCACAGGCACCCGCCGACCCGAAAACCACAGCGGATGGTACACCGCAAAGTCAGCCACGCAAGGCGCCGCCTTGATGCTATGCACCACCGACTGGCACGGGCGCAGTTGGTCCTCGGCCACCAGCCTGCCGCGCTCTTCGATTGCTGCAGGTTTGTCAAGCTGGATTTGCGTGTTGCTGGGCATGGCGGTGAGACTCAGTGTGTTGAGGCGCTCGACTCAGCCGCCAGTGAGCACGCTCACGCCGCCATCCACCGCCAGCCACTGGCCGGTGATGTGCTTGCCAGCATCGGATGCAAACAGCAGGCACAGGCCCTTGAGGTCTTCATCATCGCCCAGGCGCAGCAAGGGCGCGTGCGAGGCCATCGCTTCGTGACCAAAAGCATCAATCGCGCCCTGGCTGAGCTTGGTCGGGAAAAACCCCGGACAGATCGCGTTGACTGTGATGTTGTACTTGCCCCATTCGGCGCCCAAGGCCCGCGTGAAGTTGATGGCCGCCCCCTTGGAGGTGTTGTAGGCAATGGTGTTCATCGCCGGCGGGTTGCCACCCAGCCCGGCGATGGAGGCGATGTTGATGATGCGCCCACTGCGCCGCGCAATCATGCTTTGCTTGGCAATGGCCTGGCTGAGCAGAAAGTAGCCCCGGATGTTGAGGTTCATCACCTTGTCCCAGGCCGCAATGGGGTGGTCTTCGGCGGGAGCGCCCCAAGCCGCACCGGCGTTGTTGACCAAAATATCAAGCTCGCCCATGCGCTGCAGGGTTTCACTGGCCAGGCGAGCGATCTCGTCATCACGCGCGCAGTCGGCGGCGATCCACCGCGCGTTTATACCAGCGGCCTGCAGCTCGGCGCAGGCCTGCTCGAGCTCTGGCGCTTTGCGCGCGCTGAGCATGATGCGCGCCCCGGCCTCGCCAAGCGCGTGAGCCATTTGCAAACCCAGGCCACGCGAGCCGCCGGTAATCAGCGCAGACTTGCCGCTGAGGTCAAACAATTGCTGGATGGTGCGCGCCAGGGATCTTCTCCGGTTGAAGGCCGGGATTGTGCAGGAGCGGCTGCATCAGCCGTGTCACGCCTGTGTCTTGGGGCAATTTGGCGCTTGCCACAGGCTGCAGTTTGGGTTCAAGGGCTTGGTGCAGGCAAGCGGGTGGCCCCGGCAGGTAATTCTCTGGACATTTGCAAAGCCAGGGGCGCCTCGGGCTCCTCGCAAGGCGGTACCTTGGGGTTGATCCGAATTTTCAGTTCGGTCTGCATGTAGTTGCGCAGTTTCGCGGACTCTTCGTGCCCCTGCGCCGCTGCCCGCGCAAAAAGCCCGGCCGCCACTTCGGCATCCCGGGTAAGCGCCCGCCCATTGGCGTAAATCCAGCCGAGTGTGAACTGCGCCTGAACATCGCCCAGCTGGGCCGCGCTGCAGTACAGGAAGTTTGATTTCGGAAGATTCTTTTCTACGCCTTCGCCAATTTCGTAACCCTGGGCAAGTCGGAGCATGGCTTTGACATCGCCCTGTTTGACACCAGCCTCAAGCGCACTGAGGTTGATCACTTGCGACAAGGCGGCATCGGCCAAGAGCAGTGCAAGGGCCACCCCCAGGCAGCACCGGCGCACAGACTTGGCAGCCCGGAGCGGCTCAAATGGAGCGCTCTGCTGCTGGCTGTGTTGACGGTGATTGGCAGGGCTTGGTGGCATGGCTTGGGCTGGCTTGGCTTTGGCTGGCTTGGGCAGGCTCAATTTATTCTAAGGGGTTTACTTTGGCCGGCCCGCTTGGGGTCTGCTTGATGTCCGCTTGATGTCCGCTTGGCTGTGGCATTCAAGCCGAGCGTTAGACTTGAGCGCTTGAATTTGAGCCTTCGCCCCCCGCCCATGCCAGCCCTGCCCTTCACTGCTACGCGACTGGCGCAAACCTTGTTGGGGCTGGGTTTTGTGCTGCACAGCGTGGTGGGCGGTATGCACGGGCTGTCGGTGGATGAGGCCCACTACTTGTTGTATGCCCTGCGCCCGGCCCTGAGCTACTTTGACCACCCGCCACTGGTGGGTTGGGTGCAGTGGCCACTAGTGGCCCTGGATGCACCGGTGGTGGTTTTACGACTGGTGCCCGGCCTGGTCTGGCTGGCCTCGGGCTGGCTGATTCACCAACTCGCCTGCGACCTGTGTGCCGGCTCCGGCCCAACAGGCAGCCCACCTGACGCGCAGGCTGGCCTGTCCGCAGTGCTGGTGTTTGTTTTGGCGCCGATGTTCAACCTGCTGGGCATTGCCCTGGTGCCCGACAGCCTGCTGGTGCTGCTCAGCCTGGCCCTGCTGCGACAGACCCTGCGCTTGATGCGCCCGCAAGCCGGCCACCGCCCGCAAGATTGGCTGCTGCTGGGGCTGTTGCTGGGCCTGGCCGGCCTGGCCAAATACACGGCCATTCTGGCCGCGCTGGCGGTGGCGGCCTGCCTGCTGGGCAGACACGGCCTGCAACTGTTGCGCCAGCCTTGGCTGTGGGCCGCAGTGCTGACAGCCTTGGCCGTGGTGGCGCCGGTGTTGATATGGAACGCACAGCACCAATGGCTGTCCTTCGACTACCAAATTCGCCACGGCGCGGGCGCGCACTGGCAAGCACGCAACCTGCTGATTTTTGGCCTGTTGCAAGCGCTGGCCTATGGACCGCTGATGCTGTGGGCCTGGCAGGGCTGGCGCCTGGTGGCTGCGCCAGCAGCCCGCCTAAGTGCCCTGTTTTTTGTGCTGCCATTCGCGGTGCTGGCCTATCTCTCGGGTGGCGGCAGCGGACTGCCGCATTGGACAGCGCCGGCCTGGGCAGCGCTGGCACCGCTGGCCGGTATTGGACTGTCCCGCGCCTTTGCTCTGGGCCGGCGCCGGTGGATGGCCGCAGCGGCCGGGTTCCAGGGGCTGACACTGGCCCTGCTGCTTGCCGCGATGCTGACCGGGCTGCTGCCATGGTCCAGCGACAAGACGCCGCTTGGCGCTGCCGACAACCCGTTTGCCGACCTGCATGGCTGGGAGCTTGCCGGGGAGCGGGCCCGCCAGCTGGCTAGGCAAGAGGGGCTGTCATCGGTGGCAGTTCAACATTGGACTTTGGGCAGCCGCCTGGGTTGGTATGCCAGGCCGCTGCCCGTGCAGGTGCTCGACCAGCGCGCGGACCAGTTTGACCTGTGGGCTGCGCCACTGGCACCGGGGGCCGGCACACTGCTGCTGGACTGGTCGCTGATGCCCTTTGCTGCGCCGCTGGGCCCCAATGGGTTTGAGGATTGCCAATTGCTCGATACCCTGGAGCCGCAGCGGCTGGGCCGGGCCACGGCGACTTTTCGCTTTTACGCCTGCCACCACTGGCAGGGCGCAGCCGGGGCCAGGCCATGAAGCCGGCGTTGCCGGCAGGCCGCGGCGGGGCGGCGCGCTCAGCCGGACAAATGGCCGCCGCTGCCTGCCTGCTGCTGCTGTTGGGTGCGCCGCTGTGGCTGGGCTGGTACGAGCCCGGGCTGTTTATTTACCTCAACCACAGCACTGCAGCCCTGCCACCGCCCCTGTGGGCCGGGCTGTCGCTCTTGGGCAATGGCTGGGGGCTGCTGGCGTTAACGTCGCCGCTGCTGGTGCTCGCACCCCGCTTGATGTGGGCCTGGCTGTTTGCCGCGCCCTTTGCGGCCCTGTTCTCGCGCGGCATCAAGGTCTGGCTGGACAGCCCTCGCCCTGCGGCGGTTTTGTCACGAGATCGCTTTGATCTGATGGGCGAAGTTTTGTACAACCAGGCTTTTCCGTCGGGCCACACGCTCAGCGCATTCGCCGCTGCCAGTGCTATTTACCTGGCGGCTCGGCCGCTCGCCGGGCGCTGGGTGCACTGGCTGCCCGGGCTGTTTGTATTGGCAAGCGGTGTTGGCCTGTCGCGCGTGGCGGTGGGCGCGCATTGGCCGGCTGACGTCTGGGCCGGCGCGGCTCTGGGCCTGCTGGCGGGTGCCCTGGGCCATCTGTTGCAACAGCGGGTTGGGCCGTGCTGGTACCGGCCTCATGGGGCGCCCCAAATTGGGCTGGCACTGGTGCTGCTGCTGACTTTGTGGCAACTGGCAAGCGACACGCTGGATTTTGAGCAAAACCGGCCGCTGCAACTGTTGCTGATGCTGCCCGCAGCCGCCTCTTTGCTGGCCTTTGCAGCCCAGCTTTGGCGTGAGCGTCAGGCGCTGCGAGACCTGCATTGAGCAGCCCAACAGGGCCACCGAGCTGCGCTAAATCAAGCGCCGGGCGCCAACCGCTCGCAAACCTGGCTGCCCACGGCCTCAAGCTGGGCCGCACTGACCCGCACGGGCGCGATCTCTGCCAACGGCGCGAGCACAAAGGCACGCTGGAGCATGCGCGGATGGGGAATGGTGAGGCTCGGGCTGTAAACCTGCGCATGGCCGTACAACAAAATATCGAGGTCCAAGGTGCGCGGGGCGTTGCGGTAGGGGCGTTCGCGCCCGGCCTGTCGCTCCAGGGCCTGCAGTTGGTTCAATAGCTCCGGCGCTGTCAGGGCGGTGCACAGGGTCACCGCGGCGTTGATGTAGTCGGGCCCGCTTGAATCAAGCGGTGCGCTGCGGTACAGGGACGAGCGCTGCATCACCCGGCAACCCGGCAGCGCATCGATGGCTGCCATGGCCCAGAGCAGGGTGGCCCGGGCATCGCCAAGGTTGGCGCCCAGTGCCAGACAGGCGCTGACTTCGGGGCGCACAGGGCCTATTCGCCAGCTCCGCCTGCCGCATCGGTATCGCCGGCACTGCGACCCGCGCCCGAGCGGCGGGGGCGGCGCCGTTTGGGCGTCTGGCCCGGGTCGTCGGCCAGAGCCCCGTTGCCTGGCGCAAGCGCGTCGCCTGGGGCCTGGGCAGAGGCTTCAACGGGGGAGTGGCTGCCCAGCTCAGGCAGCTCAGGGCGTGGCGCCCGATGCACCCGGGGCGCACGCGGGCGTTGTTGCTGCTCTTCGCGCACCTGGTCGACCATATCTTGGCGCAGGGTGTCGTCGGCTAGGCTGAATTCTTGCCACCAGTCGGCCAGCAGCTCGTCTATTTCGCCCACATCGGCGCGCAGGCGCATGAAGTCAAAGGCGGCGCGAAAACGCGCTTGCTCGGCCAGGCCGAAAGGTGCGCTGCCCACGCGTTTCTCAAAGCGCGGCTGCATCATCCAAATTTCGCGCATGTCGGCGGCGAGCTTGCCGCGGCCCGATACATCACCGATGCGGGCATTGAACACGTCGTCGATAGCATCCTGCAACGCCGGATGCCCATGCTGGCGCTGCAGGGTGCGCTGGGCCCAGCCGTCGCGCACATCTGACCAGAGCACACAGGCCAGCAAAAAACTCGGCGCCACCGGCTTGCCCTCGCCCACCCGGCGGTCGGTGTCCTTGAGAGCCGCGTTGACAAAGGGCTGAGTGACTCGCTCGACCACCACGTCGAGCAGCGGGTAGATGCCGCGCGCCAGGCCCAGCAGCTTGAGCTGATCGATGGAGGCCAGCGCATGCCCGGTCTGCAACAACTTGAGCATTTCATCGAACAGGCGGCTTTGTGGTACTTCGGCCAGCAGCGCCTGTGATTTCACCAGGGGCGCAGCAGTTTTGGGGTCGAGCTTGAAGCCCAGGCCACTGAGCTTGGCGGCAAAACGGACTGCTCGAATGATGCGCACCGGGTCTTCGCGGTAGCGGGTAGCGGGGTCGCCGATCATGCGGATGACGCGCTTTTTAGCGTCATCAATGCCATGGTGGTAATCGACGACGATTTGCGTTTGCGGGTCGTAGTACATGGCGTTGATGGTGAAATCTCGGCGCACTGCGTCTTCTTCCTGCGGGCCCCAGACGTTATCGCGCAGCACCCGGCCTGAGGCGTCCACGGCGTGCTTCATGCCGGCGAGCTCGTTTTTGCTGGTGCGCTCGTTGCCAGCCACCGCCTCGGCGGCGGCGTTGTCCATGTAGGCACGGAAGGTGGAAACCTCGATCACCTCGTGTTCGCGGCTCCGGCCGTACACCACATGCACAATGCGAAAACGCCGGCCAATGATGAAGGCGCGCCGAAACAGGCCCTTGACCTGCTCGGGCGTGGCGTTGGTGGCCACATCGAAATCTTTGGGAGCCAAGCCGACCATCAGGTCGCGCACGGCGCCGCCCACAATAAAGGCCTCAAAGCCCGCCCCCTGCAGGGTGCTGAGCACATTGCGGGCCCGCTCGTCCACCAGCGTGGGATCTATACCATGGCGCTCTACGCCTACTTCTTCTCGCTTGCCGAAGGGCAATTTATTGGTTTTGACGCGGCCCGAGACTTTGCCCAGCAGTTTGTCGATGAATTTTTTGATCATTGAAGTCGAGGTGCTGTGACCTGGCCAGGGAATTGGCTTTTCACGGGGCTTGAAAGAGATCGAGTATGCGCCATCCGCGCGCCTGCGCAATGGCGCGCAGCGGGGCGTCGGGGTTGGTGGCAACCGGGTGGTGCACAGTCTCCATCAGGCTGAGGTCGTTGATGGAGTCGGTGTAGAAGGTGCTCTGCACATCCTGCCAGCCCAGCGCGCGAAGTTGCAACCACTGGGCTACCCGGGTTACCTTGCCCTCGCGGGCTGAGGGCACACCGGCGATTTCGCCGGTGATCCAGCCGCTGCCGCCTGCGCTGGTGTCGCGCTCGAGTTCCACCGCAATCAACTCGGCCACGCCAAAACGCTGTGCGATGGGCCGGGTGACAAACTCGTTGGTGGCGGTAACGATCACCACCATGTCGCCGGCCTGCTGGTGCGAGCGCACCAGTTGGAGTGCCTGGGGCCGGATGGCCGGCTCGATCACGCTGCGCATGAACTGCTGATGGGCTGCTGCAGACTGGGCGGCACCCTGGCATTTGAGCGCTTCGGTGGCAAATCGCACATAGTCAGCCATGTTGAGATTGCCCGCCAAGTACTGGCGATAGAACGCGTCATTGCGCCGCTGAAAATCCACCGGATCGGTCCAGCCCAGGGTGGTGGTAAAAACGCCCCAGGCGTGATCGGAGTCGATCGGCAGCAGGGTGTGGTCCAGGTCAAACAGGACAAGTTTCACAGGCTCAGGACTCGTCCATCATGGCTTTAATCAGGGGGATGGTGGCGGCCCGCTTGGTCTGCAACGAATAGCTGTCCAGACGATCGAGCAGGGCCATCAGGCTGCCCAGGTCACGCGCAAAACGGGTTTGCATAAATGCCATGACCTCATCGCTGAGG
>SXGT01579464.1_pt1 | contig 11070 bp, 4 predicted proteins | sample 3176221 | NCBI WGS metagenome assembly SXGT01 (sample SAMN11356862, study PRJNA531348) | freshwater metagenome | isolation source: freshwater sample F1-120 | place: China: Fuxian Lake, Yuxi | collected 2017-12-25
CGCTTCGACGATGATGCAGCCGACAACGCCGTGCGGGTTCGACAGCTTTTTCAGGTCGGCAGGCAGGATGGGACGCGGTAGCGGCTTGCCGTCCTTCGGCCGAGGCGGTGCAGTTGGCCGAAGGGGATCGAAGAAATGGACGTGCGTATCGAGGATTGAAGGCCGCGGCTTTTCCTGGGCGACAGATTTTGTCGCCAGGATCAGGCCCAGAGTCGCAATCAGAACGTGGCGCACTTGCATGACATTCTCCAGCTTTTTTCTCGGCCGATCTTTGATCTCGCCGCGCGTTATTGTCTTCTATCTAGCCGCTTACAGTGAACCGTGTCGATACCGGCAATTTCTTCGACGGAAACCCTTCCGCCTCGCGGATCACGATACGCTGGCCGGGTCTGATTCCCTTCCTGAGCACGCGTGTTCTGGTCGCGGGGAAGACTACCTCCACCTGGTATTCGGCGGCTGGCGCCTTTCCCAGACCGAAATGAGCCTCCAGCGGTGAACAACGACAGTAACCCGAACCGGACTGAATCTGTCGGAACCCAGCCAGCGTTTTCTTGTCGCCCTGAGATGCAAAAACAGAAACCTGCGCGCCGATGCCATCCAGATTGCTCTTCGATCCGACGGCCTTGACCCGGAGCCAGTTCTTGTCGTTGGTGTTGTTGCGATAAAGCACGGCATTCGTGTAGAAATTGACGAGGAGCAAGTCCAGATCGCCGTCGTTGTCGAAGTCGGCGGCGGCCACGCACACGCAATTGGCTTCGTGATGGACGCCCCAGGCTTTGCCGACTTCCTTCCAGGTGCTGCCGTCGGGACGGGTCCACAGTGGATTGCCCCCCTTGTGGGTGGCGAACTTGTTGCCCGTGGGGATGGCATCGACGCCGACGTAGATGTCCACCAGACCGTCATGATCGAAGTCTTCCAGAACGGCATCGTGGGAGAGGGCTTTGTGCTTCAATACCTCCGCCATCACCGGCGGGAATTTGCCGTTTCCTTCGTTCCGGTAGAGGAGGTTCGGCTCGACGGTAGTCCCTTTCTTGCGGAGTTGTTCCTCGGTGCTATTGAGGCCGCCGAGCCAGGAATCCGTGGTCACGAAGAGGTCAAGCCGGCCTCGATTAAAGACATCGGCGAACACGCAGGCGACGGCGGAGGCCTTGCGATCCAGTCCCCCTTCCGTGGTGATGTCCCGAAACTTTCCGCTCCCCAGGTTCTTGAAAAGCGCGCTTGACTGGGAATACAAGCTGGTGACAAACAGGTCGTCCAGTCCGTCCCCATCGATGTCGCCAAAGGTGCAACCGAGACTGGCCCGGTCCGCCAAGGCGACGCCGGCGGCCTCGGCAATATCGGTGAACGTGCCATCGCGGTTGTTGCGGTACAGCACATTCGCACCATACGGGCAGGCGATGAACAGGTCCAGCCAGCCGTCGCCGTCGATGTCGGACCAGGCGCAGCAGCGCGCCGGCCGATTCAGCAGAACGCCCGATTCCTTGCTTACCTCCTTGAACTTGCCCTTGCCCAGACCTTTGTAAAGGCGACTCTCCTTACCCACAGGAGTCGCCTTGCGGTTGCCTTTCTCGAATTCAACCGAGGTGAGGTAGATGTCGAGAATCCCATCGCGATCAAAGTCGCCAACCGCCACGCCGGTGCCCCAGCCCTGAAAGGATTCCAGGCCTGAGTCTTTCGTGACGTCAGCAAAGCGAAGGTCGCCCAGGTTGCGATAAAGCGCCACATAAGGTGGGCCGAAGCAGACGAAGAGGATGTCGGGCAGCCCGTCGCCGTCGAAGTCCTCGATGGCGACGCCGTGCGGCATCTGTGTGCCGTACTCGGGCCGCTTTGGTCGATGTTCGACATTGAGTTTCAGACCGGATGCCGAAGTCACATCGGTGAACCGCGGAGACGGCTGCTGAGCCACGGCAAAAGAAAGGGCGACCATCAGCGCGGATGCGCACGCAATCCATCTCATTGGTTCGCTCCTCAAGGCTTCATCATGTCCACATTGATCTTCAGCGGATTACGGAGAATGCGGTCATAGCGATTCAGCGTTTCCGGCTCGCCTTTGCCGCTGTAATTGTGGAACAGGATGACCGATTGCGTGCGCCATTCGCAGCCCTTGGGCAACTGAGCTTGCGGCAGCCGGTGCAGTTTTCCCGCCAGCACTCGGCCCCAGTAGTTGTGCGCGGGGCCGTTGACGTGGATGAACGACATGGGCGGGTCCATCTTGACCTTGCCGACCGCGGTATTGTGATACGCCGTATGAATCGTGGCCACCGCCTCGGCGGTCTCGTCATGGTAAAAGGTGATCCAGGGACAATCGGGCTCCAACTCGATGATGCCGTTCGCCTCGACCTTGGTTCCATGCACGACGCTGCCGATGGGGATCAGCTTGCGAAGGTCCCAGCCCTTGACCTTGCCGCTCTTTTCTTTCCAGAGAGCCTGATTGAAGCCGAACTTGAAACCGAACTCGTCATCGCGGAGGAATTCGACTTCGTAGTCCGCCAGCGTCTTCATCTCCGTATCGACCACAATGTAAGGTTGCCGGGCATACATCGTGTAGGTGACGGAGCAGAAGACTTCCTTGTTGTGCGTGAAAGGGCCCCAGCGTTTCAACTGGAACCGCACCGGACCTTGTTCGACGGAAAACTGCGGCGGCGGATCCCAGTAATGGGTGTATTCCCAGCCGCGGTCGAGCCCCTTCTTGGGCGGGTCAAAAAGGCGATTGCGGTTGCGCAGGTCGGGGCCCCAGTGTACCTTGGAGTCGAGGTCGCCACCCACGAAGGTCAGCAGTTTGCCGGTTCCCTTGAGAAACGCCAGCTTGCCGAGCTGGCCGGAACGGGGGTGGAAGTCGGCACGCACATGCTCGTTCTGCACCGTCAACCCGAACGGGCGCGGCGGATCGATCTTCTCCAATCCGGTCACCAGTGCGGTGGTCAGATCGGTCTTGTATGAGGGCTTGCCGGCCCTGGGGTTGTCATAATAGACGCGGAAGGTCCTGGTTTTCTTGCCCGTCAGATTCGCCAGAAAAGTCATTTGGCCGACGACACCGGTCTTGTCAACGGAGACAATATTGATTTGCGCGGGGGTCTCCTGCTCCGTGTCGGCCTCGACGACGCGCAGTTCCGTGACCAGGCGTTCCTTGGAAATGCCGTCGAAACGCATTTCCAATTCGACAGGTTCCGTCTGTCGAGGCGGGCCACCGGTTTCCTGGACATGGACGAGCGCTGACTTTTTCCAGAGTCCCCATTTGCCCGGCTGGGCATGAACGGTCGAGGCAAACGTGATCGATACCCAAAGTGCCAGGGAGAATACACCGATTCGAATCATGGTCAGACCTCGTTCCATGTGCACCAACCTCCTCTCATCCTGTAGGATCGTCTTGCCGTCATGGCTGAGGCGCTGGAGAGAGTGAATAGTTGATTCCTCGCAGGGAACGGCCGTCCGTGCCAAGCAAGTGCGCGCCCAGGTTCCAGTCCCCGATGCCCTGCGTCACCTTGAGAAGTAACTTATTCCGGCCCTTCTCCAGGTGGAGCGGGATGCGGTCCTGCTTCGAGACGTAGCCGCGCGCCACGAGGTTTCGGTGCACTTCCTTGTCGTTCAGCCAGACGACCAGGCCATCATCCGACCCGACCGCGAGCACCGCATCCCGGGCCTTATCGGAGTCGATCCAGACGAGCGTGTAGACGGCGGCGTTGGTCCGCTGACCGAAGAACTTGACGAAATCGACGACGTGCTCGGCCAGGACATGGGCTTGCGGGTCGCGTTCGACCTTGCGCCAGGCGATTGGACCTTGCTGGCCGAGATACTTTTTCGTGAGGTCGAGTTTGTCGGTTTCGATCGGATGTTTCACATCGCCAGCGTGGCCGCCCGGGTTGTTGAACGGACCGATGATCCACCAGCTCGGGACAGCCGTATTGGCAATACTTTCGCTGATTGGGGCGGTAGTTTCCAGGCCGCGCCACGAGAGTTTAAGCATCGCCGTCAGCGTTTTCGGTTCGTCGAGGTTCGCCAGCTGGCATGTTTGCGAGACACTCTGAATTCGGTACGGCATGACGTTGATGGGTTCGGACGCGGCCGGCGCATCCGCACCCGGCACCGGGAAGCTGACTGTGCATTTTACGTCATCCTTCAACAATCCGCGCAGCTTGACCTTCATCACCACGGCGTTGCGCTCCTTTCCTGGACGGACGCTTAGCTGTGGCGTGACGCCGGCGAGCGCGGCGAGAGCGAATCCCTTCGTCTCGGCGCCAGCATTGCACTTCTCCACGTCGCGCACCACGGTCGCGATCCGGTCGTCATACGCCTTCTGCGCCTTGTGCTGCGACGCTTCATCCTTGTCGGCCGCGGCAAGCAGTTCCGCCTTCAGCGCCTGTAGGGATTTTGGTGCCTCGCTTTTCAGCAAATACGCCGCCCGGTAGAGGGTGAACATCGGGTCGAGTACGGCATACCGCCAGCGGTTCGCAGGCGCCGGCTTCGTCAGGTCCGGCGGAAGCTTTCGCGCGTCGTCGATCCACGGCGTGATGGCTGGATAGCCGTTTCGTCCGATCAAGGACATGCGCTTGGCAATCAAGCGGTCGTACTGGGCTTCATTGATCGGGACCGACGTTCGCACCTCCTTGACGGCGTCCGCCTTGCCAGCACGAACGGTGACTTCGAGAAGCTTTTTCTTAATCTTGATGGTGACGCCGTAGCGGCCGGAATCCTTCGCTGCGGCGGCCTTGACTTCGGCGCTCAGAGGAAATTCCTTCCGCGCGATCCCGAAACTTTGTCCGTCGATGACCAGCAACCGGTTGTCGGCAATGACGACCTGGCAAAGGCTCCGGCCTTCGACGCCGAGTCCGAATCCGCCCCAGCAACCGCCGCCGACCTGGGCAATCACATACCCGACCGAGGGTTCCGCGACGCCGCGCTGCACGGGGCCGACGATCGGCGGCCTCGGCTCGGCGGGATAGTCCATCCGCAACGGGTTGTATTCCACTTTCTCCGACGGAGCATGGCGGATGTCCATCTGGGACCAATATTTTTGATCCCAGGGAAAGCCGTACGCCCAGATGACATTGCCGTTTTGCTCCCAGCCCCAGTCGACGTGATGAAAGGTGGTGCGCTGGCGCGCGAGCCATTCCTTCCATTCGCCGTCCAGTTTGTCGAGCGGCCCGAAGATCTCCTCGGCGACCTTGCTGATCGGCCTGTGCTGAAACTGGCTGGCGTAGAACTCATCGCGAAGTAGCCGCCACTTCATCAGGCGGTCGGGATCCGTCCAGAAAAACTGCGAAAAGACGGAGTGGCCGGCGCCGTGATACCACCCACCCTTGGCGAAGAAATCCTGGATCGAGACGAACTTCTTCGGGCTGCGGAACTCCCCCAGGCCGGTTTTGATCCAGTTGTTGATGGGGGCGTGATCGAAGGTGGAGACGGTGAGTTGTTTCTTCCGCTCGTCATAAACATGCTGCTCGCTGGCGTAGGTGAAGCCCTCGGTGCCCATGGTGCCCGTGCCCGCTACGGCCTGAAGCATGTGGAGGTTTTCGTGGATAACGAGGGCACGCTTGTGGTACATCAATGTGCCGCTCGGGTAGTTGTACGCAGCCAGGTTGTTCCACAGGGTGATGCCGCCGCCTCCTCCGTTCCAGGTCGTGCGGATGTCCTGCAGCATGGCGCGGTTGAGTTCGTTGCGGTCCTTCGCATAGATGATCGCCATCCGCTTGTTGGGGTCCGGCGGCGCCACTCCGGTCAGCTCGACCCAGTGCGGATAGGCCAGCTCCGATATCTCGAGGATGTGACGCGAGAAGTCGTCGCCCATTTGCGACTTCAGCGCGTAGTGCTCGCTCACGTAGAAGTCAAACCCCTTCGCGGGAGCGAACATCGCGCCCGAATAGGTTTCGGGCACCTCCTGGCCGACCTTGACCACCTTGATGTCGATCGCGGTAGACGTATTGCCGTTGACGATGATTTTCGCCGGCGTCTTCGCCGGCGGCGGAACTTCAGCATGAGCTACCGGCGCGAGCGCTAACAGGGCGACAAGGAGAAACGAGCGGTTCATCACGCGACTCCTTCTGGAGTTCGGAACGGATCGACCTTCTAGAATCCAACCGACTTCGCGAACCAAAGCAAAGACTTTGGCCAAGGCGGCAGGCCCACCCACGGTGGAGAGTCGATCCATGAAAATGCAGCTGAACCGCATGGGTGGAATCTCAACTACTCTTTTCTTGCAGCAGTGGTCTCACGACGCCGACCAGGGCACGACCGAGGAGAGAGTGTTGGTCCGCGTCCAGATGAACCCCATCGACGACACTGGACTGAGCCACGCTGGCGACATCGAAAAAGGAGGCTCCTTCCAGGGCGGCAACGCGTTGGTATTCTACCGCAAGGCCTGCACACTTGGCTGGCGCCCCGAGAAATTTCGGAGCGATCGACCCCTTGGGTTCCCGGATTGGCGGCGGGGCTGCCACGAGGACAGCAGGCGCCGGCATCCCCGGTTCGAGCGGAGCACGTCGGATGGCGTGCAGGATCGCCCTCAAACCCTGAGCCGATTGCCAGGCGTTGTGCGGATGCATGGACTGGAAGTCATTTGTCCCCAGCATGATGATGACAAGGCTCAAGGGGGAATTCACTTCGATCCGTTGTTCAATGCCTACCAATCCATTGCGTCCGGGCTTGAAAGGATCCTCCCAAACTGTCCGCCGTCCATTGAGGCAATCTTCGATGACGCGAACCTGTGTCCCAGCGTTGGTCAGGGCGCTCTCCATCACGCCGGGCCAACGCGCGTGGAAAGGGAGCCGTTCCCGGGTATTGGGAATAATACCCCAGCTCAGGGAATCGCCGAAGACCAGGATCTGATGCACGCAACCTTTCCTCCATTCGTCCCCCTTCGGTGAACCCGGTTATTTTTCTTTTCCGCCATGATGTTCATGGTGCGCTGGCATGAAGATGGGGTGGTCGCGGTTGCCCCGGGCCACGAGGTAGGCAACCAGATCGAGCACTTCTTCGCGCGAGAGACGATCGAGCAACCCCTTGGGCATCAGCGAAATCGGCGACTTGGCACGCTCGTCAACATCCGCTTTCTTGATGCTCAGCGGCTTGCCTTTGGCAAGTGGATTGTCGATCACCTGATACGACTCCGGCGTATCCGCAACTACCAGGCCAGTAATGGTGCGGCCGGAGGTAAGGGTAAACGTGTACGATTGGTACTTCTCGTTAATTCGTTTGGATGGTTCAAGAATGTCGACCAGGATATCGAGGGCGCCGACCTTGGCATCCAGCCTGGCGAGATCCGGGGCGAATTCGACACCTTCGCCATTGAGCTTGTGGCACGCGACGCAGTTGGCTACCTTGAACGCCGACTTGCCAACGTCGAATGATCGCTTGGCGAGTGTCTTGACATCAGGTGTCAGTTCCTCAACGGTCCACGCATGGCCTTGGGTACTGATTTTGAGGAGCGGGTCCTTGATCGCCAAATTGGTCTTGGCGATGTAGGAATCCGGATTCGCCTGATAGGCGGCAAGGTCGTCAACAACGTAGAGCGATGCGTACATCCGTCGCCAGTGGCCTGGATAGGTGCACACAATCGGGTAGACGCCCGGCGTTTTGGGGACGTCGAAGGCCAACGCCTGCGATTCGCCTGGCTGCAACAGTTTGCTTCCCAGAAGGACGTGCGGTGATTTCGGAATGAAATGGCGTTTGGCGGCGTCGGCTTCCTGAGCCGTCGCCTCGGCCAGCATGCCGATCTCTTCCAAGGTGCCCGGTTTGATGATGGCGAGATTGTGCGGCATGGCGTCGGTATTCGAAAATCGAAACTCGACCGGCCGACCGGCCTCGACCGCGATCTTGTCGCGATCAAAGATCATTCGTTCGAAGACCGTGCCGATGGCGATGACGCGAACATCGGCGTTCTTGAGACGCAGCTCGATCTCGGCAGCCTGCTGGGGAGGGAGGAGCTTGGCGAGTTTTCGCGCGAGATTCAGCGCCTCTTGTGCAGACGTTTGCGTCCGTTGCTTGGCGGGAAGTTCGGTGAATTGCGCGACAAGGTTATCGACCAGCGAGCGGACTTCTTCCTTGCGCCAGTGCTTCTCAGGAATATTCTTCAGGATGGCAATGGCCGCTTCGCTTTGCCGTCGTGTCTTGACCAGTGCGGCAAGGTCGCGCACGATGTCAGCCTCGTGATCGGGGATACGCGGCACGACGGCGAGAGCCAGGGCGAGCGAGCTCTCGTTTTTCGAGTTGAGCAGTGTGCTGACATGCGGATAGAGGGTGGCGCGGGCCGCAGGCGATTCAAGCGTCTTGGCCGCGGCGAGCACATCCACGAGGCGTGCGTCGTTGCCGCCCGCGAAGGAGAATACGTCATCGGCGGAGGCGTCAGCCGTCATCCAGCCGACATACCCCAGCCGACGCGCTTCCGCGGTCCTGCCCTGTGCAGCCAGCTTTTTCCAGCGTGCCGAATGGGGACGCAATTCTTCAGCCGTTTTCATCGCGACAAAACGCGTGATGGAGTTGAGGCTGATTGTTTCGCCCTCCACGTCCAGCGCATCGCTCAAGTCCATTGCCAGGACCAGCGGCACCACTTTTTTCGCGTCTGCCAGGCTTTTGAGCGCGCTTTCGATATGACCGGTTGTCGCCTCGGTGCGGGCAAGGACGGCCCGGTAAGAAGCTTCATCGGCCCCGGGTTGAAGCAGCTTGTCGATGCTCAGGTTGCGTAACGCGTATTGCTGAGCAGCAGCCGAGAGCTTGCCGGCCTTCTTCGCGTTGGCAAGATAGCTGTCCACCTTCAACGATTTTGCGGCTTCCTTGAGCACGAAATCAAGATGGACATCGGTAGGCATGACGCCCGCAGCGAAAACGACCTCGGGCGCGTCGGGACCGTTGTAAAAGGTGGCCGCGATCGCTGCCTCGGCACGCACGCGCGGATGGCTATCCCGCGCCAGTTTGACCAGCAGCGGGCCGACATCTTTGACCTTCCCATGCCAGTCACGCAAAACCCGCGTGGCCGCGGCACGGGTGTTCGGCTCGGGCGATTGCAGCACACGCCGCAGCAAATCCTCGTTCACGACGTGCAACATGGAATGCACAAAGAGCGATTCGAGAAGCGGTTGAGCGTGGGCGGGGTTGGACGGATCGAGCTTGGCGGCGAACTTCGCCGCGGCCGCCGTTGCCGTGTGTTCCGGCGGTTCGGCCCCCTGCGCCACCTGATAAGGATGTCCCACGTAGCGCGTCAACTCGATCCGAGCGCGATAGCGGATGTCGTCATCCGGCGAGGCGAGGTACTGCACGACTTGGTCCACCGGTTTGCCTTGCAGGTTCACAGGTTTGCGCAGCGGTTGGCCGTCCACAGTCACGCGATAAACGCGGCCATGCCGATGGTCGCGATTGGGGTCGCGCAGGTTGTGTTGCAGATGGCCGATGAGCGGATTCTGCCAATCCGTGATGTACAGCGCCCCGTCGCCGCCGATACAGACCGAAGTGGGGCGGAAATTGGGATCCTTGGAAAACATGATCGGGTCGATGGGCGTGCAGAAAAAGCCGGAGTCGCGATCGACGAACTTGTTCTGAGCGACCCCCTGGAAGCCGATGCAGTTGGCGATGAGCAAGTTGCCTTGCAGTTCGGCCGGAAAATGACTGCCGGCGATCAGCCCCGTGCCAGCGACGGGGCGAATCGTCTTGGCCAGCAGCGAGCGTGGCGTGCCGCGCGGAGGAAACGCCACGTGACGGCCATCGCCGCCGGTGCCATCGTTGACGAATTGGTTGCCCCAGCGATCGATGACGTCGCCATGCGGATTCGGTCCGATGCCGAAATGGAAGGTTGTTTCGAACGTGAGTGGATCGAAGCGATAGACGCCGGTACCCTGGTTGCGGAACAGTTTTGACGAAGGGGATTCGATGCCGAAGACCTGGAAGATGCCGCTCTGATAATAAAGGGCGCCATCGGTGCCGATGACGAACGAATTCGCGGTGTGATGCGTGTCGGCGGAGTCGATGCCGCTGCAAATGCGTATGCGCACGTCGGCGATGCCGTCGCCGTCCGTGTCCTTGAGAAAGAACAGGTCGGGGGCCGAGGCAACGATGACGCCGCCGCCCCAGAACGCGAAGCCGGTCGGATTGTGAACCTTGTCGGCAAAGACCACGAGTCGATCGGCCACGCCGTCGCCGTCGTCATCGTGAAGCGTGACGATGGCGTCCTTGAGTTCCTCATTGGGATGCCAGTGGGGATAGGAGGGCCAAACCGCGACATAGAGCTTGCCGTCGGGGCCGACCGCGGACTGCACTGGATTGATAAGGCGCGGAAATTTCTGCTCGGAAGCGAACAGGTTGACCTTCATCCCCTTGTGCACCGTCATCATCTTGATCGCTTCTTCGCCGCCAAGGAATGGATGCGAGCCATCAGGCATCTTGCCCGGTTTATTCGTCTTGATCTTGAGCGGCGGCGGCGTGTTGCTGTCGTCGACCTTCAGATCCCCGCCCTGCGCAATCGCCCAGACACGGCGGTCGCGATTGGCCGTCATGACGTCCATGATTTCCAGTTCCCGTTTCGAAATAGTGGCGTTGGTTTGGCCATCGTAGTTTCCCGTTCCAGAGCGCCCGCCGAACACGTTGTAGCCGTCGGTCACGCGGTAGCGATTGAACCAGTGAAAGTTCTTGTCAAGGATGGCTCCACGGAGGCGCTCCAGATGAGCAGCATCTCGTTCCGGCGCCTTGCCGAAAAGCGATAGGTCGATGATCTCGGCAAGGTCCCGGTTCCCCTCGTCAGTCAGGTGGATGCCGTTGAGCGTGCGAGGCGTTTTTGCCTTCTCGTAGAGTTGTTGCGTGGGATGAAATAGATCGACATAGGCTACTTTGCGAGCCGCGGCAACTTCCGCGATTGCCTTCGTGTAAAGCGCGAGCCGGGCGTTGCTTTCCTTGCCGTCGGGCAGATGCAGCGAGTGGAGGTTTTCATGGGCGATTGGCGAAAACAGCACGACCCGCGGGGCCGATGTGCCGTTGTACTTCTGTTTCGCGGTGTGATCGAGGAACGCTTCCAGTTGCTTGCGAAACGCGCTCACCCCGGCCTCGCCATGGAACGATTCGTTGTAGCCAAAGAAGGCGAAGATCACATCC
>SXGT01734232.1_pt1 | contig 11069 bp, 10 predicted proteins | sample 3176221 | NCBI WGS metagenome assembly SXGT01 (sample SAMN11356862, study PRJNA531348) | freshwater metagenome | isolation source: freshwater sample F1-120 | place: China: Fuxian Lake, Yuxi | collected 2017-12-25
AACCGCAGTCATTGAGCGCCAGGAAGCTGAGGCCGGACAAGAAGGTGAGCGGGCGCAAGCTTTTCAGGTATCGCTGGCCGGAGAGTTCCAGGCCGGAAAGGTTGGCGGCGGCGTGCAACCGCTGCATGACGAAGCGCTGCTGGATGAAGTCACGGCGCTGGTCGAGCGGCCGAATGTACTGCTGTGCCGGTTCGAGCCCGAGTTCCTGGAGGTGCCGCAGGAATGTCTGATTCTGACCATGAAGGCGAACCAGAAATATTTCCCGCTGCTGGATGGGGCGGGCAGACTCACCAACCAGTTTCTGATCGTGTCCAATATTTCGCCCGCCGACCCTTCCGCCGTGATCGGCGGCAACGAGCGGGTGGTGCGGCCGCGTCTGGCGGATGCCAAGTTCTTCTTCGACCAGGATCGCAAAAAGCCGCTTGCGGCGCGGGTTGAACTGCTCGACAACGTCGTTTATCACAACAAGCTGGGCAGCCAGGGCGCCCGCGTCAGACGGATCGGCAAGCTGGCCGCTGCCATCGCCGGCCAGCTCGGCGCCGATGCCGATCTGGCGGCGCGCGCCGCGTTGCTGGCGAAGGCGGATCTGGTTACCGACATGGTCGGCGAATTCCCCGAGTTGCAGGGCATCATGGGGCGCTATTACGCCTTGCACGATGGCGAGGATGCGCACGTCGCGGATGCCATACGCGACCATTACCAACCGCGTTTTGCCGGCGACACCCTGCCAACCGACAACATCGCGCTGGCATTGGCGATGGCTGAGCGGCTCGACGCGCTGGTCGGCATCTTCGGCATCGGACTGTTGCCGACCGGCGACAAGGATCCGTTTGCGTTGCGCCGCGCTGCGCTGGGCGTCTTGCGCATGCTGATGGAGCGTGCGTTGCCGCTGGACCTGATGCAGTTGCTGGAGCTGGCAAGGGCGCAGTTTGCCGATGAGCAGATCGCAAGCAGTGTCGCACTCGATGTGTTCCAGTTCATGCTCGACCGCTTGCGTGTCTCGCTGAAGGACCAGGGCGCCGCCGGCGATCAGGTCGAAGCCGTGGTCTGCCAGGCTCCCACGCGTATCGACCGGGTGCCGGCGCGGCTGGCGGCGGTGGCGGAATTCAGCCGTTTGCCGGAAGCGGAAGCGTTGGCCGCAGCCAACAAACGCATTCAGAACATCCTGCGCAAGTCGGAGGGCGGTCACACCGCGGCTGATGCTGCACTGCTGCTGGAGGATGCCGAGCGTGCGCTGTTCGCGGCGGTGAATGACCTGCGCCCCGGTGTTGAAGCCGCGCTTGACGCGCTCGATTTCACTGGTGCGTTGATGCGCCTGGCCGGTTTGCGCGTACCGGTCGATCGATTCTTCGACGAAGTCATGGTGATGGCCGACGAACCCCTGGTGCGCGCCAATCGGCTGGGTTTGCTGGCCAGTCTGGCGAATCTGATGAATTGCGTCGCGGACATCTCGCAGCTGTCCGGGAAATAGCCGATCCATCCGCATATGTCCGTTGCCTGCACGCAGTCCTCGACCACACCTCATTCCTTGCGGGAGCAGCCATGAAGCTCGTCATCCTCGATCGCGACGGTGTCATCAATTTCGATTCCGACCAGTTCATCAAGAGTCCGCGCGAATGGAATCCGATACCGGGCAGCGCAGAGGCCATCGCGCAACTCAATCAGGCCGGATTTCGCGTCGTCGTGGCGACCAATCAGTCGGGTGTCGGACGCGGCCTGTTCGACATGGCCACGCTCAATGCCATCCACGCCAAGATGCACAAGTTCGTCGGTCAGGCCGGCGGCCGCATCGATGCCGTATTCGTGTGTCCGCATGCGGCGGATTCCCGTTGTGCCTGCCGCAAGCCGAAAACCGGGCTGTTTCTCGATATCGCCGCCCGCTTTCATGTTGAATTGCGCAATGTGCATGCAATCGGCGATGCCTTGCGCGACATTCAATGCGCCATCAGCGTCGGCGCCCGTCCGATGCTGGTGAAGACCGGCAAGGGCATGCGCACGCTGGAAGGCGGCCAGCTTCCAGCCGGTATCCCGATATTCGAAAACCTGACCCAGGCGGCGCAGGCCATCATTCGGGAAGCGGCATGATCTTTCTGCGTTCTCTGGCCTTTTTGCTGGCCAAGACAGCGTTGACCATTCCATTCAGTCTGCTCGTGTTGATGGCTTTTCCGCTGCCGGCGCTGCCGCGCTACCGGATGATCTCGCAATGGAGCCGGATGGTGGTCTGGCTGGCACGGGTGATCGTCGGCATTCGCTATCGCGTCGAGGGCCTGGAAAACCTGCCCGCCGAGCCGGTGGTGATATTGTCCAAGCACCAGTCGGCGTGGGAAACCATCGCGTTCCAGCAGATTTTTCCGCCGATTTCCTTCGTGTTGAAGAGGAGTCTGCTCCATATCCCGTTTTTCGGCTGGGGGCTGGCCTTGTTCAGCCCGATTGCGATCGACCGCGCCGCCGGCCGCGAGGCGTTGAAGCAGATCGAGACGCAGGGCATGGCACGGCTGAAGTCGGGTTTCTGCGTGTTGATCTTTCCGGAGGGAACACGCGTTGCGCCGGGCGAGACCGGCAAGTACCAGGCGGGCGGCGCTTATCTGGCCACCAAAGCGGCGGTACCGGTATTGCCGGTGGCACACAATGCCGGACGCTGCTGGCCGAAGAACGGTTTCCTCAAGTACCCCGGCGAAATCGTCGTCCGCATCGGCCCGCTTGTCCCGACCAGCGGTCGCAAGGCCGCGCAAGTGATGGCCGAGAGCGAGCGCTGGATCGAAGCGGCAATGCGCGGACTGTAGCCGGCGCCAGTCGGCTTTCAGAGTACAACGCATGTTCAGGCTGAGCTTTCGGTCCGGTTGGCTCGCCGCCGCGTTGTTTTGCGGACTGGTGTCCGGTTGCGCCAGCCTGCCCGATACCGGGTTTCTCTCCAGACAGGCATCGGGCGCCGCCGGTGAAGCAGGTGCCGCGCCGATCAAACGCTTTCCAACCCGCAAGGCACGCTTTGAAAGCGCACGCGGACCGCTGTCCGATCAGCGCGGCGCGGCCATCCTTGCCGAACTGAAACGCAAGTCCGGCGAACTTGACATCCTTGACCGGCAGATACTGCTTGAGCAGGAAATCGTGGGCAGTCCGCTGGTGGTGGGCAACAGGGTGACACTGCTGCAGGATGGCCCGGCAACCTACAAGGCGATGTTTGCCGCCATTGCCGCCGCCAGGGACCATGTCAACATCGAGTCCTACATCTTTGAAGATGGCGAAGTCGGCCAGCGTTTTGCCGACCTGTTGCTTGATCGTCAGGCGAACGGCGTGCAGGTGAACCTGATTTTCGACAGCGTGGGCGCTTTGGGTACCGACAAAGCCTTTTTCGAACGACTGCGGCAGGCCGGTATCAACGTGCTGGAGTTCAACCCGGTCAATCCGCTGGCGGTGCGCAAGCCATGGACACTGAACCACCGCGATCACCGCAAGTTGCTGGTAGTGGATGGACGCACGGCGTTCCTCGGCGGCATCAATATCAGCAACGTCTATTCAACCGGCTCCTTCGCGCGCGGCAAGGCACGCCCCGAAATGGCCGCAGCCGGATGGCGCGATACCGACGTACAGATCGACGGCCCGGTGGTGAGCGATTTCCAGAAACTGTTCATGCGTACCTGGGAATCGCAAAAGGGCGATCCGCTGGCGGCGAAAAACTATTTCCCCACCCTCGCGCCGCGCGGCAAGGATATCGTGCGCGCCATCGGCAGCACGCCGGATGACCCTTACAGCCTGATCTATCTGACCTTCATCGCCGCGATCACACACGCAGAACAACAGGTTTCCATCACCAACGCCTATTTTGTGCCCGACCCGCAACTGCTGAAGGCGCTGATCGACGCCGCAGCGCGCGGCGTCGATGTCCGCCTGATCCTGCCCGGCGCTTCGGATTCCGCCACCGTATTTCATGCCGGCCGTTCCTATTACGACGAACTGCTTGCAGGCGGCGTGCGCATCTATGAGCGTCACGGCGCCGTGTTGCATGCCAAGACCGCCAGCATCGACGGGGTCTGGTCGGTTGTCGGTTCCAGCAATCTGGACTGGCGCAGCGCGCTGGACAACGACGAAATCAATGCAGTGATTCTGGGGCGTGACTTCGCCCGCCAGATGCAGGCCGCGTTCAACCAGGACATCGCGGCGGCGGAGGAAATCAGGCTGGAAGGCTGGCGCAACCGATCGCTTCTGCTGCGTTTGAAGGAACAGGCGGCCCGACTTTGGGAGCGTCTGCTGTAGCCACCGACTGCCTGATCCCGGCTGATACTCAGGGGAGCTTTGCGTATGCAGTTCAGCGGCTTGGCGCCGATCGTTTACGGATGCGGGAAGGCCGGCATTGCCGGTTGCTTAATCCGACGGCGGCTTGCGCTGCATCCGATAAAGCCTGATCGCCAGCAACGCGGCGGGCAGCAAATGCCAGAACAGATCAAAAACATCAATCGGCCTGCTCAATGTTCCCGCCGACAGCATGCGCAGTTTTTCGACCAGATGCGGTTCCGGCACGAAAGGCGCACCCAGCATGAAAAGCGTCAGCACGATCAGTATCGGCAGCGGAAATTGGTCGATAAATCGCATGTTGGAATATCCTGTATTCAATCGGCGCCAGGCGGGCAAGCCCGGCAGAGGGGCGGAAATGCATCGGCAATGGCCTGGATATGCGGCTCATCCACTGCCATGTCAAGCCCCGCGCCGGCAAACGTGCGGCACTGGTCATGGCGTCGACGCGGATGACCGGATAGCTGTTGCACAGATGTTCCGGACGGGGCAGGTCAGGATGAAGCAGGTCAAGATTAATGCAAGCAAGCACCAGTTCTGCCAGGAAAGGCCAATGCTGGTCATCGGAATATCAGTGCCACGAGTGAGCAACGCATCTATTCGATGCGCTCGCTTCCACGAAACCTGTGCCGGTGCTCGCGCGAAAACGCAGTCCGGTCCACTTGCAGGGAGGTCTCCGAGGTATCGCAGACGTCGCCTGTGGCGCCCGAACGGCGCCACAGGCCGATCGGCCCGGTGAGCGCCAGGGGCGGTACGCAGACCTCGCCCTGCCGGTCGCCGGTATGGCGAATCGCGGCATAGCCGGACAGGTTCGAAGCATCGCACTCGCCGGGCATGCCGGGCCTGGCGCCGGCCGAACGGCCGATATTGGCAGCCAGGGTGTCCAGCCAGCGGGGCGCGGAACGCCCCTTGCCGGAGGCGCCGAAGTCGATGCCGACCAGGTCCGGATCAATGTTCCGGGCTACCGGATCGACTTCATCCCTGGCCACGGTAAAAGTCACATGGGTGGCTTCGTTCAGCTTGCGACCGGAAAGTTTGAGCATTTGACCGGGACGGACCGGCTGTTCGGGGAACACGCCCACATCGGCAATGCCGCTCGGGCGGCTGTCGCAGGGCGGTATGGTGACCACGGAGGCATCGACACCGGGCGCATCCAGAATCTGGAAATCGCCCTTCACTTTCTCGCTGCCATTGGCGTAGAACACGGTCACCTGAACACTTCCCGTGGGCAGAATGGGCACCAGCAGGCGTACCCGGGCAGTTTCCCTGGCCAGTATTTCCGCATCGCTGGTACCGAATCGCACCGCCGTGGCCTTGTCCACCCCAGGCCCTGTCAGCAGGACGGCCATGCCGCGGGTACCGCGGGCCGGCCAGAGTGTGGCTTCCGATGGCATCCTGAAGCGCGACGACGCAGACGACTGCCCATCGGTCGGTGCGGATTCAGGCTTTTCCGGCCGGGCGGGCATGTCCCGCTCGTCGCCGACCCGGGATGGCGACCCCCGGCGTGATGTCGGCGGCGCCACTACCACGCCGGTAGCGCCGTCCTGGGCACCCGGCCCGCCGGTGGTCAACGCATAACGTGCACCTGCGCGCTTTACCTTCAGACTCACTTCCACCGGCAGGCCGCCACGCAGATAGCGCCCGGTCAGGCCGTCGGCGAACTGGCCGAGCACCACGCCGCCGATCACTTCAAGCTGGCGCCGGTAATGGGAGAGGATGGCGTCGGTGGTCGCCGGCGGCCGCCTGGCATACCGGTCCAGCCGGTATTCCCGGGTTTCCACCCGCCCCAGAGTCAGTTGCACGGAATTGCCATTGAGATCGCGCCCGCCATCCGAAACGGTGTGACGGGAAATACTGTTAATGGTGTAGTCCGGAACACGCGGCAGGCCGCGCGGATCGCCCGATTCATCGGCATCGGCCCGGTCGATCATGCCGGCAGGCAGGGGGATTTCGGCGGCAACCGGGCCATGCGCATGGGCAGTCCCCAATACACAAGCACTGCCAGCCATCAGCCAGGCCAGACATTGCCGGACCCGTTTCAGGCGACAGCGCTCCGACGATGAAGGGGATTTCACGGCGCGCTACCTTGGCGGCGCCACCAGCAAGGCGGGACCGGACGCGCGGCAGGAGAGTGTGTCGTATTCCAGCCAGTTCAACGGGATGGATTGCCGGATGACGATTGCGACAGGGCCGCTGACTGCCCGGTTCGGGACGCGGACAGTCAGTTCGTTGCGGGTGATGCTTTCCGCCTTGCCGATGGGGCGCGCCGGGCTGCGGTTGTCCCCGGAAATTCCATCCAGCCAGTCCTGAATGTCTTGCGGAGGTGCATCCTGGCTGGGCGCATTCGGCTCATGCGTGAACGCCACGCCAATGTGCTTGGCACCCTGGCCCATGCCGGCTAGGGCATCCGTCATGCTTCCGGCACCAGCGCTGGCCCCGGCCTGACCATCCGCTGTCCGCTGCAAACGGTCTCTGAGGACGCCGATGCCCGGCACGGCAAGCGTCAGCAACTGTCCGGGCTGAACACTCTGCGGCCTGAGCGCCGCAATCTCCAGCGCCAATCCGGCCAGATCGCCATAAGGCTGGGGGCAAGGCGGCGAGCGCACGCTGGCGGACTGATCGGGGGCCTGATAAACCTGGAACGGCTGCCGCAGCGTAACCCGTCCGGTGGGCATTTGCAGGTGCACTCTGACCGCCTCGCTGGGGATCGCGGGCACCCGAACGTGAATGCGCTCGGACGTCTTCTCCAGGATGTCGGCTGCTGCCGCTCCAAACAACACGGCCTCGGCCTGACCAACGCCTTCCCCTGCGATGACCACAGCCATATTGCGCGTACCCTGTGATGGAAACAGGGTGGGTTCCGCCGGCGTCGGGAAGGCGGCGCGTACAGCAGGGCGATTGCCCGACGCCCCCGCGCCCGGCAAGCCGATCCGGGGGCGGGCTGTCTGACCGCCTGTCTTGTCGCATTGGCATTGGCAGGTGCAATTCATCGTGCCGGCCGGGGCGGCTTGCGGCTGGCAGTCGCAAGTACAGTTGCATGGCACAGTAGTGCTGTGCGCCAGGGTATTCGTACCGGCGCTTGCCGGTCTGGCGGAATCGACGGCGCCCACTACCCCGACGGACTGGGTGAACTCGGCGACCCGAATCAGTTTGTGACTGACGGCTTCACAGGACTCGCCGCCCCGACTGCAACCCGACTCGCCGAAGAAGGTGCCCGAGGCGGTCTCCAGCCGGAAGGTCACTTTGCCGGATTCCAGGTTGAGCACGTCCCCGCCCGCCCGGCGAACGGCGTTTTCGAAATTCCTGCGCACTTCGAGCTTGCCCGGCATGCGCCCCCTGGCATCCCGGGTCAGGCCGTTGAGAAAGTACCAATACTCGCCCTCCACCTTGAACGGTTCCGTGCCGTTGTCCGGCTTGCCCGCCTGGCGCCATCGCCACAGTTCCAGTTCGCTGAAGCGGGCTTGCTCGCACGATTCGGGAGTTTCCCCGGCAAAAGGCTTGAACACGGGATTCGGCTCGCAGCGGTCCTCCGCCAGAACGGCGGTTGCAACCAGCAGGAGGGCGCTCAGGGCAAACAGGGCTCGCAGCATGGTCAACCTCTACAGAATCAACGCAGCACCATCTCGACCCGGCGATTCTTCGCCCGGCCCGCCTCGTTGGCATTGCTCGCCACCGGCGCCAGTGGACCGACGCCGGCCGGCGCCAGGCGATCCGCCTTGATGCCGTGTTCCTTGACCAAGGCAGCCACCACGGCTGCGGCGCGATCCTGGGAGAGCTTCTGGTTGAGTTCAGAAGACCCCTGCATATCGGTATGGCCGACGATGAAAACCCTGGCGCTGGCGTTGGCCTTCAGCCACTTGGCCATTTCCGCCAGGGACGGCGCCGACTCGGGCTTGACGGTGGCCTTGTTGTTGTCGAAATAGATGCCGTAGAACACCACCTTGCCCTCGCTGCCGATGGCCTTGGCGATCTGGTCGGCGGTCACCACGATGGACTGTTCCATGCCGGCGACGCGAATGATCTTGTGGGAAACCCGCTCGCAGGGGTCGCCGCCGCCGCAACCGGCTTCTCCCCAAAAATCATCGCCATCTTTCTTGATGTGATAGGTCACGAATCCGGGGCGTTTGTGGAGCACCGTGCCCTTGGCCTGGCGCACGGCGGTTTCGAAGTTTCGGACGACTTCGAGATTGCCGATCCGGTTTTTCGCTGTGCTGGCATCCAGTGCATTGTCGTAATACCAGTATTCCCCTTCGACCTTGAAGGCTTCCTCGTCCCCCGCCTCTTTCCTGGCAAGGTTCTTCCAGCGCCAGAACTCCTGAACCTTGAAACGGGAACGCTCGCAGCTATCCATCACCTCGCCCGGAAAGCGGCTGAACAGGGGATTGGCTTCGCATTCGGGATTGTCTCTGGCGGCGTGGGCCGGACCATTCACGATCGATGCAGCGAGGATGAACAGGGCAAGTCCATGTGATTTCGGTTTCATGAGGCCTCCGATGTAATCCGAAAAGTTGTGCCAACACGGGATGTCGGGCGGATGGGAATGGTCGTCATCATCTGCGAACGGGTGCGGGTTCACAGGCTGCGCAGCCACCGGCTCCGATTCCTGTGCTGCGGCTATCGACCTGTTCCATGGGTTTGGCGTCGGGCTGCGATTTCACGCCTTGCTTGTCACATGCCGCGCACCCTCCCGCACCGATGCCCGTGGCGACATTTCCGGCGGGTGACCGGGCGGGCGGCGACTTGCCATCCAGGATGATGATGCCGGCCTGCTCCCTTTTGGCAGCGGGCAGTGCGATGCTGTCCGCCGACCAGGCGGGGGCCGCTGCAATCAGCCAGCCAAGGGCGGTGGCCGAAGCGACCATCCGGGTCCGTGGATTAAGTAGCATGACAATCTCCTCGCAAGAAATTCAGTTAGGGGCTCGCAGTGCTTGCGGCCACGCCTGCAGGACCAGCGCCAGTTCGGCGCCACGTTCGGCGATACGGGTTACGCTTTCCGGATCGCTGCGCCCCTCGGGCCAGTGCAGGGTCAAGCCGCGGGCGTCCCAAAGCAGGGCGACGGAAAGGGCGATCTCCCTGGCAAACCAGCTACGGGCGACATCGGCCAGCCGGGCAAGTTGTTCCGGTTGCCCGCACCAGGCGGCGTAGCCGCCGCCGAAGTCACCTTCTGCCAGGGCTACCCGCTGGCTGGCTGGAAAGGAAAGCCCAGCAACCCGTTGAGCACCGAAACGCCCGAGCAGAAAACCGGCCAGGGCGATGCTGCCGGCCTTGTCGGCGAGGCCGGCAAGCAGGCCGCCATCTTCCGGCGGGATGGAAAAGTCGGCCGGGATACCCTCGGGCAAGGGCATCAGCAATACGGGACTGCCCGGATTGCGCACCTCGGGGGCGCTCCAGCGGGTGTAACTGCGGGCCAGCGATACACGATTGGCCTGGCCATCGTCCACCTCGCCGGACAGGTTGAGTATCTCTGCGGTCCAGGCCACCCCCCGGCTCGTGCCGTTGAAATGCTGCACGCCTTGATCCTGGGGAGGGGCGGCCTCCTTCCCGGCCGCACCGGTCCGCGGGTTCTGCGCTTTGCCCAGCTTGATCAAAAACCCCAGCCCCAGCATGACCAGTGCCAGCGGCCAGAGTTGCTGCAACAGGGCGGAAACGGAGGCATCCATGAAGGCAGGCCGTTTACTTGCCGGTGTGCAACGTTTCGGTGATGTCTTGCCACTTCCTCTGAGTCGCCTTGCCGCAATCGGCGTTGAGGAAACGCACTTGGTAATCCGACACGACGGAAACCTTCATGTCTTCCTTGCCGGCGTCGATGCGGGTCTTGTGCTTGCAGGCCCTGGAGTCGTTGAGTGCTGAATCGCTGCCGGCCTTGGCAAAGGCCGGCGAGGAACCACTGAACATCGGCAGGCGCACAACGAGCGGGACGCGGTATGACATTCTGAAGGCTCCAAGTGGATGCAAATGCCGAGAGACATGGTTTGTTGTCGGGTTTTAACCTCGACTCGTTTGGATTGTAAACAGAGGTTTTGCGTTGTATGACTTTGAATCCGGCCAGAAATTGTTGAATGCGTCGGTCATTCACCTGCACAAACGCAGGTGGCGCAGCTTGCTCTGGGATAGATTTCGCAATGGTGATCAGGAATTTTCACGCGGCATTGCCTATCAATGCCGATAAGCATGTGATGTTTGACAAGTTTCGCGTGCCCGCCGCGAAAAACAGTCCGGAAAGGAACCCGATGCGCTCGATTCGAATTCTGCAAGCCGTACTTCTCTCCCTCAGCCTGGGTTTTCTGGTTGGTGCATGTGCCAAGGAGAAACCCTCGCCACAAGCCAGGAAAGCGGTCGATGCGGCCAATGTCCAGCTTGATTCCATCGTGCTTGGCATGGGCTGTTTCTGGGGCGCCGAGAAGCGCATGGCGGAGGTTCCCGGCGTGGTCGATGTCGAAAGCGGCTATTCCAATGGCGACATCGCAGGTACCTATGAGGCAGTTCTGGCACATGAACGCGCTGTGCGCCGAGGAAAATCGAGCCAGCGCAATCATGCCGAAGTCGTGAAGGTGACCTTCAATCCAAAGCAGACCAGCCTGGAAAAGGTGTTGATCAAGTTCTGGGAAAGCCATGACCCTACCCAGGGCGACCGTCAGGGCAATGATGTCGGCAGCAACTATCGCAGCGCCATCTACACCAACAGTGCGGCACAACAGGAACTGGCGGGGAAGACACGCGCCATCTACCAGACCGCGTTGAAGCGGAGCGGATTCGGAGCGATCACGACTGAAATTGCGCCG